>Ga0163146_10000261_pt1 | contig 73984 bp, 65 predicted proteins | sample OliLakLV19MP7G1_FD_148648 | JGI IMG/M metagenome (GOLD analysis project Ga0163146, IMG submission 148648) | Freshwater microbial mat bacterial communities from Lake Vanda, McMurdo Dry Valleys, Antarctica - Oligotrophic Lake LV.19.MP7.G1 | ecosystem: Environmental > Aquatic > Freshwater > Lake >... | reverse complement strand
GGAGCGGGCCGGTCGTACGGAGGATGCCTTTCGCTCCTACCTCGCCGCCCTTGAAGTAGCGCCCAACTGCATCTCCGCCGAGCAGGGCGCAGCCCGTAACGTCATCTCGAGCGGTCGCACCGAGGCACGTCTCGCTGGTTGGCTGAAGCGCATCGCACTCGAAGGTGAAACCGCTGAGTGGCGCGACTGGGCCCGAGCGCGCCTCGTCGCGCGCTGAGCTGCCTCCGCTACTTCAACTTCTCCCAGTACTCCGCCGGCATGTCGTGCGCGATCTTCAGCGCACCATTCGCGCCACCGTAGATCGGCTCTTCGATGCGCAGCACCTTGCCGCCCCCGAGCAGCTTCTTCATCTCTTGCTCGATCGCCGAATCGAGCCCTTTGATCTGCGAACCACCGCCCGCGAGCAGTACACGGTTCTTCAAACGGTGCTGGAATTCCGGGTCGAAAGTGGAAATCAGCTTGCCCAAGCCCTCGACCATCGGCGTCACGATCGAGCGACACGCCGTGCGCATGTCGTCGGTGATGTCGAAGGACATCGGCTTGCCCGCCACCGGCAATTCGATCACGACGGGCGGCATGCTGTCCGACACCGACGCGTAACGCTCCTTCAAGGTCTGGATCATGCGCGATGTGAATTGCGCTTCCGGGTGCTTCTTCTTGATCAGCGCCGACAGTTGATCGTCGACGTAGTCACCCGCGAACGTGTTCGTAATCTGGTCCGAATCTTCGGGCATCGTGCCGTGCATCCGGCACAAGTCCGTCGTGCCGGCGCCGATGTCGATCACGAGCACGTCGTCGAGCATGTCCAATCCGTACGCGACCGCGAACGGCTCCGAGCACAGCATCACGCTGTCGAGCGTCTCGCGCGCAGCTCTGATGATCGCGTCTTTGTGATGGATCGCCGCTTGCGCGGGCACGCCGATCACGCCGTACACCAGCTCGTCCTTGCGCGGCAACGACACGCGGATGATCTCGCGGATCAAGTCGGCCGCTGCCTTCATGTTGCCTTCGACGTCGTCGGTCGTCTTGTTGCTGTGCTTCAACACGCCCGCAGCGAGCGGCCGGTAGAACTTCAAGCTCAGGCGGTGCTCGACGGCTTCGTCGCCGAACAAGATGTCCTTCTTCAACAGCTTCTTCGACACCACGTCCTTCGGATAACCGACGTGCGAGCTGATCGTGATCCGCTGTCCGTTGCTCGACGCGACCGAAGTGCGCGACGTTCCGAGGTCGATCCCGAGATAGAGGACGCCTTTGTCCTTCTGGCCCTCTTGCGTTGTTTCGCTGCTCATGAAAATGCTGCTTTCACTTCTTCTCGAACGGGGAACCAGGTCCGGAACCGGGCTTGAGCTTCTGCTTCAACTCGAAGTTGGCCTCGAAGATGGTCTTCATCATCTCGCGCTTCTGCTCGTACAAGCTCGTGTCCGTCGCGAGACCCTGGACCGTGCTGTAAATCGAAGCGAGACCGAGGTCGATCCCCTTCATCGTCGCCACGCGGCGCAATTCGTCTTCGGTGATGCCGAGGACGTGCGTCAATTTCGCGATACGGCGCTCGAGCTGATCGATCTGGCGGCCCTTGTCTGCGTCGCTACCGGCGCCGGCCTCGACCACGTTTTTCTGTTGGCTGAACGCGCGGATCGCCTGCGCGATCATGTCGGGCGGCATGCCGGCCAACGCGTCGATGTCGAAGCCTTGCGACATCAGTTTTTCGAGCAGTGCCTTGCCGACCAATTCCTCACGCGTCGGTTCGTGCGGTGCGGCAGGCAGCGGTCGGGCGGGAGCGTTGATGATCAGCGGTTTGTCGCTGTCCATTCCGCCGCGCTTTTTCTTGTTCGCATAGAGAGCGTACAGCTCGGTCTCGACGAAACGGTCTCCGCCGCCGGCGTCTGCGACCGCGAGCCCGTCATCGGCGACCGCGAGCAGTGTCTCGAACGACGTCGCCGCCTCGTCCTTGTTGTGCGCGACGCCGACCGACAGCGAAATGCGCAAGCTGCGACCGTCGCGCTCGAAACGCATCTTGCGCGCATTGGCGATCAAGCGCTTGGCGAGCATCTGCCCGGTCTCAGGCGTCGTGTGCGGGAACACGGCCAGGAAGCGATCGTCCTGCGTGATCCCGAGGTGATCCGAATCGCGCATCGAGTCGCGCATCAGGGCCGTGACCGCGCGCAGGATTTCGTCCTTCGATTCGACGCCGTACAGATCGTGCAGCTGATCGATCCGATCGATCGCGACGCGCATGCACACGAGCGGGAACTTGTGCCGACGAGCGCGCTCGAATTCGACGCGCATCAAGCTTTCGACTTCGGCTCCGGAGAAGAGCCCCTGTCCCGTGTCGCTCATTCGGACTGTTTGGAATTCGGGCATGGATCACAGTCGCACGGCGGCGCTTGGGGGCGACCACGGAAACCGGTCGAGGGGAACATGTCAACAGCGACTTCCGACTCGACGAAAGTCGGCTGGCGCAAGGGACGACCTGAGCACCTGTTCACCTAGAGCGGATCGACCGACGCACCGCTCATCCTTGAGGCTCGAGCGAGCAGTTTCGAAAAAAATGCGCTACCCTAGTTGCCTACCTGGAGATCCACTCGATGCGCCCCTTATCGCTCTTCCTCCTCGCGCTCCCCGCGCTGTTCTTCGCCGTCTCGTCACCTGCTCGCGCCGGCGGCCAAGAACCGGGCAGCCTGCTCGTCTATCCGGAGTACGACAATCGTCCGGGGCAGTTCTCGCTCCTCACGATCACGAACACCAACGGCGACACGCAGAGCGGCTCGATCAAGGTCCACTTCGTGTTCATCAACGCGACGAACTGCCTCGAGACGGACTTGATCTTCAACTTGACGCCGCGCGACACGGTGTCGTTCCTCTCGAACGTCTACACGTCAGCGAATCAACGCGGCTACGCCTACGGTTGGGCCGTCGATCCCCTCACCGGCAAGTCGCTCGACTTCGATCATCTGATCGGATCGCTCGTGCGTGTCGACGGTGTGCTCGCGTTCGATTGGTCGGTGCAAGCACTCTCGTTCCAAGGTCGGCCCGGCGCGGGTCTCGACACCGATCTGGACCACGACGGTCAACGCGACCTCGACGGCTTCGAGTACGACAAAGCACCGAACAAGATCTACGTCCCGCGTTTCTACGGTCAATACCCCGAGGCCGTCGGCCGCACGGCGCCTCTCGCGGACCTGATCTTGTTCCGACCGCTGGGCCCTGCGAACAGCACGACGACGACGGCATTCCTCGTGTGGAACGACAACGAGGAAGTGTACTCCGCGTCGTACTCGTTCACGTGCTGGACGCGCCAACGTCTGCTCACGATCGCGGGTTCGTTCGGTCAGACGTTCCTCGCCGGGACGAACGACGCGCCGAACGAGATCATCGGCATGAACACGACGGAATCGGGCTGGTTCCAAGTCAAAGGACAAGTCGCGACGGCTCCAGGCGGTCAGACGACGTCCAATCCGCCGATCTTCGGCGTGCTCGTCGAGCAGCGTCCTCAGAGTGCGGCCGATCTGCCGTTCGTCGAAGATCTGTAGAGAGCGCGCTGCGGTCTGAGCAGATCGACGCGCTTTCTCAAGAGAGCCAACCGCCCGACACGGGCAGGTCCACGCCGGTCACGTAGCGCGCTTCGTCCGAACACAAGAACAGCGCCGCGCGCGCGATGTCTTCGGGCGTCCCGGCGCGACCCAGCGGAATGCGCGCATGCAGCTTCGCATCGAGCGTCAGCGGATCCGCGTCTGCGTGCGGGATCACGCCCGGCGACACAGCGTTGACGCGCACGCCGTGCGCGCCTTCTTCGAGCGCCCACGAACGCACGAGCACGAGCAGCGCACTCTTCGCAGCAGCGTACAGCGCCGTGTCGCGTCGACCGCGCAAGCTGTCGAGTCCCGCGACGCCGAAGAACAGCGCGTTTCCGCGGCAGCCACGCAATGCGGCGCGCGCTGCTGCGAACACGTGCATCGCGGTCGTGACGTTGCTCTCGAACATGTGCGCGGCGTCGTTCGGTGTCGCGCGCTCGAGCGAGCCCGCCTTGAACTCGCCGACGGGATGCACGAGCACGTCGAGACGTCCTTCGAGTGCGACGACCTCGGCCACGAGTTGCTCGGCGTCGGTTGCGCGCGCGAGGTCGACGCGATGGACGAACTCTCGCCCGAATTCGCGCTGCAGCAGCGGCACCGCCGCACTCGAACTCCGCCACGAGACATGTACGCTGTCGCCGCGCACCTTGAAGGCACGCGCGACGGCCAGTCCGAGTCCACGCGCGGCCGCAGTGACGAGCACGACGCGCGGCGCATTCGAACGATCGGCGTCCTGGGTCATGAACCCAATGAAGTTACGCCGCGCTCAGGGTTCAGTCGAGCACGCCCGCTCGCGTCGGCGGCCAAACGCGCCAATTCACGAGCCCGACGAGATTCTGGCGCGGCACTTGGCCGAACTCGCGCGAGTCCGACGAGTGCGGACGATTGTCGCCCATCACGAAAAAGCAATCGTCGGTGACGTACTCGTGCAGATGCGTGCGCGGATCGGGCTCGGCGATGTACGGCTCTTCGATGTGATCGCCGTTGACGAACACTTTGCCGCCGTCGATCAGGATCTCGTCACCGGGCAAACCGATCACGCGCTTGATGTAGTCGAGGGAAGGATCGAGCGGATACTGTAGGACGACGATGTCCGAACGCTTCACGTCGCGGAACAAGTACGTCAAGTGATCGACGAGGATGCGATCGCCGTCGTGGATCCCGGGCGACATCGAGCTGCCGCGCACGATCGAAAAATTGAAGATCAGTCCGTAGGTGAAGAACAGGACGAGGCCGAGCTTGAGCGACGTCATCGCGGCCGACATCAAGCGGCGTCTCTGCTCGCGCTCGCGGCGCTCCAACGCTCGACGCACGCGCGAGAGATCGTCGACGAGTGGTCGATCGACTTCGGGCTTGCGCCACGTCTCGACCCGCGGCGCGAGCAGCGGTTCGGGACGCACCTCGGTCGTCGTCGATTCGGGGCGGCTGAGTTCGTCGGTCTTCATCGACGACGGTTCCTATCGGGCGCAGGCGGCACCCGAGTTGAGACGGCTTTTTCAGGAGGCCGCTCGCCGCTACTCTCGTGCGCCCGAACGGGGCCCACCGCGTGACCCACGAGCCCCTGAAACACCCCTTCGACCGTCGTGCGCTGCTCCTCGGAGCCGGTGCGTTCGGTATCGGCTTGTCACTTCCGAGTTGCCGATCGAGCGGTCTCGACAAGCCACCCTCAGGCGACGAACTCTTCGGGCATTTGCGCGATGACTCGGCCAGCGTCGCGCCCGTCTCGGAGCCGGAACGGGCACTGCGCAGAGCGCGACTCGCGAGCTTGCTCAGAGCCGCACAAGCCGACGCGCTCGTGCTCGAAGGCGGCGCGACGATGACGTACCTGAGCGGCGTTTCGTGGGGCAAATCCGAGCGACTGTTCGCGCTCGCGGTGCTCGCGGACGGCTCGCATTTCTGGTTGGTGCCCGCGTTCGAAGCTTCACGAGCGCGCGGACTCGTCGAAGGAATCGACCGACCCGGTGGCGCACTCGTGACTTGGAACGAAGACGAGTACGCGACACCCGTGCTCGCCGCTGCCTTGCGTCATCGCCGCGTCGAACGCGTACTCGTGGAGCCGCAACTGCGTCATGTTTTCGCCGACCGCTTGTCCGGGGAATTCGGACGCGAGCGTGTTTCCTCGGGAGAAACCGTCGTCGCCGCATTGCGCTCGGTGAAGGATGCGCATGAACTCGCATTGATGGAGCGCGCCAACGAACTCACCAAGATCGCGATTGGCTCCGTCGCAGAATCGCTCACGCCCGGACTGACCGGCACCGAGATCGGTGCGCGCATGGAACTCGCGCACACGCGCCTTGGAATGCGCGCGCCGTGGAATTTGTCTCTGATCGGTCCGGCCGCCGCACTGCCGCACGGCGATTCCGATCGACGCAGGCTCGCACGCGGCGACGTGATCTTGATCGACACGGGTGCAGCGTTGCACGGCTACCAGAGTGATGTGACGCGCACTTGGATTTTCGGCGACGCTCCCAACGTCGAGGCCGAACGCGTGTGGCAGACGGTGCGCGACACACAGCGTGCAGCGATCGACGCGATCCGTGCCGGCGTGGAAGCACGCGTCATCGACGGTGTCGCACGGACGTTCGTCGCGAGCCGCGGCTTCGACGGCGGATATCGCGACTTCACGCACCGCCTCGGTCACGGCATCGGACTCGAGGGCCACGAACACCCCTATTTCGACGGCGGAAATCGCACGATTCTGCAACCGGGCATGACGCTGTCGGTCGAGCCGGGTCTGTACTTTCCAGGACGCTTCGGCGTGCGGATCGAGGACATCGTCGTCGTCGAAACGAGTGGCGCGCGCGTCTTCGGCCGCGAACAAGAGAACGCGCGGTCGCCGGCATGAACGTCTCGCTTTGGCGCGCCACGTGGATCGTCGCGTGGAAGGAACTCGTCGCGGCATTCCGCGATCGGCAGACGACGCTCTACACGATAGTGCTGCCGATCGCGATGTACCCGTTCCTCTTCTGGGCGCTCATCCAGGGTGCGCTGTTCGTGCAAGGACGCGAGGAGCAGACCGAAGTCCGCCTCGGTGTCTCGGCCTCGAGCGACGCGGAGATCCCGGCCGGGTTGACGCAGGCACTCTCGAAACGGCCGACGTTGCCGACGAAAGCGTCGGCCGAAACGAGCGCCGTGCACGCCGCTGAAAAGCCCATCGCGCCAATGGTCGTCGAAGCGCGCGGCGAACCGCTCGACGAGAGTGGTGCCCGCTCGTGGATGGCGAAACGGGCGGAAAAGAAGCCAAAAACGGCCGAAACGCCAGACGCCGTGCTGTGGCTGCACGGCCCCGGACCCGCCAGCGATGCGCCCGAAGGCGGCGCGAACGTGTACTTCGACAGCAGCACTTCGCACTCGGACATCGCCAAGAAACGCACGCTCAGCAGATTGCCCGTGTACGCGGAATCGTTGCGCGAAGAACGCGCGCGCGCCGTCGGTCGCGAGATCGACGAGCTCGATCCGTTCCGCATCGACGAGCCGAAGGACATCGCTGCCGAAGAACACGGCGGTGCGTTTCTACTCTCGTTGATCCTGCCCATGTTGCTCGTCGTGATGACGGTGATCGGCGCGTTCTATCCAGCCGTCGACTTCACCGCCGGCGAGCGCGAGCGCAACACGGCCGAGACGACGTTGCTCTTGCCCATCCCGCGCTTGGCCGTGCATCAAGGCAAGATCGCGGCCGTGTGTGCGTGCGCTGTTCTCGCGACGGCGCTCAACTTGTTCGCGCTCGCACTCTCGGCCGGTCACTTGGTCAACATGCTGCGCGACGAGTCCGAGCTCGACATCGCGTTGCCCATCGCGGCCATGTTGTCAGTCGTTCCGTTGGCGCTCTTGTTCGCGGTGTTCGTGAGCGCCGTACTGACGAGCGTCGCGGCGACCGCCAAGACGTTCAAGGAAGGACAGGCACTGCTCGGCCCGGTGCAGATGCTGTTCCTCTTCCCCGCCATGGCGGGCGCGATTCCCGGACTCGAGTTGTCGGTGCCCTTGTGCTTCGTGCCCGTCGTCAACGTCGTGTTGTCGTTCCGCGCGATGTTGAAGGGCCAGTGGTTGCCGCTCGAATACTCGTTGACCGCGCTGACGTTGCTCGTGCTCGCCGCGTTGTCGGTGTGGATCGCGTTGCGCGTGCTCGGCCGCGAAAGTCTCATTTCCTCCAGTGGAAAAGCCACCTTTTGGTCCCGCTTCGGCTTCGAACGGACACGGAAATCGAACGCATGAACACGACCGAGAGCGCCATCGTCGCCCGCGGACTCGCGAAGAGTTACGTCGATCCCAAGCGCGGTCGCGTCGACGCATTGCGCGGGCTCGATCTCGAATGCAAGCAAGGTGAGATCTTCGGACTGCTCGGACCGAACGGCGCCGGCAAGACGACGACCTTGCGCATCCTCGCCACGATTCTCGCGCCGACGGCCGGCTCCGCGATGGTCGCGGGGGTCGACGTGACGAAGGATCCGCTCGAAGCGCGTCGACGCATCGGCTTTTTGTCGGGCACGACGGGTTTGTATCCGCGTCTCACACCGCGCGAGACGCTGCGCTACTTTGGAACATTGCACGGCATCGAAAAAGAGAAGCTCGAAGCGCGCGTCGAAGAGTTGATCGACACGTTCTCGATCCGCGACTACGCCGACGGACGTTGCGAAGCGTTGTCTACCGGTCAGAAACAAAGAGTGTCGATCGCGCGCGCCGTGCTGCACGATCCCGCAGTATTGATCCTCGACGAGCCGACGACGGGACTCGACATCTTGGCCTCGAGCGCGATGATCGAGTTCATCGACGCGGCGCGAGGGCGCGGAACGTGCGTCCTGTTCAGCACGCACGTGTTGTCGGAAGCAGAACGGTTGTGCGACCGCATCGGCATCATCCACCGCGGGACGTTGCTCGCGTCTGGCACGCTCGACGAGCTGGCGCAAGCCACGGGCAAGGAGTGGCTCGAAGACATCTTCTTGGCGCTCGACCGCGAAGCGCGCGCGAGCAACGGAGTGCCGGAACGTTGAGCGATTCAGAAGCCAGACCGGGTCCGCGCACGAAGCCGCGCCGCCGTCCGCCGGGCTTGCGCGCCGCGCCGGTGGCACGCGATCCGGCAGCGACGTTGTCGGGCCGAGTCGCGACGAAGACAGCGTTGTGGGCCGTGTTTCGCACGGAAATTCTGGGCCTTTTGCGCGATCGGCGGGCGCTGTTCTCCGCGTTCGTCCTGCCCACCCTGCTCTATCCGTTCCTGTTCCTGTCGAACTCGTGGCTCGCGAAGTTCTCGAAGGACGTGCTCGACGCGCGTCACGTGCGTGTCGCTCTCGACACCCGCGCGATGCCACCGGCCGAAGCCTCGCGACTGCGCGACTTGCTCGCGGACGAGAAGCCGATCGAACTCGTCGACGTCGACGCGACGATGCTGCTCGCGCTCGGCGCCGGTCTCGAATCCGGTGCGACGGTGACGACGGCAGAGCGCGAACACGTCGAGCGTTTGCTCGAAGAGCGCGCCGACGTCCTGGTCGTCGCACGCCATCTGGGATTCGCGCCCCACCTGGCGCTGCGCACCTACTTCGACGGCCAGACCGACATCGGCAACGAAGCCGAGCGACGCTCGCGACGCGCGATCGCGAAGTTGCGCGGCGAGTTGCAGACGCAGCGCGTCCAAGACGTCCTGGGCGAGGATCCCGCGCGCGGCCTCGACGCGAAGGCCATCGACGTCGCGAGCGAGAAGGAAGCCAGCGGGGCGAAGCTGGGTCAGTTCTTGCCGCTCGTGCTCGTGTTCGTCTTGCTCGCAGGGGCCTCGTACGCCGCGCTCGCTGCGTTCGCGGGAGAGCGCGAGAGCGGAACGCTCGAGACCTTGCTCGTGCAACCGGTCCATGCAACGTCGATCGTGACGGCGAAGTTCCTGGCGGTGCTCGCGACGGGCATCGTGACGATCGTCTTGAACGCCGGCAGTGTGTTGCTCTCGCTCCACTTCGGGCTCGGCAGCATGCCGGGCACGGGGCTCGAGAACGGAATCATCCTCGACGGTGTGCGCCTCTTGTTCGCGGCCGTCCTGTTCCTGCCCGCTGCCGTCTTCCTGTGCGCCGTGTTGTGCCTGGTTTGCGGCCGCGCGCGCACGTTCCGCGAAGGCCAGCAACTGCTGTTGCCCCTGCTTTTCCTGTCGATTTTGCCGGTTTTGCCGGCGACACAGGGCGACGTTTCGCTGGACGCGCTCCTCGCGGCGATTCCACTGTGCGGACCTTCGCTCGCGTTGCGCGACGCGCTGCGCGGACAAGTTGCGCTCGGGCTTTCGGCGTGGATGTTCGTCGCACAGTCCGCGTGGGCGTGGTGGGCGTTGTCACGCCTCGCGAAGTTGCTCGATGCCGAACGCGTCGTGCAGGGCGTCGAGAACGAAGCCGAGACCGAAGCTCGCAACATCCAATCGCGCATCGCCACGCGTTGGGCGATCGTCGCAGTATTCGCCGTGTACCTGGTGGGCGCGACGCTGCAGAAGTGGAACATCGTGTGGGGCTTGGCCGCGACGCTGTGGTTGTTGTTGTTGCCGCTCGCCCTCCTGTCGGCTCGCGGAACGGCTCGACGCGCACGTGAATCGATCGGAGAAGCGTTGTGGATCGCGCCGCCGCGCATCGTGCATGCGCTCGGTGCCGTCTGCCTCGCGCCCGCACTCGCTCTCGCCGCCAAAGTTCTGTTCGAATGGCAACAACGCGTGCTGCCGATGCCGTCGACGCAGGGCGACATCACGCTCTTTCAAGGCGATCCCGGCGATCACACGTGGGCGATGCTCGCGCTCGTCGCACTCTCGCCGGCGATCTGCGAAGAGCTCTTCTTCCGCGGCGCACTCTTGTCCGGCTTGCGACGCGACTTGCCCGCGTGGCGCGCGGTCGCGATCAACGCGTTCTTCTTCGGCGCGGTGCACATGTCGATCTATCGCTTCTTGCCGACGGCGATCCTCGGCGCAGTGCTCGCGCTGCTCACGTTGCGCGCGCGCACCATTTGGCCGGCCGTGATCCTGCACGCGTCGTACAACGGACTGTTGGTGCTCGAGGGCGAGAACGTGCTCGCCATACGGCCGGTCTTCGCCTTCGCGGCCGTGATCGGACTCGCTGCTTTCCTCTTCGCGCGTGGCCGATCGGTGAAAAACAGCGTCTGACAGCGACTTGATCTATCGGCCTAAGCCGTTGTGTATCAAAGACTTGCATCCGCACCTCCAAAACGGTTCGCAACCGTTCGGCCCGGAAGTGAGGCCTTGTTGCGGATCTAGTCGCAACCGGCGCCCCACGCCGAGGCAGGAAAGGAAAAAGTCCCCCCAATGGCCAATCCCATCGACAACGGCTTCGCGAAATTCCTCGAGTACTTGGTGCTAGCCATCACGGTCGGCGCATCGCTGTGGATGAGCGTGATCGCGGCGACGATGCGCTTCGCGAGCTGATCACGCGAGCGACAGCACGAGCCCGGCGACTCCGCCGAAACCGATCAGCGTGCCGATCCATGCGCGAGCGCCGTGTCGTTCGCCGAAGAGAAAACCCAATGGCAGGGTGAAGAGCGGCGTCGTCGCGAACAACACCGCGGCGATGCCGCTCGGCAGACCGCGCAGCGCGAAGTGGAAGAGCGGTAGACCGAGCACGGATCCGAACAGTGCCGCGAATGCGAGCGAGCGACGCGTGTCGTGTTCGCGCATCGGTCGCACGAGTTCGCTGCATTCGGAATTCACCGTCGTGCGAGCCAGGCCGATGAGCACCGCTCCGACGACCGCGCCGAAGATGCCGCCGCACATGCGCACGAGTGTTCCGCCCATCAGGCTCGCGCCGCTCATGCCCTCGTGACCGAGCACCACGCCGACGGATTGCGAGGTCGCGGCGCAGAGTGTCAACACCACGCCGATTCTCAGCGCGCGACGCCGCTCGAGCGAGTGCGCTTCACCGGGCCTTTTTTCCGTGACGACGAGTGCGACACCGAGCAGCACGACGAACATCCACAGAATCGTGATCGCGGAAAGCGATCGCCCGAGGAAGATCCAATCGAGCAGCGTCGTCGTCGGCACGTGGACGAGCGAGACCATCGTCGCGACTTGCACTCCGCAACGCGGAAGTGCGGCGAGGTACATCGTATCGCCGATCGCGAAACCGAAGACGCCGGACAGAAGCAGCCAGGGCCACGCCGCAGCAGCCGGCAGGCTCTCCCCCTGCACGAGGAACACGGCGACGAAGACGAGCGTCGCGAGCGTGTTCTTGAAGAGGTTCGTCGCGGCCGCTGTCGGTGCCGCGCGTGCTCCGTCCCGCCGCAGGATGCGCGCGAAGAGCAGCGACGCGAAGCCCCATGTGAATGCCGAACCGAGCGCCGCTGCGAATTCGAGCGGGCCCGGCGAGGTTTCGACGATCATCTTGCTCCCACTCGTGCGAGCAGAACCGAATCATGGCGTGCTCGCGCTCCAACGGTGGAGCGCAGCCCAATCAGACGCGGCGCTTGGTGTTGGCTTTCTTGCGGCTCTTGCCCGAGCCCATACCCATCTTGCGCGGCTTCGCGCGACCGCGCGTCGGACCCATATTTTTCGTGCGTGCTTTGGCCATCGATCGATCTCCTCTGGATGTTGAGCGGAGGTTCTACACGAGCCCGGCGCATGCGCCAAGCGCGGCGAGCTACTTTCGCGCTTCGCGCAGTTTGCGCACCGATTGGAGCACGAGCAGCGTGGCGCCAGCCTCGTCCAGGTTGCCGATGACCGGCACGATGTCAGGGATGAATTCGAGCAAGCCCCAACCCGGGTTGAGGACGTAGACGACGCCGAAAACGACGCCGGCCCAAGCGAGGATGCGTTGCGAGCGGGTGCTCATCTGCGCCGCATTGTCTGCGCCCACTCGGTCCGTTGCTACTCCCACGAGCGATGGACGTGCTGTAGTCTCGTTCGACGTGCATCTGACGGCGCTCGAGATCATGAGTTCGCTCGCGAAAGGCGAGGGCTTGCGCGTCGAGTTCAAGCGGCTTCTGCCGCGAGATGAAAGAGCTGCGCGGACGTTGTGCGCGTTCGCGAACACGCGTGGCGGACTGCTGCTCGTCGGCGTGACCGATCGCGGGCGCGTGCACGGTGTGCATCATCCGACCACCGTCGAGGAGCGCATTCGTGCGCTCGCCCTCGCGTGGATCGAGCCGCAATTGAACGTCGAGCTGCAGATCGTCGACGTACACGGTCCGCGCATCGTGGCGTGTTCGGTGCCGTACAGCCGCGTGCGTCCTCACGCGGTCAGCTCGCCCGACGGCAAGAAGCAATTCCTCGTGCGCGTCGGCGCCAGCAATCGAGTCGCCGACGGGCCGACGTTGAGCGCGTTGCGTTCGTCGCGTCGACATCGGCGCGGACTTTCGAGCATCGAAGAATCGATTCTCGAATGGGTCAAGCGCCATGGTCCTACGCCGAAGATTCCGGGCGGGACGGCGACGGTCGCAAGGTTCTCGCGCCTGCACAACCTGTCGGAGGCGCGCACTCGACGTCTGTTCGTGAAGCTCGAATCGCTCGGACTCTTGGTCGGACACGGCGGCGGGCGCGCGCGCATTTTCAACGCACTCTGATGCAAAAACGCCGCATTTTCGTCGGAGACATCCAAGGTTGTCGCGAGGAGTTCGAGCGCTTGCTCGACCGCGTGCGCTTCGATCCCGCGCGCGACGAAGTGCATCCCGTCGGCGATTTCGTCAATCGTGGGCCGGACTCGGCCGGTGTCTTGCGGGTGTGTCGCACGATCGGCGTCGGCGGCGTGCTCGGCAATCACGACGTGCATCTGTTGCGTACGGCCGCGGGTCTGCGCAAACGCCACGAGCGCGACACGATGGTCGATGTGCTCGACGCGCCGGATGCGCACGACTTGATCACGTGGCTGGCAGAACGTCCCCTCGTGCGCGACATGGACGACGTGCTGCTCGTGCACGCCGGCGTGAGTCCCGCGTGGAGAGATCCGGTGCGTGCGCTCACGGGTCTCGATCCGCTCGAGGATTCGCCCGAGTTGGCGTTCGCGATCTACGCGCGCTACTGCGACGCGTTCGGTCGTCGACCGAGCGCCGATTGGCCGGTTCCGAAGGGTTCCTACCAACCTTGGTACACGTACTGGCCGCGCGATCGGAGCGAACGTCGCACCGTCGTGTTCGGACACTGGGCGCGCGGCGGTCTCGTGTCGAAACCCTTCGTGCGCGGGCTCGACACAGGATGTGTGTGGGGCGGCGAGTTGACCGCGTGGATCGCGGAAGAGGATCGCCTGGTCGACGTGCCTGCGGCCCGCGTGTACTCGGAGGCGGATTGACGACTCTCGTTCCCTCCGTCGAGGCTGAAACCCCGTCAGACATCCTGTTTTCGATGACGGTCAACTCTCTGTCGGAGTCGTTTCGCGACTTGCACGCCATCAAGGATCTTCCCAGTCTTGGCCTGAGCGAATCCGTCCGCGATGTGGGCGCGCATTTCTTCACGAAGAGTTCGATGCCCGGCTCGGGTTTGAGCCCCTCGACCATCGCATCGTAGGCAGGTCCTTAGCTTGACGCTCGGATCCACTGGTCCAGGCCGCTGCATGTTTCTTCCGTTCACGCGTGAGAGCATCACGCAGAATAAATTCCGAGCGCACCCAATTGATCCGAATGTCGACACCCAGCGAAGAGCACCGCTGAATCCTCGAAGAGGTCTCAGTGGTGCCGCTTTCCTGCGAGCAGTTGCGCTACTGCTGGACTGCGTCGATGTTGAGATCGAGCGCACCGCGGATCGTGCCCCAGGTGTAGTTGGCCTTCGGTTGAATCGTGACCAAGTACTTCAGTACTTTGTGCGGAGGACGCTGCGGCGCGACGACCTGGCGGTCGATTCCCGCCATGTTGAAGACCTTCGGATTCGTGTCCGAGACGTCGTATAGCTTCAAGACGTCGATCTGCTGCATGACGCCAAGTCCGTACAGGAAGTTCAGGTGCAGACTGACGGGGCGAACAGATGTGCTCGTCGTCGGATTGATGACGGCGGGCGCGAGTCCTACCCAAGTTTCCAACTCAACACCCTCGCCGATGTCCTGAGAGCTGAACCAAGCCGGTTCTCCTGTGACTGTTGGCACTGCGGGTGTTCTCGGCTGGGCAGTCTGCCCTGGGCTTTGTGTGGCAGCGGCCACACACACGCCTGCGAGAAGAACGGCTGAGAAGAGGAGGATGTGTGTTCTTGAAATCATCGTGAAGTCCTTGTGGTTCGAAATTGAAACTCTAGCACCAGCCCTGGAGGTCGCTGCATTCGTGAACGTCACCCCAGGTCTTGCCCGGCTTCGGCTCGATGTACCCGCCAGCCGTCCTAACGACGTGGTTCGAGTCGTTCCGGTTGTTCGATGAAAAGTGACCGCCATCCGGGGCATCACCGAAGGTTCGGGTGACTCCCGTGTGGCCCTTGCAGACCCAAAAGCTCGAGTTGGCGCAGCCAGGCGTGTAGCAGGGACCGAAGCAAGCGGCGCTTTGGGCTGGCGCGCTTGCAGCAGCGGCAGCGAGTAGCAATGAAACAAGCATGATATTCCTTTGAAGTTAGAGGACGGCACACGCCCAGGCAGCGGTCGCGGAGTGCAAGCGCTTCGACGACGTGATGTACCCTTCTCAAGCAGACCATGCCCCCCCCCCCTCGGAGTCAACATCATATTCCAGATTGTCGAAGCCGATGTAGGAGTTTGGCCGATCCAACGCGCGGGAGACGTCAGCCCCGTGATCTGCGAGCGAGTCTTTGCCACGGTAGGACTGATCGCTGCTGACGAAGCGCTGGGTCGGGGGTCTGAGCCGGTGTCTTGCCCGGCTAGCGTCTCAATCCGTGCAGAACGCGGCGCGACAGATTCGATTCGAAGCACATGTCTGGGTCGATACGGCGTTTCAGAGCCAAAAACGTGGCCAATTTCTCGGGTGGATACATCGCCACCATGTCGGTGTTCGAGATCACGAGATCCTTTGCGAAATAGAATTTGCCGCCGTTCGCGAGCACGAGGCGCGTGAGTTCGGCGCAGTGACGCCACAGACGATCACGCGACTCGGGAGTGACTTTGAAATCGAGCGCGAGGCTCCAACCGTCGACCGAGTGCGTCAACCAGAACGGATCGGGGCGGTGGCGCTTCAAGACGCCCAAGTACGGGACGATCTTCGCGCGTTGACTGCGACGCAGGATTTCCTCGAACACGTCCGCGGCGGAGCGGTGCGGCACGAAGACTTGGTACTGGATCAGCCCGCGTTTGCCCGTGCGACCGTAGGCCCACTTCCAATTCGGCACGTAGTCGAGCAGGAACGCGAAGCCGGCGTGCGATTGGCGATGCGGACCTTGGCGCTCTTCGATCTGCCCGGCCAAGTACTTCGCGAGGTTGAGCGAGCGCATCCCGAAATCGTGATTGAGCAAGCGCAACGCGCGCCATACTTCGCCTTTCGGCACGACGCCGAGGACGTTTTTAGGCAGGTCTTGATGCGCCAGCGCGAGCGACCTTTCCGGTGTTTCGTCCTCGCCGCGGCGCAAGTAGCGCGCATCGTGCACCAGCCCGCGACCGAGTTCCGGGGCAGCAGCGAAGCAATCGATCCAGGCGACGAGATAGTCGCTCGTCGCCTTGTGCGCTTGGAAATACTCCATCGCTTCGCGCAGCGTCTGCGTGCTCTTCGCACGCACCTCCACATCGCCCGAGTAGACGCGCTTCGTCTCGATCTCGACGCGGCAAATCACGCCGAGCAGTCCCAGTCCGCCGATCGCAGCATGGAACAAATCGCTGTTCGCCTGTCGATTGCACGTGCGCACTTCACCGCTCGGCAGCACGATGTCGAACTCGCGAACGGCGTCGCCGATCGTACCGACGGCGTAGTTGTTCTTGCCGTGGATGTTCATCGCGAGCGCGCCGCCGAGCGTCGGGAACATCGTGCCCGACACGACGCGCGGCCAGTAACCGTGCGGCAGAATCGTCTTCCACAGTTGTTCGATCGAGACGCCGGCTTCGCAGTTCGCGATGCCCGTCGCAGGATCGAATGCGAGGATGCGATTCATGCGCGTGAGCTCGAGCACGTGGCCGTGCTCGTTCACGCTCGCGTCGCCGTACGAACAACCGGTGCCGCGCAGACCGATCGAGACTCCGTCGGCGCGTGCGGCGGCGAGCGTAGCGACGATTTCTGCAACGCTCGTGGGTCTGAACACGCGCGACGTCGCACCGACAGCCATCCCCCAGCCTTCGACGTACTCGATATCGTGCCGCGGTCGCTCGAACTCGCGTTTGCGATTCCCCGCGCTCATCTCACACGTTCAGCTTCTTGAACACGAACGACGGGATCGAGCGAATCACGGTCCCGACGAACCACCAACGCCGCGGAACGTAGCGCGTGTTCACTCGACCGCGCGCGGCGGCAAGGATCATCTCGGCCGCTTTTTCGGCCGAAATCAGCCAAAACAGGCCCGGCATTCCCTTCGTCATCGCAGTGTCGACGAAGCCCGGCTTGATGGTCGTGACGTGCACGCCGACTTCGGACAGTCGATTGCGCAACGCTTCGAGATAGGTGTTCAGCGCAGCCTTCGTCGTGCAGTAGACGGGGTTCCCCTTGCGCCCGCGATCGCCTGCGATCGAGCTGATGCCGACGATCGTTCCGCGGCGCGTCGTCTGGAACAGATTCGCCGCCGCGTTGCACCACGCGATCGCGCCGCCGACGTTCACAGTCAGTTGATCGAGATCCTTTTCGGTGTCGTACTCTTTCGAACCGATCTTGGGCATGATCCCGGCGGCGTAGATCACGAGTTCGAGGCCGCCCAGGTCGCGCACGATCTCCTCGAAGAGCTGGGGCACCTGTTCCGCACGCGCGACGTCGTGGACGCGAACGATCGAGCGGCCCCCGCTCGCACGCGCGCTGGCAGCGACCTCGCTGGAGAGCTGATCGAGAACGTCTCTCCGGCGCGCGATCGCACACACGGCGTAGCCTTCGCTCACGAGTTGCTTCACCAGCGCTGCGCCGATGCCGGAACTCGCGCCGACGACCAGCGCCGTCTTCGCGTTCCGATTCGAGACCAAGTCCAACGGTGTGTTCGCGCTCATGTGGGAGAGAGCTTATCGGAGGCTCGCATGAAATGACCGAAGGCTTGGTCGACTTGATTCCGGCGGACATCGCGCGTACACCGACGCAAGCTCCAACCCCGAAGGAAATCGCGTCCGTGAACGGCTCCCGTCTGATTCGTATCGCGCTGGTCGCGGCCCTCGTCGCCTTGGCCGTGTACTTGTGGTTTCGTCCGCAGGAAAAGACCTTTCCGCTCCCCGCCAACCAGGCGCTGCGCGTTCGCGAACGGGTCGCCGTGCTCATAGCGAAGGATCAGCGCACACAGGCGCGGGAAGAGTTGGCTGCCCTCGTCGCGGGAACCGACTCAGCCTCCGAAGACTTGGTGCGCGCGGCCGCGATCGAAGTGTCGGACACGCGCGACGCCGAGGCGGAAGCGTTCCTCGCGCGCGCCGAAAAGCGCGATCCGCAATCCGCGGCGGTCGCGTTCTTGCGCGGACAGATGGCACGTCAAGCCGGCGATTCGGAGGCGGCGTCGAAGTACTTGATGCGCGCTCACGAGCTCGCGCCGAACGATTTGCCGACGAAGATCCTCCTCGGGGCGATCGAAGACGATTTGGAGAAGCCGGCCGAGGCCGAGAAGCTCTTCCGAGAAGTCGTCGCCGTCGGTTTCGAAAACGGGCAACAGTGGTACTTCGCCGCGGTGACACGCCTCGCGAACTTGCTGACGCAGAGCGGTCGCGATGCAGACGCAGAACCCTTCCGCGCCGTGATTCGCGATCTGGAAAAGCGCGGGGTGAAGGCGCCGACGACGTTGCAATTCCTGCTCGGAGAACTCGGTCGCGTGAAACCGCCGCAACCGATGGGCAGCGTCGTCGAGAAGGGCGACCTGCTGAAGTTCCGCGGACAAGCTCTGAGTCCGCGCGACTTCGATGGTTTCGATTCCTTCGTCGCGTGCGATCGCCGCATCGTCGCGTTCGGGGCCAAAGGCGTGCTCGCCGTGTCGGCAAGTCCGTCGTTCGACGACGTGACCGCGCTCACTCTTGCGCCGACGACGAGCGTCGTTCCCTTCGACGCCGACAACGACGGTGATCTCGATTTGTTGGTCCAGATGAATGCGCAGTGCACGCTGTTCGAAAACACGGACGGAGTGTTCGTCTCGGTCGCGGCGACACTGCCCGCTCTCCCTTCGACAGCGCACGACATCGCCGCCGTCGATTGGGATCACGAAGGCGACCTCGACTTCGTCGTCGCGGGTGATTTCGGAGCACGCATCTGGCGCCGCGACGGGACGAACGAGCTCAGCGGCGAGGGCAAACGCGTGGTCTTCACCGATGCGACGCAGGGGTCCGGATTGCCGGAAGCGAAGGTCTTTTCGTGGCTCGTGACCGAAGACTTCGACGGAGACAACGACGTTGATTTCCTGTTCGGCGGCGCGGGTCAGCCGTACCTCGCCGACAGCCAACGCGGCGGCAAGTTCAAGGAGATCGCGGGCGCGTTCGCGCTGGACGTGAAATCGAAACCGGTGGTCGCAGACTTCGACGGCGACGCGCGCGCCGACTTGTGGATCGCCGGCAATCCGAGCACGTTCGTTCCACGCGGCGGCCAACCGCGAGCGTCGGTTCCGGCCGCTGTCGCGCCGCGGAGTTCGCTCAGCCCCGCTGATTTCGACCTCGACGGATCGCTCGACATCGCCTGGATCGGTGTCGACGGCAAAGTGCACATCGTGCTCGCACCCGGTCTGGCCGCCGAGCGTGCGCTCGACACGGGTTTCGCCGCGAGCGGAGTGTTGAGCGCGTTCGACTACGACGACGATGGGCGCACCGATCTCGTGTTCATGAAGGCGGACGGCATCGATGCGCTGCACAACGAAGGTCCGACGGGCAACGGCGTGCGCGTCTCGTTCTCAGGCTTGCGCGACAATCAACGCGGCGTCGGCTTGGTGTTCGAGTTCCGCGCGGGCGACATCTACCGGCGCGTGTATTGGCGCGGCGAGCGCATACCGATCGGTGTCGGAGGGCATACACAGTTCGACGTCTTCCGCGCGACGTGGCCGAATGGCGCGAACACGGACGAACTCGATCTGGCGTTGAATGCGAAGAGCGCAGACGGAACTTCGATCTTCGATCCGATGAAGCAACCGTCGGCTCAAATCGGCTCGTGCCCGTTCCTCTACACGTGGAACGGCCAGTCGTACACGTTCGTGTCGGACGTGCTCGGCATCACGCCGCTCGGCCTTCCGATCAACGCCGACATGTTGGTGCCACCCGATCACGACGAGTACGTGCTCGTCACGGGGGAACAGATGACGTTGAAGGACGGTGCTTTCGAGATGCAGTTCACAGAAGAGCTGCGCGAGGTGACGTACCTCGATCACGCGAAGGTCGTCGTCGTCGATCATCCCGCTGACACCGAGGTGTTCCCGAACGAGCGCTTCACGTTTCCCCCATTCCCAAAAGCTCACAATCACACGGTGAAACAAGCGCTTTCGCCGCTGCGAGCTGTCGATGCGGCGGGCGCTGAGTGGAAGGAGCACGTCGCAGCGATCGACGATGTGTACGCCGTTCCGTTCACGAAGCAAGCGCCCCAGTTCGCCGGTTTGGCCAAGCCGTGGTTCCTCGAACTGTCCTTCGACAAGGATGTTGTCGCGCGGGCCAAGAAGCTGCGACTGGTGATGACGGGTTGGTTCTTCTGGAGTGATGCGAGCGCGAACATGGCCTCGTCGCGCACGCCGGACGTACCGTTCATTCCTCCGCTGTTGCACGTTCCCGACGGCAAAGGCAGTTGGCGCGAGACAGGTCCGCCGGTCGGTTTTCCCGCGGGAAAAACCAAGACGATGGTGATCGACGTGACGTCGATCCTGTCGAAAGACGATCCGCGCATCCGCGTGTTCACGAGCTTGCAGCTCTATTGGGATTCCATTCGTCTCGCCGTCGACGACGACGATGCGCCGCTCGAGTTGCGCGAGTTTCCATGCACGTCGGCGAAGTTGTGGCGCCGTGGTTTCAGTGCGCCGCTGAGCTCAGGGATTGCACCGGGCGTCGCGACGAACGATGGAACTCCTGAGCGTTTCGACTGGAACGAGATCGCGCCGCATCCGCGCTGGAATCAGCATCCGGGTCAGTACACGCGCTTCGGCGAATGTCGCGAGTTGCTCGATACCGTCGACGATCGCTTCGTGATCATGGGCGCCGGGGATGCGCTCACACTGCGTTTTGACGCAAGAACACTGCCTCCGCCGACGCCCGGCATGCGCCGCGACTACCTCGTCTACTTGGATGGCTGGGCCAAGGATCGCGATCCGAATTCGATTCAGGCCCTAGAGGTCGAACCGCTCCCCTTCCATGCGATGAGCGGTTATCCCTATGAAGCCGACGAGCATTTCCCGACGGACGAGCTGCATGCGCGGTGGCGCGCGGAGTGGAACACGCGCTCGGCTTGGCAGTGGATCCGTCCGCTCTCGCCAGCGCGCGAAAGCGACTGGTTACTTTCGGTTCCGCCGCTGCGCTGATGCGCGTTTCGGCGTCTTTCGCGTCTTGGATTCCGGCACGATGACCTTCCCAGTCTGTGTCTCGTACGCGCGCAGCAGTCGCGTCAGCTGTGCCTTCTCGAGCACCAAGCGTTTGTTGAGCCCCCACGGACTGCGACCCCGTTGATATTTGAAGTCCATCCAACGCGTTCGCGGATCCGCGTGCCTGAATGTCTCCCACAGCATCGTGAGTTGATCGCCGTCGGGTCCGAGACCGACGATGTGCTCGACGCTGACTCTCTCGGGATCTCCGCGCTTGAAACGTGAGGTGATGCGCAGCGACTTGCGCGTGCACGTGCACAGGCGGTGCAACAAGCGCTGATCCCAGCCGCTCGGCGCCAACTCGTCCCAGATGAAAGCGGCCACGCTGCGCGAGTCACACACCGTCGACCAAGCGGGCTTCTCACCGCACGAAATGCACTGCCAACCGTACCTAGCCATTGGAGAGACTATCGCACGTCCCGTGCCGAGAGTGCGAAGAGTCTCGATCGAGCCGCGCGCCGTGTTGTTCGGTACTCCGCCCTCTCCGCGCAAAGAAGGTGCCTGGCGCCGTACTGATCCGCGGCGGCCGAATAGGCTGGTGGACGTGCCCGCGTCAACGGGCGCGCGCTGAAGCGGCGCGTAACACGTCTACGAGCCTCGCCTCGAACTTCATGGGACTAGGATCCCGAGCCAGAACAGGACTCAGCTTCGTTGCGGAGCTTACTTTGCAACTCGACCCTTTACGGCATTAGCCCGGGCCCTGTAGGTAATGCGGCCGGCTGCATCCGACGGCAACCGCTCGCGCATCCGTGCTTCGAGAAGTGCGAGATCTCCGGATGTCAGAGCGGCCAACTTGGGACCGACGCTCGGCCCGCCGAGGATCGTCGTCCAGTAGTCGGCGAAATCAGCGAACGTCCGCTGCACCGTGATCTCCCGTGTTTCGATCGCATCCAGACCCGCACCCATCCACAGTTCTCGCATGACGTCTCGACTCGACGCACCCGGACTCGGCGGCACCGGTACATCCATACCCAACTGGCGCATTTCGACATGCAGCGCGTCGTAGGGGAAACCACCGCCGGGCATGTCCCACGCGTAAGCCGTGACAAATCCCCCGCGACACACCACGCGTGCCATTTCGGCCACGCCCTTCTGCGGGTCTGGTACGAAGAAGATCACGAGCGGCATGACGGCCGCGTCGAACGTGTCGTCGGGAAAAGGCTGCGCCATCGCGTCGCCCTGACGAAACTGTGCGGAATGCAAGGCGGGTCGCGTGCGAGCAAAAGCGAGCTGCCCTAGCGACGGATCGATTCCGTGTACTGAAAGAGGTGAACACCGCTCGACGAGCGTTTCGGTGAAAGCACCGCTGCCGCAGCCCACATCGAGCCAGCGCAAACCTGATTGCGGAGCAAGCCATTCGAGGAACGTTTCACCGGCAAGCTGGCTCCACTTCCCCATGTAGCGCTCATAGGCAGCTCCGTCGTCGAAGCGGATTTCACTGGTCACCATTCGTCATGTTCTCGGGAGGTACTCTGCTTCGAATCGTGAGGCCGGATCGCGGTACCTCCTCCCACACTGCTTTCGATACGACCGCCGTGAAGCAGTAGACCCGCGAGCGCGAGGTCGGACGTCAGCGTGCCGTCAGCGCGGTTCGAGGAGGTCCCACAGATTACCGTACAGATCCTCGAACACAGCTACCGTTCCGCAGGGTTCGTGCAGGATCTCCTTTGTGCACACGACGATTGCGAAGCCGAACTGTCTGACGCGATTTTCGAGGAACTAGACAGCGTCGAACGCCGCCACACGCTCGCGGAAAGTGCTCGAGATCGAGCTTTTTTTGCGAGCTTGATTGTCCCACGCGACCAAGCGCGCTTCGGCTTCGCACCACACGACTCCGCTCTTGTCGATCACTCGATAGACCTGCGTGAACGACGAATTACCGAGCGCAACCGTCTTCGCTTCGACGATGACGTCGACTCCGCCCTGGCCCGGCGACAAAAACGCGACGTTCGTCTGAGCGAGCACGAATGGGAACATCGCACCTTCGAGCAAGCCCAAGTCACCAAAGTAGCGGTGACGCGCTTCCTCGAACAACGTCAGGTAGACCGCATTGTTCAAGACACCCTGATTGTCCTCGTCGGACCAGCGCGTGTGCAGCGCGACTCGGAAGCGGATCGATCGGGATTCGGGAACTCGGGGTGTTTCCATAGGGCTCAAGCTGGAGCGACGACTCGTTTGGGATGCACGACGAGCCAGATGCCGGCGAACACCAGCACGGCGGAGATCAACATCGCGGGCGTCAGCTCTTCCTGCAAGATCCACGCACTCGCGGACGCGGTGATCAGCGGTTGCATGTAGATGTAGACGGCCGTCGTCGACGCCGACAAAACCGACAGCGCATAGATGTTCAACACGTACGCGACGACCGTCGGGAACACGAGGATGAACGCGAGCGCCCACCAGTGATTCGACGTCGCCGTCTCGGGCACGAACGTTTCGCCGCGTGCGAATAGCGGCACGAATGGAACCGACAACGCGAACACCCACGCGATCACGACGAGCGGCGGCAAACGGTGCAAAATCGGCCGCGAAATCACGAAGTAGCCGGAGTAACAGAGCGCGTTCGCCGCCATCAGCAGGTTGCCGAACGCGTGCTCGCGCACCAAATCGGGACGTTCGGCCCAGAAGCGCGACGACGCGCCGACCAAGGCGACCAACACGCCGATCACGCGCGTCGACGAAGCGCGTTCCTGCCCGGCGAACGCGGCGATCGCGAACGTGAACACCGGGATCAGGCCCATCATCAACGCTGCATTCGTCGGCGTCGATCGCGCGAGCCCCTCGAGATAGAGAACCATGTTGAGCGTGACGCCGAGCAGCGACGCGACGAAGAGCAGCGGCAGGTCGCGCCAGTTCGGCACCGCTCGCCGACCGTGCACCGCGAACGCGATCGCGAGCAACACTGCCGCTCCCACACCCATGCGCCATCCCGCGACCGCGAGCGGACCGAAGCCGCCTGGTTTGAACGCCAACACGCCGAAGATCGGGAACAGCGCGAAGCAGAATTGAACGACGACGAGGGCTGCATGTCCGCGCCAAACGTCGCTCTTCATCGGCGGAGAGTAGACTGCGCGTCTCCATCATGTCCACGACCGACGACACGCCGCATTCACCTCGCCCGCGACCGTGGCCCAAACTTTCGACGCGTCACGGCGCGCACATGGTCCTCTTTCGTCCGCGCTGGGATCGCTTGTCGAATCCGCGCACGGGTGAAGAGTTCGATCGACTCGTTCTCGAGACGCCCGATTGGGTCAACGTCGTCGCGTTGACTAGCGACCGACGACTCGTGTTGGTGCACCAGTTTCGCTTCGGCAACGGTGCGATCACGGCCGAAATCCCCGGCGGTATGGTCGACAAGGGCGAAGCGCACGGCGACGCCGCTCAGCGCGAATTGCGCGAGGAAACAGGCTTCACCAGCACGAATTGGCGCTACCTGGGTGCCGTCGAACCCAACCCGGCCTTCCACGACAATCTGTGTCATCACTGGCTGGCGACGGACTGCGAACGCACGCACGAACAAGGCCTCGATTCGGGCGAAGACATCGAGATCGAAACCGCCCCTCTCGCCGACGTCGTGCGCCGCATTGCGCGCAACGAAATCCGTCACAGCCTCGTGATCAGCGCACTTTCTCGCGTCGTCGATCTGTCGGGCGGGTGACCGCTAGCCACGAGCGCGCTACGGAGACTTCGATGTTCTTGGCACTCGCACTCGCCGCCCTCACGGAAGCGCCTCGCGTCGGCCGCGTCGCGGTCGTCACCGTGCCGTTCGTTCTCCCTGTCGAAACAGCGCGTGAGTTGAGCCCGACGGCTTCCGAACGACTCACGTTCCAGATCGGTGGCCAAAGCGCGAGCGCGCTCGATCCGTTCGCGAAGTCGGAGGCTCGCGCGTCACTCTTCCAACTCGACATGAACGTCGCGCGTCCCGGCGACGACCCGACGTTCGCACCACGAATCGCAGCCGCGCAGTGCATCGTCCTCGAAGGCGGCAACTGGCTCGACTGGTGGTTCGCTCTGCGCCCGTATGGCAAACAATCAGAACTGTGCCGAGCTCTCGTCCGCGCACACGCGCGCGGAATCCACCTGGTCGGCATCGGTCCAGCCGGCGCGCACTTGGCCGGGCGATCGCTGCTCTCGCGCGCAACGCTGCACCGACCGAACCGCGATCCGCACGCACGTTCGATCGACGTCCTCCTCGGCGGAATCGGCGTCTCGAGTGATCTGTGCATCGATTTCGCCACAGACGGCCGCGTCGATCCGGAGCGCATGCTCGAAGCACTCTTCGACCGTGACCTCGAACGTGGCGTCTGGCTCGCCGGACCGTGCGCTTGGATCGAAGACGCGAACACGCAGACCGCGAGCACGGTCGGTCCGTCCGGCGCCGCGTTCGTGTTCGACGCACGCTCGTCACGTCGATCGCGTGAACAAATCGAAGACGTCGCGCTCACGCGGCTCGTCGATGGTTCGCGTATCGATCTCGCGAATCGCGCGGCTCAGTCGAATACTGTGCCTACGTCGCGAGAGGAAACGTCAACCGGACCGGGCGGCGAGGCGGGCCCCGGCAAGCTCGCGGGTTTCTTCGACCTTCCGGGCGAAAACACCTGGATTTCCGGTAAGCCGCTGACTTTGCGCGGCGAGAGGCACGTGCTGCGACTCGCGTTCGATTCCCCTTCGAATGCAGATCGGAGCGGGCCGGGCCCGAATGCTCCCGACCGTGCGCGCTTGGCTTGGTTGCCGCTCGAGCGCTGACGCGGGACGGAGGGTTCCAGTCGCCGGCTCGGTCGAACCGTGCTGCATGGAACCTCTCATGTCCTACTCGCTGACCCTGCTGCCCCACGCCGAAGTCACGACGCTCATGCGCGACGCTGCGCGCGGCGACCAAGATGCCTGGCGCCGGCTGTACTGCGCCCTCGAGCCGTGGATGAAGGGGGTGTTGAGAGGCCGCATCCCGCCGTACTTGCGTGCTCGCTTCGACGAACGCGACGTGATGCAGGAAGCGTTCTTGTCGCTCGCGTCTACTCCTCGCGTGCTCGAGTCAGCCGACGCTACGAGCTTCGCCGGCTATCTCGCGGAAATCCTGCGCAATGGTCTTGCCGACCAAGTGCGACGTCATCAACGCTGGCGCCGCAACGCGCGACTCGAGAGTCGCGACGCCGAGCACGTCTTGTCGTCGATCGAGTGCGAACACGAGCGTCCGAGCGACTGCGCGGAGCGATCCGATCTGCAAGCCTTCGTCGACGACGCCTTGAGCCGTGTATCCAACGCAGATCGCGAGATCCTCTCGCGCCGCTTTCTCAGCCAGGAGACGTGGGTCGAGATCGCGCGTCGCACCGGCGTGCCCGAGCCGACGGTCCGCCGCCGCGGTGGCGAAGCGCTCGAGCGTCTGATGCGCCGGGCAACTTGATTCGGCGAACATTCGCGTCACCCGATCGCGATGAGGCAGACAACTTGATTCGGCAGAGAATCGACGGGCTCGAGGATCGAAGTCCGACGGTCAGCGCGGAGGGGCAGAAACATCCGGATTCACGCTCGTCCAACTTTTGGCGGCGCCTCCCCTCGCGGGCGTCCACGTCGAATCGGTCCAAGGTCGGATGGGAATGAGCGACGCCGAAGGTCACGTGCTGTTGCGTTCGCGCCTGGGGCCGCCGCGCTTGTCGTTGCGCGCAGAGGGCTATCGCTTGCGAGAATTGCAGCGTATTCCAGGGCCAGGCTCGCGCTGGGTCGCGTTCATGGAACACGACCGATAACATTCCGCCGATCGTGGTTTCGAATCGCATCGTCGTCGTCGGAGGTGGACTCGCGGGCTTGTCGACGGCCTGGCATTTGGCGCAGTTCGGTGCGCGTGACGTCGTGGTGGTCGAGCGCGAGCGCGAGCTGGGAACTCAAGCGAGCGCGCAGAACGCCGCCATCGTGCGGACGGCCATCGACGATGCGCCGATGCGTGAACTCGCGCAGCGTGGAGCGCGCTTCTTGAACGAGCCTCCGCCGGGATTCTCGCTACAGAAGCTCGTCGCCGGCGACGGTTTGATCGTGCTGTCGAGCGCGAACGTCACGTGGGAGCACGGTGAGCGCATCGACTCCGTAGGAGCGCGTCGACGACTGCCCGCACTGTCGAAAGCAGCTGAAAACGGCTGGTTTTTCGCGCAGGAGGGCCGCGTCGACGTCCGCGTGCTCATTGCCGCATTCGCCGAAGGTGCGCGTGCCGCCGGCGTGCGCTTCGTGCTCGACGCGCGAGTGCGTGCGATCCGCGAACAGGGCCTGGGCGTCGAACTCGCGAGCGGCGAGACCATCGAAGCCGAGCGCTGCGTGCTCGCTGCAGGGGCGTGGGCCGCACCGCTCGCGCGCGCCGTTGGATCGCGAGTCGAACTGACGCCGACGCGCCGTCACTTGCTGGTCACCCGGCGCGACGCGGCCATCGATCCGCGCTGGCCCGCTGTGTGGAGCGACGACGACGAGTTCTACGCTCGCCCCGACAGCGGCGGTTGGATGCTCTGTCCGTGCGACGAGGACGCAGTCGACCCGGATCGTTTGACGGCGACGCACGCTGCGCTCGAATCGGCGACGTCCAAAGCTCGTGCGATCTTGAATTCGGCGGACATCGGGCAACCGGCGAAGTTCTGGGCCGGATTGCGCACGCACGCCGCCGATCGTCGCTTCGTGATCGGTCGCGATTCGCACGTACCGAATCTGATCTGGGCCGCCGGCCTCGGCGGTCATGGAGTCACTTGCGCTGCCGTCGTCGGCGAACTCGCCGCGCGCGCGGCACTCTGCATCGAAGAACCGCGCGCTATCGCGGGGCCGTTCTCGCCGACGCGATTCGAAACGCCATGAGCCGTCGCCTTCGAACGGCGGAGTCCGCCGCCTTTCAGCGATAGATCTCGCCCCCGCCCGCGCTGAACTCTTTCTGCTTCGTGCGCAGACCCTCTTCGAGTGCTTTTTCCTCGGCCAGCCCTTGTGCCTTGGCGTATGCGCGCACGTCGTCGGTGATCTTCATCGAGCAGAATTGCGGTCCGCACATAGAGCAGAAGTGCGCGGTCTTCGCGCCTTCCGCCGGCAGCGTCTCGTCGTGGAATGCGAGCGCCGTCTCGGGATCGAGCGACAGATTGAATTGATCGCGCCAACGAAATTCGAAGCGCGCTTTCGAAAGCGCATTGTCGCGCTTCTGCGCCAGCGCATGACCCTTCGCGAGATCGGCTGCGTGCGCCGCGATCTTGTACGCGATGACGCCGTCCTTCACGTCCTTCGCGTTCGGAAGCCCCAGGTGTTCTTTCGGCGTCACGTAACACAGCATCGCCGTTCCGTACCAACCGATCATCGCGGCACCGATTGCGCTCGTGATGTGGTCGTAGCCCGGCGCGATGTCCGTCGTCAACGGACCGAGCGTGTAGAACGGCGCCTCGTGACAGATCTGGAGTTGCTTCTCCATGTTCTCTTTGATGAGGTGCATCGGCACGTGACCGGGACCCTCGATCATCGTCTGAACGTCGTATTTCCAGGCTGTTTTCGTCAATTCGCCGAGCGTTTCGAGTTCGCCGAACTGTGCTGCGTCGTTCGCGTCCGCGATCGATCCTGGACGCAGACCGTCGCCGAGCGAGAAGCTCACGTCGTAGCGCTGCATCAGCTCGCAGATGCGCTCGAACTCGGTGTAGAGAAAGTTCTCCTTGTGATGCGAAAGACACCACTTGGCCATGATCGAACCGCCGCGCGAAACGATTCCGGTGACGCGTTTCGCAGTCAGCGGCACATAGCGCAACAAAACACCGGCGTGAATCGTGAAGTAGTCGACGCCTTGCTCGGCCTGCTCGACGAGCGTCTCCATGAACACGTCGATGTCGAGTTTCTCGGGCCGCCCCTTCACCTTTTCGAGGGCTTGGTAGATCGGCACCGTTCCGATCGGGACGGGCGAGTTGCGCACGATCCACTCGCGCGTCTCGTGGATCTTGTCCCCCGTCGAAAGGTCCATCACGGTGTCGGCGCCCCAGCGCGTGGCCCACTGCAACTTCTGCACTTCGTCCTCGATCGAGGAACTCACGGCACTGTTGCCGATGTTCGCGTTGATCTTCACGAGGAAGTTGCGGCCGATGATCATCGGCTCCGACTCCGGATGATTGCGATTCGCAGGGATGATCGCTCGGCCGCGCGCGATTTCGGAGCGCACGAACTCGGGTTCGCAACTTTCGCGCGCCGCGACGAACGCCATCTCTTCCGTCACGATTCCGCGGCGCGCGTAGTGCATCTGCGAGTGGTTCGCGTCGCCGCGCGCGAGGCGTTTCGCGACCCACGGTGCGCGTAATTTCGGCAGACCTTGGCGCGGATCGAAACCCTCGGGCCCCGATGTGTCGTACACGTCGAGCGCGCTCTCGCCGCCCGACAAATGGATGCGCCGCGCCGGCACTTTCAGCGCGAATTCACCGTGCCGCAGTTCGTTCCAGACTTTGTGCGAAGACGGGAACGACTCCACCAGCGGTCTCGCGGCCGCCATCTCACGCGGCGTGGTCGAATCGGATTTCGAAACGTTTCCCATGGAGCTTTCCTACGCCGGTACGACCCGGATCAGGTTCGAAGGGTGCCTCTCAGGCGCATCACGAACGACGACCTGAGTCGTCCGCGCACGCCGCCCCTAGCTTGAATCGGCGGACAGTGTAGCCCGCGATTCGACGACGTTCTTCCGCCCATCCTGAACTCGCGTGCAGTCAAGCGATACGATGCCCGGATCGAGCGATGCCCGCGCAACAACTGACCCGACCCTTCGGCCACTTCCGGCTGACGGCTTTCTTCGTGATCGTCGCGGCGATCGGCGTCGCTTTCGGTGCGTTCCGAGCGCACGCCCACAGTGGCGCGTTCACGGCGAGCGACGTCGCCTGGATCGCCGGAACGAGCGTCCTCTTGGCCGTCGCGATCGGTTTCGCGGGCGTCTTCTTCCATCGGCTGCGCATCAATCCCGTGCGGTGGAAAGAGACCGAAAACTACCTCGTGGCGATCCGCCGCGAATCGACCAAGTACCGAGCGCTCATGGAAGGTGCCGCCGACATGATCCTCGTCGTCGAGCCTGTTTCACGCCGCGTACGCGAAGCCAGTCGCCGTTCGCGCGAGGAATTCGCACTGGGCGAGGCCGGCACGACCGTGATCGATGCACTCGTTTCCGAGAATGATCGTGAGCGAATCCGAGCCGGATTGTCGCGCGCGGACGCTTCGCGCGGCGAGAGCGTTTCGATCGAAGACGTGCGACTGCGCACGAGCTCGGGCGCGGCCCGCATCGCCGACGCGCGCCTCGCCGCCGTCGACGTCGACGGAGAACGCCTCGTCCAGGTCGCCTTGCGTGACGTCACGGCGCAAAAGGAGTTGGAGCGCACGCTCGTCGTGCACGAGCGCTTGTCGTCGATCGGTCTGCTGACTGCCGGCGTCGCACACGAGATCAACAATCCGCTCGAGGGCATCGGTAACTACCTGAAGCTGCTCGAAAAACAGGACCTCGCGCCCGACGCGCGCGAGCGCTACCTGGTCTCGGTACGGCACGGTTTCGCGCGCATCGGCGAGATCGTGCGCGACTTGCTGCACTTTGCTCGACCCGAAGCGCAGGACGCGGCGAGCGAACCGCGCGACTTCGATCTCGCTACTGCGGTCGAGCGCGCCGTGAAGTTGGCTCGCTACTCTTCGAAGCTCCGCGGCGTCACGATCGAAACGGTGGGATTCGACGCGCCCCTTTTCGTGCGCGGTGATGCGGGCCGCATCGAGCAGGTCGTCGTCAATTTGCTCTTCAATGCCGGATCGGCGATGGATGGAAGCGGTCGCATCGTGCTCTCCGCTGGACGTAACGAAAGCGAGGAGCTCGTCGTCACCGTCGACGACGTCGGTCCCGGTATCGCACCGGCCGATCTGGCGCGCATCTTCGATCCGTTCTTCACCAAGACCGACGGGACCGGGCTCGGGCTGTTCGTGTCCTACGGCATCGTGTCTGCACACGGCGGACGCATCTGGGCCGAGAACCGTGCCGGCGGCGGGGCTCGTTTCACGCTGCTTTTTCCGAGTCTTCCCCGTCGCGCGATTGAAACCTGATGGACAAAAAACTGCGAGTGCTCGTCGTCGACGACGAATCGTTCGTGCGTGAATCGCTCGCCGAAGTGCTCTCCGCCGACGGCATGCAGGTCGCGACGGCGAAGTCCGTGCGCGAAGCCAAGACCTTGCTGGCGAAGCGCGCCTTCGACGCGATCGTCTCCGATGTGCGTATGCCCGGCGAGAGCGGCGTGAATCTCGTCGACGAGGCCGGCGCACGCATCCCGCCGACGCCGATCGTGCTCTTGACCGGCGTCGGAACGGTCAAGGAAGCCGTGGCCGCCATGAAGAAGGGCGCCTTCGATTTCGTTCAGAAGCCGATCGATCCGGACGCACTGATCGTGCTCGTGCGACGTGCGGCGGAGCACAAGGCGCTCCTCTCGGAAGTGATCGTGTTGCGCGACGCCGCCGACGCGAGCGGCTCTCCGAAAATCGTCGGTGAATCGGCCGCGCTCGAGCGTGTGCGCGCACTCGTCTCGCAAGTCGCACCGACGGACGCGATCGTGTTCGTGTACGGCGAATCGGGCAGCGGCAAGAATCTCGTCGCGCGAGCCGTGCACGCGGCCAGTTCACGATCACGCGGGCCGCTGAAACGTGTTTCGTGCGCGACGGCGAGCGAAGAGAGCTTCGATCACGAGCTCTTCGGTGTGCGCAAGTCGCGCGGAGGCGCACTCGACGCTGCCGAGGGCGGCACGCTCGTCCTCGATCACGTCGACAGAGCGAGCGCGAACACGCAGGCGAAGCTGTTGGCCTTGCTCGAGACCGGCGAATTCCGTCGCTCCGGCGAATCCGAAGCGCGCACGCTCGACGTGCGTTTCATCGCGCTGTCGTCGACGGATCTCGCAGCCCGTGCGAAGGCCGGGAGCTTCCGCGCGGACCTGTATTTCCGCCTCTCTTCGTTTCCGATCGCCCTGCCGCCGTTGCGCTCGCGCAAGGAAGACATCGCGCTCTTGGCGACGGATTGGCTCGCGCGACGATCCGGGGAGCACGGCGCGAGCGGCCTCACGCTGTCGCCCCACGCGCTCGACGTGCTCGCGTCGTACGACTGGCCCGGCAACGTGCGCGAACTCGAAAACGTGCTCGATCGCGCGTCGATCGTCGCCGGAAAGAGCACGCTCACGCCGGAACTGTTGCGCACGATCCTCGAGTCAGGCGGTCAAGCGTTGGCCGGCACGAACCTGTTCGAATTCAACATCCGTTCGAACCTGGACGCGCGCGAAAAAGAACTCGTCTTGGGAGCGCTCGAGCGCACGAAAGGCAAGAAGCGCGACGCGTCGGACTTGCTCGGAATCGACGCGCGCAACCTCGGCTACTACCTGCGCAAGCACAAGATCCAAGACAAGCCGAGTGGAGACGCGCTCGACGGTTGACGAGCGCCTGTGTGGATCACTTCGGATCCGCTGAGCGCGAACGCTCGGCCTCGACCAAGCGCCACATCATCCACGCGCCGACGCTGCGCAGCGGTCGCCACACTTCCATCCGCGCGAGCGCGACCTTCGGCGTCGGACGTTCCGCGAGTCCGTCGAGCAGACGCAGACCTTCCTGCACGCCCAGATCGCCGGACGGACCGATGTCGAGCCGCCCCAAGCGGAACATCAGGAACATCTGTGCGCTCCACTCGCCGATCCCGCGTACCTCGACGAGCCGCTCGACGATGTCCTCGTCGCTGATGCGCTCGAGCCGGCGCAAGTCGAGCCGGCCCTCCTCGATGCGCAGCGCCAGATCGCGCAGCGCGAGCATCTTGTTCTGCGAGAGTCCGGCACCACGCAAGTGCGCGTCCTCATACGCCAGCAATTCCGCGCACTTCGGAAAGCGTTTGCCTCCCGCGAGCGTGCACACGCGACCATGGATCGTCTCCGCCGCCTTCGTCGCCAGTTGCTGGAACACGATCGCGCGCGCCAATGCGTCCCAGTGGGTGCGTTGGGTGCGTTGGCCAGCGTCTGGAAACCCGGGGAATGCGGCGAGACGCTTCATCGCGGCGCCGAGCTTCGTGTCGCGGCGCGCGAGGCCGCGCAGTTCCAGAGGAGTGGGAGTCGCCATCGTGCGCCTCAGCCTGCGTTCGATCTGCGGTCGTGAGTCGTCAGGCGACCGGTCGCTTCGACCAGTACGCAGCTCGACCTTCGGTGCGACGCCTAGTCGACTGAATCAGTCGTCGTCGTCGCCGCCGACTTCGACAGCATCGTCGTCGTCCGCTTCGTCGTCATCCTCTTCTTCGTCGTCGTCTTCTTCGTCGTCTTCGTCCTCGTCGTCATCGTCGTCGAGGTCCAATTCGGAATCGAAGTCGCCGTCGTAGTCCTCGGAGGCCATGACGGTGAAGGGAATGGGGAGGGTCGTGACGGAAGAAAGCTCGTCCGTGTCCGTGTCGATCGTCGTCTGAATGCCGCTGGCTAGGAGCCGCATGGTGTTCCTCGGGGATGGTGAGGAGAGAGCCCGTGCTGGATGGAAATGGGGTACCCCTCGACTCGCCGACTCGTTCGGCTTGGAGCTCGGGGGCTCAGGCGTCGATCTTTTCGTGAGGTAGGCCCCGTTACGCAAGAAAAAACCGTTGGGAAAAGTGAGCGCTTCCCAGTCCTTTGACTCGACTTCGACGCACCGCTAGGTTCTCGCCGATTCGAAGTGCCTGATTCTCTCCACCGATCGAGCCCCGGCGCTCGCTGAACGGGAGATCAGGTCGAGCGCCGACCTGGCGCCGCAGAGGGACGTCGATGCCCGGACAGGGCCAAGGATTCAGCGATGAGCACCAGCAACAATGCCAGACAAGCCGCCGTTTCGGCGATCCTCGCGGACACCCCGCGCTCTCAAGCGGCCGGTTCGATGGATCAGAAGCTGCCGAATTTGTTCGGCTCGCTGGTCTTCAACGACGCGGTGCAGCGCCAGCGGCTGCCGAAGGCCGTCTACGCGGCGTTGCGGCGCACGATCGACGCGGGGGACGAGCTCGACCCGAAGATCGCCGACTCCGTCGCCAACGCGATGAAGGATTGGGCGATCGAGCACGACGCCACGCACTTCACGCACTGGTTCCAGCCGATGACGGGCTTGACCGCGCAGAAGCACGACTCGTTCATCAATCAGACGCTGGACGGGCGCGCGCTGCTCGAATTCTCGGGCAAGGAGTTGATCAAGGGCGAACCGGACGCGAGTTCGTTCCCCTCCGGCGGCATCCGCGCGACGTTCGAAGCGCGCGGCTACACCGCGTGGGATCCGACGTCGCCGGCGTTCTTGCGCGTGACGTCGCACGGCGCGACGCTCGTCATCCCGACCGCGTTCGCGAGTTGGACGGGCGAAGCGCTCGACAAGAAGACGCCGCTGTTGCGCTCGTGCGAAGCGATCAACAAGCAAGCGGTGCGACTGCTGCATCTGCTCGGCGAGAAGGGCGTCACGAAGGTGTATCCGACCACGGGCCCTGAGCAGGAATACTTCCTGATCGACCGTCGTTTCCACGCGCTGCGTCCCGACCTGGTCGCGTGCGGTCGCACGTTGTTCGGCGCGCGTCCGCCGAAAGGTCAAGAGCTCGAGGACCACTACTTCGGCACGATTCCGCCGCGCGTGCTCGCGTTCATGATGGAGCTCGAAGTCGAGATGTGGAAGCTCGGCATCCCCATCAAAACGCGCCACAACGAGGTCGCGCCGAGCCAGTTCGAGTTGGCGCCGATCTTCGAGCAAGTGACGGTCGCGACCGACCACAACATGCTCACGATGGAGCTCTTGAAGGATGTGGCTGCGCGCCACGGACTCGCGTGTTTGCTCGCCGAGAAACCGTTCGCGGGCGTGAACGGTTCGGGCAAGCACAACAACTGGTCGCTCGCGGACAACTTGGGCAACAACATGCTCGAGCCCGGCAACACGCCGCACGACAACCTCAAGTTCATGGTGTTCCTCTCGGCGATCATCCGCGCCGTCGATCTGCACCAAGACTTGATCCGCGCGTCGGTCGCGACGGCGGGCAACGACCATCGGCTGGGCGCGAACGAAGCACCGCCCGCGATCGTTTCGATCTTCGTCGGCAGTCAGTTGGAGGACGTGCTCAACGCGCTGATCGAAAATCGTGCGCCGCAAGCAGCCGGCGGGCGTGAATTGCGCCTCGGCGTGACGACTCTGCCGCCGCTGCCGCGCGATTCGAGCGACCGCAATCGCACCTCGCCGTTCGCGTTCACGGGCAACAAGTTCGAGTTCCGCGCGGTCGGCGCCAGCCAATCGATCGCGTACCCGAACATCGTGCTCAACACGATCGTCGCGGAGACGCTCGACTATTACGCGACCGAGATCGAGAAGCGCGGTGGATCGGGGGATCGACGCGAAGTGATCGAAGCGCTCGTGCGCGAGACGCTCTCGAAGCACAAGCGCATCCTGTTCTCGGGCGACAACTACTCGGGCGAGTGGGTGCAGGAAGCGGAGCGCCGCGGCTTGTTGAACTTGCGCGACACTCCCGCAGCCTTGTCGACGTTCGCCTCGCCGGCGAATCAAGCGCTGTTCGACAAATACAAAGTGTTCAGCCCGCGCGAGTGCGAATCGCGCGCGACGGTGTTGAACCAGATGTACGCGCACCGCGTCTCGGTCGAGGCGTTGTCGATGAAAGACATCGCGTCGACGTTGATCCTGCCGGCCGCGATGGCGTGCCAGAAGCGCGTGGCCGAGTCGATCCAGGCCGTGAGGGTGGTGAACGCTCAAGCCGATCTGAAATCGCAGGGTGAACTGCTTTCGCAGATCACGGACGCGATCAACAAGCTGCGCGCGGCGACGAACGAGATCCAGAAGGCTCGTCACACCGCCGAAGAGACGAAAGGCAGCGACAACGCGATCGCGCGCGCGTTCAAGGAGCAGCTCATCCCGGTGATGAACCGCGTGCGCGAACAAGCCGACCTGTTGGAGCAGATCGTCGACGACGATCTGTGGCCGTTGCCGAAGTACCGCGAGATCCTCTTCCTCCATTGATCGCGAGGTTCGAATCGAAGGGCTGCGCACGCGGCACGATCGCGCTCGTCGCTCTTGCGCTCTTGTCTCTCTCGTCGTGTGGCAACGCAGTGGAGTACTACTCGGACGGTGTGCGCCGCGCGGAAGGACCGCTGGTTTTTCGCAGCGAAAAGCGCATCCCGGCGTCGAGCGAACGCGAAGACGGGACGTGGACTTGGTGGTATCCGAACGGCGAACGGCGCGAGAGCGGCACCCATGCCGAGGGTCATCGCACCGGCGAGTGGACGCAGTGGTACCCGAATGGACAACGGCGCTCGCGCGGCGAACGCGTGTGGTCCGAAGCTCTCCACGCGTCCCCTCGCGAAGGAATGTGGACCTACTGGCACGAGAACGGCGAGATCCTTTCGCGCGGCGTCTTCGTGAATGGCGCGCGCGAAGGGCATTGGGATTTTTCGCGCGAAGACGGCTCACTGGATCCCGAGTACAGCGGTGAATATCACCTCGACCAACGCCTCGACTGATCCCGCATCGCCGCGCGTGCCGATCGGCGTGCTGTACGTGAACTTGGGCACGCCCGCGTCGCCAGCGGTCGCGGACGTGCGCCGTTTTCTGCGCCAATTCCTGTCGGATCGCATGGTCGTCGACGTCTCGCGCGTCGTGTGGTGGCCGCTCTTGAACTTCGTGATCCTGCCGTTGCGCGGGCCGAAATCGGCACACGCATACTCGTCGATCTGGACGAGCGAGGGTTCGCCGTTGATGGTCATCAGCAAACGGCAAGCAGCTCTGTTGCAGCGCGACTTGGGCGCGAACTACACGGTCGAGCTCGCGATGCGCTACGGCGAACCGTCGATCGAGCGCGGGTTGAACGCGTTGAGGTCGCGCGGCGTCGAGCGCGTGATCGTGCTCACCGCGTTCCCGCAGTTCAGCAAGACGACGGTCGGCACGGTCAAGGTCGAGGTCCAGCGCGCGCTCACTGCAGCGCGTTCACCATTGAAACCGACGTTCGTCGACTCGTGGCACGAGGCGCCCGCTTACATCGACGCACTCGCCGAGCGCTGTCGCGAAGCCGAGGGTGCCGAACCGATCGCGCATTGGGTGTGGAGCTTTCATGGTCTCCCCAAGCGCTACGTGCGCATGGGCGACATCTACCGCGAGCATTGCGAACGCACAGCAGAACTCCTGGCCGCGCGCCTCGGCCTGGCCCCCGAACGCTGGTCGATCGCGTTCCAGTCGCGCTTCGGTCGCGAGCCGTGGCTGCAACCCTACGTCGACGTGCTGGTGCCCGAACTCGCCAAGACGTATCCGCGTGTCGGTGTCGCGATGCCGGGTTTCACGGCTGATTGCCTCGAAACGCTCGAAGAAATCGCCATTCGCCTGCGCGAGACGTTCGAGGCCGGCGGCGGTCGCGAGCTGGTCGTCGCGGCATGTGTGAACGACTCCGAGACGCTGGTGCGAGCGCTCGGGAACACCGTGCGCGATGCTGCGCGGGTGATCCGTGCGCCTGATCCGCTAGCTCGAGTCGGCCAGCGCCCAACTTGATTCGGCAGACATCGTGCGCATCTCAGCCGATTGCGCGGTGCGGACGTCAGGCGGTGAGCGGTCGGACGCGAAGGTGGTAGCGGTGGAGGGATTTGAACCCCCGACGCGCGGCTTATGAAGCCGCTGCTCTAACCAACTGAGCTACACCGCCGTCGAACGAGCGCGACACCTTAGGAGATTGCGGCTCCGAATGGGAGCCCTCGGTCGCGCATGGCCGGGACTCTAGCGACCGGCCCGGAGAACGGCAACGAGTTCTGGACCGTGCGTTCCACTCCTGGAGCCAAAAGTCCACTGGATTCTCGGCGCTTCTTGGCGCGAACGGCGTTATCTGTAGCTGGGGAGACGGACCCAAGCCCGCAAGGGAGTGGATGCCTCTCGCCCACACCTCGGCGACCTTCGAGAGAGGGAGGTCGACGATGACGGGGAAAACCGACACGAGAGAGTCGACGCGCGCTTGTCTGTCCGGACAAGCGCGCTGTTTTCGTTTTTGGAGGAAGCGCGCGGACAGTTTGCGCGCGGCGCGACTCAGGCGCGTCGGCGGGCTCCCAAGTGCGGGGTCGGCCAGCGCCGGAGGCCATATCACCTCTAGGAAGCGTTGGCAACGAGATGAAGCCGACATCGGACTCCTGAATTTGCCTCCCCTCCCCCGTCCGAGATCATCCATGCTTCGACTCCGTCCCGCGGTGTCGGCGACGCTCATCGCGTCCTGCCTCGCCGTGGCCAACTCGTTCGCCTCCGACCCGACGTCCGACGCGAGCCACCGAGCGCAGCAAGAACTCGAGCCGTCATCACACGCGGATTCGAGATCACCCACAGCTTCCTGGAGCGCTTGCTGAACTTCGGTCCGGGTGCCGTGCAGGATCCGATCCGGGTGTCGGTCAAGGTGGCTTCGCCGGCGGCCTGAGGTCAGCGGTGACGCCGCTCGACGCCGCGCAGGTTGGCGGGAGGTCGAATGCTTCAGCGGCGCGCGCCGAGAGAGGCGGCTCTCTGAGTCCGCTCCCGAACGACGTCTGAGCGGAGACTCCGAAGCTTCACTTCGCGACGACGCTGCCACGAATCGAGTGGTACGCCATCGTGCGCATCACGATCGTCCCCGTGGCCTCGTCGTACAACTGACACGTCTCGATCGGACGCGAATACAAGTGCAAGGACACTCCGCGCCGACCGTGTTTCGGCCGCACGAGGTGCAACGCGATGTCGTCGTTGATGAACCCGACTTTGCCGGGAACGTAGGTCTTCGTGCCGCGCTGCACGAGCTCGCACCGCGCATCCGTCTTCGGGCAGTCGAACTGCACTTCTTCGATCTCGCCTTCGAGGACGGCCATCCAACAATTCTGTCCGGCGTGGTTGTGAATCGGGCTCGACTGTCCGGCGTCCCAACACAGCAGCAAGAGCTCGAACCACTCGTTGCGCTCGATCAAGTTGCGCGTGTAGACGCTCGGCGCGAACAGCGCGAAGTCCTTCCAACACTGTTTCGATCGCGCGTACTCCTGAAGAATCTGCGCGATTTTCGAGCCCTTTGGGTCGCGCTCGAACTCGGCGGTGAGCGGACGCGAGAGATCCAGGATCGAGCTGGTCTTCACGAGCTGTACTCCATGCGGGACGAGGGATGCGAGATCGAGACGGCCTCGAGTGCCGCGAGCAAGGCCGTCACGGATTCGCGCGTCGTCGTTGCGCCGAGGCTGAAGCGCACGCTCTCGCGAGCTGCTGCGGGAGCGAGTCCCATCGCGATCAAGACGTGACTCGGCGTCGCGTCGATCGATGCGGCGCCCACCGACACCGAAATGCCGAGCGCTGACAATTCGCGCTGCAAGTCTGCGCCCAATCGGCCTGGAAAGCGCACGTTGAGCGTATTCGGCAGCGTCGCGCCCGAACCGTTGCGCGACGCACCCGCGCAGCGTTCACGAATTCCGCGCCACAATTCCTCGCGCAGTATTTCGAGACGTACTGCACCTGTCGCGCGCTCGCGCTGGATGATCTCTGCAGCGCGCGCCAACGCCACGACAGTGAATGGATTCTCGGTGCCGCCGCGCAGACCGTCTTGTTGTCCGCAACCCCACATGAACGGTCGCAGAGCCGTCCCGCGGCGCACGAACAAGACGCCGAGTCCCTTCGGCGCGTAGACCTTGTGACTCGCGAGCGACAGCAGATCGCACGGAGAGCTCGCGACGTCGACGGCCACCTTCCCGTACGCGCACACGGCGTCGCTGTGGAACCGCACGTTACGCGCGCGGCACAGCTCGCCGATTTCGCGCACGGGCTGCAGCACGCCCGTCTCGTTGTTCGCCCACATCACCGACACGAGAGCCGTGTCCGCGCGCAGCGCTCGCTCGACGTCGGCGACGCGCACGGCTCCGGACGAGTCGGGCGCGACGCGTGTCACGACGTGGCCCTGTCGCTCGAGCTCGTCGGCCGTGGACAACACGGATTTGTGTTCGATCGCGCTGACGAGGACGTGGACACGCGCCTCGCGCGGCATGCTGCCGAAGAGCGCCCAGTTGTTCGACTCCGTGCCACCCGAGGTGAACCGGATCTCTTCCGCGTGCGCCCCGATCGACTCCGCGATGCGCACGCGCGCTGCGTCGATGGCCGCCCGCGCGCGCTGCCCAGCGACGTGGTTCGCAGAGGGATTCGCGAACTCGCCCGACAGATAGGGCGCAGCCGCCGCGAGCACGGAAGCGTCGACCGGTGTCGAACCGTTGAAGTCGAAATAGAGATCGGGGCTCGTCACATTAACGCGCGGATCCTGCATCCGATCATTCTGTCATCCGTCGCCGGAGCGCGCATGCAGAGGCTCAGTCGAGGTTCAAAACCCCGCCACGCGCGCTCGCGAACAGCACGCACGCGGGATTTTTCGGCCCGATCTGCTCGTCGCGCCGGCCCAGCGCGATCGGGGTGTGCTCGCTACCTTGCTCGTAGCGCAAGTAGGTTCCAGCCACGTGCTCACCGCGCTCGTCGCGGTACCCGCCGCGCAGGATGAGCACCTCCTCGACGTCCAAATGCCGGTGGCGCGGATACCCACATCCCGGCGCCATGCGGATCAGCACCGTCGAATCGCGCTGCCCATTGGCGCTATCGCGATTTTCCGCCGAATGCAGAGGAAACCACTCGATGCCGGAGTGCCTCGTCGGGCGCCACGGCAGCGCGCTTTCGTCGATCGTGAGCTGGAATCCCTGGAACTGCATCGCGCGAAGCGTTCAATCTACCGCACGTGCTCGTCCGAGCGCGAGCCGACGTGACGAGCGATCTCGACCGCAAACGACTGACGCCGTGGATCGAACTGATCTGCGCAGCCGGCGACGTGCACGCGCGCGATCGCTTGCTCGTCGAGTGCGCGATCACGCTCGAGTGCGCGCAAGCCGCCGCGTTGTGGAAGCGCATCGGAAACGAATGGCGCGAAGTCCTCGCGCGCGGTCCGGCCGACCTGCTCCCGAAGCGCTCGGCATTCGAAGCGTTGCGCACGGCTCGTTTGCCCGCGAACGCCGTATCGAGCACGCGCGTTTTCGCGAGTGAGGCCGTAGCACTCGCGCTCGGCGGGGTGTCGTGTGACGACGAACGTCTCGATCCGATCGAAGCTCTGCTGCAGGTGTTCGCGCTCGTCGACACCTGGAGCGAAGCCGATGCAATGCCTGGAGCCTTGCCCTCGCGAACACATCCGCTACCTGCTGTCGACGACGAGGCCGACAAGCGTTTGAGGCACGATTTCGCGAACATTTTGACGAGTTTGCGAGCGACCGAGGACATGCTCTCGATGCTCGGCGAGGGCTTGTCTCTCGAGGAGACGAACTACTTCAAAGGCATCGTCGATCACGAAGTCTCGCGCGCGGGTGAGTTGCTCGCGACCGCCTTCGTCACGCGACCGAATCACGCGAGCGAGAGTTCGGATCCGGTGCGCGTGCTGGAACAAGTGCTGGCCGCAGAACGCGCATCCAATCTGGCAGCCGGCATCCAGATCACGACCTTCATCGAACCGGCCGCGCGAGCGGTGCGGATTCCACTCCTGAAGAGTGCTCTCGCGAGGGTGATCCAGAATCTGGTCGTGAACGCACGCGAGGCGCTGACGACGGTTGGAGCGGGCGAACTGTGGATCACGATCGCCCTCGCGCCCGGCGCTCATGAGGTCTATCTCATCGTCGAAGACAGCGGCCCAGGTCTGCTATCGGAACCGTTGGACCGAGTTTTCGAGCCCGGCTACAGCACCAAGGACACCGCCTCGGGTGGACGGGGACTCTCCATCGTGAAAGAGATCGTCGAATCCGCAGGCGGGAGGATTCGTGTGCGCAACCGCAAGCTAGGCGGCGCGGCCTTCGAAATGACGTTTCCGCAATCCAACGGACGGGGGTTTTGAACTCGATGGCGCGAAATCGGAAGGAACTACCTTGTCCACCAAGCGCACCCCGCCTAGAGTTGGGGCGTGCGACCGCGCAAGCGGTGGCATAGTGAGTCTCATCGAGAGGCGCCGCACTTTGCGAGCGGTGTGGTGCCCGGGAAGCTTGATGAAACTCCTCTCTCCCTCGGGCCGGTGGCCTTAAAAACCACCGGCCCCCTTCGTATCCATGGGCGAGTGAACATGCGCTCTGCGGTAGAAGAGCGCGCGGGGTCAGCTGTACCTCGGATGTGCGCCGGTCAACTGCGGACTGCTCTGGCGCGGCGCGATCCACGCGACCACACAGCGCGTCAGCATGCGCAGAATGTGCCTCCGCCCGCGTGTCCGGATTCGTGACCGTCCTCGACGCAAGCAGGCGCTCGCTTCACGCATGCAGGCTCGCGCTCGACGCATGCAGGCTCGCGCTCGACCCCCACAGGCGAATCACGCGATGACCAGCGCACATCCGGCGTGCCGCGCGACATCGACGCGCGTGATGAAAGGGCTCAGGGAAAGGTCAGCACCCAAGTGTGCAACGCGGCGTTCGTCTCGACGACTTCGAACGTGCGCGCCGTCGCATTCCACGTGCCGCTCGCCGGCACGCCGTCGCGCGTCACGGACAGCGGCGCATTCGGCACGTACAAGAACTGGAAGCGGTCACCGCTCGCATCGGCCGTCGAGAGTTCGAGCGTGACCGCTCCGCTCAAGACGAGTCCGAAACCTGCGGGCGTGATCTTCAGGCGCTTCAGATTCTTCGTCGCGGAGACCGTGACCTTTTTCAACCCGGCATCGACCGACCACGTGAACGGCGTGAACGCGCCGCCCGCGTCTTGCTCGACGAAGAAGTAGAACCAGTTGCCGTCCTCGTCGGCGATCGTGCGCGAAGCCGTCGGCAAGCTCAGCGTCCGCGTCGAGAACCAATTGCAAACGTAGTTCGCGTCGAGCGTGCTCCACGCGTGGACCGTCCCCGGTGCGAGTTGGTACTGGTTGCCAGCGTTGAAGGTCTGGATGTGCGCGTCGAATTGGTCCGTTTGCGTGACGAGGAAGGCCGTCGGATCGCTCGCTGCGCGCCAGACGAGCGTCGGCATGTGAGCCAAATTGCGCGCGAAATCCGTCTCTGTGCCGATCAGCCCCGTGAACGGATCGAGATCGATCGACGAGCAGCGCTGGTACTCGAACGGTTGGGTCGTCGGATTGCCGCCATACATACTCTCGAGCACGTCGGGCACCTCGAGGTTGTCGCCGAAGTTCGGCGTATTGTCGTCGAGGTCGCCGTCGTCGAATTCGCTCCACCACGTGTGACCGAGCGCAACGCCGCCCGTGTGATCGCACACGGCCGCGAACATCACGCCCTTCGGGTCGACGTGGCGCGCCGCGTAATTCGCCGCCGAGCCGCCGCCCATCGAGAATCCGACGGCGTACACGCGCAGCGGGTCGATCGGGCACAGTTGGCGCACGAGGTTCAGAGCGACCCGCGTGTTGATCTGACTCTCGAAGTTGCCGAAGTGGCTCTGACGCGCACCGAGCGGGCACACCAGATACCAGCCGCGTGCGATCGCCTCGGGGATGAAGCCCGTGTTGAGCAAGTCGCCGTGCGAGGAACCGTACTTGTGGAAGGCGACGACGAGCGGACGCGGCCCAGTCGGCGCGGGAATCGGCGTCTGCAACAGAAAGCGCTCTTCCCAACCGGAGCCGGTGTTGAACACGGCGAACTCGAGCAGACCCGGATAACCGGGAATCGCGCGGTAGCGGTAACGCGGCGTCGGCGAAGCGATGATCGCGGCGACTTGCGCCGGCGTCAGCGTCGAGAAATCGAGGTGATCCTGATCGTCGGTGAGCGATTCGCCGGTGCCGCCAGGGCCGCGCAGGAGGTCGTTCGTGTCGGCGATGTCGACTGCGAATTCAGGCGCGGTCGGAAGGACCGTGTCGAGCGCGGAGTCGGCCGGTGCGACGCTCTCGGTCCCGCCGCCGGAACAAGCGGCGAGCGTGAGCGAGAGTGCGAAAACGAAGCGTTGGAGCATGAGCGTTGTGATTGCAGGGTACTCGAAGATACTCGATGACGTCCGATTCGAGGCTGAGCCCGAATCCAACTTCCTAAACGGGGCGAGCGACTCGACCGGGCGTGGTCCTTCGGGTTTTTCCGCCTCATTCGCGCGACAACAGTTCGCGAGCGACTCCGAACCGCAAACCTCTTCCGGTCACGCGAAAACTCTTCGCTTCCAAGCGCTCGAGTACACAGGCGAGGATGGAAAGTCCTGCGGGCAGGATGAGCGCCCGCTCATGCTCGATCGGGAAAGCGTACCTCGCTGCCAGCGGCAAGCTCGTGAGCGTCTGCGCCCACTTGCGCGCCGCCCCGGCGTCGACACGCGTGCCTTCGGCGCGTTCGTGATCGAACCGAGCGAGTCCGAGGTACAAGCACGCCAGGTTGACCCCGGTACCGCCGAGCACGACGACGTCGCGCGCGCGCGCGACTCCAGCCGGCAATTCGTCTGCTGCGCGCGCAGCGGTTTCGAAGTACCTGTCGTGCGGCGTGGCTTCGTTCAACACGACCGCACCGATGGCGAGTGATCTCCGCAGCGCGAGCGCCCCGCACGACACCTCCGTGCTGCCGCCGCCGACGTCGATCACGACCGATTCGCGCGTGACGCCTTCCGCTGCAACCGCGATCTCTCCCAGGTGCGCTTCCTCCTCGCCCGACACGATTTCGATCGTGAGTCCGGTTCGTTCACGCGCGAGATGAACGAAGGACTGCGCGTCGCGTGCGCGCCGCAACACCGCAGTCGACACGACGCGCGTGCGCTCGGGCGCGACGTTCAGAATCCTCAAGCGCTCTGCGAAGAACGCGAGCGCTTCGAGCGTGCGTTCGACGGCGAGCTGCTGCAAAACTTCGTTCGCAGCGAGTCCTTCTCCGAGGCGCGGAGTCAGACAGTGATCTTCGACGATTACGAACTCCCCCGTCGCGCGCGCTCGAGCGATCAGCAAGAGCACCGTGTTCGTGCCCAGATCGATCGCACCGACGAGGGCTCGGCTCACGTCGACTCCTCGGCGACTGGGTCCTCGGCGCGCGGGAGATCGGCGAACGATCCGTAGCACACACCCTCGAGGTTGTAGACCTGCACGCGATCCCCGTCACAATCGACGACGGCGATGCGCGATCGACGATCCGCTGTGCTCTCGTCGAGCGCGATGTCGCTCGGCTCGAACACTTCCGAGGTGCGCTCACCGGCCAGGGCGATGCTGTGAATCAAGCGTCCGGTGGCCTCGATCAGGTGCACGCCCGATCCCTCGACGCCGGCCGTCGCGACGACGAAGCGTCCGTCGGACAAACGTCGCGCTGCGGTCAGGGTCGCGTCGACTCGTGCTCCGCGCGGCCGAGGCGCCTTCAGAGCGAAATGGAATTCGCCGTCGCGAAACACTTGGATGAGGCCCGTGCCGGCGTCGCACACGGTTTGGAAGCGCCCGTCGATCGCCACTCTCACGACTTCTCGGAACGCTTCGTTCGCGTCGCCGCGTGAGCGCAGCGTCCGCACGTGGTTGCCTGCGCGATCGAAAGCCTGCACCGCATGTCGTCGGATTCCGCGCGAGCCGACGAGCACGCGCAGATCGTTCTCGATGCCGTCGACGGCGCAAGCGACGGGCTCGCCGATGTTTCCGGCACGATCCTCGGCACCCGCAGCCGTGAGCGAGTCGAGTTCGACGCCGAAGACGCTGAAAGTGCGCAACGCGAGCGATGCAGAATCGGCGACGCGCAACTTCATGTCGCGATCGACTGCGATGCCGTCAGCGCGCGCTCGCCCGCCCGCGAGACCGGCGAACGAAAAGCCCGCGCCGATGCGTCCTCCGTCGAGATCGTACGTGCGAATTTCGACGGAGCGCGCGTGGCGAGCGAGCGTCAATATGCCGCCGCTGAGTGCGAGCGAACCGTTCATCTCTCCTCCGCGCGCACGAGAGTGACGAACACGATTTCCGGTGGCGCGAACAGGCGCAAGGGCAGTCCGACGACGCCCAAGCCGCGCGACACGATCAGCGTGGTCGTGCCGATTTCGACGCGGATTCCAGGGTGCTTGGGGCCGAGCGTGCGCAAGTACGGCACATCCATCTGCATTCCGTGCGTATGACCGGAGAGGATCACGGCGCACCCTGGGCGCGCGAGGATCCGCGCACTCGAGGGATTGTGGCACAGGAGAATTTCGACTTCGTCCGCCGTGACGGTGGCCCGCGCTTTCGCCAGGTCGACCGCTTTGGCTTCCTCCAAGTCCTCGAGTCCGACGAGCGCGAGAGTCGCGTTGCCGACACACAGTTTCACGCACTCGTCGCGCAGGAAACGGATGCCGCGTACGCCGAAAGCGTCGGCGATCCTGTCCTCGTGACGCCCACGGTAGTCGTGGTTGCCGAAGATGGCGAAGACACCGTGACTGGCCCGGATGCGCGCGCAATCGTCCACGAGCGGCAGAGCTTCGCTCCAGTCGTGCGTGATGAAATCCCCGGTGATCACTGCGAGATCCGGCCGTCGAACATTCACGGCTGCGACGACGTGCTCGAGATCACCGCTCCCGAGAAACGATCCGCCGTGCAGGTCCGACAGATGCGCGATCGTGAAACCTGCGAGGGCCGCCGGAAGTCCGCGCACGGTGACGCGTTCCTCGCGCACGACGAAGCGGCCTGGCGAGAGTGCGAAGCGCTTGTACAACTGGCGTCCAGCGCAGAAAGCTGCCGCGCGTTCGAAGGCGCGAAACGTGCTGAGTCGCAACTGCGAATGTCGCCGCGGACTGACGCGCGGTGTGACGGGAGCGGACGAAACCATCGTGATCGCGCAGTGTAGCTTCCGCTGCACCCTCCACCCTTCGCGGGCACGCACATGGACGTGCTGCGTTCGTCACAGGCTCAGCCGGCTTTCGAACTGTCCGTGGTTCGAGACTGCCTGGCGGTCAGTGCACCCGCCAGACGCACAGTCTTCAGCGCATGAGACGGCATCGTGTTGTCGAATGGAGGCAAGCCTCTTGGCTCGAGCTAGCTTGGCGGTCTCGCCCACTGCACCGGAACGGACGTTTCGATGTCCGCACGAAGCCACTTGGCCGTCACGCGCAACTGCAGCGGAACCGATCACTTCCATCCCGAGCAACTCAGCACACTTGGCCGCCACGCCCAGCTGCACCGGAACTGTCGTTTCCATCCCGACCTGGAGCCGCACTTGGCCGCCGGGCCAGCACACTTGGCCGCCACACGCAACTGCACCGAAACTGTCGTTTCCATCCCGAGCAACTCAGCACACTTGGCCGCCACGCCCCTTTTCTTCTCTTGACAGAATTCCTGGCAGGTGAATGGCGGTACTCCGCCACTCGCCTGTCAGGAATCAGCGATGCGAAGCACGCTTGTGTAGTCCTTTGCTTTCAGTTGCCCTCGCGCTGCTCTTCTACCTCGCGGTTTGAGAGGGCACGCCAGTCCGACAATTCAATCCGCCAAAACTCCATTGACAAATCCTTGCTCGAATTTCGCTTCGTTCGCTTCGACTTGTCGGTGTGTGTCAGCAGGCAAGAACACGAAGTGTGTGAACCCGCGCGGCAGAAGAGCAACGCGAGGCAACTGAGAACAAAGGACTACACAAGCGTGCTCCGCATCGCTGATTCCTGACAGGTGAGTGGCGGAGTACCGCCATTCACCTGCCAGGAATTCTGTCAAGAGAAGAAAAGGGGCGTGGCGGCGGAGTGTGCTGAGTTGCTCGGAATGGAAATGATCAGTTCCGGTGAAGCTGGGCGTGGCGGCCAAGTGCGGCTCCATGTCGGATTGGAATCGTCAGTTCCGGTGAAGCTGGGCGTGGCGGCGGAGTGTGCTGAGTGGCTCGGAATGGAAATGAGCAGTTCCGGTGAAGCTGGGCGTGGCGGCCAAGTGGGCTTTCTGCGTGCATGGAAACGTCAGTTCCAGTGCAGCTCGGCGTGGCGGCAGAGTGTGCTCGAGCGCCAGTGTCCGCGGACTCGTCGACAAGCACATGCACGCTGGCAGGATCAACGCAGCGCGGTAGCGCGCGCGTGCTCGATCGTCTTCGTCGAGCCGGGAGCGAGCATCGTGCGACCGGTCGCGTCGGTGAACTCCACCGCACCACGCTTGGCCTCGATCGTGATCCCGACGTCGTCGATACGCATGCTCGCCGCACCTTCTGTGACCTCGAGCGCCCCGAAGGTGCACACGACCAAGGCCGTTCCTTCGAGCTGCGCGCCTCCGTCGAAAAGACGTACGGCCAGTCGATCGAGACGCTCGATCGTGAAGCTCGATTCGGGCTCGATCGCGACTTGATCGTCACCACGCGCGAGTTCGGCACGACTGTTAGCGCTTGTGGAACAACCGTCTCCGTTGGAGGCCGGAACGCTCTCTCCAACCGTGACGAGTTCCGCACCACGGTAAACGGTTCCTTCGACCGCGCGCAGCATCACACCGTTCGCACCACTCTTCATGACGAGGATCCCGATCAACACGACTACGGCGAGCGGCAGGAGCGACTTGGGTAGTCGGATGCGGTGGCGCGTCTCGGCTGCGATCAGGCTTCTGCGCGCACTGGCCGCAAGATCGTCATCGTGGCGCACGTCCGCAGCTGCGCGTGCTCCCGAAGCGATGCGAGCGATGCCGACGACGAGCTCGCGATAGGACCCATTGCAGTCGACGCAGCGAGCCAAATGCGCGCGCAAGGCCGGCGATTTCGCGCCGACGTTCGCACTACCGAGGAACGCATGGATCTCGACGCGCGCGGCGTCGCAATCCAAATCACCGCTGAGTTTCGGGTCGACCATGGGCGCAGGTCCGCACGCGAGGTCGATCGACAGAAACGGCTTCCTGCTTGAGCTGCAGGGGCGCAGGTTGCGCGGCAGGCGATCCCCGCGCGGCCGCAGGGGCTGCCGCGGGCTCAGACCAAGCGCTCGAAGCCGAGCTCGATACGCCGCAGCGTACTGGGTCCACCGAGCCAGGTCATCGTGTCGAAGAGGTCGGGCCCTCCGGCCTGTCCCGTCAAGGCGCACCGCAGCGGTTGGAACAATGCAGGCATCTTGAGCCCCTGATCCGCGACCCACTGCTTGGCGCCTTCGCGCAAACTCGCCGCATCGACACCACTCGCGACCCGCGGGCCGAGCCAGGAGTGGAAAGCGCGCAGCGTTTCGATGCGCTTCTCGTGCTTCTTCGCGCCTTTCAGCGCGGGTTCGTCGTAGATCAAGCTCTCGTCCGCAACGAACAGGTAGGTGATCTGATCGGCCAGCTCGGAGTACGTGTGCACACGCTCTTTCACGCCGGCGACGACGGCAAGATACCAGTCGCGACGAGCGTCCAATTGAGCTTCCGTCGCAAGACCCTTCGCGACAACCCAAGGCTTCGCGATGTCCGCCAAGTGTTCGAGTGAATCGCGGCGGATGTACTCGCCCGCGAGCCACGTGAACTTCTCGATGTCGAAGATCGCGCCAGCCTTGTTGACGTCCTTGATGTCGAACTTGGCGACCAGTTGATCGACGCCGAAGACTTCGGTCGAGCCGTCGAGGGCCCAGCCCTGCAGGCACAAGAAGTTGACGGTCGCGTCGCGCGGAAAGCCCTGGTCGCGGTAATCCGAAAGCGCCGTGTCGCCTGTGCGCTTCGACAACTTCTTCTTGTCCGTGCCGAGCATCAACGGCAAGTGCCCGAACTCCGGCGCCTGGCGTTCGAAGGCTTTGTAGAGCAGGACTTGCTTCGGCGTGTTCACGAGGTGTTCCTCGCCGCGGAACACGTGGCTGATCTGCATGTCGACGTCGTCGCACACGACGACGAAGTTGTAGGTCGGATTGCCGTCGCTCCGGACCATGACCCAGTCTTCCACTTCTTCGTTCGCGAACTCGACGTCGCCGCGCACGTGATCTTTGAAGCGTGTCTTCCCTTCCGGCACGGCGAAGCGCAGCGTGAACGATGAGCCGTCCCTCGCTCTCGCATCCGATTCGGAGCGCGACAGGCGCCGGCACAGGCCGTCGTAGGCGATGCGCTCTTTTTTCGCCGAGAGTTCGGCGTTCAATTGTTCGATGCGCTCGCGCGTGCAAAAGCAGCGGTAGGCCCAGCCCTTTTCGAAGAGCACCTGCGCCAGTTCCTTGTGCCGCGGGAGACGCAGAGTCTGGTGGTAGGGCGCGAACGGGCCGCCGATGTCGGGGCCTTCGTCCCAGTCGAGGCCGAGCCAACGCAATCCTTCGAGGATCGCGACTTCGTTCTCCTTGGTCGACCGCTCAGGGTCGGTGTCCTCGATGCGCAGCAGGAATTTTCCGCCGCGACCACGCGCGTAAGCCCAATTGAAGAGCGCGGTGCGCGCACCACCGATGTGAAGTTTGCCTGTAGGGCTCGGAGCAAATCGGACGCGGATCGGTTGAGTCACTGTTTCTTGGTCCTTCTGAATCGCGAGAGGATAGCGAGACGCTGGAGCGGGCGCTTGGGGGCGCGACGAAAACGAGTTACAACCGCCGCATGACGAAGCCTCAGGTGAAGCTCACGCGGTCGATCGTTCAACGTGCACCGAAGACCCTGTTGCACGAGCATCTCGACGGAGGTCTGCGCCCTGCGACCGTGTTGGAACTCGCCGATCGCGCCGGTTACACCGAGCTGCCCGAATCGGATCCGCTGAAGTTGGCCGACTGGTTCGCCGCCGGTGCTGCGCGCGGAAGTTTGCCGCTCTACCTCGAAGGATTTCGTCACACGATCGCGCTGATGCAAACAGCGGACGCGCTCGAGCGCGTCGCGTACGAGTACGTCGAGGACATGGCCAAGGACAACGTCGTGTACTCGGAAGTGCGTTTTGCGCCGCATTTCCACACGCAACGGGGCCTCGGGCTCGACGCGGTGATGAAAGCGGTCACGCGCGGACTCGAGCGTGGCTCGCAAGACTTCGGCGTCGAAGCGCGCACGATCGTGTGCGCGATGCGCAATCTGTCGGCGATGTTGTCGATGCAGATGGCCGAACTCGCGGTCGCCTGGCGCGCGCACGGCTGCGTGGGTTTCGATCTCGCCGGCGAAGAGGCCGGTCACCCGGCGAAGCACCACATCGACGCGTTCCATCTCGTCAAGCGCATGAACTTCGCTATCACGATCCACGCCGGCGAGAGCTTCGGCCCGGAGAGCATCTGGCAAGCGCTGCAGTACTGCGGTGCCCACAGAATCGGCCACGGAACGCGTTTGATCGAGGACATGGTCGTGCACGACGGCAAGGTGCTTTCGATCGGCCCTCTCGCGCAGTACGTGCTCGATCACCGCATTCCGATCGAAGTGTGCTTGAGCTCCAACGTGCACACCGGTGCGACGACGAGCCTTGCTGCGCATCCCTTCCCCCACTACTTGGCCAAGGGCTATCGCGTCACGCTCAACACCGACAACCGATTGATGTCGCGCACGAGCATGACCGACGAATACATGCTGGCGCACGAGCACTTCGGCCTCACGCTCGATCAACTCGAGAAGATCGCGATCAACGGCATGAAGAGCGCGTTCGCGCACCACGACGAGCGCATTCGGCTCATCTTCGATCGCATCAAACCGGGCTACGCCGCGCTGCGCTCGAGCCTCGAGAACTAGTGGGCTGTAACGGCTGATTCGCTAGCAGAATTCGTGCTCGTTCGTCGTCGAGTAAGAAGCGACGACGACCGCGTATCCCCAATCGATAGGCCGAGGAGGAGCGACGCCGCCCGGCGACGAAGGAGGGTGGAGCCTGCCAGCGGATCAGCCGTTACGGTCCACTAGAGTCGGGACGCGCGCGACCCACCGCCCTGGTGTTCCGATTCAGCGCGGCAGCGGAGACGCGACCGTCGGCGAAAAGAAGGCACGGTGTTCGGGCTTCGCGCGCGCTTCCAGCGCAGCAAGCGTGCGTCGGTAGAGCACGTTGCGGGCTTTTTCATTGAGGTTGTCGCTGTCGCCCTTGCCGTACGTCGCGAGCCCCTTGCCGATGTAGCGGAACAGCGTCGCTTGCTCCTCCCTTGTGCGCTTCTCCTCGATGTTCTGGATGACGCGGGTCATCTTCTCCACGTCGGTTCCGAAGTGCAGCATCACGAGGCGCGCGAACCAGATCGGCGACGAACCCGGGCGTTCCCAATTCGCTGCGATCGTCTCGGGGCGACACCGATCCAACGTCGACGCAGTCGAGAGAGCAGAGAACGAGAGGACGCCGACGATCGCTGCGATGCGAACGAATCCGCGCGCTTCGATCAACTTGGCGAGGCCGATCCCGAGGCACACGGCGACGAAGGGCCAGATCGGCATCAGGTACCTGAAATTGAGCACGAAATTGCGCGGCCCGATCGCGAAGTCGGTGGCGACATACGCGACGAAGAACAACACGGTGAACGCGAACGCGAAGAGTCCCAGGTCGCGTGCATCGGCGCGCAACCGCGACGACGGGGCGCGACCGAAGACACGCATCACGACATGGGACACGACGACGGCGAACTGCTTGCGCGCACGCCATCCGACGCTGAGCACGGTCGCGAGAATCGCCAACGTCGCCGCCCTCCCGATGTCGAGCGCCTGGATGGAGAGACTCTCGTGGAACCACAGCGCTTCGGGGTAGTCGACTTCGAACATCCGCGCAGCCTTCTCGAACACCGAGAAGCGCACGACGCCGTTCATGTCGACAGCCGTTCCGTACTTCAGGCCGTGCACGAAGTGGTCGAGGATGCCGGCCTCGTACACCTCGAACCCGCGGAAGCCGCATTCGATCCCGTACAGGATCCACGGCGTGAATCCGATCGCGAACCCGGCGACCCACGGCAGGGCATGTTTTCTCGCGAAAAACCACGGATCCTCGAACCACTCGAACACGGCGACGAGGAGTAGCACGAGCAACAGTCCGTAGCCGAACCACAGCGCGAATCCCGACGCGAGCCCGAGGAACGCCGTGCGCAACCAGCCCCCGCGTTCGGCCGCTCGCCACTCGAAGTAAAGGCACGCCAGCAACAACGCGAACGCGTTGCTCTCCATGTGCGTGCCGAACACCATGCACGAGAGATACGTGTACCCAGGCGGTGACAACGCCAGCATCAGCGCGCCTATCCAGGCCGCCGTTCGCCCCGCGAAACGATCGAGCAGGCGGAACGCGCAGTAAACGGCGACGAGCGCGAACAACACTCCGACGAGTCTCAACGCGACGATGCGCGAACCGAACACCGCGTAAAACGGCACGGCCACGACGGACACGACGAGCGAGCCGCCCCAGAAGTGATTGACTTGGTACTCGAAGAACGGCGCGACCGGCCCCTCGAGGAATTCTTGCGCTGCGATCCCGCGCAACAATTCCTCTTGATTGACTTGTTCCTTCTCGAAGACGTCGCTCGGCGGCGCGAATACGACGGCCGCGCGCAGCAAGAACGCGGCGAAAAGGAGCGCGGTGAGCGCAATCCACTTGCGGCGCGGTCGAGCGCTCGCCGCCGGAGCCCCACCCACCGCGCTGCTCACGACCTCGCTCCGGGCTCGCCGTGACGGATCACGGATAGCGCACTTCGACCACGGTGTGGATGCCGCCGCGCACCAGGAAATCACCTTCGACCACGAGACGCTTCGGTTGGATCGCGCGCACGAGATCGTCGAGGATCTTGTTCGTCACCGCCTCGTGGAAAGCGCCTTGATCGCGGTAGCTCCACAGGTAGAGCTTCAAACTCTTGAGCTCGACGCAGCGCTCGTTCGGCGTGTAGCGAATGCGGATGGTGGCGAAGTCCGGTTGGCCCGTTTTCGGGCACAAACACGTGAATTCAGGGCAGTCGAAGCGAATCTCGTAATCGCGACCGACGACTGGGTTCGGGAAGGACTCGAGCGCTTGGTTCGGTGTGGAGGCCATCGCGCGGAGCTTACCCGATCAGCGCTCTCGACGATCGTCGTTGCGCACTGTGTTTCCACTCGCGCGCGCGATCGCGACCTCGCCGACCCGCCGCTCGAGCGACCATTCGAAATCACGAGCCCCGCGCCGGGCACTCGCGGCGACGAAGCCCTCGGCTCCTGGAGCGCGCAGCGTCCGGACACCACTAGTGACGGATTCTTCGCACGCGAAACGAGCGTAGGCGATGCGTCCACCGTCCTCGACAGCGAGGACTTCGAGCACGAATGTCGCCGTGCCGCGCAGCGGCCGCGCGAGTCGGTCGTCGCGCACTTCGAAAATCCAATCCGTGTGGTCGCTGCGTGGCTCACGTCCGTCGACCTCGAGTGTCCGATCGGGGAGCAGCTCGAACGAAGCGACGTTGACTAGCGGTTCCTCGGCACGCACTCGTCGAATGGTCGACGCCGTCCACCACGCCCGGTGACGCCACGGATCGAACAACGCGACGAGTCCAGTCTCGTCTTCGATCCACACACCGGTCGCGACGACCCACTCGCCCGCCGGTTCGCTCGCACGCCAGGCCATGCGCGGCGCTTCGGCCGACGACGTGCCGGGCAGAGCGCGCACTTCGGCAAAGCGCACGAATGCAGGATCGAGGTCGAAAATCGGCGAGCGACTCTCACCACGCCAAGGCGGTTGTTTGCTGCCGAGCGTCGGCGAGAGCACGAGTGTGGTCCCGGGCAGGTCGGGTTTGCCGTCGCGCGAATCCGCGAGCGACAACAAGACAAGTTCGTGCGCGCGCCATTCGGCGAACATGCGCGTGCGCGTCAAGAACGGGATCACTTCGGCGGTGATCTGCAACGGCGCGGTCGATGCATCGCCTGTGCGTGTCGCAAAGGCTCGTTCCAGGCCCAAATCCAGGCCCAAAACGACCTCAGGCGGATCGACGACGAGCACGCGGCCGGCCGCTCCGACATCGGCCTGTGCTGTTTGAACGTGGCCCCGCAGTCGGTCCACGACCTGTGCTGCGAAGGCGTAGTCGCCGGCGGCTCGCATGGCCAGCCACGAGAAACCGAGCGCGATCAAGGCCGGCAAGACGATGCGGCGCGTCCCGAGCAGAGAGGTCGTCGCCACGGCGAGACCGGTCGCGGCGAACGCAGCCGCCACGAAGAGCACGTCGGCCCGCGAGCCGTCGTCCGGCGCGACGCGGATCGAGGCCAACGAGATGAGGGCGAGCAACATCATCACGATCCACGTGAGCGCGAGCCCGCCCCACAAGCGCGGTGCGACGCGCGCACTGCGCAAGACCGGCCACAGTGCGATCAGGACGATCGCGATGCAGACGAGGTAGCTCGGCCAATTGCGCGACAGCGTGCCACCCGTGATCGGGAAGAAGAGCAGTCCGAGTTTTTCGACGGATGCGGCGAGCGCGTCGAGCGGTGACGACCAGGCACGGAAGTCGGGCAATCCGCTCGCGAACGTGGGTCGAGCACGCAGCGCCGAAGCCGTCGCGCTCTCGACGAAAACGCATGCGGTGAACACGAGGAGTGTCGTGACGGCGGTGCGCAAGCGTTCTGCGACGGGCCGCGGACGCCGCGCCGATCCGAGCTCGAGCGCGGCCAGGACAAAGGGCAGGATCCACGCCGAAGTGCCTGAAAACCCGGCCAAAATCGCCGCTACACCAGCCGCGACGATCCAGCCCTTCTCACGCATCTGGCGTCCGCGCAAGAACAGGAATGCGGCGAGCGCTCCGAAAAACCACACGCACAAGTCGCCGAGTCCGCGCGGTCGCGCTAGCGCAGCACCCGCGAGCGGATGAACGGCGACGAACAGAGCACACGCGAACGCCGCAGCACGCGCGGTGTCGCCGCCGACCCACGGCGTGAGTGCGCGGCGCAGCGCGAAGCCGGCCGTCATCGCGCCGAGGAGCAGGACGACCGATGCGACGACGCGCACCCACGTGGCGTGCGCACGTTCGGCGCGAACGGCAGGGCTCACCACGGCCGAGCTCGAAGTGGACGCGGACTGCGCGTCCGAGCTCGAAGCGCCCGAATCCGGCGCAGTGCCGCTCGCGCGCAAGATCAACGTCGGAATCGGACGGACTGCGCCGCCCATCGCCCACGCGACCGGAGCACCGTGCGTCGCTCGTGATGTGCTCTCGCGGAGGAGTGCCAGATCGTCACCGAGCAAACCCGCCTGCAAAAGGCTCGAGTGTGCGAGAAAAGCGAGCACCACGATGGCGATCGAGATCAAAGCGTGGCGCAGGCTGCTCGTCATGGACGGGCGCGATTGTAGGCATCGAGCACAGCGGATCCACGCGCGAAGCTCGCACGGAATCCGCCAGCCTCGTATGCTCACACGCCATGTCCCTGATCGACACGTTCCGCCCGTTGATCGACGCCGCGCGCGGGCTCGATCTCACTGCTCCCGACGTCGCGCGAGACGAACTCGCGAGCCGCTTTCCTCCGCGCGGTCCGGCCGCCCAGGCCCTCAATGCCAAGCTCCGGGCGCTCCTCGACGAAGGCCGCATCGCCGAGCGCGGGGACATGCCGGTGAAGTTCGGTCGCGTCACGAAGGCGCTGCCTGAATCGGACGATTTCTCGATCGACGTCGTGCACATGGACGGACCCGGCCCCCACCATCGGCATCCGGGTGGCGAAGTGAATTACTGCATCGCGCTCGACGGCGAGCCGCGCTTCGACGGGCACGCTCCGGGCTGGGTCGTGATGCCTCCGGGGTCGGGGCACGTGCCCACGGTGAGCGGTGGACGCATGTTGATCGTGTACTTGCTCCCCCAGGGCAAAATCGAGTTCACCAAGACCTGATTTCGTGCCGATCCACGTCGCGTCGAGTACTTTCTAGGGAGCCATGATCCGCGCAACACGATCCCGCGAGCACCGCTTTTCGACGCGCGTCGTCACGCTGTTGTTGCTCGTCGCGTTCGTGCTCCAGTCTGCGGCCCAGGCCAGCCAAGGCTGTATTGCTCGCGCTTTCTCGGGTGCGTGCTGCTGCGTCGAAGCCAGCACGAAAGAGCCCCTCACGCCGTCGTGCTGCGCTGTGCAGCACGCCGAGGAATCGGACACGAGCGACCCGCGCATCGAAGCTGCGCAGGCCTGTCATTGCGAATCTGCTGCGCTGCCGAGCGTCCCCGCGAGCCCCAAACTTCCTGACGCTGCGGCCGAGCGCGACCAGGTTCGTGCGCTGAGCGCACCAGCACTTCTGCCCTTCCTCTGCGACGCCTTGTCGACGCGTGTCCTCGATGTCGGTGTGCGCGTCTCACGACCACCCAGTTCGACGAGTCGGCATCCACGAGCCTTTGCGCACGACCGCGGCAATTCGTGCCGCATGTCCCGACTCCAAGTCTGCCTGCGTTGAGCGCGGTCCGCGCCGCGAGTCCCACGACTCGCTGCGTGTGACGGCGTCGTGACCGCGAGCCTCTCGCGCGCGACTCCCGCAGTCGGCGAAGCCTCGCTTCGCCAAGCGCCTGCCGCACTCGCGGCGCGCGTCGTGTCACGACGACGACGATGGACGTGAATCATGGTTCGATTGCACCTGCGGTGGACGTCACCGATCTTCGCGCTCCTGTGTAGCGCGTGTGTGTTGGCTCCAGACGAACTGAAGGACGAGCGCGACCGCCTCGATCGCGCGGGCACGCGCTACGCAGTGGATCTCGGGGAACGCACTCTGCCTGTGTTGCCCGAAGCACCGAGCTACGACGATTGGTTGCGTCGCGCGTTCCAAGTGAGCGGCGATCTCGAGACCGCGTGGCAGGAATGGCGCGCCGCGCTGGCCGAGGTGAGCGCTGCATCGGCGTGGCCGAACACCAATGTCGAGCTCGATTTCGAGCACGTTTTCTCGGGTGAAAGCGGCAGCGCCTGGGATCGCACGAGCGTCGGACTGGGCTTCGATTCGGCCGAGATGCTCGAGTTGCCGAAGAAAACGCGGCTGCGCGGCCGCGTCGCTTTCGAAGAGGCACGCATGGCTCGAGAGCGCTTCCGTAAGACCAAGTTCGCGCTGGAGCGCCGCTTCACGGAGATCTTCGTCGAGTGGGTGAGCGCGCGCGAAGAACTCGCGGCAGCGGAGCTTGCGTTGGAACTGTTGCGCACATCGTCGGCGTCTCTGCAGCGCGCGGCGGCCGCGTCCCCGAACGCACTGGGGTTCGTGCGTGCACGCATCGAAATCGCCGAGACCGAGGATGAGATCGAACGCAAGCGCTCCGCAGTCGCGCGCAGCGCTGCACTCGTGATGTCCTCAGCGCGCGTGGTGGAAGTCTTGCAACCGACACAGACGCCGTCGTGGCCGAATTTGGTCGCACCTACGATCGACGACGCGACCTGGATCGCGCTCGCAGCGCGCTCGAACCCGATGCTCGCGGAGTTCGCACACACGGTCGCGGGCAGGACCGACGCCCTCGAACTGGCGCGCGCCGCGTGGTGGCCCGACGTGGCGCCGTTCGCTGGATTCACCGGCAGCCTGACTCGCTTCGTCGGTGCGACACTTTCGATTCCGACGCAGACGGCGAAGATCCGCGCGAGCATCGAAGCAGCAGCAGCTCGACTCGACGGCGTGCGCGCGTCGTCGAGTCAAGGCGCGGTCGACGTGCGGGCCGGCGTGACGCTCGACTTGATAGCACTGCGCGAGGCCGAGCGTGCCCTGCGCTTTTCAAACGAGGTGCTCCAGCCGATGGCGCGCGAACTGGCCGCGCTCGCGCGCGCCGCGTACGCCGGTGGAACGGCCGGCCAGATCGAGTGGCTGGACGCCCTGCGTGCCGAAAACGACGTGAAAACAGCTCAAATCGCGGCCCGCGCAACGCGCGAGACGAGCCTCGCACGTCTGCAAGAATGGGTCGGGATCGACATCGCTTCGATCGACGCTTCCGTGTTGGGCGATGCTTCTCAGAGCAACGGCCTCGATTCATTGGCGCACAGAGGAGGTGGACTTTGAGTAAACGAACCGTGCGCGGTGGAGCTCGCCTCGTCGTCGTCGCGATCCTCGGCGCCTTGGTCGTGGGATTTTTCATCGGTCGCGGATTCGAGCCGACCGCAGCGACTGCATCCGCGGTCGACGCAACGCAGGCCGAAGTTCTGTGGACGTGCAGCATGCACCCACAAGTCGTGCAAGCGACGCCTGGACTGTGCCCGATCTGTCACATGGCGTTGACGCCGCTCGCCGAGCGTTCCAGCGACGGTGCGATCGCAGTCGACGCGGCGGTCGTACAAGCGCTCGGTGTGCGCACCGCGCGAGTCACGCGGACTTCGTCGGTGCGAGCCGTGCGCGCGCTCGGAACTTTGATGGAGCGCGACTTCGACCACGTCGACGTCAACTTGCGTGTGTCGGGCTGGATCGAATCCTTGGTGGCGAATCAGGCTGGCATGGTGGTGACGAAGGGCGACACGCTGTTCACGCTCGCGAGTCCGGAGCTCAGCATCGTCGTCGACGAGTTGATCGCTGCGCGCAAGCAGCGCGAGACGGACGGAGCGCGCTCAGACGGCATCGGTTCGGCCTTGTTTTCGGCCGCGAAACGCCGACTTTCTCTCTTGGGCCTGAGCGAGGAAGAGATCGAGCGATTGAGCGCGCTCGATGCGGCTCCGGCCAGCATCCCGTTCCGGAGTCCCATGAGCGGGCACATCCCGGTGCTCGAAGTCAGCGCCGGCACGGCCGTGAAAGCCGGCGACCGAGTGATGCGCATCGCGAACAATCACATCTTGTGGGCGGAGATGCGCGTGGCGACGCGCGACGGATCGCGCATCGCCGTGGGGTCCACGTTCCGCGCCGAGATCAGCGGCGACGTCGTCGAAGGTCGCATCACGATCGTGCATCCGCACGTGAACATGGACGGACAGACGCTGCTCGTACGCGGCGAGATCGCGAACCCGGACGGACGTCGGCGCGAAGGTGAGAGCTTCACCGCGGCGATCGCACCGCAAGCGTCGGAAACGTTGCTCGCCGTGCCGCGTGCCGCCGTCATCGACACGGGGACGCGCAACATCGCCTTCGTCGCGCTCGGCGGCGGGCGCTTCGAGCCCCGCGAGTTGAAGCTCGGACCGGATCTCGAGGACGGTCAGGTGGCCGTCTCGAGCGGCGTGGTCGAGGGCGAAGAAGTGGTCGCCAGCGGCCAGTTCCTGCTGGATTCCGAGAGTCGGCTGCGCGAGTCGCTTTCGAAATTCATGTCGTCCGGCAGCGACGTGACCAAGCTCGAAACGTCCGCGCGTCCGCTGTGGGCGAGTGCGGTCGATCCGCTCGTCGAACGCTACCTCGCTCTCGCGGATCGCCTCGGCGAGACGCAGGAGAACGCGACACCGCTCGACGCGCGTGCGTATGTCGACACGGCACGCGATCTCGTCCAAAAGAGCGCGAGCGATGCGCGTGTCGTCGCAGTGCTCGCGAGCGCCGAACCGCTGCTCACGGCCAACCTTGCCGCGCAACGCGAACTCTTCAAGAAAGCGAGCGAGGCGCTCCTCGACTTGGTCGCCGGCGTTCCGCCCAGCGCGAAGATCGGCGGATCGCAGCTCTACATCGTCAAGTGTCCGATGGCGCCGGGTCGGTGGCTGCAACGCGAACCCGGGATCAAGAACCCCTACTACGCCGAGATCATGAAGGAGTGCGGCGAGGTCGTCAGGCCGTTGTCGCTCGAGAAAGGTGACGAGCGGTGATCGCGCGCATCATCGAATTCTCGACGAAGAACAAAGCGATCGTCGCGTTGCTCACGCTCATGCTCGTCGGAGCCGGCGGTTGGAGCATCTTCCACTTGCGCCTCGACGCGATTCCCGACCTGTCGGACGTGCAGGTCATCGTCACCGCCGAGTTCGAGGGCCAGAATCCCGAAGTCGTCGACGACCAGGTCACGTATCCGCTGACGAGCGCGATGCTCGCCGTTCCCGGATCCACGGCCGTGCGCGGCTACAGCATGTTCGGCATGTCGTTCGTGTACGTCTTGTTCGAGGACGGGACCGACATGTCGTGGGCGCGCAGTCGCGTGCTCGAATCGTTGTCGTACGCGCGCGACCGCTTGCCGCGTGGCGTCGAACCCAAGCTCGGACCGGACGCGACCGGGGTCGGCTGGGTGTTCCAATATGCCTTGTTTCCAGGCTTTTTCTGCACGGATCACCCGAGCGGCGTCCACCACGACCCTGAGCGCGAGCGTTGGTACTCGACCACGAACGACGCACCTTTGAAGCGCCGGACGGAGCTTGTGCGTGTGCGCGGGTTCCAACGCGAGGGCACCTGTCCGCTGGATGGGAAAGTGCTCGTCGCGGCAGAGATCGATCTCGCCGAACTGCGCTCGCTGCAAGATTGGTATCTGCGCTATCCGCTGTCCGCAGTCGACGGCGTGTCGGAGGTCGCCTCGCTCGGCGGTTTCGAGAAGCAGTACCAAGTCGTCGTCGATCCGGCACGAGCTGCCGCACGCAATGTCTCGTTGATGCAGATCGTCGAAGCGATCCAACGCTCGAATCGCGACGTCTCGGGCAGTGTCATCGAACAGGGTGAGAACGAACTCTTGGTGCGAGCGCGCGCCTACCTGAAGAATGAAGCGGACATCGAAGCGATTCCGCTCGCCGTCTCTTCCGGCATGTCCCCCGTCACGATCGCGGATGTCGCTCGCGTGCAGATCGGCGGCGGTGCGCGACGCGGAGTCGCGGACTTGGACGGACGCGGCGAAGTCGCCGGCGGCATCGTGATCGCGCGCTTCGGCGCGAACGCTTTCGAGGTCATCGGTGCCGTGAAGCGGCGCATCGCGGAGCTCGAAAGCGGCTTGCCCGCAGGCGTTTTCGTGCTGCCGACTTACGACCGTTCCGAGCTGATCCAGCGCTCGATCGACACGCTCGTGCGCACGTTGCTCGAAGAAATCCTGGTCGTCGGTCTCGTGTGCATCCTGTTCTTGTTGCACGCGCGCAGCGAGCTGGTCGCCGTATTCGTCGTGCCCGCGAGCCTCGTCGTCGCGTTGCTCGCGACGCATTGGCTCGGCGTCGAAGCCAACATCATGTCGCTCGGCGGATTGGCGATCTCGATCGGTGTCGTCGTCGACTCGGCGATCATCATGGTCGAGAACGGTCACAAGCACGTCGATCGCGAGGAGGAACGCGTGCACGCAGGTGGCGTTCCGCGACCGCGTGTCGACGTCATCGCCGACGCTGCCAAAGAAGTCGGGCCGCAACTCTTCTTCTCGCTCGCGATCCTGACCGTGAGCTTCGTGCCCGTGTTCGCCCTCGGCGGCGAGGCCGGACGGCTGTTCCATCCGCTCGCCTACACGAAAACGTTCGCGATGGCAGCAGCGTCGCTCTTCGCGATCACGATCGTGCCCGTCATGATGTGTTTCTTCATCACGGGACGCGTGCTGCCGGCCGGCTGGAGCGCGAAGAAGAGCACGCTCGTCATCGCGCTCGCGATGATCGTTCCGGCGATCGCGATTTGGATCGTCGCGCGAGAAAGTTCTTCGACCGCAGATCACGCGCACTGGTTCGCTTTGGGCTGGGCACTCCTCGCCGGCATGTTGCTCGTGCCGCAGAAGCTCGTGCACGAGAGCCGCAATCCGCTCTCGAATTTGTTGCAGCGTCTGTACGAGCCCGTCTTCCGCGCTTCGATGCGCCACCGCGCGGTCGTGATCGTCCTCGCCACGCTCGCCGTGATTTCTTCGTGGTACCCGCTCTCGCGCATGGGCACCGAGTTCATGCCCGCGCTCGACGAGGGCGACTTGCTCTACATGCCGACGACCGATCCGTCGGTCAGCGTCGCGAAGTCGAAAGAGATCCTGCAAGTCACCGACCGCATCATCGCCACGTTCCCCGAAGTCGTGAGCGTGCACGGCAAGATCGGCCGCGCCGACACCGCGACGGATCCGGCACCCCTGTCCATGCTCGAGACGATCGTACGGCTCGAGCCCGATCGAGCGCAGTGGCGCAAACGCACCACGGAGCGCTTTTTCAGCAGTTTTCCAGCTCTTTTCGCGACGCCGCTCGCGTGGATCTGGCCGACGTCACGACCGATCACGATGGACGAGCTGCGCTCCGGCTGGACGGATGCCGACGGCACGCGGTACGTCGGCTTGAACGAGGCCGTCTCGCTGCCGGGCATGGCCAACGCGTGGCCGTACCCGATCGAGAATCGCATCAACATGCTCGCGACGGGCATCAAGACGCCTGTCGGCATCAAACTGCTCGGGCCCGATCTCACCGTGCTCGGCGCGTTGGCCGAGCGCGCCGCCGAGATCGTGCGACCGATCGACGGCACGACGAGCGCGTACCCGGAGCGCACGAGCGGCGGCCTCTATCTCGACATCGACATCGATCGCGCCGCGGCCGCGCGCTTCGGGATGACGACCGGCGACGTGCAAGACGCGATCGAGATCGCCGTCGGTGGAATGAACGCGACGACGCTCGTCGACGGGCCCGAGCGCTACGCCGTCCAAGTGCGCTATCCGCGCGAGCTGCGCGACGACGTGCCGGCGTTGCGTGAAGTCCTCGTCGACGGCATGGGCACGACTCGCGTGCGCCTCGGCGATCTCGCGACGATCGGTGTGCGACCGGGCCCACCGATGATCAAGAGCGAGAACGCGCAGCGCACTGCGTGGGTGTACGTCGACGTCGCCGGCCGCGACTTGGGCGGGTACGTTCACGAAGCACGCGAGCGCATCGGTCGTGAACTCGCGCTGCCTCCGGGGTACTCGGTCGTTTTCTCCGGACAGTACGAGTTCCTCGAGAAGACGATCCCGCGGCTCGTGATGGCCTCGCTCGCGACGCTCATCGTCATCATCGTGCTGCTCTACTGCGCGTCGAAGAGTTGGTTCCGCGTCGCCGTCGTGATGCTCGCGCTGCCTTTCAGCTTGGTGGGTGCCGCATGGTTCACGTGGGCGCTCGGCTACAACCTTTCGCTCGCAACGGCGATCGGCGCGATCGCGCTCGCAGGACTCGACGCCGAAACGGGGCTCGTCATGCTGTACTACCTCGACGACAGCTTCGCGCGGTTCACTCGCGAGGGACGCCTGACGAGTCGCGCGGATCTGATCGCAGCCGTGCACGACGGCGCGGTCAAACGCATCCGTCCCAAGGCGATGACCGTCGCAGCGGCGTTCGTGGGATTGCTGCCGCTCCTGTGGGCCGACGGCACCGGCGCCGACGTCATGCGCAGGCTCGCGGCACCGCTCATCGGCGGGCTGTTGTTCAGCTTCGCGCTCGAACTGGTGGTGTATCCGGTCGTGTTCCAGCTCTGGAAAAGCCGCTCGATTTCGCGCGCGTGAAGCCCCAGTGCGATTTCGGGCGAGTGGTAGACTTTTCGGCTCGGCAACCACTCTCTCCCTCTGAATCCACACACCATGATTCGACCGCTCTCGACCCTGGCGCTTCTCGCCATCACCTCGACCGCCACCTTCGCCACGACGCGCTTCGTCGACGTCAACCTGACGACAGGCGCCAACAACGGCACGAGTTGGGCCGACGCGTACCGCACCGTCGACGGTGTCGCTGTCGCGCTGACGAGTTCGATCGCCGGCGACGAGATCTGGGTCGCGCAAGGCACGTACAAACCGACGGCGACACTGACGCGCACGATCTACATCACGCTCAAGACGGGCGTCGGTGTGTACGGCGGATTCAACGGCACCGAGAGCGCGCTCAATCAACGCGACGTCGCGCTCAACGTGACGACGCTCTCGGGCGACCTCGCCGGTGACGACGGTTCGAACATCTTCACCGACAACAGTCAGCACGTCGTGAACGGCGCGAGCGCGAATGCGACCGCGATCCTGGACGGCTTCATCGTCACGGGCGGCAACGCGAACGGCGCCAACCCGCAAGATCGCGGCGGCGGCATCCTGATGCAATCGGCGAGCAACGCGACGATCCGGAACTGCAACTTCCGCCTGAACCGCTGCACGTTCGGCGGCGGCGCCGGCTACATCAACAACTCGAGCCCGACCTTCACGGACTGCCGCTTCGAGAACAACTTCGGCGCGAACTTCGGCGGTGCGTTCGACCAGGCGACGAGCGTCGGCACCGTGTTCACGCGCTGCGTGTTCACGGGCAATACGGCCGCGCGTGCGGGGGCGATCGAGATCTTCTCGGGCTCGGCCGTGAAGTGCTACGACTGCATCTTCTACAACAATACGAGCACCGGCTCGGGCGGCGGCGGGGCGATCTTCGTCTCCGGATCCTCGCCGTCGTTCCGCAACTGCACGATCTACGGCAACACGTCGACGGTCAGCACGGCAGCCGGCTTCATCTCGGCTTCGTCGAACGTCGAAGTCGCGAACTGCATCGTGTACGGCAACACCGGACCGGGCGGAGCGCAGACCGCGGTCAATCAATTGAGCGGTACGACCTACAACGTCTCGTACTCGTGCGTGCAAGGGGCCTTCGCGGGCACCGGCAACATCGCGCTCGATCCACAGTGCACGAATCCCGTAGGCGGCGACTTCCACCTACCGATCAGCTCGCCGTGCATCGACGCGGCGAACAATGGGCTCATCCCGCCGGCGTTGACGGTCGACTTCGATTTGCGCCCGCGCACCGCGGACGAGCCGAGCGTCGCGAACACCGGCGGCGGCGTGTCGCAGTGCACGGATATGGGTGCCTTCGAGTTGCCCGTTCCTTTCATCACGATCTTCTGCGGCGGAGACGGCACCGGTACACCTTGCCCGTGTGGCAACAACTCGACGTTCCTGTCGGGCGAAGGCTGCTTGAGTTCGATCGGCCTGGGTGGATTCTTGACGGCCAGCGGTACTGCGCGCTACTCGAACGACACGGCGACGTTGCTAGGCACGCAGATGACGACAGGTCCGTGCTTGTACTTCCAAGGCACGGGGCAACAAGCGGGCGGCGCGGGGATCGCGTTCGGCGACGGCTTGCTCTGCATCGGCGGCTCGATCCTGCGCCTCGGCGTCGTCTTCAACGTAGCCGGTGCGTCGACGTTCCCGACCGGCGGCGCGAGCTTGTCGGTCGCGGGCCTGGTCAGCGGACCGGGCGCCGTTCGCAACTACCAGGTCTGGTTCCGTGACGCCGCGGCATTCTGTGTGGCGGCCACGAACAATTTGACGAACGGTGTTTCTATCACTTGGGAGTTGTGAGCCCCTCGCGGCCAATTCGCCGCGAGCAGCCAGCAGAGGATTCCGTGCCGGTCTCGAGTTGCTCGGCGCCGCCTGACGCGTCCGCTCCGGTCAAAGCCCACATCCCCGCGACTTGATCCCCTCCTGCCCCCCATCCGCCTGAATCCGAACCGCCGTTCTCGTCGTATTCCCCACGTCCATCGAATCCGTCGAGTCACGACGGCCCTGGTTCCTCGTAGATAGGTGCATGATGAAATCGCTTCTCACGACCGCATCTCTACTCGCCTTCCTGAGCCTCAATTCGTTCGCGTGCAGCAATGGAACGCCTGATGCAAAACCGACTCCAACTCCCATGAAAGCCCCGCTCGTCTCCAAATCGGGCCACGACCTCGCACGGCTCTCACCCGAGCGCATCGCGAGCATCGTCAAGACGCTTTCGCCCATAGAGGTCGACGTCACGCAACGCGCCGGCACCGAACGCGCGGGCACGGGTCGCTACGCGAACGAGCATCGCAAGGGTGTGTACGTGTGCGTCGTGGGCGGCTTGCCGCTCTTCCGTTCCGACGACAAGTTCGAATCCGGTACCGGTTGGCCTTCGTTCACTCGAGCCATCGATCCGGCGCACGTGATCTTGCACGAGGACCGCACGGCTGGAATGTCGCGCGTCGAAGTGCTCGATGCGCGCAGCGGCGCTCACTTGGGTCACGTCTTCGACGATGGTCCGAAGCCGACGGGCAAGCGCTTCTGCATGAATTCCGCCGCACTGAAGTTCATCCCCGAAGGAGATCCGATCCCGATGGAATCACAACCGCTTCCGACCGAAACCGCGTACTTCGCCGCCGGATGTTTCTGGGGCGTCGAGGACGTGTTCGCGCAGACTGCCGGCGTGATCGACGCCGAGTCCGGCTACATGGGCGGCAAAACGGACAAGCCCACGTACAAGCAGATTTGCAATGGCGACACGGGTCACGCCGAGACCGTCAAGGTCGTCTTCGATCCGACGAAGGTGACGTACAAGGCGCTGTTGAAAGTGTTCTTCGACAACCACGATCCGACGACCATGAATCGACAAGGTCCGGACGTCGGCGATCAGTACCGCTCGGCGATTTTCACCACGACGCCGGAACAGAAAAAAGCAGCCGGCGAGTTCGTCACCGAGGTCGCGAAGACGCCGCGTTTCGAAGGTCGCAAGATCGTCACGCAGATCGTCGATCCGGGCACGAAGTACTACCCGGCCGAGGAATACCACCAGGACTACCACCTGAAAAACGGCGGCACCTGCAAGGTGAAGGTCTACTGACGAGTTCGCTTCACCGACGGTTCGAAACGAAGCCCGCGCTCGAGAGAGTGCGGGCTTCGTTCGTGTCGCGCGACGTTGATCCCGAGCGCACTCTCCTGCTCATTTCTTGGACCCTGAGAGCCCGAGCACCTTCACGAGCCGCGGGTAACTCGTCGCGCCGAAGCGCCCCAACGTGTGATCGAGCCCACCGCCCTCGTTCACGTTCATGATGTCCGCCGGATCGTCCGTGACGTGATCGAGCGTGCACAAGTGGCCGACTTCGTGCGCCGTCGTCAACGCCATCGAACCGGCGTAGCCGTTGATCAGCGCGCGGATCGTTTCGAAACGCTTGTCGAGCGCGCGATCGGTGCCGAAGCGGTACGTCCCGTCGACGAACTTCAAATCGTCCACGCCGGCCGGCGGTTTCAGCGCATGCGGTTGGAAGATCGTGCGTCGAATGAAGAGCGAGTAGACGTTGCAATGCGTCCCGAAAGCCTCACCGCCCGCGTCGGTGTGATCGCCGCCGAAGTTGGCCCACCAGAATTTCGCGCTCTTCTTCGGTTCGCGCGTCGAGAACGAAATCCTGAAGCTCTGGCCTGCAACGGCCGTCCCGTCATCGTTGCGCAGGAACTTCGAGTTCGTGATGGCGATGATCCTCGCCATCAGTTCGTCCTTGACGATGTGTTCGAACAGCGGCGAAGCGCCCTTTGTCGACAGGCCGAGTTCGGCGAGATCGTCGTCGATCGTCGCGAAGGCCGGATCGAGCGCCCAACGGCACACGACCCATTGTGTGTCAGGTTCGAGCGCGAACTGTCGCGCTCGCCACGTACCGAGGGGAACACCGAACGTGGGATCGGGACTCGCGGCGACCGCAGTCGGTGCGTCCTTGGCGACGATCGGAACGACGGGCGGCGCGTACGGAGTCAGCGCGTCTGGCGCGAGACGCCACACGGCGAGCGGCAGCACGATCGCACCGAGTTTCGGATCGAGTTGAACACGCCCGCGCGGACCGTCGAACGTGGCCTTCGCGAGCGCCGCGAGGAGGCCTGCGCGATCGAGCGTCGTGCTCGCGCTCGCAGCGCGCTGGATCAAGGACAGAGCCTCGAAACCTTCGCTGGCGCCGAAGCCCAGCGAGAGTGATTTCGCAGCAAATTCAGCTCGAATCGAATCGTTCCCAGGCACAGTTTCCAGCGACCGCCCCAGTAATATCCAGGCCTCGGTTCCTGCGAACGCATGTCCCGCATCGAAGGCGCGTGGTGTGAAAACGAGCGGGATCTTGGCCCCGTTCCACACCTCGCGCAGGAACTTGCTCGCTTCGCGCGCTTCTCCGTCCACGACGATCAGTTCAGGCCGCGTGCGCTCGAGTTCCTTGGTGAGCGCCTTGGCCGAAGTTCCCAACTGGATGTCCAGGACGAGTTCGGCCGTGGACACGAGGCCGCCTTTCTGCAACAGCTTCGCGAGCTCCTTGCCGGAGTCGTGCGCGACTCCGATGCGCATCGTCTGAAAGTGACGGTCGAACAATTCATCCAAAGTGCCGAGCACGTGCGCCGTCGGCGTGACGAAACTGACGGTCGCGATCTTGTTGCGTGTCGCGTGTCGCGTCGCTTCGGCAAGTCGTTCCTCGAGCGGGGCGACGATCGCCAGCGTCTCGTCCGCGTCGAACTTGGCGATCGCAGCGGCGAGCGCTGCTTCGTCCGGGCACGTCTCCACTGCGAGCCGAACCTTCTCCCCGTCTGCATTCCACTTGCTCACCACGAGTTGGGCCGCAGCGACGGCTCGAGCATCCGGCGAGAGTGGGTCCTCGATCGAACTCACGAGGAAGCCGACTCGGATCGGGTCCGTAGACGACACGGCGGGGACGAGAGCGAGGGCGAGTAGAGTCGTGGCGATCATCTGCCGGTCATCGTATCGCCGCCTCCCCTCGCGCGACGGCGCGGCAGGATCCGGCCTTGAAAACCAGGTGAATGCGTCGCCCTTCGGTCAGCGCGAGTTCGTTCGCAGCCGAGCGAGTGACGTCGACGACGAGTGTCGGAGCGCCGGTAGCGTCGCCGAGTCTCGCCTCGACTCGCGTGCGTCCATCGGCGTCGGAAGCGATCGCGACGATCTCGGCCGGGAGCACGTTGCGCGCCGAGATACGCGAGGGCGCGGCGTCCGCGATGAGAACGTCTTCGGCGTCGAGGCCCAGCCACATGCGCTCGCCGACGTGCGCATCCTCGACGATCGCGAAAACGACCAGGCCTTGGTCGAGTTCGATTCGCGCCGTGCGACCGTCCACATCGCGCACCCAACCGGCGACGACGTTCTCGTACGGCTCTCCGGGATGCGAGCGTTCGCGCAACACACGGTTCGGCGCGCCGCGTGCGACGATGCGGCCCTTCTCGAGCACGAACACTTCGTCACACGCGGCGACGATCTCCGTCGGATCGTGAGAAACCAGAACGAGCGGCACGTCGAACGTCGCGCGCACTCGAATCAGGTCGGAAAGGACGCGTGCGCGCAACGGACGATCGAGGGCCGCGAGGGGTTCGTCGAGCACGAGGATGCGCGGTCTCGTCGCGAGTGCCCGCGCCAGCGCGACGCGTCGAGCTTCGCCGCCCGACAAAGTCATCGGAGCGCGACCGAGCAGGTCTCCGAGTGCGAGGACTTCGACGAGGCGCGCGAGGAAGGCGGCGTCGCAGCGCTGCGTCGCCGTCAGGTTGCGCTCGACAGTCCAGTGCGGAAAGAGCGTCGGTTCCTGCGGCACGTAACCGACGCGCCGTTGGTGGATCTCGACGTCGATCGAAGCTCTGGAATCGAAGAGCGTGTCCGCGCCGAGGACGATGCGCCCGGCCGCAGGTCGGCGCAGCCCCACGATCGTCTCGAGCACCGTCGTCTTGCCCGCGCCGGAAGGGCCGAAAAGTCCGATAGAACGCGCTGTCGTATCGATCGAGATGTCTAGTTCGAACGTGGCGAGGCTCGAGCGCAAGTCGATCTGGAGAGTCTTCACGGCGCGCGGTCCAAGCGTGTCGCGTCCGGCCGCGACAACCGTTCGACGACGAAGATCAAGCTGAAAGCGAGTACGAATGCGACGCCGACGAGCAGACGAACGCGCGCATCTTCTCCGTGTTGGATGCTCTCGAAGATGGCCAGGGCCAGCGTCTGTGTCCGGCCTGGAATGTTGCCCGCAACGATCACGGTTGCGCCGAATTCTCCGAGGGCGCGACCGAATCCGAGCACGAGTGCAGCGAGTAGACCGCGGCGCGCGAGCGGCAGCGTCACCGCGAAGAACGCGCGTCCAGTCGACATACCGAGCGTGCGCGCCATCGCTTCGAGTCGTGGGTCGACGGCTTCGAAGGCGGATCGCGCCGTGCGAGCGACGAGGGGCAACGCGACGATCGCCGACGCGATGCACGCAGCACGCACGGTGAAGAGCACATCGAGATCGAAGCCGAGTGTCGCTTCCCCGAGCGGTCCGTGTCGTGCGAACAACGCCAACAACAAGTATCCGATGGCCGTTGGCGGCAGGATCAGTGGAACCGCGCACAAGGCTTCGACGACGCTTTTCAGCGGGAAACGCCGGCGCGCGAGCACGTAGCCGAGCGCGATGCCGAGGGGAGTCGCGATCAGTGTTGCACAGATCGCGACCTGGAGCGTGGTCGCGAGAATCGTGGCGAGAGCGTTCCAGTCCATGAGCGAACTCGAGCGTTTCGCGCCGTCAGCGCGAATGCGACTCCGCCGTCACCACGAAGCCGAAGCGCGCGAAAGCCGCGCGCGTGGTCCCCGAACTCAACGCCGTCACGAACGTCTGCGCCTGCTTCTCGAGCGGTCGCCGAGCGAGTGCCGCGAGCGGATAGACGATGCGCGGACCCTCGTCGAGCGGCACCGCGAAAACGACGCGTACACGCTGCGAGAGCACGGCATCCGTCGCATAGACGATGCCGACCTGAGCACTGCCCGACTCGACGGCCGCGAGTGCTGCTCGAACATCCACGCCCGGCAAGACGCGCGACGAGACGGCGGGCCAGACCCCGACGCTTTCCAACCAAGCCTTGGCGTAGCGTCCGGCAGGGACCGTCTGCGTGTCGGCGAGCGAGATGCGCGCGACGCCGGGGGCTGTCAAATTCGTCGCGCGGAACGGCGACTCGAAGGCGCTCTGTACGTCGATCGCTTCGATCACGACGAGTTGGTTCGAAACGAATTGCCGTTTCGTCGCTTCGTCGACGAGGCCTTGACGCACCAAGTCGGCCATTTCCTTGTCGCCCGCCGAGAAGAACACGTCTGCCTTGCCGGCCGCTGTGATCTGTCGCGCGAGATCGCCCGACGAACCGAAGTTGAAGACGACGTCGACGTCGCACTCACGCTCGAGCAGCGGTTCCTGAGCGGTCAGTACGTCGCGCAGACTCGCGGCGGCGTAGACGTTCAACTCAGGCCTAGATGTAGACTTCGCGTCCCGACACGAGGCGAGCACGAGCAGTGCGGCGATGGACGCACCCAGAGCGATCTTCATGCTGAACTCACGCTGAATTCAGGCTTCCTACGATGACTTCCGTGGCTTTGATGATCGCGACGGCACGCGAACCGATTGCCAGGCGCAGTCGATCGACCGAATCCGTCGTGATCACGGCACCGATGCGCACGTCGGGCGTCACCTCGACGACGACCTTGGACATCACGTCGCCGCGCACGATCTCGACGATGCGTCCGGCGAATCGATTGGTCGCGCTGAGCGTGCCCAGATCGATCTCTGCCGGACGGCGGCCGTGGCTGAGCGCGGCGGACAAAAAGCCGACCGCGTCGCGTTTCTTGCCGCGTGCGACAGCAGGCGCGCGCAGACCGGACTCGGCAGCGTCACCGAGCGCGTTCAAGATGCGACGTTGATGTGCGCTCGGTTGTAATACACCGCGCTCCCACTTGCTGACCGTCATCGCATGCGCGCCGACGATGTCGCCGAGCTCCTTTTGAGTGAGGTTCAGGCGTGTGCGAATGTTCTTCAACGACTTCATGATAGAAGCCTGAGCTTATCGAGATAAGCGCGACGCCGCAACGGGTTCAGAGGCCCTCTGGATCGCAACGCGAGCGCTCGTTACGGTTCCAGGCCTCCACGGCGCGTTTGCGTGCCGCGCCGCAGCGGCGCGTGCTCCACACTCGCGCTCTCCCGCAGAAACCCATTTCGAGATCCCCACACATGGCCAAGAAGGCAAAGCGCACGACGATGCGCAGTTCGACGGGCAAGAAGCTCTACGCGGTCCGCACGGCGACCGGCAAGTTCAAGGACATCCAGACGTACGAGCGCGCGCACCGCGCTGATCTGGCCAAGACGAGCAAGCCCGAGAAGAAGGCGCAGCGCAAGGCCGTCCGTAAGGCGACGGCGAAGAAGGCGACGGCGAAGAAAACCACGCCGAAGAAAACCACGCCTAAGAAGTGACGTGCGTTCGAACTTCGTTGCGCTGAGTGCGCGACGAGCAGCGTCGGCGCCGGGTCCGCTCCACGGATCACGGCGCCGCGTCGTTTCGCGAGTGGGAGTCCGAGGAGCACGGCCCTCCGCACAGCTCATACACGCGACGCTCGCGAATCACTTGGATGTGGCCAGAGCAGCGCGAGCACGATCTCGGCACGCGAGCAGATCTGCGCTCGTCCCGGAGAGCGCCAAGCCGGCTTCGGCGGCTGCGAGCGCCTCGGCATGAGCCCCGTTGGACAAGGCCACGCTCGCCAAGCTCCCCCACGCATTCGCGTCATCCGGCGTGAGCGCGACGACGGCGGCGCAATGCGCTTGGGCTTCGGAGTCGCGTCGACGATCGATCAAGAACAGCGCGAGTCCCATGCGAGCCTCGACATCGTTCGGATCGATCGTGACAGCCGCGCGCCAAGCCGACTCTTCGGCGGCTTCATCCGCTAGACGCGACGCCAAATGCGCCAGCTTCGTCCACGCGGAACTCGCGTTGGGACTGCGCGCGATTGCTTCGGCGTGCGCCTCGCGCGCCTCGGCCGTGCAGCCCAGCTCCAATTGCGCGAGCGCTAGATTCACGCACGACTCCACGTCGGACGCCTTCAGTCCGGCCACCGTTTCGAACTCGGACGCGGCCAGATCGTGACGACCCAGTTGAACCCACAGCTTGCCCAGCGCGCGGTGCACGGGAATCCAATTCGGATCGAGAAACGCAGCCTTTTTCAGGAGCGGCAAGCCCTCGTGCGGCGCGATCTTCGCGAGTGCGACACCGGCCGTGTAGTTCGAACGCGCGTCCTCTGGCCACAGTACGAGCAAGGATGCCGCAGCAGCGCGGATGGAGCGTTCGTTCTGCGACTCGGCCGCCGCGACGGCGCGCTGCACGTGATAGTACATGCGCAGCATGCGCGAGCGCCGAATCGCTTCGTCGTAGCGTTCGAACGCGAGCTGCGCGAGAGCCGGCTTCTCGTGTTCCGGCGCCGCTTCCATCTCGCGAACGAGTCTCCAACCGTCGACGAACATCTCCACGGGCGGCGCTGTCGCGTACCACTCCGGACCGTGGTTCGTGTCAGGCTCGAGACCTGCGGCGATGGCGCGCAAGGTCTTGAATGCCGGCGAATCGGCTGAGCGCGTGATCTCGGGCACGCGCTCGGGATGACCCTGTTTCATCGCGATGATCGCGCGCCCTGCGATCGCTTCGGGCTCGTAGGGATTCAGGGCGAGGACGTCGACGAAATCTTGATCGGCCTCCTCGATCCAATTCACGGACAGACTGATGAAGCCGCGCTGGAGCAAGTGCTGGAACTTCTCGATCACGCTCATTTTCTCCGCGGCGCGCACCTCGCTGCGCGAGGACCACCACGAACCGACGGCGAGCGCCGCGAAAATCGTCGCCGCGAAGAGCATCGAGGAGAGCAGAGCTTGCTTCGGGTCGCGGCGCGCCCAACGCAAGATGCGGCCGTGAAACGCCAGCGGTCGAGCTTGGATCGGATCGCCGCGCA
>Ga0163146_10000260_pt1 | contig 74017 bp, 72 predicted proteins | sample OliLakLV19MP7G1_FD_148648 | JGI IMG/M metagenome (GOLD analysis project Ga0163146, IMG submission 148648) | Freshwater microbial mat bacterial communities from Lake Vanda, McMurdo Dry Valleys, Antarctica - Oligotrophic Lake LV.19.MP7.G1 | ecosystem: Environmental > Aquatic > Freshwater > Lake >... | reverse complement strand
GGGCGCGCTGCGGCGCTTTGTGGCCCGCACGCCCCCCTCCCCCTCGCTTCGCTCGGGACCTCCCCCGCTTGCGGGGGAGGCGTTATTCTGCGCGACGTCTTCGAACACTTCGTCTGGCACGTCGCGGCGGCTGTCGTGGCGTTGCAGAACGGCATCGAGGCGATCGGCGAAATCGGGATTGCGTTTCGCCTCGCGGCGAATTTCATCGAACAGGCGGTCGAGCGTCTTGTTGAGGCTCATAGAGACGGCGCCAGCTCCACCTTGCTCTGGAATTCCTCGCCGAGCGTTTTCACCACCTTCGCCATCGCGCCGTACTTCTGTTCGAACGTGCGCGGCGTTTCGGACCATTCGGCCGCCTTGGCGATATCGACGTGCTGGGGGATGCGCACATCGAACATGGCTTCGCCGAGATTGTCCTTCAGCAGCTGCGCTTCCGAGCGGTGCAGCGAGAAGCCCTCTTCGTACTTGGTGGCCAGCACCATCAGCTGCGACGGCCCACCGCGGCGCTCGTTGATCAAGCGCAGCGCCCGCTTGCGGAAGGTGATGAGGCCCAAGCGCGAGACATAGTCCGGGATCGACGGCACCAGGATGCAATCGGCCGCGATCAACGCCGCTTCGGCGAACAGCGAGATGCCAGGCGGGCAATCGATCAGGATGTAATCGTATTCGTTGATGACGTTTTTGATGCCGTTGGCGAAGCGTTCGAGAATCCATTTCTGGATCATGTCGATCTGAAAGCCGCGCTTGACGAAGCTTTCGATCATGTCGCGTTCGACGATGCGGAATTCCGGGGCCGAGGCGCAGAGCGCGACATCGGCCTTGCCCTTAAGGTCGCTGACATTCTTCTCGATCAGCGTTTTGAACGGCTTTGCCTTCTGCTGAACGATGTACGCCTCGAAGAAAAAGTCGAGCGTGCGCTCGGCTTCGCGCAAGCTGTTCCATTTGTCGGGGCCGGCGACCATGATCGAGGCGTTGGTTTGCGGATCGAGATCAATGATCAGCACGCGGCGGCGCTGATGCAGCGCCAGCGTTTCGGCCAGCGACACGGTGGTCGTGGACTTGCCGACGCCGCCCTTCATGTTGATCACTGAAACGATGCGCGCGGGCATTCTCGCCCCCCCTTTAAATCAGACGTATCCGAAAAACGGACGCTCTGCCGGGAGGGTTAGTTTTTGGTGAATCTGGGTCAAGCCTCGCCCGCAGCGCGGCGGTGCGCTTGTGAGTTACACATGAGTTTCAGTTCACATTCGCAACGAATTGCGACGATGCAGCGCGGTCAATCGATCCAGAGCCGCGCGTAGTCGAACGGGTCCGGCGTCACTGTCAGCGTTTGAATGTTTTCAGTGCGCTGGCTCATCTCGACCGCGGCTTGGCGGACGACTTCGCCGCAGAAGTGCGCGGCGCTGACATTGTGCGTGCGCATCTGCGCCGCCATGTGCGCGGCAAGTTCATCGCTGGCGCGGCCGCGATAGGCGCGCTCCACCAGCCCGCTGAGCACGCCAAGCTGCTGCTGTTCGGCGCGGATGGTTTGGACGATGGCTTGGCGATGTCCGTCGCCCGCCGCCGTGTCGCACACCTCGCCCATGCCGACATAACGCTGGCCGCGATTGCCCAGCTCAGCCGCCATGTCGACAGGGTCGCTGGGGTTGGCGGCGTAGGTCGAGGCGCACGCCGAAAGTAGGCAGGCAAAGCCGAGCGCAACTAGTCTCATCTTTTTCCTCATCGGGCGCACCAAGCGGCGCTCGAATAAGGTTAACGCGCGCGGGGCGCGGGGCTCAATGGGGTACGCGCACAGAGCGAGCGGCCTTTAGGCTGGCGCTTCCGGATCGTGCGCGATCGGCTCGCCCATCAGCACAAGTTCCTCGGCGGCGGTGGGATGGACGGCGCAGGTCGCATCCCATTGCGCCTTGGTGAGCCCGGCTTTCACGGCGATGGCGGCAAGTTGGATGAGTTCCGGGCCTTCGACGCCGGCGATATGAACGCCAACGACGCGGTCGGTTTCGGCAGCGACGACGAGCTTCATCAAGGTGCGCTGCTCGTTGCCGGCGAGGATGTTTTTCATCATGCGGAAATTGGTGCGGAAGACGCGGATTTTGCCGATCTTCTCGCGCGCCTCCTCTTCCGTCAGCCCCACCGAACCGACCGCCGGGCGCGAGAACACGGCGCTGGCGACATCGGCGTGATCGAACGCCATCGGCCGGCCCATGAATTCGGTTTCGACAAACGCCACCGCTTCGCGGATGGCGACAGGCGTCAGATTGATGCGGTCGGTGACGTCGCCAATGGCCCAGATTGACGGCACGCTGGAGCGCGAAAATTCGTCCACCGCGACAGCGCCGCGTGCGGTCAGCCGCACGCCGGCGGCTTCGAGGCCCATGCCGTTGGTGTTGGGCTCGCGCCCGATGGCCCACAGCACTTGATCGGCTTCCAGCCGCATCGAGTTCGACAGCGTCACCAGTTTGCGGTTCTCGCCTAGCGGCGCGATCTCGGTGATGGTTGAGCCGCACATGATGTTCACGCCGGTGCGCTGCATGTCGGCTTGCACGTGGGCGCGGATGTCGTGATCGAAGCCGCGCAGAATGCGCTCGCCGCGATAAATGACGGTGGTTTCGACGCCGAGGCCGGAAAAGATGTTGGCGAACTCCAGCGCGATGTAGCCGCCGCCGGAAATGACAACGCTGGTCGGCAGTTTGTCGAGCGTGAACGCGTCGGTTGAAGTGATGCCAAGCTCTTGGCCGGGAATGTCAGCGGGGCGAGAGGTGTGGCCGCCGGTGGCGACGAGGATGCGCTCGGCGGTGACTTCGCGCCCGTCAGCGGTCAGCCGGACGCGATGCGGATCGACGACAATGGCGCGGTCCTCGATCAGCTCGACGCCCGCGGCTTCGAGATTGGTGAGATAGAGGCCGGAGAGCCGGTTCACTTCCGCCTGCACGTGATCGCGCAAAGTCGGCCAATCGAAGCGGGCCCAATCCACCGTCCAGCCAAAGCCCTTAGCGTCGCGAAACGCCTGGCCGAACTCCGAGCCGTAGACGAGCAGCTTCTTCGGCACGCAGCCGCGCAGCACGCAAGTGCCGCCCACCTGCACCTGCTCAGCGATCGCCACCCGCGCGCCGGACTTGGACGCCAGCCGCGCCGCCCGCACGCCGCCAGAGCCAGCGCCGATGACGAAGAGATCGTAGTCGTATTGGGGCATCTAGTCCTCCCCGCTCGCGGGGAGGTCCCGAGCGTAGCGAGGGGGAGGGGCGAGTTGCGCTGCGATCGCCCGCCAAACGCCATCCATATTTTCGTAAACGTCGATATTGTTCACGCGAATAACGCTCCAGCCCTGCTGTTCAAGATACTTGGTGCGTCTCGCATCGTACGCCAACTGTTCTTCTGTCCAATGCGTCGCGCCATCGACTTCGACAACAAGCCTCGCGGCAGCACAAGCGAAGTCCGCAATGTATGGTCCGATGGGGTGTTGGCGCCGAAAGCGCGCTCCCTCCACGGCGCGTCGGCGGATATGGGTCCACAAGATGACCTCGGCCTTCGTCATATTTTGACGGAGAGTACGGGCCTTGTGAGTGACGCGATATTCACCCTGTTTCCTCAACGCGCCCCTCCCCCTCGCTTCGCTCGGGACCTCCCCGCTTTGCGGGGAGGATAAATCAGTGCGCCACTTTCATATAGGCGGGGAGCCAGCTTTCGTGGGCTTTGCGGAGGTCGTCGAGCGAAACACGTTCGCGGCTGCCGCTGGCGCCGAGATAGCTGATCTCGCGGCCGCCGGCTTCGCCGACGACGAGGAAGCTCACACCGGCGGCGCGTGCGCGTTGGTCGAGCGCGTCGGCTTTGTTGGCGGGGAGCGCGATCAGGTAACGGGCTTGGTCCTCGGCGTAGAGGAAGGCTGCGTCGCTGAGATCGCCTTGGTAGCCGATCGAGACGCCGACATCTGAGCCAAGCGCCATTTCGGCGGCGGCGATAGCGAGGCCGCCGTCGGAGAGATCGTGCGCGGCGCGGACTGTGCCGTCAGTGATCAGCGCGCGGACGAAGTCACCGTTCTTCTTTTCAAGCGCGAGATCGACTCTCGGCGCGGCGCCGCCGAGCTTGAAGAGATCGCGCGCATAGACGCTCTGGCCGAGGTGGCCGGAAGTATCGCCGATCAGCACCAGCACGTCGCCTTGCTTCAGCGCATCCGCCGTCGCGCGGCGTTCCATGTTGTCGATGATGCCGACGCCGCCAATGGCGGGCGTGGGCAGAATGGCTTGGCCGTTGGTCTCGTTGTAGAGCGAGACGTTGCCGCTGATGACGGGGAACGCCAGTTCGCGGCAGGCTTCGGCCAAACCCTCGATCGCATAAACGATCTGGCCCATCACTTCGGGACGCTGCGGGTTGCCGAAATTGAGATTGTCCGTCACCGCGAGCGGACGCGCGCCAGTGACTGTGAGATTGCGCCAGGCTTCGGCGACGGCTTGCTTGCCGCCTTCGTATGCATCAGCTTCGACATAGCGCGGCGTGACATCGCAGGTCATCGCCAGCGCGCGCCGCGAGCCATAGAGGCGCACGATGGCCGCGTCGCTGCCGCTATCGGCCAACGTGTCGCCCATGACGTGGCGATCGTACTGCTCCCAAATCCAGCGCTTGGAGGCTTGATCCGGCTGCGAGAGCAACGTGGTGAGCGATTTGGCGAAGCCGGGATAGTCGTCGCTCAAACGCTTCTGCTCGGCGTCGGTGAGTGGGATCGCTTTTAGGGGCTGCACATACGGGCGCTCGTATTTCGGCGCTTCGTCTGCGAGTGGCCCAAGCGGGATGTCGCAGACGATCTGGCCGTGCCAGCGGAGCGTGAGATTTCCGGTGTCCGTGGTCTGGCCGATGACGGCGGCGTCGAGGCCCCACTTTTCAAAGATCGCTTTGGCTTCGGCTTCGCGGCCGGGCTTTAGCGTCATCAGCATGCGCTCTTGGCTTTCCGAGAGCATGAACTCGTACGGCGTCATCCCCTCTTCGCGCGCTGGCACGGCGTCGAGATCGAGCAGGATGCCGGCTTCGCCCTTCGACGCCATCTCGACCGACGACGATGTAAGGCCCGCTGCGCCCATGTCCTGGATGCCGATGATGGCGTCGGTCGCCATCAGTTCGAGGCAGGCTTCGATCAGCAGCTTTTCCAGGAAAGGATCGCCGACTTGCACGGTCGGGCGTTGCGCGTCGGAATCATCGTCGAACTCGGCGCTCGCCATCGTCGCGCCGTGAATGCCATCGCGGCCGGTTTTGGCGCCGACATACACCACGGGATTGTTTGCGCCTTTGGCGGCGCTGGTGAAAATCTTGGTCTTATCGGCGATGCCGAGGCAAAACACGTTGACGAGGATGTTGCCATTGTAGCGCGCGTCGAAGTTCGTCTCGCCGCCAACCGTCGGCACGCCGACGCAATTGCCGTAGAAGCTGATGCCGCTGACGACGCCGTCGACGAGCTTGCGTGTCTTCGGATGATCCGGCTCGCCGAAGCGCAGCGCGTTCATGATCGCGACGGGCCGCGCGCCCATCGTAAACACGTCGCGCAGAATGCCGCCGACGCCGGTGGCGGCGCCTTGGAACGGCTCGATGAAGGACGGGTGGTTGTGGCTTTCCATCTTGAAGATGGCGGCCAGCCCCTCGCCGATATCGATGGCGCCGGCGTTCTCCCCCGGGCCGTAAATCACATGCGCCGCCTTGGTCGGGAATTTGGCCAGATGGACGCGGGTGGATTTGTAGGAGCAGTGCTCGCTCCACATCACCGAGAAGATGCCGAGCTCGGTGACATTCGGCGTGCGGCCGAGCTTTTCCAGAACGAGATCATACTCGTCACGAGAGAGGCCGAATTCTTCGGCGAGCGCGAGGGTGCCTGGCGCGAGAGGGTCTAGGGACATGGAGGTGGCGATAACCTGTGTTGGCGAGCCCCGCAATTGGCCGTCCTGGCGCAGGTTCGCAAGGCTGCCGTCCGCCGGAACGTGACGGCAACTCGACAAGCCGCCGCGCCGCCTTTACCTCGGACCCTGAGCCCGAGGAGACCTCCCCCATGCGTGAAATACCGTTGTCCGAAGTCCAGGGCCTCGTCGGCCAGGAGATTGGCGTTTCCGACTGGCTGGAGATCACTCAGGACCGGGTCAATCGTTTCGCCGACGCGACGGGCGACCATCAATGGATCCATGTCGACATCGAGCGGGCGACCAAGGAACTGGGCGCCCCGATCGCGCACGGCTATCTGGTAGCCTCATTGATCCCGTTCCTGAACAAGAACATCGTCTCGTTTACCGGCGTCAGCCGCGGCATCAATTACGGCTCCAACAAGGTGCGCTTTACCAACATGGTGCCAGTGGGCTCGCGCATTCGCCTGCGCTCGAAGATGCAATCGTGCGAGCCGCGCGGCGGCGGCTTCCAGATCGTCAACGAGTTCACCATCGAGATCGAAGGCGAAGAGCGGCCGGCGTGCGTGGCCGAAGTCGTGTCGCTGGTCTATCCGGGCTGATGCTGACGCTGATCGAAGCGATCTCGCTGGCTGGGGATCGTCACAAACAGAACGACGATGCGTGCGGCTTGGCCAACGGTTGTGCGTGGGTGATCGACGGCGCAACTGATCTGCACACTTGGCCCTATTCAAAGCAGGCGTCGGACGCACTGTGGATTGCCCAAACACTGGACCGCAATCTTGCCCGCACGCTGGACCGGCCCGTCGACGAAGGCGCTTTGCGATCCGCTATTCAAAAAGCGTCCGATCGCGCCCGAACGGAGTTCACAGGGTTTGGGGAAGTGGGCGGCATCGAATTGTGGGAAAGTCCCATCGCCTCCGTGCTGATAATTTCAGAATCCAATGGTGGACTGACAGGCTTGGATCTGGGCGATTGCCGGCTGTTCACGCTTGCGGCCGATGGAACGGGCGCGATGGTCGGCGGCCCGCCGAGGGCCGCCGAAGCGGAGGAACGGCTGGCCGCACAGCAAACAGAGAAAGACAAACCGCTACTTGAGCGGACAGCGACCATCGAGAAACTTCGGAAGATGCGGGCTGAACTCAACCAAGATGGCTCTTCCTGGACGTTCGGCCTAAATCCCGAGTGCGCTGCACACGCTCGCGGATGGTCGATACCTCTGAAGCGATCAGCGCACATACTCCTCTGCAGCGACGGCCTCTCCGCCCTAGTCGACCGCTACCACGCTTACGACGCCGCCGGGCTTGTGCGCGCGGCCTTGGATAAGGGCCTGCAGGAACTTGGCCGCGAACTGCGCGCGATCGAGGCGGCGGACGCCGGCGGCGCCAAGCACCCACGCTTCAAGGCCAGCGACGATGCGACCGGACTGCTGCTCAGGCTGACCTAAACCAATTGACCCAAACCACCCGATCCACGACCAAGGCGACCATGAACAGACGCGACATTCTCCAAGCCAGCGCCGCTTTGCCGGCCCTCGCCCTTCTCCCCGCTTGCGCCACACCGGATGCACCACCCATGACCACGCAATCCCCGCCTACGCCGCCCGTCGCCCGCATCGAACCGAGGACGTTCGAGCAAGTCGGGCGCACGCGCACTGATAATTACGCGTGGCTGAAGGACGACAATTGGCAGGAGGTGATGCGCAATCCCTCGCTGCTGCGCGCGGATGTGCGCGAATACCTGGACGAAGAGAACGCCTACCGCGAAGCCATGATGGCGCCGACGGCGGCGTTGCAAGAGACGATCTATCAGGAGATGCGCGGGCGCACGAAGGAAGACGATAGCTCGGTCCCGTCGCCGGATGGGCCGTGGGAATATTATCGCCGCTTCGAAACCGGCGCGCAGCATCCGAAATACGCGCGCCGTCCGCGTGGGACCGAAGGCCCGGAGCAAGTGCTGCTCGACGTCGATGCGCAAGCACAGGGCAAGACATTCTACAAAGTGATCTCGGCGCAGCATTCGCCCGACCACACGCTCCTGGCCTATGCGGTCGATGAGCAAGGCTCGGAAATTTACACGGTCTATGTGAAGGACCTCGCGAGCGGCGAGACTCTCAGCGCATCGATCGCCAATTGCACCGGTGATTTCGCCTGGTCGCCGGATGCATCTTTGATCTTCTGGACCTTCCGCGATGACAATGGCCGCCCGGCGAGAATCTATCGCCGCCCGGCGCGCGGCGGCGAAGATGTGCTGGTCTATGACGAGCCGGACGATGGCTTCTTCATCAGCGTCGGCCCGACAGAGAGCGAAGAATTCATTGTGATCGCCGCCGGTAATGGCAGCCAATCGGAATATTACACGATCCCGGCCAACAATCTGACCGCGGCGCCGACCTTGTTCAGCCCGCGTGAAGACGATCTGCTTTATACGCCGACGCACTGGAATGGCCGCTGGTACATCGTCACCAACGCCGACGGCGCAGTAGATTTTAAAATCATGACGGCGGAGCCCGGCCGCACTGCGCGGGCGCAGTGGCGGGAGTTTCTGCCGCACCAGGAAGGCCGCTACATTCTGGGGCTCAGCGCCACCAAGGATTATCTCGTCCGCGCCGAGCGCGTGAACGCTCTCCCGCGCGTCGTCATCCGCCATCGCGGCGGCGACGAGCATGCGATCGCGCTGGATGAACAGGCGTACAATATCGAACTGGCCGGCGGCTATGAGTTCGACACCACCACCATTCGCTACATCTACGAATCGCCGACAACGCCGCTGAAATGGTTCGATTACGACATGGCGGCGCGGACGCAGGTTTTGCGCAAGACGCAGGAGATCCCCTCGGGTCACAACCCGGAGGACTACTTATCTGGCCGCTTCTTCGCCACCGCCAGCGACGGCAAGCGCATCCCGATCACCGTCCTGATGAAGCGCGGCACGCCGCTCAACGGCACCGCCCCGCTCTATCTCTACGGCTATGGCTCCTACGGCATTTCGATGGACGCCGATTTCTCCATCCGCCGCTTCAGCCTCGTCGATCGCGGCTGGATTTACGCCATCGCGCACGTTCGCGGCGGCTCGGAGATGGGCTTCGGCTGGTTCCAGGATGGGCGCCGCTTCGCCAAGAAGAACACGTTCTCCGACTTCATCACGGTCGCGGAGGAACTGATCGGCGCGGGCTATGGCCGGCCGGGCAATATCGTCTGCGAAGGCCGTTCGGCTGGCGGTTTGCTGATGGGCGCGATCAACAACATGCGGCCCGACCTCTGGGCTGGCGTCATTGGCGGCGTGCCGTTCATCGATGTGCTCAACACGATGAGCGACACCTCGCTGCCGCTGACGCCGCCGGAATGGCCCGAATGGGGCAATCCGCTCGAGAGCGCCGAGGCCTATGACTACATCGCCTCCTACTGCCCCTACACCAACATCGAGCCCAAAGCCTATCCGGCAGTGCTCTCCACCGGCGGCCTCACCGATCCGCGCGTCACCTATTGGGAGCCGGCCAAGTGGGTGGCGAAACTGCGTCCGCACACGACCAGCGGGCGGCCGATCCTATTGAAGATGAACATGGGCGCGGGCCATGCGGGCTCAGCCGGACGCTTCGAATTCCTGCGCGAGTTGGCGCACGATTATGCGTTTGCGCTGAAGGCGATCGGATCGCAGGAAGCCGGCGGGCCGTTCTAGGCGTTGCTAATGCCGAACCAGCGGGCGCGGTGGATGTCTTCGAGGTTGTCCTCGTAGCCCGATAGATCGGGGTGTACGAGATTGGTGCTGTTGATGAAGACGCTGGTGCAAATCGGCGCCTCATCGAGCAGCAATTGCTCCGCCTGCAGCATCAGCTGGGCGCGGGCCTGATCATCGCGCTCGAAATCCGAGAGGTGAACCAACTCGTCGTAGCGCGGGTTGTTGTAGCCGGGATAGTTCTGCGAGCCGGTGCGGCTTTCGAACAGATAGAGAAAATTCTTGGCGTCGTTGAAGTCGCCGATCCAGCCGCCGTCGCCGACCTCGAAGTTCTTGGCGCGCAGATTGGCGTAGTGGACCTGGTTCTCGACGCCGCGCAGTTCCACGGTCACCCACGGCGCGATCTTGTTCCAATCGTTTTGCGCCACCACCGCGACGCGCGGATTGTCGCTGGTGTTGCGATGCGAGAACGAAAATTGCAGCGGATTGTTCGGCCCGTAGCCGGCGGCGCGTAGCAGGCGCTCGGCTTCCTGACGGCGCTGCTCCACCGGTTGGTCGGCCCACCGATAGCGCGCCGTGGAAGGATAGTTGTAAACGCCCGGCGGCACGAATTTGTACGCGGGCGTTTCGCCGGTCTTGTAGATCTGGTGCGCCACGAAATCGCGGTCGTAGGCCATCGCGATGGCTTGGCGCACGCGCACGTCGTTGAACGGCGCGCGCGTCATGTTGAACGAGAAATAGTTGCAGGTAAGATAGGTCGCGACGCGCACGAAGCCCGGCAAATCGCGCTGCAGCACCTCGACTTGGTTGGACGGAAAACGCGTCGCCCAGCCGGCTTCGCCAGCTAGCACCTTGCGCGCGGCCGCCTGCACATCGTTCTGCGGATAGAAGTAGAGGTGTTCCAGCACAACATTGGGCGCGTCGTAAAAGAGTGGATTGCGCTCGACGTGAATGATGTAGTTGGACCACCAGCGACGCAGGACGTAAGGGCCGTTGACGACGATGTTTTCGGCCTTGATCCATTCATCGCCAACGCGTTCGAACAGATGCTTCGGCACCGGATAGGCCGTGTAATGCTTCAAGAGCTGCGGCAGATAAGGCGCCGGGTGCTCAAGCTTGATCTCAAGCGTAAGGTCGTCGATGGCGGTGACGCCGAGCTGTTCGACATCCATGCCTTCGGTGTTGACCGCCTGCGCGTTCTTGATCGGATAGAGGATCGACGCGTACTGAGCGAGCGTGGCCGGGTTCATGATGCGCTTGAAGCCAAACTCGAAATCGTGGGCATCGCACGACTCGCCATCGGACCAGGTGGCGCGGCGAAGGTAGAACGTCCAGGTCAGCAGGTCTTCGCTAACCTCCCAGCGCTCGGCCATGCCTGGGATAGGCTCGGAGCGTTCGTTTTCGGTCGTGAGACCAACGAACATGTTGCCGATGATGTTGTTTTCCCACGAGCCCGTCGCTTTGTGCGGGTCGAGTGAGAGCGGCTCGCTGGAATTGGCGATGTCGAGGGATTTGCGGCCTTTGTCGAAGCCGATGATGCGCGCATTGGCGCAGCCGCCCAGACTGGCGGCCACGCCCACGCCCCCGGCGCCTGCCAGTAAAGATCGGCGGCTCGTCCACATGGCCATTTGGCTCGTCTCCCGGGGCCGGCGCCTAAGCCGGCTGACATTTCTCTCGGAGCCAGACTAAGTTGATCCGGCTTCCGATGGGAGGGGACTTTATGCGCGTCGTCTTAGCTAGCCTGTGTTTTGTCGCAATCGCCGCCGGCGCCGCCAGCGCCCAGGAACCTCCCGGCAATCCGGCCGTCCTGGATCAGGTCTACGCCTGCTCCAGCATCGCCGAGCAGGCCGCCCGCCTCGCCTGTTATGACGGCGCCGTGGGCCGCCTGAGAGAAGCGCAAAGCAGCGGCAACCTCGTGGCCGTCGACCGCCAGCAGGCGGAAACGGTCGAACGTGAAGCGTTCGGCTTCTCGCTGCCAAGCCTGCCGCGTTTATTCGGCAACCGCGGCGACGGCGCCGCCTCCCCCGAGATCGCCGAAATGGCGCTAGAAATCGACCGCGTTTCGCGGCGCAACGATGGAACCGCGACCTTCTACATGACCAACGGCCAAGTGTGGACGCAGATCGACAATGAGAACGCCCGCAACGTGCGCCCGGGCGGCCAGGTCACCGTTCGACGTGCGACGTTGGGGAGTTTTCTAATGTCTGTCGAAGCGGGCGGGCCAGCGTTACGGGTGCGGCGAGCGCAGTAGACACGGGAGTAGGTGAGTACGGGAGTAGACATGCAGAGCAATCCGGCCTGACGCTCCCTACTCACCTACTCCCGTACTCACCTAATCCCTTATCGTTCCTTCGGATCGAGCGCGTCGCGTAGGCCGTCGCCGAGGAAGTTCAGCGCGAGCAGCGTGATCAGCATGGTCGCGGCTGGCGCGACAAGCATCCAGGGCGCCTGGATCATTTGGCGGGAGCCGTCAGAGATCAGGCGCCCCAGCGATGTCAACGGCTCCTGCACACCGAGGCCGATGAACGAAAGGAAGCTCTCGGCCAGGATGATGACCGGGATGTTCAAAGTCGCGAACACGACCACCGGGCCGAGCACGTTCGGTACAATGTGTCGAAATACGATCTGCAGCGGCTTCGCCCCCGCCGCGCGCGCGGCTTCAACGAATTCCTTCTGCCGGAGTGAAATCGTTTGCCCGCGCACGATGCGCGCCATCGTTAGCCATTCGACCGCGCCAATGGCGGCGAATATCCATATCAACTTGATCCACGGGTCAGGCGTGTCAATCACCGTCATCAGCACGATGACAAAGAACACGAACGGCACCGCGTAGAGCACGTCGACGATGCGCATCATCGTCTCATCAGCCCAGCCGCCAATAAAGCCGGCAATGGCGCCGTAGGTGACGCCAATGGTGATGGCGACAGCGGTGGCGACGAAGCCCACCAACAGCGAAATGCCGAGCCCGAAAATAAGGCGCGCGACCACGTCACGGCCTTCAGTGTCGGTGCCGAGCAGATGCATGTTCTCGAACGTCGGCGCGATGGCGACGCTCTCGCGGAAAATCGTGTCGTACTTGTGCACCCACAAGAACGGGCCAAACAGCGCGATCAGGACAAGAATGGCGACCACGTAGAGGCTCGTCACCGCCGCGGGATTGCGCATCAGGCGCCGGCGTGCGTCTTCCCACAGCGAGCGTCCGCGAATGGGTGCGGGCGGCGGCTCGGACTCGTCGAGAAGGATGTCGCTCATGCCGTGCGCGCCCGTGGGTCAAGCACGCGGTACATAAGGTCCGCGCCCAGGTTGAGGAGAATGATCAGGAAAGAATAGATGAGCACCACGCCCATCACGAGCGTGTAGTCACGCTGGCCGGCGGCATAAACGAATTGCTTGCCGATGCCGGGCAGCTGGTAAACCGTCTCGATCACGAACGATCCAGCCATCACGCCAGCCAATGCGGGTCCGACGTACGAGACAATCGGCAACAGCGCGATCGGCAGCGCGTGACGCAGGATCACTTGCATCTCCGGCAAGCCCTTGGCGCGGGCGGTGCGGATGGCGTTGGAGCGGAGGGCCTCGATCATCGAGGCGCGCATCAGGCGCGAGATGATCGCGACCAGCGGCAGCGACAGCGTGATGATCGGCAGCAAAAGATAGATGACGCCGAACTCGTCGCGGTGCAGACCCTGGCTCGGCAAGATACCCAACTGGACGCCGAAGAAGAGCTGCATCACGGGGCCGACCACCAAGGGCGGCAGGCACACGCCCGCGATCGCGAGCGCCATCACGGCGTAATCCTGAATTTTATTCTGTCGTAGCGCCGCGATGATGCCGAGGCTGCCGCCGACGAAAAGCGCCAGCACCATGGCGCCGAAGCCGAGGATGGCGCTGGTGGGCGCGCCTTCCGCAATAATGTCGAGGACGGTCTTGTCCTTGTAGGTCATGGACGGGCCGAAATCGCCACGAACGAGCCCGCCGCCCTCTTCAGACCCGAACAGGTAACGGACGAGCTGCTGCTCGACCGGAAGGTCCAAGCCGAACTTTGCCTTCAGACGCTGCTCAATTTCTGGCTGCAGCTGGCGCTCGGCCGTGAACGGACCACCGGGCGCCGCCTTCATCAGCAGAAACGCCGCGGCGACAATGGCAATCAACGTAGGGATCGCGACCAACAGGCGCCTAACGGCAAGAGCGAGCATTCCTACGTCCTGGTGTGCGCCGAAGCGGCTGGCGGCGAGCGCGCGAAACCTTGCTTCCCAGGCAAGCCATGTCAACGTAGCTCCGACATGACCGAGTTCCGACGCGTTACGCCGCACTTTGCCGTCGCCGGCCAGCTGCAACCGGCCGACTTGGCCCGCGCCGCCGCCGAGGGGTACCGCACGGTCATCGTCAACCGGCCTGACGGCGAAGATATAGGGCAGCCGACCCACGCCGAGATGAAGGCTGTCGCAGAGGCCGCTGGACTCGCCTTCCACGTTATCCCCTACGCCGGACAGCCTCCGCCGGGCGCCGTAGGGGAGACCGCTACCGTCCTTGAGGGGACCCCTGACCCTGTTTTGGCCTATTGCCGAACCGGCAAACGCTCAATATTTGCGTGGGCGCTGGCCCAGGCCCTGACCGGGATACTGCGGCCTGACGAAATCATCGCCTTGGCCGGCAAGGCAGGTTACGACATAGAGGGGGCGCGGGGGGCGCTCGATACGTTGGCGCCGAAGACCTGATTTAGGCCGCTATTAGCAGCCACACGATCTTCAACATCACGATCAAGGACAGGGCGAGCAGCACAGTGCGCACTCGATCCAATGCGAACATGCAAATGGTGAAAACCGCTTCCATCCCGCGCGCTCTGCAAGCGCCGGGCCGTGGGAGCGTCTGACTCGTGACCGATGCAACCCCGCGCGTGTTCCAGACCTCCGGTTCGGTCTGGCTCAAGGACTTCGAGTTCGGGCTGACCGGCCTCACCGTGCGCAAGACCGGCGCGCGGGTCCCCTATTCACCGTCCGTGATCAAACAGGTCTCGGCCTGGTTCAGCTTTTTCTTCTCAGCGCAGGCGATCGAGCCGCTGACGCCGTCTTTCACCATCGCCTTCACGCCCGAGCGGGCGCGGCCTTGGTATTTGATCTGGGCGGTGTCGCGCGCGGCCGGCGCGAAATTGGTGAAAGACGCATCGACGGCTGATGTCGTGATGCACTTCGAGGACGCCACCTTCAGCCCCAACGATCCGCCGACGAAGCTTAAGCGCGGCGTGAAGTTGGTGAATTTTGGCTGCCGTGACGTGTCGAAAACGAACGTCTCGCGCGCTTGCGCCGCCGCCTTCGGCAATCGCCTCGCGGTCGACCCGTTGACGCATGTCGGCCCGGCGGTCGAGAAATCCGAGATTAACGCCGCCCATGACGGCCGCATCGTGCAATGCCCGACGCCGCCCGTGCCGGGCCGCGTTTACCAGCGCGTCGTAGATAACCGCATGGCCTCCGATCCGAGCTTGGTGGAAGACCTGCGCACCTCGACTGTGGGCGGCAGGCCAGTCGTTGTGTTTATCAAGCGCCGGCACGTAACCAAACGCTTCCTGAATACGAACACCGAAGTGCTGCTGCGGACGCCGGAAGAGATGTTTAGCCCCGCGGAGCTCGACCAGATCAGCGCCTTCACGCGCGAGATCGGCCTTGAATGGGGTGGTGTTGACGTGTTGCGCGATCGGACTGACGGCAAACTTTACATTGTCGATGCGAACAAGACCGACATGGGCCCGCCCATCGGCCTGAACCTGCCGGACAAGCTCAAGGCGACGCGGATCATGCGCGACGCCTTCGCCAAATTCGTGCGCGCGGCGGCCTGAGAGCCAGCACGATGGCGGCCAAAATCCCCTTCGTCCGTGATATGGATTTCGTTTATGAGGAGGCGCAGCAGGTCAGCCCGCTGATCCGCCGGCTCGTGGCGAATAATCCGGGCCCGTTCACCTTTCGCGGCACCGGCGTCTACATCATCGGGCGCGGCGACGTCGCCATCATCGACCCAGGTCCGGATGATGCGCCGCACATCGACGCGCTGCTGCGCGCCGTCGAGGGCGAGCGGGTGACCCACATTCTCGTCACCCACCGGCACATGGATCACAGCCCCGCCGCGCATCCGCTCGCCGAGCGCACTGGCGCCAAAGTCTACGCCAGCACCGTGCCGCCGAAGCCGAGCGACTGCGACGCGCTGCGCTTAGAGGCGGGCGACGATCACTATTTTACGCCGGACCTTGATGTCGTCGACGGTCAGCGTTTCAGCGGACCCGGTTGGACGATCGAGGCGGTTTCAACGCCCGGCCACACCACCAACCACATGGCGTACGCGCTCCTCGAAGAGAACGCGCTTTTCCCCGGCGATCACATCATGGGTTGGTCGACCACCGTCATCGGCCCGCCCGACGGCGACATGACCGATTATTTCGAGAGCCTCGAAAAGGTCCGCGACCGCGGCTACGACACGCTCTGGCCCACGCACGGCCCGCCTGTGCGCGACGCAACGCCGTTCGTGCAAGCGTTCATCGATCACCGCCTGGAGCGCGAGGCCCAGATCATCGCGCAAATGCGGGCCGGAAAAACCGCGATCAAGGACATGGTTTCGGTGATCTATGCCGACGTGGACAAGCGCCTGCATCCGGCCGCCTGCCACAGCGTGCTGGCGCACATGATCCGGCTCGTGCAGCTCGGCCGTGTCGAGACGATCGGGGCGCCGTGCGTTGAGAGCGTCTACGCGCTGAGAGACTAAACTCTCACTCCGCCGCCTGCGTCGTTGGCAGCTTGTAGTCGCGGAACGTCTCGCGCAGCGCCAGTTTGTTGATCTTGCCGGTGGCGCCCAGCGGAATTTTTTCCACCAGCACGACATCGTCCGGCATCCACCATTTGGCGATCTTGCCTTCCAGGAATTTCAACAGCTGCTCGCGCGTCGGCTGCGCGCCGGGCTTGGGCTCGATGATCAGCAGCGGCCGCTCATCCCATTTTGGGTGCGCAATGCCAATCACCGCGGCGTTGGCGACGCCTTCAGCGCCGACGGCGATGTTTTCGATGTCGATCGAGCTGATCCACTCGCCGCCGGACTTGATCACGTCCTTGGCGCGGTCAGTGATCTGCATGATGCCGAGTTCATCGATCGTGGCGACATCGCCGGTATCGAAGAAGCCGCAGGTTTCGAGGCACTCGCCCTTCTGATTCTTGGCGCCTGCGTTCTTGAAATAGGCGCGCGCAACGGCTGGACCGCGCACCATGAGGCGGCCAAACGCCTTGCCGTCGTGCGGTTTCTCGACGCCCTCGTCATCCGTGATCTTCATTTCCACGCCAAACGGCGTACGGCCCTGCTTGAGCTTGGCTTTGATGCGACCTTCGTGCTCGAGCTTGGCGTGTTCCGGATGCAGTTTGCCGAACGTGCCGATCGGGCTCATCTCAGTCATGCCCCAGGCGTGGATGACCTCGACGCCGTAATCCTCTTCATAGGCGCGCAACACCGCTTCGGGGATCGCCGAACCGCCAACGGCCACGCGCTTCAGCGTGGTGAGCTTCGAGTTGGTTTCCCGCAGATGGTTGAGCAGCATGAGCTGCACAGTCGGCACAGCGCAGGTGAACGTAACGCCCTCGGTTTCGAGCATCTCATAGATGCTGGCGCCATCAAGCTTCGGGCCGGGCATTACGAGCTTGGCGCCGCACATCGGCGCGACGAATGCAATCGCCCACGCATTTGCATGAAACATCGGCGCGATCGGCAGGACGGTGTCGGCGGCGCCGCATCCGAAGCCGTCTGTCTGGTTCGCCATCATGGCGTGCAGGATGTTCGAGCGGTGTGAGTAGAGCACGCCTTTCGGATCGCCCGTCGTGCCCGACGTGTAGCAAAGCCCACAGGCAGTGTTTTCCTCGAAGCCGCCCCAGGCCGCCTCTTGCGATTGCTGGGCGATGAAGTCGTCGTACGCGACCACCTGCACGGCGGTCCGAGGAAGGTGCGCGCGGTCGGTCAGCGCCACGAATTTTTTTACCGTCGTCAGGAGCGGCGCGATCTTTTCAATGATCGGTGCGAATGTCGTGTCGAAGAAAAGAATTTTGTCTTCGGCGTGATTGATGATCCAGGCGATTTGCTCGGGAAAGAGCCTCGGGTTCACCGTGTGCATGACAGCGCCCATGTTCATGGCGCCGTACCACACTTCCATGTGCCGGTCGGTGGTCCAGGCCAATGTGGCGACGCGGTCGCCGAGGCGGACATCGCTCGCCTTCAGCGCATTCGTGACTTGCTTGGCGCGCGTCCAGATCGCCGCGTAGGTGGTGCGCGTGATCGGCCCCTCGACGCTGCGCGTGACCACCTCCCGGTTCGGAAAGTTGTTCTTGGCGTGGTCGAGAACCCGATCGACCGTCAGCGGCCAGTCCTGCATGAGCCCGAGCATGGCGTCGCGCCTCCCTTGTTTGTTGGCGCGATTAAAGCGGGCTGGCGCGGCGCTGGCAAATCCCGCGTCAGGCGGCGCGCTGGCCGATCGCTGGCGAAGCTGGTTCTGACGCCGCGAAAAGTTGCCCGAGGCGGGTCTGCAGGCCGCGGGCGTCCGCCTCCGGTACGGCCGGCCAGCTGACGCGAAACACGGCGCCAAAGATCGCCGGCGCGGCGAGTTCTTCGAACGAGGGCCACGCCACGCACTGGCGCGTCGGCGCCGGCCACAGCGAGGTGATCAGGGCGGCGCGCTGGTGGGAAATGGCCGCGCGGTCGAGCATCGCCGCGTCGGCGTCATCGATGGCCGGGATCAGCCGGCGCTCATGCTTTTGGGGCCGCGTCGGCGAGGCGCGCAGCGCCAACGACGCCATGGCAGTTTCGAACCCGCGCATTGGATACTCCGCGTGAGTCCACCCAGGCGCGTAGCTCGGGCCGAGGCGCTAAAGAAAGGCTTAAGGGTAGAGCCGCGATTTCGCCCATGGCCTGCCAGCAGCTTCGCGCGTGAACACCAAACGGTCGTGCAACCGAAACGGTCGGTCGCGCCAAAATTCGATCGCCAGCGGAACGAGCCGATAGCCGCGCCAATGCTCAGGACGCGGCACCTCCCCTAAGCCGTACCTGGCCATGAACTCGGCGATGCGCTTTTCCAGCGCCCGGCGATCCTCCATCGGACGCGATTGCAGGCTGGCCCAAGCGCCGAGGCGTGCGCCGCGGTCGCGGCTCTGGAAATAGGCGTCGCTCTCGGCGTCAGAGACAACCTCAATCACGCCGCGAATGCGCACCTGGCGGCGGATGCTCTTCCAGTGAAACACCAAAGCCGCGCGCGGATTGGCTTCGAGTTGGCGGCCCTTGGCGCTCTCGGCATTGGTGTAAAAAACGAAGCCCGCCGCATCGACGCCCTTCAGCAGCACCATGCGCACGTCGGGAAATCCGGACGCGTCCGCCGTGGCCAACGCCATGCCGTTCGGGTCATTCGGCTCTTTCTGCTTAGCGTCTTTGAACCAGCGCTCGAACAGCTCGATCGGCTCGGCCTCGGCGAACAGCGCCGCATCGTCCGGCGGCGGATCGCCGGCCGGATCGTATTTTGGGGACGGGGGAATGAGGTCGTCGCCGGCCACACGGGTGCTCCATTTGCGCCGCTTCATAGCACGGCGGCCTGGAGAAGATCAGAAATCGGTGCACCACGCTTTGTCGCAGCGCCCGCGTAGGAACGTGTCCGCGGCGCAACGCTTTACCGTTTGCTGGCGGCGCATCCATGTATTCGCGCTGCGGCATCCCATGTTGGGAATGATAGAAAAAGTGTGTTGGTGAGTGGGTTCGATGATCGTCTACAATTTGCACGGCCAGCGCGTGGCGGAAATCGGACCCCGCGGCGCACCCCTGGAAAGCGAACGCGATGCGACTGAATTAATTGCGGAAGCGATTAGTTCTGACGCCGGCTTTGTCGCCATTCCTGCCGAACGGCTCAGCCACGATTTCTTCCAACTTAACAGCCGTAAGGCTGGCGAATTCATCCAAAAATTCGTGAACTATCGCCTGCGCCTCGCCATCCTCGGCGACATCAGCGCGCATGTTGAATCGTCCGAGCCGCTGGCCGCCTTCGTTCGCGAGTCGAACCGAGGCAAATCGGTCTGGTTCGTGCGCGACAGCGACGAACTGCACGCACGGCTGGCGCCGGCGAAGTGAAGTGCGTTGCCCGTCGGGGCGGCGTGTGTCACTGACGGACGTGCATGTCGCACAACACATTCGGCCACCTTTTCCGCGTGACGACCTGGGGCGAGAGCCATGGGGCGGCTTTGGGCTGTGTGGTTGACGGCTGCCCGCCCGGGCTGCCGCTGACAGTCGCCGACATCCAGTATTGGCTGAACCGCCGCAAGCCCGGCTCCAGCCGCTTCGTCACGCAACGGCGCGAAGCCGACGAGGTGAAAATTCTCTCTGGCGTGTTCGAGGACGACTGCACCGACGGGCCCGTCACCACCGGCACGCCGATCTCGCTTCTGATCGAAAACACTGATCAGCGCGGCAAAGATTACGACGAAGTCCGCGACCTCTATCGCCCCGGCCACGCCGATTATGTCTACGACGCCAAGTATGGCGTGCGCGATTATCGCGGCGGCGGGCGGTCTTCGGCGCGAGAGACGGCGGCGCGCGTCGCCGCAGGCGCGGTGGCGAGGCGCGTGCTGGGCGATGGCGTGCAGATACGCGCGGCGTTGGTGCAGATCGGCGGCGTCGCTATCGATCGCGCGCGCTGGGATTGGGCCGAAATTGAGAACAACCCGTTCTGGTCGCCTGACGCGGAAGCGGCGAAAAGCTGGGAGATCCTGCTCGACGAGACACGCAAGGATGGGAACTCGGTTGGCGCGATCATTGAGGTTGAGGCCACCGGCGTTCCCGCCGGCTGGGGCGCACCGGTTTATGGCAAGCTCGACGCCGAAATCGCGGGCGCGCTGATGAGCATCAATGCGGTCAAGGGCGTCGAGATCGGCGCGGGCTTCGGCGCCGCGGCTCTGACCGGGGTGGAGAACGCCGACGAGATGCGGGCCGGCAATGACGGCGCGCCGTTGTTTTTGACCAATGCCGCCGGCGGCGTGTTGGGCGGGATATCCACCGGCCAGCCAATCGTGGCGCGCTTTGCGGTGAAGCCGACCTCCTCGATCCTGACCCCGCGGCGGACCATCACCAGGGACGGCGCCAACGCCGAGGTCAGCACCAAGGGCCGCCATGACCCGTGCGTCGGCATCCGCGCCGCGCCGGTGGCCGAAGCCATGCTGGCGTGCGTGCTGGCCGACGCGATGCTGCGCCACCGCGGCCAGACCGGGCGCTGAAATATTTCCATTTGTGCATATTGCGTGCGAAGAGATCAGCGTTAACGTCCCTGATCTCGAATCGGCCGACGAACCTGTTCGGAATGCGCGTCCGGGAGCCGCAGATGAACCAATCCCTGCTCACCTTTGCCAACACGGCGCTTCGTAGCGCCCAGCGTGCGCAAACGTTCATCGTGAGCGCTTGGCGCAAAGCGGTGCAGCAGGAGAAGGTGCTGGCGACGGCGACGTTCGCACTCATCTTCGCCACCACAATCAGCTGCCTCGATTACCTGATCACCGGCGCGCCGGATTGGAATCCGGGCGGCGAAGCTTACGCCATGGACATGGTGCAGACGGAGCAAGTGGTGCTGCGCGCGCGGCCGCTGAGCCTTGCGCCGCTAACGCCGCAGGCCGAGCGAGCCGAGATGGTCGATTACAGCTACACGGACGAAGTGCTGCTCGGCGATATCGACGTGGTCTTGCCAGTTCAGCCAATGCTATCGGGCAAAGTTCCGGTGCTCGCCGAGCTCAGCGCTGAGGTCGCCAAGGCCAACGCCGAGGCGCTGTAACCACGTCACTGCTGACGCTTTGGAACAGCACCGCCTCCATCTCGTTTTTCCGGCGTCATGCTTGGAAAATCGCTTCTTCAAAATGAACGTCTCATGGCCGCCGGCGCGTTCGGCGGCATCGCTCTGACAACGGGCGGAGCGCTTTATGTGATGTTGTTCGGCGGCCTCCAGATCGATCCGCCGCCAAGTGCGATGCGCGATCGGCAGCCGAGCCAAGCCGACACCCAGATGATCGACGACGGCCTGCGCTCGGTGTCTTCGTACAACGAAGTCGCTTGGACTGAGCAGATGCCGATTGAGGACGAGCCAGCCGAGCCTTTGGCTGGCGATGCGCAGGGACGCGACTATCGCGAGGCCGACTATGAGATGCCGAGCGAAGACGAGCTGTACCGCGAAATTTCGGCGCTCTACGCGACGCAGGACGCCCGCGCCGCCGATCGGGCGGACGAGCTGGCGGCGATCGCAGCCGAGCGCGAGGCGGAGTTCGCGGCGCGCAAAGAAGCCGAGCAAAGTTATTACGACGCCGGCGACGACGATTATTACGCCGACGACGTCAGCGCTTCCGAAAACGAAGAATTTTAGTCAGGAACGCCAGCTCGGTCTCTTCGACCTCTAGGCCGACTTCGCCGAACAGCGCCGTGAAATCTTCTTTCAGATAAGAGCTGAAGAACGGCTCGTGGAAGCCCACCGGGAAATATTCGAGCATGCGGTCGAGATCGCTCGCATCCCCCGTCTGAATCGAATCCGCCAACACGAACACGCCGCCCGGCTTCAGCACGCGGGCGATTTCGCGCGCGGCGTCACGGCGCACACGCGGCGGCAATTCGTGGAAGAGATAGACGCACGTCGCCGCATCGAAGCTCTCATCCTCGAACGGCGCCTGCTCCACCGCGCCGTTGACGATCTCCACTTGCGGCCACGACGCCAAGCGCTTGCGCGCTTCGGCGCAATAGGCCGGCGACAGATCAAGCCCCGTCGCCGGAATGCGCGGGAACGCCGCCAGCACTTGCAGCAGGAAGCGCCCGTTGCCGCTGGCGAGATCGAGCAGCTTTACGCGGCGCTGATCGGTGCCCTTGATGCCGCGCGCCAGTGAGCCAAGCGCAATACGACGCATCGCGTCGGCGGCGCCGCCGAACAGGATTTCGACCTGCGTGTCATAGAGCTTGGCGCTGTCGTGGCTGAGCCAGCCGCCGGTCTGGTAGTGGAAGTTCTGCAGATAATAGGCGGGATAGCGCCCCTCGCCGTTCACCTGCTCGCGCACCTCGGTGCCGTCGCGCTCGAGCCGGCGCTGATCGACCTTCGGCAGATCGCGGAAGAAATGCGCCGAGTTGCGCAGCGCCGAGACGGCGCGCTCGACGCGGAGGTCTTGCGGCGCGGGATAGAGCCCAGCTTCGATATTGGCGCGGTCCTTGGCGAAGAGCTCCAGGAACGCGGCGCGGATGCGCGTTGTATCGCCTTCCGGCGCCTTTGGTTCAAACTGAGGTTCGCCCGGCGGATTGAACGGGCCGGAGATGCGCCGCGCCAGCATGTACTGGCTCATGTACCAGGCCACGCGCGCGCCTTGTGCGGCGGCGTAACGGGCGCGGCCAATATCGCGCTTCAAGCTCATGGGTGACAGTGTAGCGGCCATCGGCGTGCGTCTCCAGCTACGCCATGCGTCGCAGGCGCGGCTTTTCCGTGGCTACCGCCCCCGAAAGGGGGAGCCGGGGCGCGTGATCCGCGCTCGGTTAGTCCGTATGTAGGGCGCGGCTCATCTCTGAACCACGCCGCGCGCTTCGCGCGCCCCGTCGCCGGCCGTTTTTCCCGGTGCGGACAGAGGAGTTGCCGTGGGTTGCTCTCCAACCCGCCTCCTGAACGATGGCGCTTCCGGGACAACCGCCCATCGTGCGGTCTTCCCTTCGGGGCTTAGCTCCATATCCGCATTGCCGGTTCTGTGGGCAGACCTTCCGTTGATCTGGATTCCGCGGTTTCACTCACCGCGGGCTTCTCCCACCGACCGTGTCCCGCACCCCTCAAAGTTTCGGACGTCTTCGAAAGCTCCCGTGTGCGGACCCTTGCAGTATAGGCGCGGAGTCAACTCGGTCGGATTGAGTTTCGGATTTTTTGTAAGTTGGAGCGCGCGGCTCCCGCCGCGCATTAGCGCTACGCCTTGAAAAGCTGGCGCTAAAGCGCGGCGGAGCCGAGCGCTCCTCTTTTTCGGGCACCCGCGCAAATAGGGGGATAGATGCTCCCGCTATCCCCGCATTCGCGACTTTTTGTACGTTGGAGCGCGGGCCTCCGGTCCGCATTAGCGCTAAGCGCGAGCAGAAACGGCGAACAGGCCATCTTCCGCTTCTGCCCCGAAGCGGACTCTCGGCCAGTCATGGTAGGATCGGCAAAATAGCGGAGAGAGAGAGACGCAGTGGGTCCTTATGACTGGCAATATTACTTGTCGTGGAAGGGGCGCATCAGCCGACGCGACTACCTAGTTGGGCAGCAAGTGATCGGCCTCGCCGGGTTCTTCGCTGCTCTAGTGCCATTCGTACTTTCAATGTTTTGGTCACCGATTACGACGAGCGGATTCATCTTCGCGTTGTTTTCCGTCCTTTTCGCAGTTTTCTTGATACCCGGCTCTTCGTTGCTAATCCGCCGTGGGCATGACCTTGGATGGCCCGCCTCGCTCTCGTTTTCTGCCTTGCTTCTGCCGCTGGCGTTCGTTTTTGCGTTGTTTCCGAGGTTCGGACGTGACGCTGCCAAGGCGCAATGGCTGGAAGTCGCCACTAGCACGCCTGTCATCATCGTCGTTTTTGCCTTCGCTGGGTTCTGTTCCTTGTGGTTGATCGTCAAGAAGGGTCAGCCCGAGGCCAACCAATACGGCCCGGCGACCGAGTAGAGTCTGCTCCCGGCGAATAGCAGACCTCACCGCCGACCACGTCTCGCCCTGCGTGCTTTCGCCGGCGGCCGCTCCATTGGCTCCGGCCAGCGCGTGATGCGTTTGATCAGCCCCGCCATTTGCAAACGCCCTTCCGGCCGCGTTTTGTCGCGGACAGAGGCGTTGGACGTATGCACGGTTTCGGGATCGTCTGAGATCAGCGGGTGCCACCAGAAGAGGTCCTTGCCTTCGCTGACCAGCCGATAGGCGCAGGTGCGCGGCAGCCAATCCAGCTTCGGCACGTTCTTCGGCGTCAGCTTGACGCAATCGGGCACGTATTGTTTGCGGTTGGCGTAATCGCTGCAGCCGCAGCTCTTGGTGTCGAACAATTTGCACGAGACGTCGGTCAGATAGAGCGTGCCGGAATCGGCGTCCTCGATGCTGATGACGCAGCATTTGCTGCAGCGGTCGCACAGGCTCTCCCACTCACGCTCGTTCATCTGGGTGAGCGTTTTGCGCCGCCAGTAGCCGGGCTCCAGCGGCGCGGAATCAGCGCTCTCGTCGCGCTTGCGGCGCGAGTGGCGATAATCGAGCAGCGTGGTTTTGCTCATCGTTCCATCGCCCCAACCACTTCCACGTGCGGACTCCAGCGAAACTGATCGACCGGCGTAATCTTTGTGAGCGTAAAGCCGTGCTCGATCAGCACCTTCACGTCGCGCGCGAACGAGGCCGGATCGCAGGAGACATAGGCCAGTTTGCGCACCGGCGCACGCGCGATCTGCTCCGCTTGCAGCCGCGCGCCCGACCGCGGCGGGTCGAGCACGGCGCCGTCGAACTTCTTCATTTCCAGGCTGGAGATCGGCGTGCGCAGCAGATCGCGGCGCAAGGTGGTGACCTGCTTCAACGCGCCGCCGGCGCCGTCCGCCGCCTGCTTCAGCGCCGCCAGCATGTCAGCGTCGCTCTCCGCCGCCAGCACTTCGGCTTGCTCAGCGATGCGCAGCGCGAAAGTGCCGATGCCGGAGAAAAGATCGATGACGCGATTGGCGCCTTGCAGCGCTTCAAGCGTCAGGCGCGCCAGCGTTTCTTCGCCGAGCGCTGTCGGTTGCAGGAACGCGCCGGGCGGCGGCGCGACGATGGCGCGGCCCATGCGCAGGCGCGGCTTGTCGCGCTCGACGATCGGTTCGCCGTCGATCGAGAGCCGCGCCAGATTGAGCTTGGTCGCTAAATTGCTCAGACCTTCGAGCGCGGCCCGGTGCAACAGGTCGGCGCGGCCGGCGCCCTTGATGGCGACATCGACGCCGCTATCTGTGAGCAGGCAATGAATGGTGATCTCGCCGCGCGACGGCAGCGTCATCTCCGCCAGCGGCGCAAGCATGAGCGCCAGCGCCTCCAGTTGCGGCACGAGCACCGGGCATTGCGTGATCGGCGTCAGCCGCGCGCCGCCGCGTTCGATGAAACCGATGCGGACTTGTCCGTTTTGACGCGCGGCATGGAACGCTGCGCGGCGCCGGCCGAGGCCCCAGGCCGGGATGGTCGGCTCCACGACCGCGCCACCGAGGCCGCGCTTGGTCAACGCGTCGATGACTTGGTGGCGCTTCCAGGCGAGGTACGGCCCCTCCTGCCAGTGCTGCAGCTGGCAGCCGCCGCAGCGGCCAAAGTGCCGGCAGTGCGGCTCTTGGCGCTCCGGGCTGGCGGCCAGCACCTCGATCACCTCAGCCCGGGCGCCAGCGACACGCGCGCGCACCCGTTCGCCCGGCAACGCGCACGGGGCGAAAATCACGCCGTCGGCGCCCTCGGCGGTTGAATCGCCGCGCGCGCCCATGGCCGTGATCAAGAGCTCGCGCTCCTCGGACGGGGCCGTGGGCGGGGCCTTTTGGGCCTTGCGGGCCTGGTTTGGCCGGGCGCGGGCTAGGCGGTTCATACGCTTCATGTGCCGTTCAGACTGATTTGTGTTCTCTGCGCCCTGACAGACAGGAGCGCATCATGCGAGGTCAAGCTTTCGTCGCCGTAGCCGCCATGGCGACCGCCCTTATGGGCGTTCAGCCGGCTTCGGCGCAGCAAAACCGCACTTACCACGATGCGCACGTGGCCAATCAGCAGCAATGCCAGACCTCCCGCACCAACCGCATCGCGGGCGGCGCGGTGATCGGCGGCGTTCTAGGCGCCTTGCTCGGCCGTGAAGTGGCCGACCGCGGCGTCCGCGGCGAAGGCGCCGCTTTGGGCGCGGTTGTCGGCGCGGTCGCCGGCGGCGCCATGGGCCGGAGCACCGCCCGCTGCGATCAGGTCCCGCAAGGCGACTACGACCCCTATTATGGCGAAGCTCAATATGGCGGCGACGATGACCTCTACGGCGCGCCATACGAAAACGAAGACCCCTATTACGCCAGCGATCGCTACGAAGAGCGCGATTGCCGCGTGGGCCAAGTGATCACGCGTGATCGGCGCGGCCGCGAGTATCGCGAAGACGCCTGGATGTGCCGCGGCGATGACGGCGTCTGGCGCCCGGAATAATTCTCTCCGAAGTACGAACCCTCGTACGCAATGCAGTGCCTCGCCCCGGTGGAAACACCGGGGCGATTTTTTTATGGACCGCCGGCTTCCAGCTGGCATCTTCATTCCAACCTGAATGCAGCCTGCATGTTGAAACACCGTGCCGGCTTGAAGCCGGCGGTCCGCTTATCTTTTGGCATGGAGCAGGAGTTCGAGATTGCCGTCGCCGCCGCGGATGGGTGAATCGATCGTCGCGACTTGGCGAAAGCCTTCGACGCCATCGAGCCCGGCGATCGCCTGCGCGGCCGCTTCGCGCGCGGTGGCTTCATCGAGCACGCCGCCTTTGCCGGGGCCAGCTTCGAATTGCGGCTTGATCAACACGACGAGGTCGGCGCGCTCAGCGGCGAGCGATAGCGGAGTCGCCAGCGCTTTGGCCGCGCCGATGAAGCTGACGTCGCAGACGATGAGGCTCGGCGCTTGTGCGATGGCGGCGCGGGTGAGCGCGCGCGCATCGGTTTGCTCTAAGCTGACGACGCGCGCATCGCCGCGCAGCTTCGCATGCAGCTGGCCGCTGCCGACATCGATGGCGTAAACCAGCGTCGCCCCGCGTGCGAGCAGCACGTCGGTGAAACCGCCGGTGGACGCCCCAACATCGAGGCACACGCGCGCCGCCGGATTGATGCCGAAGGCATCCAGCGCCGCCGCCAGCTTCACGCCGCCGCGCGACACCCACGGATGCGGCAGCGTCACCTCAAGCGCGGCGTCCTCCGCGATCAGATCAGAAGGCTTGCCCACGCGCGCGCCGTCAGCCACCACGCCGCCTGCTTCGATCGCGGCGCGCGCTTTGGCGCGGCTTTCCACCAGCCCGCGAGCGACGAGTACGAGATCAGCGCGCATACGGGCCATGCCGGAGCCTCTGGCGCGGCCTTGCCGCAGAGGCAAGCTTTTCCGCTTGCGAGGGGGCGCCACGCGGGCAACTCTCCCGGCAAATGACAAAAGGTTGGGGAGAACTGAATGAATAAGCTTTCGCGCCGCGCCATGCTCGCAACCAGCGTCACCGCGAGCGTTCTCGCCGCGTGCCAAAGCACGGGCGCGCCAGATGTGGCGTCGTCCTCCGACGCGCTCGGCGATCTCGATGCAACAGGAGTCGCCGCGCGCATTCGCGCTGGCGACATCAGCGCGCAGGAAGCATTGGAAGCCGCCATCGCGCGCAGCGAGCGGGTCAATGGACAGCTGAACTTCGTCGCCACGCCGCTTTACGATTATGGCCGCGCGCGCGCCGCGGCGCGTCTCAGCGGACCATTCGCCGGCGTGCCGACGCTGATCAAAGATCTAATGCCGATGACCGGCCAGCTGACCAAGTACGGCAGCCGCGCCTTCGCCAATTTCGTCGCCCCGCAACAGCCGCCCTACATGGATGCGCTGCTCGCCGCTGGCCTGGTGCCGTTCGGCAAGTCGACGACGCCTGAATTCGGGCTCACAGCCACGACGGAAACGCTGCTCGGCGGCGACACGCGCAATCCATGGGACGTAACGCGCTCCAGCGGCGGTTCTTCCGGCGGCGCGGCGGTGGCAGTTGCGGCGCGCGTTGTGCCGATCGCGCATGCGAGCGACGGCGGCGGCTCGATCCGCATCCCCGCCTCGTGCAACGGCCTCGTCGGCCTGAAGCCCTCGCGCGGCCGCAGCGTTGCCGGCGGACGACCCGACAGCGGCATCGATATTTCCGTCAATGGCTGCGTCAGCCACAGCGTGCGCGACACCGCCGCCTGGCTCGCCGCGACCGAACAGACGGGCGCCAACCCCACGTTCGCGCCAATCGGCGTCGTCACCGGGCCGAGCACGCAACGCCTGCGCATCGTCGTCGATATCCCGAACGCGCTCGGCAACGAGCCGAGTCCAGACGTGCGCTCCGCCGTCGAATCCGCCGCCGAGCTTTGCCGCTCGCTCGGCCACCAGGTGCGCGAACAGCGCGCGCCGATCAACGGCCCGCAATTCAGCGAAGATTTCATTCTGCTGTGGGCCACCGGCGCCGCCGAAGTCGTCGCCCTGGTGGAGAGCCAAGCGCCGGGCGTCCCGCTCGATCAATTGCTGGAGCCGCTCACGCTGGAGCTGGCGGCGCACGCCCGCGCGAGCGGTGAGCGGGCGCTGGCCCCTGCGGTCGCGCGCCTGCGCAATGTTGAAAACATCTACGCCGCCATGTTCGAAACGGCTGACATCTATTTGACGCCGGTGCTCGGCCAACCACCCGTCCCGCTCGGCCAGATCAGCGGCGCACGCGGCATGGCCGTGTTCGAAACGCTGAACGATTATGTCGGCTACACGCCGCTGCAAAACGTGGCCGGAGCGCCCGCGATCAGCTTGCCGCTCGGCTGGTCGGCGGGCGGCTTGCCGATTGGCGTTCACTTCTCCGCCGCCAAGGGGCAGGAACGCCGCCTTCTGGAACTCGCTTACGAACTGGAACAAGCCCAGCCGTGGTCGGCGCGCAAGCCTGGGGTTAATGCCGGCTGAAGATGCATTCCACACTGCCGCCGTGTTTGCCCGGTACTGGCGCGCCATGAATGTTCGCCACGCCGTCTGCGCCCTACTGGCAGCCGCGTCCTTCGCGGCGCCGGCGGCTGCGCAGCAACGGCAGCAGCAGCAGCAGCAGCAGCCGGCCCAGGCGCCGCCGCTGCGCGGCGAGGAATGGTACCGCAGCCAATTGGTCGATCTCTCCGAGGTTCTCGGCGGCTCGCACTATCTGCGCATTCTTTGCGAGGGCCGCGGCGACCAACGTTGGCGCGAATACATGCGCGGGGTTATCTCGCGCGAGCCGCAATATAACGGACTGCTGGTGGAAGGCTTCAATCGCGGCTATCGCACCGAGGAAGCGCGCTTTCCGGTGTGCGACGAGACGGCCTCGCAAATGGAAGCAGAATTGCGCGCGCGCGGTTTGCGCACGGCGCAAGCGCTCAGCGCCAGACACGCGGACTGAAGCATGACCGACGATCCCGATTACAAACGCCGCGCGCTCGAACTTATTCTCGACGCATGGGACAAGGCGCTGAACGAAGGCGCGGAGGCCGAAGTGATCGCCTCGGTGGCGATCTATGCGGCGCTGGCCGACATGGTCGATCGCTACGGCGCCGAAGCGGTGGCGGACTTTTGCGAAACGTTGCCGGAGCGCACGCGCCGCGGTGAATTCACGCTCGGCGAAGGCTGACATGCTCAGCGCGTCGTCCAGATATCCTCAAGCCATTGCAGCGACGGCATGCCGGGCTCCCCGGCGCCGCGACGCGCCAGAAACAGATGGCGGGCGATCTCGGCTTGCCGCTCGATGTTGTAGTCGCGCAACCGCGCACCGGCTTTGGGCTTGTAGGCATAGGCGCGCTTGCCGAGCGCGCCGAGCTTGGCGCCCGCTAGCACGACGCCGCGCGCCGCCTGCCACACATGCATCAGCTCGTGTACGAACCAGCCTTGGTCCGCGAGCGGCGCTTGGGCAAAATCCTTCGCCGCGCGCCAGCGCGAGAACACGATCGTACGCCCGCGCGGCACCATGGCGCCGAAGCCGAGCGACGGCGCCTGCAGCACCCGCACTCGCTTCCAATCGATCTCGTCGCCGAACACGCTTTTGCCCAGCGCGATCTCATCGCCGCTCAACGGTCGGCGGCGCCATAGCGGCATCAGCGGGGTCGGCTCCAGCATCGGCCAAGTATGCCCGATGCTGTGGCGCAGAAAAGGCCGGCGCCGCGTTGTGCCGGGCGACTTTTGCGGGAAGCCGGGTTAGGCATGAGCCATGGCATCGCCGTTTGAAGTCATCATCGGGCGCATCGAAACGTTGGACGTCGACGCGGTCGTCAACGCCGCGCTCCCGGCGCTTACGCCTAGCGATGGCATCGACGCCGCGCTGCGAAGCGCCGCTGGGCCGGACCTCACGGCGCATACAGACGGCATGGCGCCGATCGCGATTGGCGACGCGGTGCTGACGCCTGGCTTCAAGCTTCCGGCGCGCCACATCATTCACGTCGCGCCGCCGGTTTGGTCCGAGGGCGAGGAAGGCGCGAAAGTGGCGGCGCTGGCGCATTGCTACATCAACGCGATCAAACTGGCGCAGACGCAGGGCCTCGCCGCCATCGCCTTCCCGTGCCTTGGCAATGACAGTTTCGGCTGGCCGCGCGGCTTTGCCTGCGCCATCGCCATCGCCGCCTGCGAACAAGCGCTTGAAGCGGCGCCGGGCGTGACGCGCGTCGTGTTCTGCTGCACCAATGGTGACGACGCGCAGCTTTATCGGGCTGGGCTGCGCTAGCTTGGCTGCATCGTTTCGAGAAAACGCATCGGCTCGCCGGCGCCGGGCGTGACGAGTTCGCCGTCGCTCATGATGAGCTGACCGCGGATGATGGTCGCCATCGGCCAGCCCTTGGCTTCAAAGCCGTCGAAAGGCGTCCAACCGGCGCGCGTCGCCTGATCCTCGGAGCGGATGATGCGGCGGGCTTTCATGTCGACGAGCGTCAGATCGGCGTCGTAGCCCAGCGCGATGCGGCCTTTGCCTTCGATGCCGAAGACGCGATTCGGGCCGGCGCTAGAGAGATCGACAAAACGCTGCAGTGTGAGGCGGCCCTCGTTCACATGCGTCAGCATCACCGGCACCAGCGTTTGCACGCCGGGCATGCCGGACGGTGATTTCGGATAGGGCTGAGCTTTTTCTTCGCGCGTGTGCGGCGCGTGGTCGGTGGCGATAATGTCGACCACGCCTTGATAGATGCCGAGCGACCACAGCGACGCCAAATCCTGGGCGTAACGGATCGGCGGGTTCATCTGCGCGAAGCCCTTCAGGGTTTCGTAGATTTGCGGGCCAGCGAAGGTCAGGAATTGCGGCAGCGTTTCCACCGTCGCAACGTCCTTGGCGGTGGCGAGAAACTCCATCTCGATCGCGGATGAGACGTGCAGGATATGCACGCGCTTGCCGTGCTTGCGCGCGGCGGCGACGAGGCGCTGCACCGCCAGCAATCCAGTCTGGTCGTCGCGCACTTCCGGGTGGCTGGTCCAATCGCCTTCGCGCGCGAGCGATTTGCGTGCGTTCAAGCGATCTTCGTCCTCGGCGTGAAAGGCGCCGCGGCGGTTGATGTTCTTGACGATGCGATCGAGGCCATCATCATCGCCGACCAACAAGCTGCCGGTGGATGAGCCCATGAACGTTTTCACGCCACAACAGCCGGGCGTGCGCTCGATCTCACCGAGCTGTTCGGCGTTCTCGTGCGTGGCGCCGGCATAAAAGGCGTGATCGACGTGGGCGCGGCCTTTGGCGCGTTTGATCTTGTCCAGCAGCGCCTCGACGCTCGTCGTTGGCGGCGCGGTGTTGGGCATTTCGAAAACGCCGGTGACGCCGCCCAGCGCAGCAGCGCGGGTGCCGGTGTCCAAATCTTCCTTGTGCTCGTTGCCTGGCTCGCGGAAGTGTACCTGCGTATCGATGACGCCCGGCAGCACGTGCAGGCCCTTGGCGTCGATCTCAACATCGCCGCTCATGCGCGAGAGATCGCCGATCACCGCGATCTTGCCGCCGGCGACGCCGATATCGCCGATCCCCTCGCCCGATTGGTTGACGATAGTTCCACCACGCACAATGAGGTCAAGCGCGTTCATCTAAGCCCTCCAGCGTGCAAAAGGTCGAGCGCCGCGGCTTCCACCGCGTCGATGCTGACATCCTCCATCGCCGCGCCCGCGTCCAGCGCCGGCAGCGATGTGATGTCTTCAAAGCCGCGACCCCGGAGCGTGCGCACGCGCGGACCGTAGGGCGCGCGCACCCGCTCGTCGGTGGGGCCGAATAAGGTCAAGGTCGGCGCGCCCATGGCAGCGGCAATGTGGGTGAGGGCATTGTCGTTGCCGATGGCAAGCGTGGCGCGTTCCATCAGAGCGGCGGCGGCGAGCAGATCAACGTCGGCGCCGAGATCGAACGCCGAGACGCCGTCAGCGTCGAGGCTGGAGCCGATGGCGCGGGTGATGCTCGCGTCACGCTCGGCCGCACCGAGCACGACGACGCGGGCGTTGGCGAGCGGGCCGGTCGCCAGCCGGCGCGCAACGGCGGCGAAGCGCTCCTCCGACCAGCGCTTCGAGCGCGCGGCGCCGCCGGGCGCAAGCACGAGCAGCCCCGCCTCCGGTGCAATCGCCGCTGCGGCGGCGCGCGCTGCGTCATCGAGCCAAAGCTGCGGCGCGAGCGGACGATCGGCGCCCAACACGGCGGCCCAATCCTCGGTGCGATGCCGCAGCACGGGCGCCGGTCGCAACAACAGGCGCCGCGGCGCCGACAGCGCGCCGCCGGGAAAGCCGCCGCGCGCATCGATGATGGTGTCGAAGCGCTGCCGCGCCAGCGCGCTCCAGACGCCCCAGCCGGCCATCAGCCCTGCCTTAGCGCCAAGCGTGCGCAGTGAGGTTAGCCCCGGCGCGGCGCGAAACAGCGGCGCGGCGTCTGGCGTACAGACGATGCTGAGGGCGTCGCCCTGACTCAGCTCATGCGCCAAAGCGCCGGTGGCGAGCACGGTTTCGCCGAGGTCGGCGGGGGCGAGGAAAAGCAACGAAGGCATCTGATCCGGGGGTTAGGCGCGGGTCCGGTAAATGCCAAGTCAACAAACCCAGTTGAGGGTTGCGGCAGATCGCGGGCGTGTCCAAGTGGACGCCATGTTAGCCCGCCTCACCCGCACCCTGATCCGCGTCACCGGCCCCGACGCGCGCGGGTTCCTGCAAGGCGTGCTGACCCAGGATTTGGACAAACTCGACGCCGCCGGCGTGCTGTACGGCGCCCTGCTGGCGCCGCAGGGCAAAGTGCTTGCCGACATGATGCTGTGGGCCGAACCCGGAGGCGGCGTGCTGATCGAGGCCGATCCAACTCGCGGCGCCGATCTTATGCGGCGGCTCTCCATGTATAAGCTGCGCGCCGACGCGGTGTTAGCGGATGTCAGCGAGAAACACGCCGTGCTGGTGAGCGATGCGCCGTTCGAAGGCGCGCGACCCGATCCGCGGCTGCCGGCGTTAGGCTGGCGCGCGATTGGCGATGCGAGCGCTGCGCCTGAGGGCGCCGATGCATATGAAGCCAAACGCATCGCGCTGGGCGTGCCTGATTTGGCGCGTGATGCGACGCCCGACGAAGTGTTCGCGCTTGAGGGCTTGCTCGAAGAACTTAACGGCGTCGACTTCAAGAAGGGCTGCTTCGTTGGCCAGGAAAATGTCAGCCGCATGAAACGGCGCGCGACGACGCGCAAGAAATTCTGCCCGGTCCTGTTCGAAGGCGATGTGATCGCGCTGGGCACCCCTGTCACCGCCGGCGCCGCAGAATTAGGCACGATCCGCACCGGCGGCGCCGGCCGCGCTATCGCCCTGCTCCGTTTGGACCGCGCCCTTACGGCAAGCGAGCCCCTTAAAGCCGACGGACGCGTGCTGAAGCTCGATCCACCAGCTTGGTTGCTGCTGCCGCAGGTCGAAGAAAGCTCACATTGAACCAGATCGGCATGGCCGCTGGAGAGGCAGATTGACGGTTCCCGCAACGGGGGCTAACCGCCATGGGCGCCGCGCTGCAGAGCGCCTTGAGGGACATCGAGCTTGACTGTCGCCATCTCCGCGACCGGCCTTTGGACGCCGCCGCACGCTATTTCCAACGCCGAACTTGTCGCCTCCTTCAACACCTATGTGGAGCGCTTCAATGCCGAGCACGCCGCCGAGATCGCGGCGGGCGCGATGACGGCGCTGCAGCCGTCGAGCGTTGAGTTCATCGAGAAAGCCTCCGGGATCAAGCACCGCTACGTGATGGACAAGGAAGGTTCGCTCGATGTGAACCGCATGGTCCCGCGTATTCCCGAGCGCCCGAACGATCAGCTTTCCTTGATGGCGGAAGTCTCGGTCAAAGCCGGGCGGCAAGCGCTGGAGCGAGCCGGGCGCGAGCCGCGCGACATCGGCGCCGTTATCTGCTCGTGCTCGTCGCTGCAGCGGCCCTACCCGGCGCTGGCGATCGAGGTCCAGAACGAACTCGGCGCCAGCGGCTTTGGCTACGACATGAACGTCGCCTGCTCGTCGGCCACGTTCGCGATCCAGAACGCGACCGACATCATCAAGGCCGGACACGCGCGCTCAGTGCTGGTGGTGAACCCCGAACTGACCACCGGCCACCTCAACTTCAAGGACCGCGACTCCCACTTTATCTTCGGCGACGCCGCCGTCGCCATTCTGGTGGAGCGCGCCGACATCGCGCCGCCGGGGTCGTGGGCGATCATCGGCACGAAATTGAAAACGGTGTTCTCCAACAACATCCGCAACAATTTCGGTTTCCTCAATCGCGGCGACGAAGCCCACCGCGACGACCCCGACAAGCTGATCGGCCAGCAGGGCCGCAAAGTGTTCAAGGAGGTCGTGCCGCTGGTGTCGGAGATGATCCTCGAACAATTGGCGGCGCTTAACCTGAAGGCCAGCGACATGCGCCGGCTCTGGCTGCACCAGGCCAATTCCAACATGAACCGGCTGATCGCCCACCGCGTGCTCGGCCACGAAGCCAGCCAGGACGAAGCGCCGACTGTGCTCGACGTTTACGGCAACACCGCCGGCGCCGGCTCGATCATCGCCTTCCACAACCATAACGCCGATCTCAAAACCGGCGACAAGGGGCTCATCTGCTCCTTCGGCGCCGGCTACAGCGCTGGCAGCATTTTCGTGCAGAAGTCGGCCTAGGAAATATCGCGCGCCACGCGGAAGCCGATAAAATTGCAGCGGTCTGGCGCGCTGGCCCGGCCGCGACTGGCTGAGCGCAAGAACCACGGCTCGTCATGCCAGGCGCCGCCGCGGACGACGCGCATGGCGCTATGACCCGTACTCCACGGAATGGCGTCGCGCGGCGCATCGACGTAATTGTCGTGCCACGCATCCTCCACCCATTCGCGAACGTTGCCGTGCATGTCGTAGAGCCCAAAGCCGTTGGGCGGATACGCGCCCACAGTAACCGCGCGCTTCAGGCCGTAGGCTGCGTGATGCGGGGTCACTGCGCCGTCGAATGAAAACGAGCCCTCGCCGTTAGCGCGGCAGGCATACTCCCACTCGGCTTCGCTCGGCAGCCGATAGCGCTCGCCGGTTCGGCCGGACAGCCAGTGCACGTAGGACTGCGCGTCGTTCCACGACACGTTGACCACGGGGAGCGCGCCGCGCCCCCAACCTTCGTCCTTCGGGTTGTGGGTGACTCCGCCCTCACGACGAGCAAACTCCCAGTCGTCAAACGTAACCTCATAGACGCCGATGGCGAACTTGCTGAGATCGACGCGGCGCTGTGGGAATTCGGACTCTCGGCTATCCGGCGCATTACGCGACGAGCCCATGTTGAAGCCGCCGTCAGCAATGACGCACATGAGCGGCAAACCGGCGCCATCTTTGAAGACGGTGCCGGTGGGTGCGGCTGTAGTGACGGTTTCACCGAGCAGGATCGGCTAACCATTGACGTGCTTGCCGAAGGCCGCGCGCCAATCCTCACGCGGCGCCTCAGCGCGCGCCGGGGACGCCGCCGCACGGCCGCCTACAATATCGTTCAGATACGCAGTCACCTTGCGCCAGGCATTGTGAGCCGTGTCGCCGTCCCACCGGGTCAAATTGATCGCTTGCACCAGCATAAACGCGATAGGCGGCGAGCAGGGCTCGATCAGGACGGGCAAAAGCTTTTTGTGTTCAAGCCCATACTGCGCCTCGCTGCGCACCCATTGTGATTTGGTCGATGCCGGCGACCACAACACCATCACCGCATGCGAAGCGGCGATTTCACGCTCAATCGTCTCGTCCCAGTGTTCGGCGGGGGCAATGCGATCGTCCCACCATGTGGAAAAGCCCTCGCTCTCAAGCGCGCGAATAACGCGCTGCGCGGTTTGCACTTCCTCTTTTTTGTAGCTGATGAAGACGTCCGCCATCCTGCGCCCTTCGCTGCCGACTTAACCTGTGGTGACATACGCCCACACGTCAACTAGGATGCGTGACTTGGCGCGCTATGGTCATGGGCACGACGGAGGGCGGCGCGATGACACCGAGTGAATTCGGAGCGTGCATCCATCCGCGCGAGCACCCGCGGTTTTTTCTAGCGCTATTGTTCGCGCTGCCAATTGCGCTTGCGGCGATTGGGGTCACGTTGGTGACCTTCGGGCTTGTGCTGGCGATCGTGCTTTGGTTGGCGTTCTTCGTCTGGCTGATGTTCGAGATCGTCTACGCCACCCTGATCGCGAACTGGATTTTGGTGTCAGAGCACAATTACCCGCGCCTCAACGCTCTGCTCGAGGAAACCCGCGCGCGCATCCGAGTCAAAGAGCGCATCGATATCATCGTGTACGAGCAGGGAAATTTCAACGCGTACTTCAGTATGCTGTTTGCGCGGCGCGCAATCTTCCTGAACTCCGAATTGCTCGAGCAAGGCGTATCGGACGACGAACTGCGCTGGCTCATCGCACGCTTTGTCGGGCGGATACGCGCGAAACGGCGGATGGGGCCGATGCGTTGGGTCATCGCACTGGCCGAAAAGCTCGGCGTGTTCAACCTGTTCATTTTTCCGTACGAACGAGCTACCGCCTACACCGGCGATCGCGTTGCGCTGGCGGTGATTGACGGCGACATCACCACCGCGATCTCAGCCATGAACAAACTGATGGTCGGACGCCAACTCGGCTATTCGGTCAACCCGGCCGGCATCGTCACACAATACAAGCGGGTCAAGGGTTCGCTATTTGCGTTCCTGGGCCGGCTGGCCAGCCCACTACCGGCGACCACAGCGAGATATTTTGATCTCATCGTGTTCGCACAGGAACGCTATCCCGACCAATACGCCCAGTTCGCTGCGATGAACCCGAGCTTCCAAACCGCGGGCGGCGCGTGGCAGCTGATGCGCAACGCCGAGCAGCCCTCTTACGCCGGACAAGGGATGTCTTCCGGCACGGTTGGCGCGCTCTTGTTTTTCGGCGCGCTCAGCCTTGGCGTGGTGGGGTCTGGGCTCGCCGCGGTCGTATATAATGGCGGCTTCGGCTCGTTCATGCAGTCCAGCGATTACGCCGCGCCAGAGGAGATGGCGGCCGAGGAAAGCTATCCTGCCACGGATTACACAGCCCCCGCAGCAGAAGATCCCTATGCGTATGTTGAAGCGCCGGCTGATCCCTACGCCGCAGCGCCGGCGGCGGGCGTGTTCGGCGCCTATTCGGTGTCCAACTCGACACTCGCATGGGGCGTTTCATGGAACGCTGCGACGCGCGAGGAGGCGGAACGCGCTGCCATTGATACGTGCGCCCAATCGGATTGCCGCTCGGTGGGCTGGTTGGAGCACAGTTGCGGCGCGCTCGCCATGAGCTCTGACCGGGCATGGGCCGTGGACTGGGCGAGCACCGCGGAAGAAGCGAGCCAGAAGGCGCTAACCGCTTGCAGAAATTTCGGCGGGACCTCCTGTGTAATCCAAAACGCGACCTGCTCGCCTCAATAGGTTCAAGCCTGCGCGTACGGCGTCGAGTTGAAGATGCGTTGCTCTTCTTCGGTCATGTCGGCGGGCGTATCGGCAAACAGCGGCGTCGAGAGATAGCGCTCGCCGGTGTCGGGCAGCATGCAGAGGATGTTGGCGCCGCGCTCGGCTTCGCGGGCGACGGCGAGCGCGCCGGCGAACGTCGCGCCCGAGGTGATGCCGACGAAGATGCCCTCCTTCGACGCCAGATCCTGACTGCAGCGCATCGCTTCTGGATTGGCGATCTGCAGGATTTTGTGCACGCCGCTGAGATCAACATCGCTGGTGAGCTTGGGGATGAAGTCCGGGGTCCAGCCTTGCATCGGGTGCGGCTTGAAGGCGGGGTGGCCGGCGGCGGGCGTGCCATCGGAATTGCGCTCTTGCGGCGCGCCGCTGGAGAGCAAAGCGGCTTCCGCCGGTTCGCAGACAACGATTTTAGTGGTCGGCATCTCCGCGCGCAGCACGCGCGAGACGCCGTTCAGCGTGCCGCCGGTGCCGTAACCGGTCACCCAATAATCCAGCCGATCGCCTTTGAAATCATCGACGATCTCGCGCGCCGTGGTGCGCACGTGCATTTCGGGATTGGCCTCGTTCTCGAATTGGCGCGTCCAGTACCAGCCGTGCGCGCGCGAGAGCTCTATGGCTTTCTGCACCATGCCGGTGCCGCGCAGCGCAGCCGGCGTGGTGACGACCTTGGCGCCGAGAAAGCGCATCAGCTTGCGGCGCTCGACGCTGAAGCTATCGGCCATCGTCACCACCAGCGGATAGCCCTTGGCGGCGCAGACCATGGCGAGACCGATGCCAGTGTTGCCGCTGGTCGCTTCCACCACGGTCATGCCCGGCTTCAGTTCGCCGGACTTCTCCGCTGCTTCGATGACACCCAACGCCAAGCGATCCTTGACCGAGCCAAGCGGATTGAACGCCTCGACCTTGGCCCAGATGTTCACGCCCTCGGGCGCGAGGTGATTGATGCGCACGACCGGGGTGCGGCCAATGGTGTCCAGAATGCTGTTGTAGCGCGCCATGCGGTCCTCCGGCGGAGAGCTATGCCCCGCCGCGAGGTCATTTCACCGTGGCCGGCGTCACACAAGTGTACTTGCGGTCAAGTCGCGGGGCGACGCACGAAGAAAAGGGCGGACGCTGCTAAGCGCCCGCCCCGCTTTTTCTGGCAATCCAGCTGCTTACCAGCCGCATTCCTCGCCTTCGTTCTGCGTTTCCATCCAGGTCATCAGCGGTTGGAAGTAGCGGACCATGGCGCCGCCATCCATTTCGCGTGTGCCGGTAAAAGCTTCCAGCGCATCCGGCCACGGCTGCGAGGCGCCCATTTCGAGCATCCGGTTGAAGCGCGCGCCGACTTCGGCGTTGCCGTAGACGGTGCAGCGATGCAGCGGGCCTTCCCAGCCGGCTTGCTGGCACGCGGCTTCGTAGAATTGGAACTGCAGGATGTAGGAGAGGAAGTAGCGCAGATACGGGACGTTGTTGGCGATGTGATACTTAGCGCCCGGATCGAACATGGTTTCATCGCGCGCGGTCGGCGGGGCGACGCCCTGATAGCGTTCGCGCAGCTCCCACCAAGCGGCGTTGTAATTCTCCGGCGTGGTGCGGCCATCGAACACCTGCCAGCGCCATTGATCCATGGTCAGCGCGAACGGCAGGAACGAGATTTTGCCGAGCGCTTGTTCGAGCAACAGGCTGGTGTCGGCGCTGGCCGGCGGCACTTGGTTTTGACGCAGCAGATTGATGTCGACCAGATATTGCGGCGTGATGTTGAGCGCGATGAAGTCGCCGATAGCTTCGTGGAAGCCGTCATGGGCGCCGTTTTGATAGAGATACGGCTGATCCATGTAGGCGCGCTGATAGTAATTGTGACCGAGTTCGTGGTGGATGGTCTGGAAGTGCTCGGCGTTGACCTGGATGCATTGCTTGACGCGGATGTCTTCGCGTGAATCCAGATCCCAGGCCGAGGCGTGGCAAACCACGTCGCGATCGCGCGGCCGCGTCAGCAGCGAGCGTTCCCAGAACGTGTCCGGCAGTTCGGCCATGCCGAGCGAGGTGTAGAAGCGCTCAGCAGTCTCCGTCATCCGCACCGGATCGTAATTGGCGCGGGTGAGCAATTGCGTCGTGTCGTAGGTCGCCCGGGCGCCGCGCGGACGCACGAGCGGCATCAGGGTGGACCAATCCTGGGCCCACATATTGCCGAGAATATCGGCGCGGATCGGACCGGTCGCCGGCTGCACGGCGTCGCCGTAATGGGCGTTGAGGCGGGCGCGGGTATAGCAGTGGAGCTGCTCATAGAAGGGCTCCAGCTGACCCCAAAGCCGCTCGACTTCGGCTTCCATATCATCAGCCGGCATGTCGTAATTCGACAGCCACATCTGGCCGACATCTTCAAAGCCAAGATCGCGCGCGCCTTGGTTGGCGATCTCGACCATCCGCGCGTAGTCGTCCCGCATCGGTGTGGCGACAGCGTGCCACTCCGTCCACATTTCCTGCAGACGCGCCGGGTTGCGTTCCGTGCCCATCAGCGTTTCGAGTTCGTCGAGCGTGACTTCGCGGCCTTGGTAATCGATGCGGCCGGTGGAGTAAGTCGAGGCCAAGCGCGTGGTGATCTCCGAGAGCTGATCGGCAGCGCCTTCGGTTTGCGGCGCGGGCAGCACGAGGCTCAAGCGCAGCAGATCGATCTTGCGGCGGAGGTCCGGCGGCAGATCGACGCCAGCATAGCGGCCGGCGCCGCTGGCGAGGCGCACGCGCGCTTCCGTCGCTTCCGCGTCGGAGCGCTGCAGCAGCCATTCGGTGTCATAGGTGATGTTGGTATTATAGACCCACGCGATGCGCGCTTCGTATTCCGAGCGCTCGGCCAACTCGGCTTCGGCCGCTTCTACGAAAGCTTGCGCCGTCTCGGCGTTAGCCGGGCCGGCGGCGCTGTTCGTGCCGGTTGGCGTTGCGCACGCCGCCGCAAACGCAGCGATGGCGATCCAAGACGCCGCCGCCTTGAGGAGTGGTTTTGCGAGCATTCCTGTCCCCTGTTGTTGAGGGAGCGGGACGGACTCTACGCCGCGTTCCCCACCCCCAGTCCCCATTACAAAGCTTCCGCAGCCAGCCATTCGATGCCGTCCGCCGACATCATGAACACCGCCGCTTGGCGCGGATGGGCGCCGACGGCGGCGAAAAAACGCTGGGCGACTTCATTCTCCACCCCGGTGGTGATCGCCAGTTCGCGTGCGCCGAGGTCACGGCTGCGGCGCGCCACTGCTGACATCAGCTTGCGGGCAAGGCCGCCGCGGCGATGCTCCGGCGCGACGTAGAGTTCGCAGAGCACGATGCTGGGGCAGCCACGGCGCACGTCGTAGCTCTTGGTGATCAGTGCGTGCGCAATCACGGGCGTGTTCGACGCCTCTTGCGCTACCCAGCCCTCGAACAACGCGTTCGACCCAAAGCCATGCGCCTTGATCCGATCGGCCTCTAGCGCAGAGACGCCGCCATCCTCGGCGGCGGCGGCGCCCGAGAGCTTGGCGATGGCTTCGGCGTCACGCGGCACGGCGCGGCGGATGTGATAGGTCGCGGTCATTGCGAAACGATCATGCGCGGGATCGCGCGCGTGGCAAGCGAAACGCTAGTCCGTCCAGGGCCCCATCGGGCCGTCATCGTTCCAGCCGGAACCGCCGCGCGACATGAAAGCGCCGAGCAACGTCAGACCGACAACGATAGCCACCGCAACCAGGAACCAGAAGAACATCAGCCGCTCCGTGAGGCCGCTATGCCTCCCCAGCGTTTATGCTCATGTTTTTAACACGGTTTTCCTTGGGCTTCGAGGGTAAACCGATCCATACGCGCAGGAAGGGAACCCGGCGTCCCAGATCGAAGAAAAGCCAGCACCCAAGTGCGGTTACGCCGATCAGGACCGGCGCTTCGATCCAGAGCGGCAACGCCAGCGGATCGAGATAATGGCCGGCGACGACGATGATCGTCTGGTGGATCAGATAGAACGGGAAGATCGCCTGCGTCAGCAACTGACGCGCCGGGCCATCGGCGTTGCGCAGGTGGCGGTGGGCAAAGCCGATGGCGGCGACAATGGCGCACCACGATTCGAGTTCGCGCACGCCGCGCATAATCGCGCGCAACCATTCGGGCGGATCGACGCCGTCCGGGTGCGCGTTGAAATAGACAATAAGTGTCGCCCACGCCGCGAGCGCGATGGCGAGCGCCGCCCACCTCCACTGTACCGCGCGCGCGAAGAACGGCTCGTGTTTGGCGATAGCGAAGCCGAATAGGAAGGTCGAGAAATAGAGCGCGTGCAGATACCAATCATCGCGGAAGTCGTGTGTCTGCTCGAAGAGCGGCAGCAGCGTAATGCGCAAGCCCGCCATGATCAGCCAAGGCGTGATGATGAAGCCCACGCCTGAGATCAGCACCCCGACCGACTTCGGTATTCTGCGCAGGAGCGGCAGCAGCGGGATCAGCGCCAGCGTGTAGAGGATGAGGTAGGCGACGAACCACATATGGTTGTAGGTCGGCGTCGAGAGACAGCCATCGTCGTCGCACCAGTTTCCCGAGCCAGTGACGTATTTGATGTAGAAATTATCGAGCGTCAGCGGGTACTGCGCCCGGAGCGCCTCCGGCAACGCCGCTAGCGCCTCCACGACTTCATAATACGCCTGCGGCGGCACGATCACGAAGACCGCCAGCAAAAGCGGCGGCCACAGCCGGCCCATCCGCGCCCACGAGAAGGCGCCCACACTCATCTTGTCGGCCATGAACCGACTAGCGGCGCCAGCCACCAGAAACAGCAGCGTCAGCCGCCACGGGCTGGTGAGCATCATGAGCGGCTCGATCGCCTCGCTCGCCCGGCTCGATTTCACGTGCCAATCCCAGGTCACGTAAAACATGCCGCAATGGTAGAGAATGAGCAGCCCGAACGCGATGATGCGGAGCCAATCGAGATCATAGCGGCGGTCGGTCATGGGCCAGACGTCTCCTTCGAGCGCCCGCTTCTTTCGCGCTTCCGCCCAACCCGCTATGCTGGCGCCGCGCCCGGCGGCTGGCCGGGACGAACGGGGAGCCTCCGGTGACCACCGGCGATCGCACAGGGACGAGCGGCTTGGCACGGGACGAATGGGCAATCGGCCCATGGGCGACAATCGCGCTCGTCGGCATCGCCGTCGCGTTCGTGAACGCCACATCCGGCATCATCGAGCACGCAGGCGGTCATTGGACAGCGCCGATCCTGTGGGAAGGCAGCAGCTTCGCTGTAATGGTCGCCATGGCCCCCGCCGTTGGATGGGCCGTGCGCCGCTGGCCTTTCCGGCGCGAGACGCTTGCGTCATCGGCGCTCATCCATTTCGGCCTGACCATCCCGTTCGGCCTTATTCACATCGTGACGATCTTTGTCGTCCGCGAGGCCGCCTATTGGGCCGTTGGCGCCCGCTACGGATTCTTCGACGACGGCGTGGCGATCGTGACGCTCTATGAATGGCGCAAAGATGTGCTGGTCTATGCAGCCTTCGCGGCCACCTATGCGGTGTTCCAGCGGCAGTTGGATCACAGGGGCCCAGAGCGACCTGACGACTCGCGCATCGAAGTGCGCGACGGCGCGGCCGCGGTGTTTCTGGCGCCTGCGGATATCCTCTTCGTGGAAGCCGCCGGGAATTACGTGGAGTTCCACACTGCATCCGGCACGCATCTGGTGCGCGGTACGCTGGCGTCCTGGGAGGCGCGGCTGACGCAGCGCGGCTTTGTCCGCGCGCACCGCTCGCGCTTGATCAATCGGGCGCGCATCACTTCGATCAAGCCGACGCCATCAGGCGACGTAGAGATCAAACTCGACGATCAGCGCGTGCTCGCCGGCAGCCGTCGCTACCGCGGCGCGCTCGAAAGCGCGCCGAGCGCCTAGCCTCAATACATCAACAGGGTGACTTCCGACCGGCGCGCCATCATGGCGCCGTCGCGCGCACGCGGCGCGCGGCCCAAGCGAATGCGATCAGCGGGCGCCCCGAGTTCAACCAAGACTTCGCGCACCCGCCGATTGCGCTCGCGCACTAATGCGTCGGCGTCGGCCCTGGACGCACTAGGATCGGTCTGAGTGACGATTTGGATCGACCGCAATTCGCCGCCCGCCGCTTCGCATGCAGCGCCGCGCGCCAGCAGATCGCGCAAAAGCGGCCGCGTGGTGGGCTGCACAGTTGGAGATTCGGCGGTGAAGTAGACGGTGGCGCTGGCGGGGGCGCACTCGGCCCGCGGCGAGGTTCCCGTCGCGACGGTGTCAGCCGGCGCCTGTTCCGACGTCGCGCATCCGGCGCAAACCAACACTGCCGCAACCGCCAACACACGAATTTTGCCGAGCATCGTTACCCCTCCAACTTCAAGCGCCATCATCGCCCGCCCCGAGCGGGGGCGCAATCGCTCACGCGAACGAGGAACGGCCTTATCGAAGCAGTTCCATGCCCTTACACTCACGCGGGGTCCGACATGGTCTGGCGCCCGCGTTCTCCACAGAGCAGGTCTGAACCATGAGAACCACTGCCGTCGCCCCTCGTGCCTGGCAGCGCATGTTGTCGGGCCGGCGGCTCGATCTGCTCGACCCCTCGCCGCTCGACATCGAGATCGAGGACATCGCGCACGGGCTGGCGCGGGTGGCGCGCTGGAATGGGCAGACCGTCGGCGAGCACGCCTTCTCGGTGGCGCAGCATTCGATGATCGTGGAGGAGCTGTGCCGCAAGCTCGCGCCTGATTGGGACAAGAAGCGCCGGCTGTTGGCGCTGCTGCACGATGCGCCTGAGTACGTCATCGGCGACATGATCAGCCCGTTCAAGGCGGCGCTCGGGCTCGACTACAAAGCCTTCGAAGCCAAGCTTGAGACCGCGATCCATGTGCGCTTCGGCCTGCCGGCCCACGCACCGGCGGTGGTGAAGGGCGTCATCAAGCGCGCCGACATCATCTGCGCCTATTTCGAAGCGGTGCAGCTCGCCGGCTTCACCGAGACCGAGGCCAAGCGCTATTTCGGCGCGCCGCCGCGTGGCATAGCGCTGAAGCTGAAGCCAAAAGCCACCGGCGAGGTCCAGGAAGCGTTCCTCAAGCGCTTTCGCTCGCTGATCGATCCGGCGTAGGTTCGAGGAGATGACCACAATCATCAGCCCCCGCTCCCGCGCATGACAGCGCCGCGCGTCGTCCTCGGCCTGTCGGCAGTCATCGTCGCGGTGACCGAGGATGCACCGTATGTAGTGGTCACGCGCGAGGCGGACGGCGCCGTCGCCGGCCTGCCGTTCGGCCCGTTCGATCCAGCCGGTGACCGCACCATCGAGCTTTCGTTGCGCGGCTGGGTGCATGAGCAAACTGGTTTCGACATCGGCTATGTCGAGCAGCTCTACACCTTCGGCGACCGCGGCCGCGAAACGCCGTTGGCCGACATCGAGTCGAACCCCGACCGGGTGATCTCGATTTCCTACTTAGCCCTGACGCCGTCTCGCGCCGTGCTGGAACGCGCCGCGGCGCGTTGGCGCTCGTGGTACGATTTCTTCCCCTGGGAAGATTGGCGCGACGGACGGCCAACCATCATCGATGAGGTCATTGCGCCAAAGCTGAAAGCCTGGGCGCAAGAAGCATCTGATGCGGATACGGCGAACCAACGCCGCGCGCGCCTACGCCTCGCCTTCGCGCTGGAGGGCGCGGTGTGGAACGAGGAGCGCGCACTCGATCGCTACGAATTACTCTACGAAGCCGGTCTAGCGCCCGAAGCCGCGCGCGACGCCGCCCGCTTTGACGGCAAGCGCACGCCAGCGATGGCTGCAACGCCGGGGCTGGGTGAGCCGATGGTGTCAGACCACCGCCGCATCCTCGCTACCGCGATCGGGCGCCTGCGCGCCAAGATCAAATACCGCCCGGTGATTTTCGAACTCGCGCCCGAGCTGTTCACGCTGCTGCACTTGCAGCGTTTGGTCGAAGCCATCGCCGGGCTTGAATTGCACAAACAGAACTTCCGGCGCCTGCTCGACCGCACCGGCTTGGTCGAAGGCGCCGGCCAATTCGACGCCAGCGCCGGCGGCCGCCCCGCCGAACTTTTCCGCACCCGCCGCGAAACGCTGAGCGAGCGCCCAGTCGGCGGCGTCCACGTGCCGGCGCCGCGCGGGGAATAAGAGCTAGCCGCTCAGTCGCCGTCGGGCGGCGGCGGCAGCGTCACCAGTTCGGGAAACGTCTGCGTCACTGAAGTGGTCGTCATCGGCGGCGTCAGCAGCGCGCCCTCCGCCATCACCGGCGTTGTCACATAGGGCGGCGGCGCGCCGTAGTGCAGCGGATCAACCAACAGGCCGTCCACCACCACTTCGTAGTGTAAATGCACGCCTGTGGCGTTGCCGGACATGCCCATGCGCCCGAGCGCGACGCCCGCAGGCACCCGCATGCCGGGGCGTAGGTCTGGATCAATTTCAGCCAAGTGCGCGTAGCGCGTGCGCACGCCGCGCCCGTGATCGATCTCCACGAAATTGCCGAAGCCGCCGCGCCACTCGGCGCTGACGATGCGGCCCTCGCCTGCGGCGTAGATGAAGCCGCCGCTGGGATTGGCGAGGTCGAGCCCGTTGTGCTGGCGGTTCGACATGTTGCGCCAGCCGAAACCGGACGAGAGACACGCCGATTCCGTCGGCGTGCGCAGCAGCGGGCCGGCGGGCGTGTCCATGTAAGGCGTGTAACGTGAAGCTTCGCCGCGCAATCCGATCTCGCCGAGATTGGAGCCGCCGCGATTGCAGGTGAACAATTCGCTGTGCAACGGCGCACGCGGCACGCTGGCGTAATGGTACGCGCTCGGGGCGGGCGGCGGACGTGAGATCGCCGCCGAGCTTGTCGGCGACGGATAGGATGTAGCGGTTGCAGCGCAGCCGCCGAGCGCCAGCGCGCACATGATCAGAGCTAGGCGGCGCATGCGCGCTCCTCCGCGGTCGATTTGTCCCTGGCCGCGCGGAAGCTAGCGCAGCACTTACGAAACCGGAAGGCCGCGCGGCAGTAAGGTCCACCAGCGCGCCGGCGCATTCATGCGCTCAGCGCCGAGGCCCGCTTCCGGGCCAGAGCCGAAGAACACGTCGCCGCGCATCGGGCCACGCCGGATCGCGCCGCCCGTGTCTTGCGCCACCAGCAAGCGGCGGAACGGCTGACCGTCATATTGGCCATCCACGAACACGACTGCGCCGTACGGGTGATAGGCCGGGTCAACCGCGATCGAGCCGAGCGGCGTCAGCGGCACGTTAGCGGCGCCGCGCGGACCTGCGGCGGGATCGTCGATCGTCTCTTCCTGGAAGAAGACGTAGGACGGATCGGCCGCAAGCGCTTGGCGTGTCGCCTCTGGCCCGCGTTGATCGCTCCAGGCGCGGAAGTTCGCCCACGTCGCGCCGCCTTGCAGTTCGCCGCTGTCGCGCAATGCGCCAAGCGCCGAGCGCCAGCGATAGCCATTCTGCGCCGCGTACGCTGCGCGCGCGTTCGTACCGTCGGGAAACGCGATGCGGCCCGAGCCCTGGATTTGCAGATTGTACACGTCGACCGGATGCGCCCACGCAAACGCTTGCTCTGGCGCCGGGTTGAGATCGCCGCGCTTCGGATACGGCCGCACTTCGGCGCCGACGATCTGCCCAGTGAGCGCGCGCGGCGCGCCGCGCAAGGCTTCATTGTCGTGCGCCTCGGCGAACGCGGCGAGATCGACGCTGACCATGTCGCCGGGCTTGCGTAAAAGCGGCGCGGAGAATTGCGCATCGGGAAAGCGGCGCGCTTGGATGATTGGTTCGTAGTACGCGGTGAGGCGCGCTTCGCCGTCACCGCGCACGACGTGCGGGATGAAATTGGCTTCGAAGAATGCACGCTCACCGCCCGGCGCTACGCTCTGCGCCGCGCTGCAGGCGGGCGCCCACGCGCCGACGGTGCCGCCGTAACGTCCGCCGCCTGGCAGCGCTGCGTCGGGCGCGCGCTGGCGGCGGCCATCGCAGGCGCGGCGGAAAGCCAGCAATGCCGGCGCGAGGTCGACGCTGGTCCAATCTGGAATGTCGGAGAAGCTCGTGGGCTGCAGCGCGAAGGCCACCGCCGGCTCAGCCGTCGGCGTGCTCGGCCCCTCGCTCGTCCGCGAGCTAGCGCAGGCGCTTAAGGCCAAACCGGCGGCGAACATGATCCCCAAACGACGCATCGGCGGCTCCTCACAGGTGAAGCCGCGCTTCTAACCTGCCCAGCCGCCATACGGCAGCTTGGAACCACACCGGCCAAAACTCGAGTTTTGCTTGCACGCTGAATCAGCTGGGGTTAACGTCCGCCCAAGACTTATGCTCAATTTTAGCATAAGGGGTGGGTCGGGGTCTTCTCGGCTGATTTTGACACCCCATATATGCTCAGATTGAGCATAATGCCCGTTCTGGGCGAAGGAGGCCGCACATGGCCCGGATTATCGACGCTCCCCTGACCACCAGCGACAGCTCGGGCTGCGACCCGCGCGCCGTGCACGGCACCTGGGGCGCACTGGACGCCGCCGCCCGCCGCGGCTTGGTCTACAGCGCCGAAGTCGCCGCCGAGACCGCGCCGCTTTATGAGCACGTCAAGCACGTGATCCCGGCGATCGAGTGGCCGGCCTACGCGCCGCTGATCAGCGCCATCAACAAGATGAAGCGCGCCAAGGGCGCGGTCATCCTCGCGCACAATTACATGACGGCGGAGATCTTCCACTGCGTCGGCGATTTCCGCGGCGACTCGCTGCAGCTCGCGCGCGAAGCGGCGGAGACGGATGCGGCTGTCATCGTGCAGGCGGGCGTCCACTTCATGGCCGAGACCTCGAAAATCCTGGCGCCGGATAAAACCGTGCTGATCCCCGACATGCGCGCCGGCTGCTCGCTCGCCGCCTCGATCACGGGCGCAGACGTGCGGCTGATCAAGGAGCGCTTCCCGGGCCTGCCGGTCGTCACCTACGTCAACACTTCGGCTGACGTGAAAGCCGAGAGCGATGTGTGCTGCACCTCGTCCAACGCCGCCGCCGTGGTCGAATGGGCGGCGCGCGAATGGAAGACGGATCGCGTCATTCTGTTGCCAGATGAGTTTTTGGCCAAGAACGTCGCCGCGCAAACCGGCGTTAAGATCATCTCGTGGCATGGCCGCTGCGAAGTGCATGAGCGCTTCACGGCCGAAGACATCACCGAATTGCGCGCCGCGCATCCGGGCGTCGTCGTCCTGGCGCACCCCGAATGCCCGCCGGACGTGATGGCCGCCGCTGACTTCGCCGGCTCGACGGCGGCGTTGCAGGATTACGTGGTCGAAAAGCGCCCGGCGAAAGTCGTGCTGCTGACCGAGTGCTCGATGAGCGACAACGTCGCCGCCGCCGCGCCGGACGTCGACTTCGTCCGCCCCTGTAATCTCTGCCCGCACATGAAGCGGATCACGCTCGAAGGCATCTACGACGCGCTTCTCAACATGCAGCACGAAGTCACGATCCCCGAAGACGTCCGCGTCCGCGCCAAGCGCGCCATCGACGCCATGCTGGCGCTGCCAAAAGAAAAGCCGCGCGCGTTCGAAGTCGGCCGCGCCGAAGTCGCGGTGGAATTGGTTTAGGTGCGATGGGTGCGGCGGCGCCATCAACCCTCTCCCTTGCGGAGAGGGTCGCCGCGCAGCGGCGGGGTGAGGGGCGTGCCGACGTGCAGGCGCCTGATCGTTTGAACGCCCCTCACCCCCTAACCCCCTCTCCGCAAGGGAGAGGGGGAATGCGCACGGCCTGACATGCGTGATTCCATCCTCATCGTCGGCGCCGGCCTCGCTGGCCTCTTCCTCGCGCTAAAACTCGCGCCGCGGCGCGTTGTCGTGCTGAGCCAAGCGCCGCTCGGGCAAGCGAGCGCATCAGCGTGGGCGCAAGGCGGGTTGGCGGCGGCGCTATCGCCGGAGGACGATGCAGCGCTGCATGCGGACGACACGATCGCGGCTGGCGCCGGCTTGGTTGATCCCGCCATCGCTGAGCTGATCGCGCGCGAAGGCCCTGCCCGCGTGGTCGATCTCGTCGCGCTAGGCGTGCCGTTCGATCGCACGCCGGACGGCAAGCTGGCGCAAAGCCTGGAAGCGGCGCACTCGCGGCCGCGCGTGGTGCGTGTGTCTGGCGATCTTGCCGGCAAAGCGATCATGGACGCGCTGATCTCCGCCGCGCGCGCGGCGCCGCACATCGACATCGCCGAGAACAGGCGCGCGCGCGTGCTGCTGCGCGATAGTAATGGCCGCATCGGCGGCGTTGTTTGTGATGACGGCACGCGCTTTGAAGCGAGGGAGACAGTGCTCGCCACCGGCGGCGTCGGCGGGCTCTACGCCGTCACCACCAATCCGCCCGAAGCGATGGGTCAAGGCGTGGCGATGGCGGCGCGCGCCGGCGCGCTGGTCGCCGACCCCGAGTTCGTGCAGTTTCACCCAACCGCCATCGACATCGGCCGCGACCCCGCCCCGCTCGCCACCGAAGCTTTGCGCGGTGAAGGCGCGCATCTGGTCAACGCCGCGGGCGAGGCGTTCGTCGCCAACCTCGCGCCGCGCGACGTGGTGGCGCGCGCGATCCACATCGAACGCATGGCGGGCCGCGGCGCCTTCCTCGACGCGCGCGAAGCCATCGGCGCACACTTCCCCCGCACCTTCCCCACTGTGTTCGCGGCCTGCATGAGCGCCGGCCTCGACCCGCGCATCGCGCCGATTCCGGTCGCCCCGGCGGCGCACTATCACATGGGCGGGCTGCTCACCGACGCTTGGGGCCGCACAACGCTTGCGGGGCTCTGGGCCGTCGGCGAATGCGCCTCGACCGGCGCGCACGGCGCCAATCGCTTAGCGTCGAACTCCCTGCTTGAAGCGGTGGTGTTCGCACATCGCATCGCTGAGCGCTTGCGCGAAGAAGATGCTCCGCCGCCGACGCCTGTCACCAGCGACGCCGCGCCGCCGCATCTGCCCGATGCGCCGCACGCGGAACTCCGCGCTTTGATGCAGGCGCATGCCGGCGTCGTGCGCGAGGCCGGCGGTCTCAAGCTTGCGCTCGACGCCGTCGCGAAGCTCTGCGATGTTCATGGACAAGCGCTGCCGCTGATCGTCGCACACCTCATACTCAAAGCCGCACACGCCCGCGAAGAGAGCCGCGGCGCACATTTCAGGAGCGATTTCCCGCATGCCGCAGACCCGCAGCGCAGCTTCCTCACGCGGAACGATGCTGCCGCCCCTGCCTGACATCGTGATCGAGCCGATCGTGAAGCTGGCGCTTGCCGAAGATCTCGGCGTCGCCGGTGATGTCACCACCGACGCGCTGATCGATCCCGAAACGCAAGGCCGCTGGGCGTTGCGGGCGCGCGAAGCCGGCGTGGTGGCGGGGCTGGAAGCAGCGCTGCTGACCGGCTGGATGATCGATAGCGACCTCCACTTCACCATCACCGCGCCGGATGGCGCACGGGTGAAAGCCGGCGAGACGATCATGGAGATAGAAGGCGCGGCGCGCTCGGTGCTGATGGCCGAACGCACGATGCTGAACTTCATCGGCCGCCTCTCCGGCATCGCGACGCTGACGCGGGTCTATACCGACGCGGTCGACGGCATGGGCGTCATCATCGCCTGCACGCGCAAGACCACGCCGGGCATGCGGGCGCTGGAGAAACGCGCCGTGCGCTTGGGCGGCGGCGGCGCGCATCGCTACGGCTTGGACGACGCCATGTTGATCAAGGACAACCACATTGCCGCCGCCGGCGGTGTCGCCAACGCCATGAAACGCGCGCGCGCGGCGGCGGCGCATTTGACCTGCATCGAGATCGAGGTCGATACTTTGGAGCAGCTGAAGCAAGCGCTGCCGCACGCGCCGAGCGCGATTCTGTTGGACAATTTCTCACAAGCCGACCTGCGCGCTGCGGTGAAGTTGGCAAAGGGTCAGACGCTGCTCGAAGCCTCCGGCGGCATCACCATCGAGAACGTGTTCGCGGTGGCCGAGACCGGCGTCGATGTCATCAGCATCGGCGCGCTAACGCACTCGGTCCGCTCGCTGGATGTGGGGCTGGACGCGCTTTAGGCCGACAAAAACACCGTCATCCCGGACGCGCGGAGCGCGATCCGGGACCCAGGGCGACTGACGAGCTTGTGACTCTGGGTCCCGGCTCTACGGCGCTGACGCGCCTCCGGCCGGGATGACGGGTGTTTGATTGTTGGAGAGCTAAGCCGCCGCGTTCACGATCCCGAACAGCAAGTGATCGCGCCAGGCGCCGTTGATCTTCAGATAAGCGCTGGCGACGCCTTCTTGCGTGAAGCCGGCTTTTTCGAGCACGCGGCGGGAGGCCAAATTGTCCGGCTGGCATGCGGCTTCAACGCGGTGCAGGTCCAAATCCTCGAACGCGTAGCGCACGACAGCGCGGACGGCGGCGGTGATGTAGCCCTTGCCGGCGTACATCTCGCCGGCCCAATAGCCGAGCGAGGCTGTTTGCGCGACGCCGCGGCGGATGTTGGAAAGCGTAACGCCGCCGAGCAACGCATCGTCCTCCTCACGGAAGACGAACAGCGCCTGGGATTTGTCGTCGCGCGCGTCTTCGGTGTAGCGGCGCAATTTGTAGCGGTAGGAGCCGCGCGAGGTTTCGTCCTGCGCCCAGGTCGGCTCCCAAGGTGTGAGGAAGTTGCGGCTGGCGTCGCGGACTTGGGCCCAGTCCTGGTAGTCGCGCGCTTCGGGCGAGCGCAGATAAACGCCCTCACCGTCGATACGGCGGCCGCCCTCGCTGTCTTTGCGCATCAGAGCCATGGTTCAGGATTGTGCCTGAAACGCCTCGATGGCGCCATGCCCCGCCTTGGGTCCGATTGCAGCTGCGCAGGTCGGACCTGTGAGTGCGGCGCGCGCGGCAGCCTGCACGGCCTCGGCCGTCACCGCCTCGATACGGGTGCGGATTTCGCCGAAATCCACCAATCGGTCGCGCAACAATACCTGCCCGACACGCGCTTCCGCCCGCGCCGACGGCGCCTCCAGCCCCATCAGCATCTGCGCCCGCGCGACGGCCTTGGCCCGCGCCAATTCGTCGACCGTCGGGCCCTTCTCGGCCATCAGCTCCAGCTGCCCGCGCACGATCTCGGCGACGGCGCGGGCGTTCTCGGAGGAGCAGCCGGCGTAGACGCAGAGGCGGCCGTCATCCTCCAAAGTGTCGAGGAAGGAATCGATGGCGTAGACGAGCCCGCGCTGCTCGCGGACCTCCTGGAAGAGCCGCGATGACATGCCGCCGCCGAAAATCTCCGACATGAGGCGCATCGCATAAAGCTGGTCCGAGCCGGACGGCACGCCGGGCCAGGAGAATACGAGGTGCGTCTGCTCAAGCTTGCGCGTTTCGCTGGCGGCGCCGGCATGCGCACGCGCGGCGGGGCGCTCCTGCGCCGGTCGCTTGGCCAACTGGCCGAAGCGCTTCTCGGCGGTGTCGAGGAAGGCGTTGCGGTCGAAAGCGCCGGCGATCGAAACGACGACGCGCTCCGGCGCCATGTGCGCATCGTGAAACGCGCGCAGCGTATCGACGCTGACATTCGCCAGCGTCGCGTCTTCGCCAAGGATGGGCCGGCCGAGCGCTTGATCGGGATAGAGCGACGCTTGGTGCAGTTCGAACACGCGGTCGTCCGGCACATCGAACGCCTCGCCGCGCTCCTGCGCGACGACGCCCTTTTCTTTCTCCAGATCGTCCGGCGCCCAGTGCGGCTCGAACAGAATGTCGGCAATGAGATCAAGCGCGAACGGCGCGTTCTCGGCGACGACGCGCGCGTAATACGACGTGCGCTCGTAGCCGGTGCCGGCATTCATCACGCCGCCAACGTTCTCGATCGCTTCAGCAAACTGGCGCGCATCGCGGGGGCCGGCGCCCTTGAACGCCATGTGTTCGAACAGGTGCGCGATGCCATTGTGCTCGGCCGGCTCCCAGCGCGCGCCGACCCGCTGCCAGACGCCAAGCGCCGCCGTGCCGAGGCCCGGCATTGGGTCGAGCGCGATGCGCACGCCATTGGGTAAGCGAATAAGATCGAGGTCTTGGCTCATGTACTCACAATATGGACCGCCGGCGCCCTCGCCGGCATCTTTGTTTCAACCCACGCCGCATCATCCTGATGAAACGGCAATGGCCCGCGAGGGCGCCGGCGGTCCACATTTAGGTCCATGCCCGGCTCCGCTCGCGAATGTAGCGCTTCACCGCTTCGGCGTCGGCGGGAAGCGAGTCAAACTTTTCCGGGCGCTCAAAGAGATCGGCGCACTTGGTGGGGAGTTCGGGGCGCACGCCTGTCGCCCGCTCCACGGTTTCGGGGAACTTCGCCGGATGCGCGGTTGCGAGAAACACCACCGCGTTGTTGGAGAGCTGTCCCGGCACCTTTGAACGCGCCGCGTAAGCGACCGCCGTGTGCGGGCAGATCGGCGCATCATCCTCGGCGCTCCACGCCATGGTTTGCAGCGTCTCCTCATCGCTGACATGCGCGGCGGCGAAGTCGGCGCGCAGGCGATCGAGCGCGGCGTCTGGGATATCGAAGCCGCCGGATTGCGTCAGCTGCGCGTAGAGCCGCGCAACAGCGGCGCCGTCACGCTCCAGCGCCTCGAACAAGATGCGCTCGAAGTTGGAGGCGACTTGGATATCCATTGCTGGCGAAAGCGTCGGCACCGACGCACCACGCTCGTAGCGGCCAGTGTTCAGCGCGCGCGCGAGGATATCGTTGGCGTTCGTCGCTAGCACGATGCGCCCGATCGGCGCGCCCATCTGCTTGGCGACCCAGCCCGAATACGCATCGCCGAAATTGCCGGTGGGCACGATGAAGTCGACGGGGCCATGGCCGCCGAACGTGTGCGCGGCGACCTGAAAGTAAACGCTCTGCGCCACGATCCGCGCCCAGTTGATCGAGTTGACGCCCGAAAGCTGCGCGCGCTGTGCGAACGCGGCGTCCGCGAACAAGGCTTTGACGATGGCTTGGCAAGCGTCGAAATCGCCGTCTACTTCGATCACGTGCACATTGCTGGCGCCGGACGCCGTCATGAAGCGGCGCTGCACCTCGGAGACGCGGCCCTTCGGCGTCAGCACGAAGAGATCGGCGCGCGCCCTGCCCTTCAACGCCTCAACAGCGGCGCCGCCCGTATCGCCCGATGTGGCGCAGAGCACAGATAGCCGCGCGTCGCGCTTGCTCAGCGCGGAATCGTAGAGTGGGCCGATCAGCTGCATCGCCACGTCTTTGAACGAGAGCGACGGCCCGTGAAAAAGCTCCAGCAGCCAATCACCGACGCGCACCTGCCGAAGCGGCGTCACCGGCTCCGGCCATTTGGCGCGCCAGCCGGGCGCTGGCGGAACGGGGGTGATATCGATGTAAGCTTCGCTGGTGAGATCGAAGGTTTCTTCTGCGCTGAGATCGGCGCCAGCGAAGGCGCGCAGCGCGTGACCGGCGACTTGGGCGTAATGACTGAAGACGACGCGCCGCGGCTCCAGCCCGAGCGCGGGCCAACTCTCCGGCACGTAGAGCCCGCCGTCCGGCGCCATGCCTGCGAGCACAGCGTCCAGAAAGCTCACTGCCGGCGCTTGGCCGCGAGTTGAGATGTAGCGCATTACGCCTCTGGTCGGCGCGGACCCGCGAAGACAAGCCGGCCGACGCTCACATGATAGACAAAATAGATGACGATGAGCACCAGCGCGAGCCCGTACCAGGTGATCGCGTAACCCATGTGCCGCGCCGGCGGCAGTGCGTCGGCGCCGGGGGCTAAGGCGAACGGGTTGGCGATGGTGCGTCCGTCGGCGCCGACATAGGCGCCGGCAATGTAATAATCGGCGACGCCCTCAAGGCCGGCGTTGCGGCCCATGGCCGGGAGATCAACCGCGAACCACAAACGCTGCAACGGGCGTGGCGCCAGCGTCAGCGGCGCTGGCGGCTCGGGTCGGATCGAAGCGCCGCTGATCGGCGCGCCGACGCGGAGCGAAGCCGGGAAGCGAACCTCTTCGGCGTTCGGCGGTTCAATGCCGGCGATGAAGTCAGCATCGATAAAGACGACGGACTCGCCTTCCTGCACCGGCGCGAATACGCGCCAACCCTGCTCGCGCGTATCGGTGCGGACGCCGTAGACGAACTGGATGCCGCCCGGAATCGGCTGATACGAAGCGATGGTCATTTCCGGCACGGGCTCTTCGGCCAGCGCCTTTTTCACCTCATAGCGCTCCCACTGCCAACGCCCGAGCAGCAACAACAGCGCAAACGCCAGCACCGTGATCACCGTCATCACCAGCAGTGGACGGAAGCGGATCACTGCAGATCCTCGTGCGTGGCTTCGCGGGCTTTGTGCTTCCACTGAAACGCAAACAGCACCGATTTGAACGGCGGCAGCAGCGCGAGGCACAGCACGAGCGCCGAGACCATGGTGATGGTGAGCGCGAGCCAGCCCGGCAGATCGAGCCCAAATTGCAGGATGATCAGCAGGGGCGCGACGATGGCGCCGACGATGAGGATAACGAACACCGCCGGACCGTCGCCTGCGTCAGCGGCTTTAAAGTCCGCCCCGCAGACGCGGCATTGGTCGCGAAATTTGAGATAGCCCGCGAAAACGTCGCCTTTGCCGCATTCCGGGCAGCGGAGCTGCAGCCCCGTTACGAACGCAGATGGCGATGCATGCAGTGCCACGGCATTCACCGCCCTTCGTCATTCCGGATGCGCGGCTTGTCCGACGTAGCTCCAAGAGCGAAGGCGGAAGCGCAGTCCGGAACCCAAGGGACAACCAACAGCTCTATAATCCCTTGGGTTCCGGGCTCTCGCTTCGCGAGCCCCGGAATGACGCGCGATGAGTGGGTGCGGATCAATTCTGCATCGTGAGATACGGCATGACGTAGACGAAAGTGAAGAGGAAGAGCCAAACCACGTCGACGAAGTGCCAGTACCAAGCCGCCGCCTCGAGCCCGAAGTGCTTTTGCGGTGTGAACCCGCCGCGGATTAGCCGCAGCAAGCAAACGGCGAGGAAGATCGTGCCGATGATGACGTGGAAGCCGTGAAAGCCCGTCGCCATGAAGAACGACGCACCATAGACATTGGCGTTGCCGACACCGTCCGGATTGCCGAACGCAAAGCCCGCCAGCGGATATTCCACCCCGAACTGCACCCAGCTAAAGATGATGCCGAGCACCACCGTCAGGATGAGGCCGAGGCGCGCGCCGGCGCGATCACCTTGTTGCAGCGCATGGTGCGCCCACGTCACGGTCGTGCCGGAGAGCAACAGGATGAGCGTATTGATCAGCGGCAGATGGAAGGGATCGAACGTCTCCACATGCGGCGGCGGCCAGTTTGCCCAGGCGGCGGCTATCGCGGGATCCCAGGTCGGCACCGCCCAGTCGGCGCGATGTCCGTGGAAAATCGCCATCTCGAAGAACACCCAGAACCAGGCGACGAAGAACATCACTTCCGAGGCAATGAAGAGGATCATGCCGTAACGGAGGCCGATATCTACGACCGGCGTGTGATCGCCCTGCCGGCTTTCCTTGATCACGTCGCCCCACCAGCCAATGCAGGTGACGATCAGGATGCCCATGCCGACGGCGAACAAGGTCCAGTGGCCCTTGCCGAAGAAAAAGTCGGCTTCGTTTGAGGAGAGCCCGCGCATCAGCACGACCGCGCCGATGGCGGCGATCAGCGCGCCAACCGACGCGATGAACGGCCATGGGCTCGGATTGACCAAGTGATAGTCGTGTTTGACGTCGCCGTGCGCCATGTGATCCCTCGTGCGCGTTGCCGGAGCAGAACCCCGGACTAAAACCAATTCCTCAACCGATCGTACCCGCAGCTTCCGGCGCCTCGGTGGAGCGGAAAAACGTGTACGACAAAGTCAGCGTGTTAATTTCAGCGGTGTCCGGGTCGGTCGCGAGTTCGGGATCGACGAAGAACACCACCGGCAGCTCGGCCTCTTCACCAGGCGCCAGAGTCCGATCGGTGAAGCAGAAGCATTCGAGCTTGGCGAAATACTGCCCGGCGACGTGCGGCGTGACGTTATATGTCGCGCGCGCCACCACGGACTCGTTAGAGAGATTGCGCACCGTGTAGAAGGCGAGCCCCGTCTCGCCGATGCGCAGCGACTCGCTGATTTGCTTCGGCGCGAACTCGATCGGCAAGCCGGGCGCGACGTTGGAATCGAAGCGCACTTCGATGCGGCGGTCGAGAATTTGGCTCGGGGCGACGCTGGCTTCCTGCGTCGTGCCGCCATAGCCGGTCATTTTGCAGAAGGCGTCGTAGAGCGGCACCGCGGCGAAGCCGAGGCCGGTCATGCCGATGACAGCGGCGACCACGATGCCGGCCGTCATTGCCATGCGCTTCTTGCTTGGCTCAGTCATGACATGCCGCCCATGACGAGCCCGTCGCGGAGCTTGGTTAGCGTAATCAAGAAGACGAGCGCGACGAAGGCGACGATCGCGAGTGCGATCCACATGTTGCGGCGCTTGCGGGCTTTCAACTCCTCCGGGGTCATGATCAGCGGCTCGCTCATGCGATCGCCTGCTCGACTAGGATCGCGGAAAAGAGCGCGAACAGATAGAGGATCGAAAACCCGAAGAGATTGCGCGCGGCCTTGTCTTCGGCGGGGTCGCCCTCACCCGCGCGCGAACGCAGCACGCGCACCGCCAAGAACAGGAAGAACGCGCCGCCTAAAGCCGCGACGGCGCCGTAAAGCATGCCGCCGAGGCCGGTGAACACCGGCGCCACACCCAGCGGCGCCATCACCAGCGAATACCAAAAAATTTGCGCGCGGGTTGCCTTGGCGCCGTGCGTCACCGGCAGCATCGGCACTTTGGCGGCGGCGTAGTCGTCCTTCTGCAGCAGCGACAGCGCCCAGAAGTGCGGCGGCGTCCAGACGAAGATGATCGCCACCAAGAGCCACGGATCGAGCGTCAGCGAGCCGGTCTTCGCCGCCCAGGCGATCGCCGGCGGCAACGCACCGGCCAAACCGCCAATGACGATGTTGTGCGGCGTCAGCCGCTTCAGCCACATCGTGTAAACGACGGCGTAGAAGAAAATCGTGAACGCCAGCAGCCCAGCCGCGAGCAGGCCGGCGGCGAGATACATGGTGACGACGGACAGCGCCGAGAGCGTCAGCCCCATCATCAGCGCTTCTTCGGCGGCGACACGGCCTGACGGCACCGGGCGCGAGCGCGTGCGCGTCATGATCGCGTCGATGTCGGCGTCGAACCACATGTTGAGCGCGCCGGAGGCGCCGGCCGCGATGGCGATGGCCAAGATCGCGGCAAAGCCCAGCACCAGATCGCCCTGCCCGGGCGCCGCGACGTAGCCAGCGAGCCCGGTGAACACCACCAAGCTCATCACGCGCGGCTTCAGCAGCGCGACGTAGTCGCCCGCGCTCGATGGCCGATCGTGTGAGGCGGTGACATCAACCAATGTGCATCCTCAGTGATGCGTGTCCGGCTTGATCACCGGCAGCTCATTGAACTGGTGGAAGGGCGGCGGCGACGACAGCGTCCATTCGAGCGTGGTCGCACCTTCGCCCCACGGATTGTCGCCGGCCTTGCGGCGCACGATGAACATTTCCGCGAGCGTCACCAGGAAGATCAGAACGCCAAAAGCTGTGATCGCATAGCCGACCGAGGAGATGTAATTCCAATAGGCGAAGCTCTCGTAATAATCGACGATGCGGCGCGGCATGCCCTGCAGGCCCAAGAAGTGCTGCGGGAAGAAGATGATGTTCACCCCAATGAACATGATCCAGAATTGCAGGCCAGCCAGGAACCCGTTGTAGCGATAGCCGCTCATCTTCGGGATCCAGTAGAAGAAGCCCGCGAAGATCGCGAACACCGCGCCAAGCGAAAGCACGTAGTGGAAGTGCGCGACGACGTAATAGGTGTCGTGCAGCGCCGTATCGACGCCAGAGTTCGCGAGCACGACGCCGGTCACGCCGCCGACCGTGAACAGGAAGATGAAACCGATCGCCCACAACATCGGGACCGTGAAGCTGATCGAGCCGCCCCACATGGTGGCGATCCACGAGAATATCTTGATGCCTGTTGGCACCGCGATGACCATGGTGGCGGCGATGAAATAGGCTTCGAGGTCAAGGCCCATGCCGACCGTGTACATGTGGTGCGCCCACACGACGAAGCCGATGACGCCGATGGAGACCATGGCGTAGGCCATGCCAAGGTAGCCGAACACGGGTTTGCGGGAGAAGGTCGAGACGATCTGCGAAATCATGCCGAAGCCCGGCAGGATGAGAATGTAGACTTCTGGGTGACCGAAGAACCAGAACAAGTGCTGGTACATGACCGGGTCGCCGCCGCCGGCGGCGTTGAAGAATTGCGTACCGAAATTGCGATCGGTCAGCAGCATGGTCAGCGCGCCGGCCAGCACCGGCAGTGACAACACCAAGAGCCACACCGTGACCAGGATCGACCACACGAACAGCGGCATCCGGTGCATAGTCATGCCCGGCGCGCGCATGTTGAAGATGGTGGTGATGAAGTTGATGGCGCCCAGAATTGAGCTTGCGCCAGCAATGTGCAGCGACAGGATCAGGAGATCCATGGACGGGCCGCTATGGTGCGCGGGCGATGTCGAAAGCGGCGCGTACAGCGTCCAACCGCCGCCGAAGCCCGGATAGTCGCCGTTGCCAGGCACAATCATCGACAGCAGTGCGAGCGTGAACGACGCCGGCAGCAGCCAGAAGGAAATGTTGTTCATGCGCGGGAACGCCATGTCCGGCGCCCCAATCATCAGCGGCACAAACCAGTTGCCGAAGCCGCCGATCATGGCGGGCATGACCATGAAGAAGATCATGATCAGGCCGTGCATCGTCACCGCCACGTTATAGGAGTGGCTGGAATCCATGTTCAGGTATTGGGCGAGGAACGAGCCCTCGGTGAACACCTGCACGCCCGGCTCGGCCAATTCCCAACGGATGAAGCCGGAGAGAGCGCCGCCGATCAACCCCGCGATAATCGCGAAGATAAGGTACATCGTGCCGATGTCCTTATGGTTGGTCGAATAGACCCAGCGCTTCCAATCATAGAGGCTGGGGCGATGGTCTTCGTGACCGTGCCCTTCGGCGTGAGCAGCTTCGTGCGTCATCGTTGTTGCTCTCTCGTCCTCAGCGCGTGGGTTGTGCGGCAGGCGCCGCCGGCGGTGTTGGCGTCGTCGCGCCTGATGCGGGGGTCGGCGCGGCGGCAGCGACCGTACCGCCCTGCGCGGCGACCCACTGGTCGAACGCCTCGCGGCTGACCGCGTGAATCTCGATCGGCATGTAGGCGTGGTTCACGCCGCACAATTCGGAACACTGGCCGTAATAAATGCCCTCGCGGTCGACGTTGAACCAAGTTTCGTTGACGCGGCCTTGGATGGCATCTTCCTTCACTCCGAACGCTGGCAAAGCGAAGGCGTGGATCACGTCATTCGATGTCACCAGCACGCGAACATTGGTGTTGACCGGCACCAGCAGCGGCTCGGTGGTGGCGAGCAGATACGGACGCCCTTGCGCCCGCGCTTCGTCTTCCGGCAGCAAGTTGGCGGCGATGCTCACGCCTTGATCCGGATACTCAAAGTTCCAGAACCAGGAATTGCCGACCACCTTAAGCGTCAGCTCCGCTTCGGGAATACGTTCTTGTTTGTAAATGAGCGGGAAAGACTTCCACGCGATGGCGACGAGGATGAGCACCGGCACGACGGTCCAGATCACCTCGACCAGAACATTGTGCGTAAACTTTTTCGGCGTCGGGCTAACCCGGCGATTGTAGCGAACGATCACCCACAACAGCAGCGCCAGCACGAACAACGAAACGATGATGATGATCGGCAGCAAAAAATTGTGGAAGTCGTGAATGTCGCGCATGACCTCCGTCGCCGCCGGCTGCAAATCCATGCCGCCTGGCTGCGGCGTGTTGATAACAGCCGCGTGCGCCGCGCTTGTCATCGACAGCGCGCTCGCCGCAAAACTTGCGAACAAAGCCCCTCGCCTCACGCAACGATCCTCCAACAGATTCAGCGTCGGTATGGCGTGAGCGGACGCTCGCGCCTATAGTGATCGGGCGCGGCATTCGACCGCGCCTTGCTATTCTGTAAGTCTTTCAACCCGGGGGGAGCTAGCATGATCCGCGCTGAGCTTCCAAGACGCTTGTGGGGCGCGCTTCGGGCGCTCGGCGCGGCGGTGGCGTTGCTCGCCAGCGCGCCCGCCGCCGCGCAGGACCCGCGCGCCGATCCGCGCGCCATGACCATTATCGGCAATGACGCCAATGCGCGCCGGTGCAGCGCAAACGTCATGGCCGGCGACAGCACGGACGCCACGTTGGAAGCCTGCACGCGCGCGCTGAGCTACCGTCGGATCACGCGGGATGGCCAGATCCAGCTGCTGGTCAATCGCGGCGTCACCTATTTGCGCCGGCAGCAGAACGAAGAGGCGGTAGGCGACTTTGACGGGGTCATCGCCCTCGATCCGCGCAATGCCGAGGCCCATCTCAACCGCGGCGCGACGCTGGTCCAGCTGCGGCGCTATGGCCCGGCTATCGCGTCGATCACCGAGGCGCTGAGCCTGGGGGTGCGCGAGCCTCACAAAGCCTATTTCAACCGGGGTATCGCACGGGAAGCCCTGAATGACCTCCGGGGCGCCTACGAGGATTATTCCACCGCCCTCCAGATCGAGCCCGATTGGGGCCCCGCCAACGCCGAGCTGGCTCGTTTCGCCCGCGGCCGCCGCGAGCACTTGGCGACGGTGCTCGACGAGCCGACGCCTTAGCCGACCGCGCCGTCTGCAGTGACGGTGAAACGGATTTGCTGTGCGTCTACCGCTGCGACTTGGATAACTATATCTCGAAAGCGGACGGTCCGAGTGTTCAGCGGATACGAGAGCTCTTGGTAAAACGCGGGGCGCGCCATGTCCTCGGCCGTATATTCGCGATACTGAAACCGCATGGCTTGGCCATCTATGCCGTTGAATACAATTTCAAAATTCTGACCCCGCGGGCTGCGGCTCACTTGGCGATCAGTTGCTCGAGTAAATCTAGCTCCGGCTGGATTTGGCTGAAACTGATAAACCATCACAACTGGCGCAACGTTTACGTTGTTTAGCACGCCTGGCGCGATAGTGCCGTCATCGGCTATTTGAATTCCAAAAGCATTGTCCTTGGCGGCCACCGTGTAGTTCCTGCCATCCACAACGCGCTCGCCAATTATCGCCAGTTGCTCACCTTGACGAAACCGCATCGTCACTGGCCCGCCGCTGAGCTGAAAATCCTGGCTGGCTACCATCGACGGTGTTTCGGTTACGCTCTCAAGATAATCGCGAACCCGAACGATAGAGTTGCCGACGACCACACTGCGTTCTACTCCGATTATGTAGTCACGCTCTCGAACCTCGCGCGTCGTAGTTACGCCTTTACCCTCCATGGAAGGGGCGACCGTGGCACAGCCCCCCAAGGCTAGCGCCAGCCCAATCAGCACCACTCCGACGTTCTTCCGCATGGACACTCCCCCTTGGGGAACCTTATTCCTCTGTCCATTCGAGCCGTCAAACCGTCTTGTTCGCTGCGAAGAGGGACGCCAGAGGGCGACTCGACCCCTATATTCGGTCAGCATCCCGCCCCGAAGGAGACTGAATATGGCTGACGGCCAACGCGCCCCCGCCCCCGAGCAAGCCGCCGAGATGGATTGGGACGCCGCCCGTCAAATTCTGGCCGACGCCACCATGGGCGCCGACGATGGCGAACTCTTCGTCGAGGACAGCCGCACCGAGAGCTTCCATTGGGACGACGGCCGTCTGAAGTCAGCCTCGTTCGACGCGACACAGGGCTTTGGCCTCCGCGTCGTCGCCGGTGAGCGCGCCGGCTACGGCCACGCCAGCGTGCTGGAAATAGACGCGGTCGCGCGCGCCGCCGAAGCCGCCGCCGCCGTGAAGCTCGGCCATCAAGGCACGCTCGACGTCAGCCCAGCCCGCGTGAACCGCCAGCTCTACAAAGACTTCGACCCGATCGAATCCCCGAGCTTCACCGCCAAAACCGATTTGCTGGCCGAGATCGACGCCTATTGCCGGGCCCGCGACCCGCGCGTCGTGCAAGTCGCCGCCACCTTAGCCGGCGCGCGCCGTGGCCTCACCATCCTGCGTCCCGACGGGGCCAAGCTCACCGATTATCGCCCGCTGGTCCGGGTCAATGTCTCGGTCACCGTCGAACGCGATGGCCGCCGCGAGTCGGGCTCGGCTGGCGCCGGTGGGCGCGAACCCTACGAAGTGTTCATCGCGCCCGAGCGCTGGAAGGCGCTGGCCGACGAAGCGCTGCGCATCGCTTTGGTCAATCTGGACGCGGTCCCCGCCCCGGCGGGCGAAATGGACGTGGTGCTTGGCCCGGGCTGGCCGGGCGTGCTGCTGCACGAAGCGGTCGGCCACGGCCTCGAGGGCGACTTCAACCGCAAAGGCACGAGCGCATTTTCTGGCATGGTCGGCCAGCGCGTGGCCGCGCCCGGTGTAACAGTTGTGGATGACGGGACGCTCGAGAATCGCCGCGGCTCGCTCACCATCGACGACGAAGGCACCCCGACCCAGCGCACCGTGCTGATCGAAGACGGCATCCTCAAAGGCTATCTGCAGGACCGCTTGAACGCCCGCCTCACCGGCGTGGCGCCAACCGGATCAGGCCGCCGCGAAAGCTACGCGCACCGGCCGATGCCGCGCATGACCAACACCTTCATGACCGCCGGCGATCGTGACCCCGGCGAGATCCTGGCGAACCTGAAGCGCGGCGTTTACGCGGTTAATTTCGGAGGCGGTCAGGTCGACATCACCTCCGGCAAGTTCGTTTTCCAATGCACCGAAGCCTACCTCGTCGAAGATGGAAAGATTCAAGCGCCGATCAAAGGCGCGACCCTCATCGGCGATGGTCCGAGCGCGCTCACGCGCGTGACGATGGTCGGCAACGATCTCAAATTGGATGAGGGTGTCGGCACGTGCGGCAAGGGCGGACAGAGCGTGCCGGTCGGTGTGGGCCAGCCGACACTCTACATCACCGGATTGACGATCGGCGGCGCGTAGAACTTCGAGACGCATTTACAAATTAGAGAATCGAAGCAGAGACTGTGTTCATCCCAATGTCTGGGGAGGTTGATACCAATGGCTGCTAAAAAGAAAACAGCGAAGGTCGCTAAGGCGGCGGGCAAGGCGAAAGCCAAGAAGCCGGCCGGCAAGAAGAAGTAAGCTTCTTCTTGAAGTGGACTAACGGAACGCCGCCGCGGCTTTGGCCTCGGCGGCGTTTTCGTTTTCAGGTCGTCGCGCCGGCCCGGCGCTTCGTCGCAAGCTACTGCGGTCGCCCAGAAAAAGCCCCCACGTCTCGCCTCTGTTTCAACCGCTGCAATCATCTTGAAACATGCGGCGGCGCCTATGCGCGACAGCCGCACGCCGCGGGAGACGGCGCCGGGAGGGGAACTAGGAATGTTGGGACGTATGATGGTGTCGGCGCTCGCGCTGACGGGCGTGGCCTACGCGCAAACGCCAGCGAATGAAGCCGCACCTGCGCCGGATTGCGCCCCAACTCCGCAGTGCGCCGTCACGCCGCCGCGCAGCTCAGCTGACCGCGTCACCTATGACGTCGCCTATTTTGCGCAATACAATCCCTCCAACGCGCTCGACATGGTGCGCCAGACGCCGGGCTTCACGCTCGACGGCGGTGACGATCGGCGCGGCTTCTCCGGCGCTGTCGGCAATCTGCTGATCGACGGCGTTCGCCCCAGCACCAAGAGCCAATCGCTCGACGGCATTCTATCGCGCATCCCCGCCAACCAAGTCGTGCGCATCGAAATCCTGCGCGGCGCAGCGGTCTCTGGCGACGCGTCCGGTCAATCGACACTGCTCAACATCGTGCGCACGCCATCAGCCGGCAGCGGACTCTGGGAAGCCGGGTTTGAAATTACATCGCGCGGCGTGCTCGCGCCGCGCGGCGAGCTTTCCTATTCAGGCCGCAATGGCAACGTCGAGTGGGGCGTCGGCGGCTCGATCTTCAGCCAGTATCGCGACCTGCCCGGCTGGCGCGTCTTCCGCGATGAGAACGGCGACCCCAACGGCCGCGCCGAAACCCCCTCGCCGCGCGACTTCCGCGAAAGCACGCTGAACGGCAACATTGCCTTCCCGCTCGCCGGCGGGCGCTTAAGCGCGACAAGCCAAGTCAATTGGTGGCGCTTCCATGCCGACAACGATTTCTTCTTCTACAACGAAGACGGCTCCTTCAATTTCAGCAATGAGAGCGTGTTCGAAGAACAGCGCATGGGCTACGAACTTGGCCTCAACTACGACCGCGACTTCGGGCCGTGGTCGCTCGGCCTGATCGCGCTCGCCAACCGCGCCGTCTACACCAGCGAGGAAGACGGCGCCTTCACTGGCGTCGGCGTCGATGGATATTTTCAGGACGTGCGCCAGGAGTCCGGCGAAACCATCTTCCGCGCCTCGCTTGCCCGCCCGCTCGGCGCACGGCACCGCGTCGAGTTCGGCGGCGAAGGCGCGATCAACACACTCGATCAAGCACTGATCTATGCTGAAGACGGCATCATCTTTCCCTTCACCAATGACAACGTCGCCATCGAGGAGCAACGCGCCGAATTCTTTGTCTCCGAGACGTGGCGTCCAACCGATCTGTGGTCGCTTGAGACGCGGGTAAATTGGGAAACCTCCACCCTCACCTTCAGCGGCGACACCAACGACACGGTTGAGCTGTCCTACTGGAAGCCCTCGGTGCAGCTCTCGCGCACCTTCGGCGGCAACAACCAATTGCGCGCGCGCATCTATCGCGACGTCGGCCAGCTCGACTTCGGCGATTTCACCTCCGCCGCTTCCGTCGCCGACAATCTAATCGCCGGCGGCAATCCCGACCTCGTCCCGCAAACAGCTTGGATCGCCGAGCTCGGCGGCGATCTGCGTTTCCCCGGCGGCGCGGCCCTGAGTTTCACGCTAGCGCAGCACGAAATCAGCGACGTCTCCGATCTGGTGCTGATCGAAGACGACAACGGCACGCCGCTCGATCTCAGCGACGATCTCCTCTACGACGCGCCCGGCAATATCGGCGACGGCGAGATGACGCGTCTCGATGTAAACTTCTCAATGCCAGTGCCGTTCGTCGAAGGCGGACGCCTCACGCTTGAAGGCATGCTGGCCGACCACGAGGTCACCGATCCCGTCACCGGTCAGCCGCGCATCATCTCGTACACGCCGGAGAGCCGCTACGAGATCAACTTCCGGCAAGATCTGCCGGACATCAAATTCGCCTGGGGCATTTCGGTGTTCAAGGAAGGCGAATTCCGCGCCTATCGCTACAACGAAACCGACACCAACGAAGAAGGCCCCTGGGTCGATCTCTTCATCGAGACGACGGCGCTGCCCAACAACATGAAGCTGCGTTTCTGGGCGGCGAACTTATTCGATGGCGACGTCAACCGCGACCGCCGCTTCTACGGCGACCTGAGCGACGCCGATCCCAACAATGACGACCGCAACGGCCCACTGGTGGCGGAAGACATCCGCATGCGCCAATTCGCGCAAGCGCCGTGGTTCATTCTAGAGCTAAGCGGGCGGTTCTGAAACAACTTGGACCGCCGGCGCCCTCGCCGGCGACAGTGCTTCAACATGCGAAACTCGTGCTGACTCAGGCGCCGTCGCCGGCGAGCACGCCGGCGCTCCATAGACTAGCGCGCGCGCGATGGACGCCGCTTGGCGGCCGGCGCCGGGCCATCGGAGTCGAACATCGGGTTCGTATCCCAGTGCCCCTGGAACGGCGCGTCTTTCAGATAATCCGGCAAGCGCGCGCTCAACGCCTTCTCGTTGGCGACCGAGATGATTTGCTGATCCTTCGTCATCGCGCGCAACGTATCGGCGTTGATGTCGCCGATCAGTTCGGAGCTTTCCTTCGCCATCAAATGATTGGCCACGCCAAACAGCTGGAAGACGCCGGCATTGTTGAAGATCGTGCGCCAATCCTTCGGATAGAGTCGCTGCAGCTGGCTCAGATCCTGGAAGAACGGCCACACTTGCAGGCCGTACCCGCGCAATAGCGTCATCGATTGGCGCAGCGGGCCGAATTCGCCGAGCTGGGCGCACTCGTCGAGCAGAAACAGCGTCGAACGCTTCGGGCGCTTCTTGCGGCCCATCACCGTCAGCATCAGCGCGCCGACCCACAAGCGCAGCAGCGCGCCGTGGCTTTCCAGTTTGTCCGGCGGGATGACGATGTAGATCGTCATCGGATCGCCCTTGCGCACAGAGTCGAGACTGATCGTAGACTTCGACAGCGAGCGCAGCGCCGAGTCCGAGTTCACAACTTTCAGATAGCTCTGCGTCGTCGACAGGATGCCGGAGCGCGTTTGCTCGGTGATCGGCAGGAAGCTCGATATATTTTGCTTCGACAGCCGGTTCAGATTTTCGTGGCCCTCGATCAGCGCCGCGAGATTATAAACCGCGTCGTCGCTCATCAGGATTTCGCGCACCTTGCCGAAGTGACGCTCGCTCTTCGGCGAGGTCTCGGCCACGGCGGCGATGACGCCCGCCATCAGCGAGCGGCCCCAATTGTCCCAGAAGGGCTCCTTGTGGAAACCGACATCGCCGGCCAGCAGCGAAGCCAGCATTTCGGCGTCGGCGTCGAGCAGCGCGCCAGGGCGGTCGAACAGGTCGAACGGGTTCAAACTATCGGTGCGCTTGGAGACGGCCCCGAACGGATCGAGCAGGCGGACCTCCTGGCCCATCTCCTTCCGCCGACGATGGGTGACGTGCCAGGTCTCCCCCTTGGGATCGATGACGATCACCGAGCCCTCGAACCGCAGCAGGTTGGGGATAATTACCCCCCGGCCCTTACCGGCGCCGGTCGGGGCGATGGTCAGGAGGTGGCGGTCTTCACCGTAAAGAATGGGAACTTCGCCCTGGATAGCCTCCTCGGCCGCCCTTGGAGCGCCGAAGCCGATCGGGTCGCGGCCGTCGCCATCGGCCTTCCAGCCGAGCAGCAAGTCCATGACTTCCGGGCGCAATCCCTGCCCCGAAGCCTCTGCCGGCTTCTTCCTGGAGCGGGTCGTGCGCGCGCGGGTCATAAGTACCTCCTCGCGGCCGCCCTGGGTGCGACCGAGAATCAAGAATAGCCATCAATCGGGGCCGGACCCGCACCGGATTGCGGCAAACGAGCCGCACCGGTTAAGGCCAGGGAGGGTCGCCGTTCTGGAGGTCCTCCCGAACACAACACCTGGAAAAAAAACCCAGCGCAACGCCTTGACGCTGTTGCGGGCATAACTATCCGGCAAAGCTAATCGCCGGCCTTTTGGACCGGCGATTGCTTTGTTTTTAAACGATTTAACGCTTAATGGACGTCGCCCATCCACTTTTTCAGCACGGGCGACAGCAACAGCAGCAGCACCCCGGTCGCGACCCCCAGGATACCGACCGCGGTGAACACCGAGATGTAGCTCGCGAGCTGTCCAGAGGGATCGACCACTTGCCCGCCGATGGTGTCGGCGGAGGTCTGTTGCGCAATGATCGCCGCGAGGATGTGCGCGAGCGAGCTCGACAAGAACCACACGCCCATCATCAAGCCGACAACGCGATGCGCCGAGAGCTTGGTGATCATCGACAGACCAACCGGCGACAAGAACAACTCACCGGTGGTGTGCAGAAGGTAGAGCAGCGCCAGGAAGACGAGCGGCACGCGGAAGTCGCCGCCCGCGAACTGCGTGCCCCACACCAGCACGAAGAAACCCAAGCCGACCTGGATCAGGCCGAGCGAGAACTTCACCGGCGTCGATGGCTCCAGCTTATGCTTGGAGAGCCAAAGCCACATGGCGCTGAACGGCAAGGCCAAGAGCACGATGTAGCCGGCGTTGAAGCTCTGCGTCTGCGCCGCCGTCATCTCATAGACTTCGCCGCGGAGGCCGGTCGTGTAAGCGATGTAGCCCGCCGCCCCGGCTAGCAGCGCGAAGAACACGGCGCCGTATCCGAGGATGACGGCGTCGACCTTCTTGCGCAGGAACGCCACCACGGTGACCACGATCATGATCGCCGATAGCGCCGCGACGATGGCCAACAGCCCGGTGACGATGTTGTGGCCCAGCGTCCCGCCTTGCGCGACCGTAAGGTCGGTGGAGCGTTCGGCGTAGAGCGAGAGCGAGGAGCCAGCCTGCTCGAACAGCATCCAGAAGATGACGCTGAAGAAGATCAGGATCAGCGCCGCCACCATCTTGGAGCGCTCGGCGCCTTTGAAGCCAGCCAAAGCATAGACCAGCACCAAGCCAAAAAGCGCCGGCACCACGATTGGCAGCGCCGCTTCCATCAGCTCAGCTTGCTGCACCAGCATCCAGGCCGGAATGACGGCGACGATGCCCAGGATCCAGAAAATGCCCTGCGTAAACGCACCAATCGGGCGTGGCGGATCGGCTTTGCCCTGTAGGTATTTCTGCCCGAGCAAATACTGCGCGAGGCCAATCGCCATACCGATGCCGGCAAGGCCGAACCCGTATTTCCATCCGTAAGTCTGGCCGAGATAACCGCACGCCAAGGTCGCCAGGAAGGCGCCGAGGTTGATGCCCATGTAAAAGATCGTAAAGCCGCCATCGCGCCGCGGATCGCCTTCGGCATAGAGCGCGCCGACCGTGGTCGAGATGTTCGCCTTCAGGAAGCCGACGCCAACGATGATCAGCGCCAGCGAGAGATAGAGAATCTGAACGTAAAGCGGTTCTTGCTCGACGCGGCTTTCATAACTGCCATCGGCGAGCGTGCGCACGACGACATCATCTTCCGCCGCATCGGTCGCGCCCGGCGTATACGCCTCCGCCGCGGTGAGGCTCGTCTGCTCCACCTCGTAGCTGACGCCGTTCATCTCGATCACCGGCACTTCGCCGCCGGTCACAATCGGAAACTCGCCTTCGCCCGGGATTTGCAGCGTGGTCGCCGGCGCTTCGCCGCACGGCAGGCCAACCATGCTGCACAGCGAATAGAGGAAGGTCGGCGGCTCCGAGGCTAACGTATAGCTGCCGTCCTCAAGACGGCGCGTTTGGCCGTTGCCGCTGAGGTCGATGTGCTCCGACACCTGGAAGCGCAGCAGCGTGCGGCCTTCGGGAATTTCGATGTAGAGGTTGCGGTCGCTGCCGCGGCCATCGGCTGTGACGAGATAGCTCTCCCCGCCAACATCGAGATATTGCCGCGAGCCCGAACCCTCGAACGCCATGCCGAAGTGGCCGCACACAAGCAGCGCAGCCCCGATGGTCACCGCCTTGCGGGCGCCGAGGAAACGGTCAGCGATAACGCCGCCGATGACGGGGATCAGGTACACCAGCGCCGCATATGCGCCGTAGAGCCCCTGCGCCGCTTCGTCTGAAAACAGGAAGTGCTGGGTCAGATACAGAACCAGCAGCGCGCGCATGCCATAGAAGGAGAAGCGCTCCCACATCTCGGTGAAGAAGAGCGTCACCAGACCACGTGGGTGGCCCATGAAGGTTTCTTCGCCTGGCCCTGCCCCGGCGGTTGCGTCGGTCATCAATGAATCCCCTGGGCGCGCTCGCGCGCGCTCCCGTCCCTAACTCAGGCGACAGACAAGCCTTGTGACAGCCTATGCGTCAAGCTTAGGTCGCTGAACGGAGTTCCGGGTCCAGCACCCACCAGAAGGTCGTTCCGGGGTTGGAGTCGAGCCAGAAGCCCAAGCGCCGCAAGGTCCGCACCGAGGCGATGTTGCGGTGATCGCAGCCGGCCAGGATCGATTCGGCGCCCGCTTCGTCAAACAGCCAGTCAATCACCGCGCCCGCAGCTTCCAGCGCGTAGCCCTGCCGGCGCCTACTCTTTGCGATACCGTAGCCGATCTCGAATTCGCTCGCCGCGCGAAGTGAAGGCTCAAAACGCACGTCGCCGACGACGGCGCCTTCGTCGCGATGAATAGCAATCGCTCTGGTCGGCGCCGGCGCCGGCCCCCAAGCCTGCGACACCGAACGCGCCACCAATCCCAAACTCGCCTGACACCACTCCGCCGGCGCGTCAGCGCCAAGCACGTCAGCAAACGCCGCCTGCCCCGCCCGCGCCGCCTGCGCCAATTCCGCCGTCACCGGCTCCAGCCGAAGCCGTGGCGTAATCAAGGGACGGTCAAGCGCGCGCATATCAGCAGAGAATGACGCGCTAAATGCACGCCGGCAACTGCGACGCTTGAGAACAATCACCACCGTCATTCCGGCCGGAGGCGCTTAGCGCCGTAGAGCCGGAACCCAGGGGCAAACGACGCGCTGTAGGCCCTGGGTCCCGGATCGCGCTCCGCGCGTCCGGGATGACGCTGCTGTTGATTAGTACGCGCACGCCTCGAACACCGGCCGCACATCCCCGTTCCACTCAGTACGATAGCGCTCAATCAGGCGCTCCGCCGGCGTGACGCCGGTGGCGGCGATGTCGTCGAGTTCGCCCAGGAAATGCGTTTCATCGTCGCCGCTATTGTCGCGGCGGGCGCGGGCTTTCAGGCCCTGGCGCGCAATCGCCAACGCCGCTTGCGCGATGTCGCGGGCGCTGTTGCCGCGGATCGGCGCGCGCAAGCCCAGCACCGGCACGGCGCGGCGCAAGCTCTCGCGATCCTCCTCCGTCCAACTCTTCACCAGCGACCACGCCGCTTCGAGCGCGGCGTCGTCATAAAGAATGCCAGCCCAAAACGCCGGCAGCGCGCATAAGCGCGACCACGGTCCGGCATCGGCGCCGCGCATTTCAAGATACGTCTTCAGACGCACCTCCGGAAAAATCGTCGTCAGGTGATCTTCCCAATCTTTCGCGGTAGGCCGCTCGCCCGGCAGCGCCGACATCTTGCCGTCCATGAAAGCGCGGAAGCTTTGGCCGGAGCAATCGACGTATTTGCCGTCGCGATAGGCAAAGTACATCGGCACATCGAGCGCGTACTTGGCGTAGCGCTCAAAGCCCATGCCGTCTTCGAACACGAACGGCAGCATGCCGGTGCGGTCCGGATCGGTGTCGGTCCACACGTGCGCGCGGTACGAAAGAAAGCCGTTGAGCCGGCCCTCGGCAAATGGCGAGGCGGCAAACAACGCCGTCGCAATCGGTTGCAGCGCCAGGCCGACGCGAAACTTTTTCACCATGTCGGCTTCGGACGCGAAGTCCAAATTCACTTGCACCGTACACGAGCGGAACATCATCTGCCGGCCAAGGCGGCCGACTTTGCCCATATAGTCGCGCATGATCTTGTAGCGGCCTTTGGGCATAATCGGGATGTCTTCGAGCGCCCATAGAGGCTGGAAGCCCACACCCAAGAACGCAATGCCAAGGTCGTCGCAAATCGTGCGCAGCTGCGCGAGGTGCGAGCCGGTCTCGGCGCACGTCTGATGCAAATGTTCGAGCGGCGCGCCGGACAATTCAAACTGGCCGCCCGGCTCAAGCGTGATCGACGCCAAGCCTTGCTTCAGCGCGATGACCTTGCCGTTCTCGGACACCCGCTCCCAGCCGTAATTGTCGGCCAGGCTATTGAGCAACGTGCCAATGCCGCGCTCGCCCTCATAGGGGACCGGCGCAAGCGTATCTTTATAGAAGGCGAACTTCTCGTGCTCAGTGCCGATGCGCCAGGTCGAGCGATCGGGCTTCGGCCCCTGCTCCAAATGGGCGACGAGATCGCGGAAGCCCGTCAGCACCGGGGCCTTTTCTTTCGTGTTGGCCAAGTGCGTCCTCCCAGGCTTTGCGCGCATGTGGAGCCTGCCGGGCGCCGCCGCAAGCCGTCACCCCTCGCGCCAGTCGCCCCACGCCGCTTGAATGACGCTTAACGCCGCGATCACCGCCGTCTCCGCCCGCAAGATACGCGGTCCAAGCGACACCGGAACGACATACGGGAGCGCGCGCAGCAGCCGCCGCTCCTCCAACGTAAAGCCACCCTCTGGGCCGATGAGCAACGCAAGCGCTCCCCCTCCCC
>Ga0163146_10000257_pt1 | contig 74595 bp, 57 predicted proteins | sample OliLakLV19MP7G1_FD_148648 | JGI IMG/M metagenome (GOLD analysis project Ga0163146, IMG submission 148648) | Freshwater microbial mat bacterial communities from Lake Vanda, McMurdo Dry Valleys, Antarctica - Oligotrophic Lake LV.19.MP7.G1 | ecosystem: Environmental > Aquatic > Freshwater > Lake >... | reverse complement strand
GCACGGTCGCGGCGAACGCGATGCCCGTGGTGAGGAGCAGTGCTGTCGTGGCGACGCACACCGCGACCGTGCGGCCCGCTCCGCCACGAATCAGTCCTCTGGCGGCAACATGTCCAGTCGTCCGGAGCATCGGTCAAGCCTTGCGGAAGGGCGCAACTGCGAATTCGCGCGGAGCCGCCGGCGGAGTCGCGCTCGGAACGATCGACCGATCACGAGCCGGAGTTCCAACCGCGGGCAACGAGAGCGGCGCGAGCGAGTCGACAACGCGATTGATTCGATCGCGATTTTCCCGCAGCGACGACCGCATGAGGTCTTCGAACGCAGCACCATCGTTCATCGCGCGACGCGAGCCATCGATCCACCACAGGCCGCAGCCGAGCACAGCGAGGACCGCCATGGTTCCCGCACAACGCCGCACGATCGCAATGAATCGACGTCGTCGCGCGACCCGCGCATCCGTCGCGCGAAACCCGAGCCGTGCCATGACGTCGCCAGAGACATCCGGCGCACCCGCTCGGGCAGCAGCGTCGTCAGCCAGCCATTCGAAGAGCCGCTCGATTTTTGTTGCTGGCCGCATCACTCGCAGGCCTCCATCGCTCGTTGCTTCGTCGTTGCATCGGCGCAGATTGCAACGTGCATTCGCCTTCTTGCGCGATGAAGATGACTCTTAATCGTGCCTTCCGGCATGCGCAAATGCTCAGCGATGTCTTGGATCGGCCACTGTTGCTGATGAAAAAGGAGGACGATTTCGCGCTGCTGCGGATTGAGCGACTCAAGCGCCGCGTCAAGCAAGACCTTCACATGCTCTCGACTCTCGTGGTCGGAGGCGAGCGCATCGGGACGCGGCTCGTCACCTTGCCATGCGCCGACTGTGTCGGAGTCGTACGAGGGACGATGCTTCTGAAGATGGTTGACAAAGAGGCGCCGCGCGATCGTGAACAACCACGTCGAGAAGCGGAACCGGTCGTCGAAGCGGTCGAGGTTGCGAAGCACTCGAACGAACGCTTCCTGCACCATGTCCTCCGCGACATCGGGACGACCCGACAGCCGGAGCATGAACGCGAAGAGCGCATCTTGATGACCGCGGATGAGTCGCTCGATCGCGACGCCGTCGCCGCGCTTGGCCTTCCGAATGAGTGAGCGTTCAACAGTCTTCAGCACGCGGCGATCCTCGCAGTCGACGAACCGAACCAAAGCCGCACCCTAGCGGTTGCAAGATCTGCCGAGTATACGGATCACACTCGGCCGACGGTGATGGTGCAGACGCCAAGGGTCAGTACGTGCGACGACACGGCCGAGAACCCGGCGCGGCGGAGTTCCGCGGCCAGAGCTTCGGGAGTCAGAAAGGTCGCAACGGAACGCGGCAGGTAGCGATACGCCCCGGAGCGATCACCCGAGATGAGCGTCGCGGTCCAAGGCATGATCTGCCTCGTATACAGGTGATTGGCCGCGCGGATCAATGCGTTTCGGGGCTCCGAGAATTCCAATATGACAAGGCGTCCTCCCGGACGGAGGATTCGCCGACACTCGCGCAGCGCTTGGCCCGCATCACCGACGTTCCTAATTCCAAACGCGATCGACACGACGTCAGCCGATTGATCGGCGAGAGTCAACTTGGTGGCATCGCCCGCTTCGTACCGGATCGTCGGCTGGTTCGCCCGCCTCCGCCGCCCGGACGCCTTGGCTCGCGCGATGTCGAGCATCTGCGGCGTGAAATCAACCCCGAGAACGCTCCTGACTCCGGCGGCGGCGAAGGCTTCAGACAGGTCCCCGGTGCCGCAGGCGATGTCGACGACGTCCGAGGTGGCGTCTACCGCCGCGAGGCGAACGGCCGCGCGACGCCATCGCTGATCGAGACCGAACGAATGGAGCCGGTTGTTGATGTCGTATCGCGGCGCGATCGCTCCGAACATGGCTTGGACCCGCACCGCCTTGTCGGACTGGGCGTGGACGTCGGCGGCGAGCAACTCGTTCGACCACGCAGGTCCAGTCGTTGGGGGAGGCTCGGCCGTCATAACGCCGCGGAGTATAGGGCAGCCGCTTTGGGTGCAGCCCGTTCGCCGCGCGACTGCTTTCGCCACCCGACCGCTCGGGTGCTAGCATCGCCGCCGTGATCTGCGATCTCGAAACGCGCGTCTGGGCCTCGCCGATGCAGCTCGGTGACGCGATCGCGAACGCGCTCCGCCGCCCCCGCACCGAAGTGCGTTTGCAAGGTACCCCGTATGACGCGGGGCATGAAGAGGCGCACGTGGCGGCGATGCGCCCGGTCGCCCGCGCGTTCGTGCTCGGGTTCCGTTCCGTCATGCTCGGTGCCGAGATCAGCAATGAGTACGTCGCGCAGGTCACACGCCGTCGCGCCGACCGCTTGGTCGCTGTTGCGGGCATCGACCCCATGGCACCTTCGTGGCACGATGATCTCGACCGTGCGATCGCGAACGGCCACGTCGCCGTCACGGTTAGTCCCGCGTGCCAGGGCTACCCCCCATCGCACTCTGCCGCCATGCTGCTTTGGGAGGCTTGCGCCGAACGGCGACTTCCCGTCATCGTCTCGAAGCCGGGGACACTGCCCGCCCCCGCCAGCCTTGAGTGCGATCGACCGCTCCTTTGGGACGAACCGCTTCGCGCGATTCCTGAACTAACACTCGTGTTCGCAGGACTTGGTGCTCCGTTCGTTGAGGAGACGCTCGTTCTCCTCGCCAAACACGAACGTACGTTCGCGTCGCTGGCTGGCGCGGCCCGACGTCCGATCGACGCGTATCGCTGGCTACTCGCGGCACACGACGCTGGCGTCAGCGAACGATTGCTCTTCGCGTCGGGGTTTCCCTTCGATACGCCCGCCTCGGCGCTCGAGCGACTTTATACGCTCAACGCTCTCGTTCTCGGGACGACCCTGCCAGGAATTCCACGGCGGGATATCGAGCGCATCGTCGAACGGAACGCGTTTGATGCGCTCGGCATCCGCGATCCGATCGCGCACCAACCCGCTGGCGATCAAGTCGCTCTCTTGGCCGCAGCTCGCTCACTGCTTTCGGACCGTTGACCGAACCTCACCATGCACTCCTCGACGCGCCTCGCACTGTTGTTTCTGGCTGCATACGTTGGCACCGCCACCGGCTGCGCTGGCTGGGTTGAGTACGTCACCGCTCCAGACGGTGGCGCGCTCCACATCGAGGGCCTGGGTGAGCGACCCGCTGCGATCGATTCGCTGCTTCCCTTTGGAACTTACGCGACGACCGAATCGGATCAGTCCATGATCGTGAGCGACGTCCCGCTCGAGGCCCTGCTCAAAGGCGGAGTTCGCGAGGGGCAGTTTCTTCACGCGCAGTTGCTATGGGAACCGAAGCCCGGCGCGACTCCAGTCGATCCCAGCGCGACGAACGTGACGCTGCGCTACGTGGTTGTCAGTAACGGAAAGTTAGGACTGTACGGCGGTGCGGGCTTCGCATGGCCGCGAGGCACACCCGGGGAGGATCCTCTCACCTTGGTGGTGCAGGGAAGTTCGCTCTCGCTGCTCGCGAGTACCGAGGGGTTCATCGACCCGCTCACTCCCGCCCAACTCACCGGAACGATCTCTACGCCGCCCAACGAGGAGGAAACACGGCGATATCGCCGCGGACTCAGCCAACTCGTCACCGACGCCTTCGGCGCATCGCGGTGGGTCGATCGTCGCAACCAAGACCTGTCCCCAGACGAAGTGATTGCGCTCCTCTTTCCGTCTCCTTTCGAACTGGACGCAGAGCAATTCAAATCGCGCTGAGCGACTCGATGACGTTGCGTGCCACCACCTCTCGCTCTGGATCATTCGGGTCGAAGAGCGTGATCATGCGGCCTTGAGCCCCTGGGAATCTGAAGAGCGCGTGCTCAAGGAACGGTTCGCCGAGCGCAGCCGTGCCGCCGTACAAGACATCGCCTGCAAGCGGAAATCCTAGATCTGCGCACATCACCCGAATCTGATGAAAGCGACCGGTGACGAGGCGAATCGCAACGTGTATCTGTCCGCGATGTGACGTTGAGGGCGCCGTCGCGAGGATGTCGAGATGCGCCGGATCACCACCGGCGCGAACACACTCAGCACGCCGCCCGCGCCGCCGAACGTAGCGCCGGTGCGAGCCGCTCAACGAGGGAGCGCTGCCGGGAACGAACTGATCTCGCGCGCATTTACCGACCTCAAGCCGCGCGAAATATCCTTTCGTCCAACTCCCCGCTCGAATTGCTTCCGAGTGACGACGAGCAGCGACACTATCTCGAGCAATCAAGAGGAAGCCGCGCGTGAGGCGATCCAGTCGATGCGGCAGTCGTGCCTCGGGCCAGCCCGCGCCGTGGCGTACGCGTTCAAGCGCTGCATCCCCTGCCTCGGCACCCGTTAACTCGCTCGACATCCCTGCTGGCTTCAGCACCACCAACTCGTCGTCACCGTGGTGGACGACTCGCAGGCCCCCGATAGGAGCCCTTCCGCGCACGTCGTGATCGCCAGCTGCCACGCGCTGCTAGGCCTTAATCAAACCTTCACGAATTGCGTACCGCGCGAGCTCGACTCGGTCGTGAATGTCGAGTTTCTCCATCACAGTCGTGACGTGCTTGTCGACGGTTTTCACGGAGATAGACATCATCTCGGCGATCTGTTTCTTCGCAAACCCGCGGCCGACGTACCGCAAGACCTCCAACTCACGGTCTGACAGTCGCTCTCCCTTGGTACCCCCAGCGCCCCGACCGGAATCGGGTGGCAGTATGCGATCCCGGACCGAAGGCGACAGATAAGCGTTGCCCTTCGAGAGCTCGCGAATACCGTCGATGACCGTGTCGATGCGATCAGCCTTGCTCACGTAGCCCCGCACGCCAAACTGTCGTGCAGACTGAATCAGGCGATCCTGCACCGCGCCGGTGAGAACCAGCACTTCCATCGTCGGACGCTCGCGTTTGAGCTCGACGACGAGCTGGAAGACGTCCTTGCCAGGCATGTCGATGTCCAAGACCAAGACACGCGGCGACTTCGCCAACGCCTCCGCGTGCGCGCCTTCGGTGGTTTCGGCCTCACCAACGACCCGTATGTCTGGAGTGGCGTTAACGACCCCGACGACTGCGGAACGGATGAGGGCATGGTCGTCAGCGACGACGACAGTAATCGGCTCAGGCATGGTGGGTGCCTCCTTGTAGGCTTCGCAGACAACGGCCTCCACGAATCCACAGAATGTACGACAGAGTTACGCATCGGTAGGAATTCGCCCGAGAATTGTCAGCCTCCGGGTACGAGTTTCCGCGCCCATTGTCGCTATGCACCGTGGCGCGTTGTGCCCAACTTGTGACCAAATTGAGGTCAATTTGGGAATTTTGGGTGACGACCCCATAGAGGAAACCCGCGCGAGCGGGTTGTATGCGTGCCGTTTGACGGTCGCTCGCGGAGTGCGAGCGGATCCGACGCGTCGGAGACCGCGGATCTGCATCGGTTCAGTTGCGACCGGAAGGTTGAGAGCCCAGCGTGGGTGTGTGCCCCGTGGGCGAGCAGGGACGGTGTCGTGCGGCGTTGTCGCACGCAATTGGGGAACCGACCATGCAAGTCCCGAGCGCCCGAGCGGATCTCGTCCTCCAACTCTTCGACGCCTACTACGAGCGCGTCTACGCGTTCCTCAGGAAATCGACGGCGCCGGAGATTGCTGATGATTTAGCCCAAGAGGTCTTCGTGAGGCTGCTCCAGCATCCACAGTTGGAAGAACTGACCATCTCGGTCTCCTACCTCATCAAGATCGCTCACAACCTGATGCGCCGTCGTTACGCCCGCGCGACGAGGCTCCGGGAACTCCTTGCGGAACGCCGCTCGAATGAAGTATTCGAGGTCCGCGCTCCAGTCGTCGTCGATGCAACCCTACTCGACGCTGCGTTAGGGCTCCTTTCAGGTGACGAGCAAACGGCGGTTCGATTGATCGTGTGTGAGGGAAAGAGTTACCAGCACGCCGCCGAGAGCCTTGGAGTGTCGGTGACAACAGTCAACAACTGGAAGCATCGCGGACTCGTCAAGATGCGAAAGCTGCTCGTCGAAGGCCATGACGCATCACTCGAGACCGCGCCGCCGACCGCCTACCGCGCTGGACGCGCCGAACCGGTCTCTGAGGTCCGTGACAACCCACGACAGGTCCGCGTTGGACCGAAGCGGCGCTGGAACAGCGGAGGTTGGTCAGTCGCTGGCGGCAGCGTCGCGTGACCTTGGTGTCGTGTCCCGTGACAGACCGACTACCGCAACACTCGAATCAGCCCCCAGACTAAGCCTGAGAAGAGCCCGAGCAGGATGAGGAGCACGACCGCACGGTGGCGGCGAGATCGCTGAAGAAGAACGCGTGGCGGATGTCGCAGTGTGTTGCCATCGATGAACGCGAAGCACTTCGGACAGACATCGGCCGCGTCCCAGATCAACGCTCCACAGTCGGGGCAGTAGGCTTGGTCGTCTTCTCGAGTGTCGCGCGACGACACCCTTTCGTCGACGTCATTCAACTCGTCGAAGTCGTCGTCGGAATCGTGCGTCTGGCGCGGCATCGTGCGGCTTGTACGATAGCGTTCGGAGGGACTTTCCCAATGGCCGCAACGCCGTCCACCATGATCCCGCTTGGCACCCTAGCAGCGCCGTTCGAACTTCCGGACGTACGCGGTGGGCGCGTTTCGCTCGCATCGCTCGTCGATGCCCGAGCGGTGCTCATCGCTTTCATCTGCAATCACTGTCCGTTCGTCAAGCACATCCGCGCCGAGCTTGCTCGCCTCCCACGCGACTACGCGAGCATGGGGCTTGCGGTCGTCGGCATCTGTTCGAACGATCCTGTGGCGTATCCGCAAGACAATTTCGAAGCCATGAAAGTCGAAGCGGCCGAGGCCGGTTGGTCGTTCCCGTACTTGCACGATCCCGATCAAACGGTCGCCCGCGCCTACGGTGCAGCGTGCACACCAGACTTCTTCCTGTTCGACCGAGAACGCAAACTCGCCTATCGGGGACAACTCGATTCGAGCCGTCCCAGCAACGGATTGCCGGTGACTGGAAGCGACCTGCGAGGTGCGATCGAGTCAGTGCTTCGCGGGATCGCGCCTATCGGCGAGCAGATCCCCTCTATTGGCTGCAACATCAAGTGGACGAGCCGATGACGGGGCCACGCCGAGCCAGCGACCCCGCGGTCGGCTTGACGGTTCGGAGGCGCGTGATATTCTTCCCAATCCTCAAGCGCCAGCCGTGCTTGAGGCTGATTGCCTAAGGGGCGGTAGCTCAATTGGTTAGAGTACCGGCTTGTCACGCCGGTGGTTGCGGGTTCGACCCCCGTCCGCCTCGTTGCCCCTGCTCGTCGGCAAGACACCGTCGTTGGAAGACGACACGAAGACGACGACAACGCCTTGCCGCCCTGCGGTGAGGCGTTGTCATACGCGCCGAATTTTCGAGGTCACCACAGCGATCCGGTATCAACAATCAAACCAGGTCGGGCCGCTTCCGCTGTCGACTTTGAGCGGAACAACGAGGTCCATCGCTCGCTCCATGACATCAACGATCATCGCGCCAGCGTCAGCGATCTCGTCGTTTGGAACTTCGAACACGAGTTCGTCGTGAATTTGCAGAAGCATTCGCGCCCGTTGGTGGCGCTTCGGTAGTTCCCGGTAGAGTCGAACCATTGCGACTTTGATGAGATCAGCAGCGCTCCCCTGCACCACGGTGTTGATAGCAATGCGCTCGCCGAAGTTCCGCTCCGCTGGCTGTTTCGAGTGAATCTGCGGTGTCGGCCGACGGCGTCCAAGAATCGTCTCGACGAAGCCGTTCGTACGGGCCTTGCTAACACATGCTTCCAGGAAGTCGCCGATTCGCGCGAACCGTTTCCGGTAGTCATCAATGATCTGTTGAGCTCGCTCGCGTGAAACGCCGCGCCCCAGTCGACGCGCGAGACCATATGCAGTGATGCCGTAGACGATGCCAAAGTTCACCATCTTCGCCGTGTGGCGCATGTCGTCGGTGACCGCTGCGACATCCACTCCGAACACCTCGGCAGCGACAGCTTTGTGAATATCCAGTCCACCGCGGAACGCAGCGATCAGCGCCGGATCGCCTGAGAGATGGGCTAGCAAGCGCAGTTCGATCTGCGAATAATCGGCAGCGAGTAGCAGCATGCCCGGCGCCGCCACGAACGCGCGACGAATATCTCGACCAATCTCGGTGCGGATCGGAATGTTCTGGAGGTTCGGATCGCTCGAACTCAACCGCCCTGTCGCTGTCACCGTCTGATGAAAGCTAGCATGCACCCGCCCGGTTTTCACTGAAATCGCGGCCTTCAGCGCGACGAGATACGTGCCGACGAGTTTGGTCAGCTGGCGGTATTCAACGATCTTGGCAGGGAGCGGGTGCGCGACGTCCGGGTCTTCAGCGAGTTTCTCAAGCACCTCAACATCGGTTGAGTACCCCGTCTTCGTTTTCTTGACTGGTTTCAACCCGAGCCCTGGTGGATCGGCGTTCTCTTTGTTGAAGAGCACCGCAGAGAGTTGCTTCGGGCTGTCAGGATTGAACGCAATCGGCGCAAGCGAAGAGATTTCCGCCCGCAGCGCTTCGATCCGCCGCTGGATCGCGTCGCGCTGGCGATCGAGCTCAACCGGGTCGACGATGATGCCGTTCCACTCAAGTTCGGCGAGCACCTCGACAAGGGGCAATTCAACATCGGCGTTCAGCGCGGACAGTCCCATCGCTCCGAGTTGCGGCGCAAACATGTGATGGAGCCGCAACGTGACGTCTGCGTCTTCCGCGGCGTACGGCCCGGCGATGTCGAGCGGAGCTTGATCGAACGTACGCTCGTTGTCGCCGATCACCGCCGAGATGGGCATCGTGCGGTACCCAAGCAAGTTTTCCGCGAGCGCATCGAGGCTATGACTCGAACGCGTCGCGTCGACCAAGTAACTCTCTACCATCGAATCACCGGCGATGCCCGCCAGTCGGATTCCGGCGTTCCGAAGAACATTGAGGTCGTACTTGAGGTTGTGTCCGACCTTCCGTACCTGTGAATCTTCGAGGAACGGACGAAGAATCGCGACGCCCTCTGCAAGTGTGAGGTGGTTCGACGGCTCTGGCGATCGCAGCGGGACATAGACACCAGTGCCCTCTTTGGTCGAGAGACAGACACCCGCGAGATTCGCTTCGTGGGCGATCAACGAGTCGGTCTCGGTGTCGACTGCGACGACATCGGCGCGCCGCGCAACGTCTAACCAAGTGACTAACTCCGCGTTTGTACAGAGCTGTCGGTAGTCGCCTTTTGGCAGCTCTGCTGCGCTCGGCGCCACGACCGCAGAATCCGCCGCGAACAGCGTGCCGCGTCCGTCATCGATCGCGGGCACGACCGGCGCTGCGCTCGGCGCGGCAACGCCCATCGCGGCAGCGATCTGTCGGAGCTCGTCGCGATGACGATGGAAGCCGAGTTCGCGTAACGCATCGAGCAGTTCTGGAACGTGTAGCCGAGATCCCTCGACCTTCGCGCTCTCGAGCGCGAATTCAACGTCGCAGTCTTCCTTCAACTGAACGAGGGAACGCGAGAGCGCCAGGGTGTCGCGCGCTGCGGCGATGGACTCGCCCTTCTTGCCCTTCACCTCTCCAATGCGGCGCAGCAACTCGTCGAGCGAACCAAACTCGGTGATAAGCTGGGCTGCGGTCTTGGGTCCGATCCCCGCTACACCGGGGACGTTGTCCGCGGTGTCTCCCATGAGCGCCAGCATGTCGACGACCTGCTCGGGTCGAATGCCCTTCTTCTGGAACAGTTGTTCCGTGCCCAGCGCTTCTCCGGTGTGAACGTCGTACAGCTTCGTCTTGTCGTCGAGCAGTTGGCCGAGGTCTTTGTCCTTCGAGACGATGCGGATTTCGAGTTCAGGATCTTCGCGGCGCAAGCGACGCACGAGCGTCGCGATGACGTCGTCCGCCTCGGTGCCCGGACATCCGAAGGCGGGCACGCCGAAGAGCGCGAGCAGTTGGAGACACCGATCGACTTGCGGTCCAAAATCTGACGGCGGCGGCGGACGATGCGCCTTGTACTCTGGGTAGATCTGGCTGCGAAACGTTCCGCGGTCGCCTGAGACATCAAGAATGACCGCGAGGTAATCGGGCTTCTCCTCGCGCAACACCTTCAACATCATCCCGACAAAGCCGAACGTGAGATTCGTCGGCTCGTTGGTGATCGGGCTCGTGAGACCCGGCCGGATGGCGTGATACGCGCGAAAGAACTGAGCATAGCCGTCGATGAGATAGAGCCGCTTCGGCATGCTTCAGGCGTCCGTTCCGCTCGTGGCGTGCAGGGCGGCAAGACGCGCGAGGTACGCGGGTCCCGGCGTCACGCCGCGCCGCGCCATCACCGTCTTCGCGACCTCGATGAACTTGCTGAGCGTGTAGCGACGCTCGCCCTCATCGGTGAGCCAGCCGAAGCGGCGCAGCGTCGTCGGTGGCGGCTTGCTCGTTGCGATCATCGCGCCTGTTCCCAGCACGCTCCCAGTCATGATGCGCGTGCCGATCGCACACTTCACATGATCGCCAATCACCGCGCCGAAGAAGATGCGGCCCGAACGAACGCGCGGACCGTCGGATTCAAGTCGGACTGGCACTTCGCCGTAGGTATTGAGCAAATTCGAATTGTCGGTGCCCGCGCCGAGATTCACCCACTCACCCAGCACTGAATCACCGAGGTGACCGTCGTGAGTCTTGTTCGAGCGACCCGCAATGGAGGTGCCGCCGACTTCGCCGCCGAGCCGACACTGCATACCGCACGTCACGTTCGGTTTGATCAGCGAGCGATCGGAAATCGTCGAGCCCTCGCCGATGGAACAGGGGCCGCATACGACGCTCATCGGACGAATGAGACACTTGGGACCGACCACGACCGGACCGGCGCTCGCATCGAAGACAACCTGCGGCGCAACGTTCGCAGTCCGGTGCAAGAGGACCGGATGCGTTCCCATGCGTGATGCATGAGGATCGGGCAACATCGCGTACTCGAGCGCCGCAGCCCGCGGCACCATTGCTGCGATATCCGACGTGATGTTCGCGCCGAGCGCGTTGAGGATGTCCCAAGGGTATACCAGCAGCGACGCGCTGGATGGCCGCGAGCGCGTGCCGCGCGGAAGTTCGCCGCTAGCGAGAAATCGCTCGACATCCGCACGCGACAGTCGTGCGGCCACGACGACTCCACCGCTCGTGACCACGTCATTGGGCTCAAGACCAAGCGCCTCGCTCGCTTCAGCGAGTCGTCCATTCACGACGATGAATGAATCGCCTTGAGGAAGCACTGACGCCAGCCCTGTCGTCTCGAGAACCAACGCCTCGAGCGACGCGGGCACCTTCGCAGCCACGGCGAGCCCGAGCGCCCGCTCAATGCGCTCGCGCGTTGTGATCGCACCGGTGCGCAACGCGAACACTGGCGCGAGATCGCAGAGCGGACCGAACTCTCCTTGACCGTCGTCCAACAAGACGAGGCCCGGCACAGCGTTTGGCATCGCTGCAATCTAGCAGCCCACCGGCGACCGCATCACCCGCGTCGCGGCGACCATGGCGCCGACCCGGCAAGGCCGAGTATGACGAGCGTCCGATTGAGTGGAATTGCGATGAGGACCGCGATGGCTCCTGAGCTCATCGCACCGAGCGCTTCGGTCCCCATGTATCGAACCGCCGTGCCGGTGGGCATCCACGGCGGCAAGGTTCCTGCGTACCAGCCCCGCGCCGAATAGATCGCGGTCGTGACGACCATCGTTGCGAGCACGAAGAGAATCGTCAGCACACCGAGTGCGAGCGGGTTGCGTCGTACCACCATGCTGCGGAGTGGTAATACGAGTTGAGCACCAAGGACGAAGCCGAGTGCCGTCGGACCGATCAGTTGGTACGGGCGGACTCCGTCGAGGAACGCAATGCTGGGGCTCGTGCAGTCAACGAGAAGACCTGCGAGAAACGCTGCCCAAAGAGCCGTCGGTCTCGTCGCGTGGAGCGCGACGAAGGTGACGAGCGCGGGCACAATCGCGGGCCAGACGGTACCGACCGCAAAAACCTGCATGAATGAGGTGTCAAGCACTATCCCGACTAACAACATCACGATGAAGACACCCCACCTCATGGTGCGCCCTCTTCTAGGGCGTCGTCGACCAACACAACGTGCGGCACGCGGAATGGATCGACGAGTGGCCGGATCGTGAGTCGCTTCACGAGAGGAGCGTCGTCGCGGGCGTTCACTCGCTCGACGACGCCGATGCGCATCATGCGCGAGGCGAGCGGCCAGCGCTCGTCAGCGACTCGCGCGATCCAACCCTCAGCGACCTCGCTTGACTGCGTGAGATCTGTGGTCCACGAACCGTCCGGCATCGCCTTCAATACGCCGCCCGGCGCAAGCGCCGCGTCGAGCTCACGTCCCACTGGGAACAGCCGAACCTCGACGCCCGAAAGCGCTGTGACCGGCGCGATCAGCGATGACAGTCGCCCCGGAGCATCTACGACGCGGCCAACGACGATGTCGCCGTCCCACGCAGCGACCATGCCAGCGACGACCGCTTGCCGTTCGCCCACATTGGCGAGCAGCGATCCGACTGACCTCCCGCTCGGTGCATGCGTCGCGACGATCGTCGCGTAGATAACCCGCGAATGTTCTCCCGCTACGCCCTTGGGTTTCGTCCGCTCAAGGAGCGCAATGCGCTGCTGAAGGTCGTCTCGTTCCAGTTCGAGGCGCCGGTAGTACGTCCGCGCCCGCTCAAGCTGCTCGTCAAGCGCGCGAATCTCGGTTGGCATCGACCCGCGCGGATCGGGCATGGGCCGCAGCCAGGTGCGAAGCCCTTCCGCAACGTGTTGAAACGGCACCAGTGGAAAGCGCACCAGCCCGCCGATTTCGTTCGTCCAGCCGAGGAGCCAGCGCGTCGGCAAGAGCGAAAGCAAGAGCGCGGTGAGCAGCGAACCCCACCAGAGGCGGCGACTCGCGCGGGGATGAAACGTCGGTCCTCGTGCCATCGGAGATGACTGACGCACACCGCTACCGGTCGTTGCCGTCAGTCTCCATCGTCGCCTTCCACTCTTCGAGATTCTCGAGGTAGATGCTCGTGCCACGGGCGACGCACGTCAGCGGATCATCAGCGATACGCGTGTCGAGCCCAGTGGCGCTTGCGATCACGCGATCAATTCCGCGTAACAACGCACCACCTCCGGCGAGCACGATGCCGTTCTCGACCAGATCGGCCGCGAGTTCTGGCTCGGTGTTCTCAAGCGTGCGCAAGACCGCTTCGGTGATTGCGTGCACCGGCTCTTGCAGCGCCTCGCGAATCTCGTCGCTCGTCACCACCGTCTTCCGCGGCAGCCCTGACACCATGTCGCGACCACGCACGTCCATCGTCAGGGTCTCGCCGATCGGTGCCGCCGAACCAATCTCGATCTTGATGCGCTCAGCCGTCTGCTCACCGATCGTGAGGCTGTACGACTTCTTCATGTAGTTGATGACGGCCTCGTCGAAGTCGTCGCCCGCAACGCGAACAGACTCGCAGTTGGCGATGTCAGCGAGCGACATGATTGCGACGTCAGTCGTGCCACCACCGATGTCGACGATCATGCTCGCGGTCGGCTCAACGATCGGGAGTCCGGCGCCGAGACCAGCAGCCATCGGCTCTTCGATCAGATAGACCTGTCGCGCACCCGCGCGCTTCGCGCTCTCGAGGACCGCTTGCTTTTCCACAGCGGTGATACCGGACGGGATTGCGATGACGACGCGCGGTCCGAAGATGCGACTGCGCCCATTCACCTTGCGAATGAAATACGCCAGCATCGCTTCGGTGATCTCAAAGTCACTGATGACACCGTCCTTCATGGGACGGATCGCGGAGATCGAACCTGGAGTCTTCCCGAGCATCTCCTTCGCGGCCCAACCCACCGCAGTGCCGTTGTTGAGAACCTTGTTCGTTCCCTTGCGCACAGCGACAACCGAAGGCTCGTTGAGCACGATGCCCTCGCCCCGCACGCACACCAGCGTGTTGCACGTGCCGAGATCAATTCCCATGTCGACGCTGAAGAAACTCAGCAGCCTGTCGAACATCGCCTCAACGACTCCGTCCTGGACACTGGTGATGAGCGCCTATGGTGGTTCCACGAGAGTGGTATTGCCACGGCGACCACCACTCCGAGAGCCCAACGGCCGTCCTTGCCGCTGTGCTTACCGCGGTACCTGACACCCTGCTGGCGTGATCGCGCTGGCACCCGCCAATGCAACCGCCGCTCGCAACGACACACGCAACGATAAGCGAAGAAGGGCAACCTGTCCCGGGCTTTGCTCAGGGTGTCGCTAAAACGACGTGCGACGAAGGTGGCGGCTCAGCGTCCCGGCTCAACCAACTTGAAGGGCCCGCCGTCGTCGTTGGTGGTCGACTTGGAGTGCTCAATGTTCGCGAGCGCTAGCCAGATGATCCCGCCTAGGAGTACGACCGCCGCCGCGAACAGCAGGCCAGAGTAGACGTCAAGTTCGCCGCTCGCTCGACGCATCGGGGTGTTCAGTTGGCTCATGTTCGTTGCTCCCCTACGAAAGGGTGCTGAAGGGTGCTCATTGTGTCGCCCGTCCGATGCCAAGCCATCGTCAGAGATGACCGGAGTGGATCCAAACGCCGCGCCGTGCGGCGAGCCAGCATCATTCCCCGCGGGTCGCCTTGGCCTTCTGGCCGACCTGAACACTGCCGCGCGACGAGGACTCCTGTTCGATGACACCGGTTGCTCGGTTCACGTCGACCGAGACGATCCGCAGGTTCGCTACGAACGTCCCGTTGTTTCCAACGAGCAGCGTCCAGCCTTCCTTCACGCCGTCGCGGCTGCCCGCGTCGATCTCGGCCAACGCCCGATCACCGGAACGCTGGACGTTGACGATCGTTGCCGCAAGGTCGCGGTCAGCCGGGACCCGACCGGCGTCGCCGGTCGCGCCCGCGCCGATCGACATCGGCAGCTTGCCGAAAAGGTTCCTGTACTGATCCACGGTCGTACCCGTCGCGACCTTCTCTTCGACCAGTCGCTGGATCTCTTCCTGGAGGGCCTTTCGCGCCGCGTCAGCAACCTCGAGTTGGGACTGCACCTCTGAGAGGGCGGCGTCCAACTCGACGTTCGAACGCTCACCGTCGACGACCTTCGCGCGAAGGTCGCGAACTTCCCTGACGAGCAGCTCGGTCAAAGCCTGATTGGCCTGTCCTGTCCGCGAGAAGATCTCGAGGTTCGAGTTGATTTGTGACTGCATGGACTTTGCCGAAGCCAGATCGCTTTCAAGTTTCCGCATCGCGGAGGTTTTGCTGTCGGCGTCCTTCTTCGCGCTCGACAGCAGGTCTTGGAGTTGCTGGTTTGCGGCGGTAAGGCTTGCCTCAGTCGCGGCAGCGGCGCTCTTCGATGCTTGGTAGGCATTCGCAGCCGCGGCCTTCGCGAGTTCGGCCTCGGTCCACTTCGACTTGAACGTGCCTTCGTTGGTCGCATGCACCGCAACGAGCGGGACTATCGCGACAGCCAACAGCGAGACGAGCACGATGAAGATCTTGGTCAGGACGTGCACGGGGGGCATACCTCAACGCAGAGAGGAGCGAAAAAGACGACCGAAGCCAGTTACGACGAGAACAGCCGGTGGGACCAACGATTCACACTCTGGGGCAAACCGCCAGCCGGAACCCGCGCGAAATCGCCCACCACAGTCGAGCCAGAGTTTGTAACCGTCGTTCAATCCAATGTCAACGGGATGGGCATTACGACGCTCCAGTCAAGACGAGGATCGACCCCGCAGCGGCAACCTGGACGATCGGGTCCGGATCGTTCAGTAGCACTGCGAGAGGCTTGAGCGCCGCACTCTGCCCGGTCGCTCCGAGTGCGCCGGCCGCTTGCGCCCGAAGCGTCGCGCCGCGCGCCGAGACGAAGGGACCGATTACCGCGAGTAGCGCTTCGCCGTTCGCACCGCCAGAGCCACCCTGGATCCGGCCCAACGCGTCTGCCGCTGTGAGCCGCAACTCGGCGGAGCGAGCTTGGTCACCTGATGCTTCGATCAGCCGTTCGAGCAGCGGCCTCGACCGTTCGTCGTGCAGCCGTCCCACCATCTGGCACGCGAGGCCGGTGAGTTCTCCCTGCTCCGCTGGAGCGAAGAGGCACGCGCGGATGGGTTCGATCTCCTGAACTTCGCCAAGCCGAACCAGACATTCTGCGGCCTGGAGTTCGACGATTCGGACCTTGACCGGGTCGGTCAGATTCAACCCCTTGCCGACGGAACTCCGCACCAATCCGACGGCGGACTTGTTCCCAATCAGTCCGAGAGCGAGATACGCGTTGGCGCGCACCTCGGTGCTCTCGTCCTGCAACATCGCGGCGAGCGGTTCTTGATTGACGATACGACCACATTGCGACAGCGCGGCGATCGCCGCAGCCCGGACGGACGGACTCGGGTCGTTGATGAGCGGTTCGATCAGATGAGCAAGATCGCAGCGCTTCGCCCGAGCAATCGTGATCGCGGAGACGAATCGAACACCGCGATTTTCGTCGACGAGACCTCGGGCCGCAGTGGCATCGAGTGACTCCGGGACCGGCCCGAGCGCTTCGATCGAATTCGCTCGCAACTGGGCCCAACTAGAACGGCTCCCGGCTTCGAGGGTCGCAATCGCTTGGCGACGCAGGACCGCAGCATCGATCGAGGCTGGTTGACTCGACATCGGCGCTCGAGTGGTCTCCGTGATCGTGACAGACGACGGAGGAGCTTCTGCGGCGGCCGCTGCGCTCACCGGTGCCGCGCGAGATTCCTCAGGAGCGGCCGGCACTTTGAGTGCAGGTGCCGAACTCGTCGCGTTCGGCGAAGTCGCCGGTGCCACTTGGTCACGCGCGACGGTCGACCCACCGCTGCTCGAACCTGCCTTCGAACTCCACTCTCCCTCGCGAGCGCTCTCACATCCCAGTGGCGAAATGAATAGCGAAATCGGAGTTGCGAGTATTGCGGCGATCAGCGTAGGCGTGAGACGAGTCGGGGAGAGCCTTACCTGCATGACGAGTGTCCTTTCTCGTCGTTCGCGCGAAACGCAGCGAACGATTCCATCGTGGTCCGTCCTTGGTCCGTCCTTGGTTTACACATGTGACCGAAGTTGTTAGTTCACGCCTGTGTCGCGCTACTTCCGAGCACATCGCTCGGTTCCGAATCCCTCGCCTTCCCTGCCCCAGCACCTGCACCAGCACCAGCACCAGCCCCAGCCCCAGCACCAGACAAGAGCGTGATGATGACCGAGCCGGCCAACATCGTCCACGACCACACGTCGCCGATACGCCCGTAGGTCGTCAATCGATCAGAAAGCGCGACCGGAGCTAGAAGCGTGCCGGGCATGTTACCGATCCCCGGCGCGGCGCCTCCAATCCAATGCGTGATGCGACCTCGATCGTCGATGAGAACGCTCAACCCGGTGTTCGCGCACCTGAGCATCGGAATCGCAAGTTCAATCGAACGCAGGCGAGCATGAAGTGCGTGCTGTTCGCGCGCAGGTTGGCTTGAGCCGAACCAGCCCTCGTTCGAGAGGTTCACCATGACATCGACAACCTTGCGTCCATCCTCGTAACACAGGCGACGACAGAGGTAACCCACGGTGTCCTCGAAGCAGATTGGCGTCGCGACTCGGAACACTCCGCCGAGCGAGTTGCGCACCTCGAAACGGACCAAAGAGTCGCCAGCCGAAAGATCAAAACGCATGCCGGGGGCGCCCAGCGCGAGCAGTTTCTCCTCCAGCCAGTCGGAGCGCGATATCAGAGGCATCTCCTCCCCGCCAGGCGTCAGCACGAGTTTGTCATAACGCTGAAATGGTGGCTCACCGTCAATGAGGTAGGCGCTGTTGAAGTGCTTGTCCCACGCCCATCGTTCGCCGTCGATCCGAAGCCCGAGGTACGCGGCGGCACCAACGAGGAGCGGCGACTTCGTCTCCTTGAACAAGCTCTGGAGCGCGCGCAGATAGATCGCACCGGGGTAGTACCCCCCGTCTTCGCACACTTGAATTGCGTCGGGTTCGAGACCGAAGCCCGGAACCATCGTCTCCGGCCAGACGATCAGATCAGGAGGTGTGCCAGCGTTCCTCGCCCGGCTTGCGCCTTCAAGCGTTTGCTCGAGGAACGTGCGAAAGTCGCGGACCTGATCGACCTGCGTCCAAGCGCTGCCGTTCGAGACCGGGAGGTTGGTTTGCACCGCCAAAATGCGTGGCCCGGGACGGGTCGTTGCCGTCTTGAGAATCCACCATCCGAACGCGCCGTTCAAGAGTTGGAACAGAGCGACGCTCAGGACGACGATCTGCCAGCCAGGGCGGCGGCGAATGGCATCCAGCATCGCCCCAGACACACTCGCCGCGACGAACGTCAGCCAGTGTGCGCCAAAGAGAGACGCGGATTGCGCCAAAATTCCGTCGCTCGCAGCGCCTCCAGCTAAGGGCACTCCAAGTTGGTACCAGGGATAGCCACCGAGAACGATCCTCGTTCGCAGAAACTCGGTTCCTGCAAAGAGTACTGGCACCAAGATCGCCATCGGCCAGTGCCCGAAGCGACGCGAGCGTGCGGCGCGGCGAAGGACAACCGCGAACAGCGCGATGTACGCCGCGCAGTAGAAGCTGAGGATGACAAACCCCGGAGGCGTTAGACGAGCCATCCACCAGTTCACGGCCGCCCACGCCGGCGCTTGCGTCAGCAGCACGACGAGAACGATCGCCCAAACGCTTCGGGCGCGGATGGCCCAAGCCGACAGCGGTACGAGTGCAACGAAAACGAGCGGCCAGAGGCCCCACGTCGGCCACGCCAGAGCGAACGCCAAGGCGGTCGCGAAACCAGCGGCGTATCCAACAGCGCAACGATTCCCGCGCGAGCCCCAGCGCTCTGCTAATGCTTCCGGATGTCGCCGGTCGCGGGGCAGTTTCTCTGTTGCTCGTTCGATCGCGTTGGCCATCATGAGCGCGGTGTCACTTACCCGCGTAGTCGATGACGCGACTGATCTCACTCCGGAGATCCTTGCGATGGACGATGCGATCGACGAAACCAGACTCCAGCAGGAACTCGGAGGTCTGGAATCCCGCAGGAAGTTCTTGACGGATCGTCTGCGCGATCACACGCGGCCCAGCAAAGCCGATGAGCGCCTTGGGCTCGGCGAGAATGACGTCACCGAGCATCGCGAAGCTCGCCGTGACACCACCGGTGGTCGGATCGGCGAGCACACTGATGTAGAGCCCGCGCGCATCGTGCAGTCGAGCCAGTGCCGCGCTCGTTTTCGCCATTTGCATGAGTGAGAAGCCTGACTCTTGCATGCGCGCGCCACCCGAACACGAAACCACCACAATTGGAAGGTCGGCGTCGGTAGCGCGCTCGATCGCTTGAGCTAACTTCTCGCCCACGACCGATCCCATCGATCCGCCGAAGAAGACGAAGTCCATGCACGCAAGCACCACGCGCCGTCCTTTGATGAATCCGTATCCGGTGTGAAGCGCGTCGTTCTCGCCGGTTTTCTTCTGCGTCTCGCGAATTCGCTGGATATACGGTTTCGTATCGATGAAACCGAGCGGATCCGCGGGGGCCATGTCAGCGTTGAACGGCTCGAACGACCCCGGATCGACGAGCTGCTCCACCCGGTGCCGGCCTCCGACGCGCATGTGGTGCTGGCACTTCGGGCAGACGAGGAGGTTCTGCTCGACCTGCTTCTTGAACACGGTCTCGGCGCACCCCGGACATTTGATCCAGAGACCTTCGGGGACGCCTTTCTTCTGAGCGGGATCCGCGCCGCTCCCACTCGTCACGTCGACGGAAACTTCGAGCCCGCTGACCGAAATCGGCGCGAGCGGCTCGACGGGGAGAGAGTTCGTAGCGGCATCCACGAGCGGGATCGTAGCGGCTGCGGGGTCCTGGGAAAGAACGACGGGAGCGGCGTGCGCCGCTCCCGTCGTTCATCGATTCTTGACTCGTCGCCCGGAGACGACGCGTTGAGTCGGTCGTTCGCCGACCGTTCAGTTCTTCTTCTGAAGGCCAGCCTGAGCCCGGCCCAACGCTGCACGGTAGAGGTCGAGCTTCTGCTTGTACGTCGCCTTCTCGCCCGGCGACGCGGTCATCCACGCTTCCGTTTGCGTTTCGACGGCCTCGTCGACCTTGCCCGTGTTGAACTGCACGGTCGCGAGACGGTCGAGCACCCCGGCGCTACTGCGACCAGAGACCTTGACCATCGTGGCCGCTGCAGCCTTCGCGAGATCGACGTCCTTGACATCCTTGAGCTCGGGATCGGTGACGATCATGACTGCAAAGTCACCCAGGACTTCGCCGCTATCGCTATAGGTCTTCAGCATCGACGCGCCGAACTCTGCCGCGCCCTTCGTGTTCTTCTCTTGAAGAAGCATGACCTTGTACTTTTCGCGGGCGAGTGCGGCGAAGTGCTTCGGGTTCACGGCGATCGCATTGTCGTAGTGCGTGTACGCATCACGGAAATTCTTGAGCTTCGCGGCCTTCCGAGCAGCTTCGATCGTCGGAGCGGCCTTCCGGTCGGAACCTGGATCGAACGTACCCGTCGCGAGACCACGGACCGTCTGCTCGAAGGTCTCGTCAAGCGGGTGCCCGATGTACGCGATCTTGCGATCCTTGCCGACGACGAAGGCGCAGGGGATGCCTTCCTGTCCGGCGGCTTCCATCCACGCCTGAGTTGTTTGTTGGCTGTCGTCGACCCCGACGAGGTACGCCATCGATGGACCCTTCGCATCTACGAAGCTACGAACGAGACCGGACTCTTCGTTCGAGACGCCGATAATGGTGACGCCCTTGGACGCAAGTTCGTTGTGCATCGCGTTCAGATGCGGGATCGACTTCTTGCACGGGCCACACCACGTCGCCCAGAATTCGACAACGTAGATCTTGTCTTGTTCGATGATCGTCGGACTACCGTTGAACCAATCAGCAATAACAAGAGCCGGAGCGTTATCGCCGACCTTGAGTTTCTTTATCTGTGCAGATGCGGGCGCGCTGAGCGCGAAGGCTGCGACGACAGCAATGAGGCCAATCAGTCCGTGCACGAGGCGCATGCGCTACTCCAGTGGTTGAGGGCGGGAAGCTTCTGGCTGCGAGTCTTTGAGTCATTCGACGTATGAACCGGCGGGAACAACACCGCTCACACCCGGTGGGTCCGGGTTGAATATATCGTCGTCCTGACCTCGAGGATGCGAAACATCGACAAATCGGTGGCGAGAACCTTTCGCCACGGACTGCTAGGTCGCTCGCCTTAACAATCGTCAAGTGCGTCGAGGCAGACGAGGTGCTTCCCCTCCAGCACCTCGAGGCTCGCGCCGCCGCCCGTTGACACGTGGCTGAATCGATCCGCAAGGCCAAACTCCTCGAGCGACGCAGCGGTGTCGCCTCCACCCGCGATCGTGATTGCACCCGACGCTGTCGCATCCGCCGCAGCCTTGGCGATGCCCCGAGTTCCCCGATCGAACGGGACCGTCTCGAACGCCCCCATCGGGCCGTTCCAAACCACTGTCTTGGCGGCACGAATGGTGTCCGAAAAGACGCGAACGGTCGCCGGTCCGATGTCGAGCCCCATCCAGCCCTCCGGGATCGACCCGGTGACGGTCTGTGTCGGCGTCCCCGCAGCGAGTGCTTGCCCGCACACGTGGTCGACGGGCAGAAGCACTTTGCAGGGTCCGCTTTTCGATGCCGCCAAGATCCTTTCAGCTTCGCCGAGGAAGTCGTTCTGGACCAGACTCCCCCCCACTCCCACCCCCTGCGCTTTGAGAAGCGTGTATGCCATCGCGCCCCCGACGATGAGGCAGTCCACTTTCGCCATGAGATTTGCGATGGCCGCGAGCTTGTCCGCGATCTTCGCACCGCCCAAGATCGCCACAAAGGGGCGGGCTGGCTTCTCGAGGCGTGCCATGAGGTACTCAAGCTCTTGCGCAAGGAGGAGCCCCGCGACGCAGGGCTTCGGCTTCATCGCCTGCGGGACCGCAAACATGCTCGCGTCCGCGCGGTGGCTCGTGCCGAATGCATCGTTGCAATAGACATCGCCGTACTGCGCCAGTGCGGCAGCGAACGTCGCGTCCCCTTTCTTTTCCGCTTTGTGAAAGCGGAGGTTGTCGAGCAAGAGGACGCCCCGCTCGCGGAGCGCCCTCACCGCGCTTGACGCTGCAGAGTCGATGGGGTCGTTCGAGGGAAATTGCACGCCGTGGGGAGCGTCGGTCCCTAGCAACTTCGCGAGTCGAAGAGCCACTGTCCGCAGGGAGCCGTCCGGCTCGAATCCCTTGCCTTCGGGACGGCCGAGGTGGCTCATGAGGACAAGACTGCCACCGCGTGACAGCACCGACTTCAAAGTGGCTAGCGACGCGCGGATGCGGCGGTCGTCCGTGATTTCCCCCGCGTCGTCGAGCGGCACGTTGAAATCGACCCGAACCAAAACTCGCTTGCCGTTGACATCCACTTGATCGATGGTCTTCTTGCGCATGTAAATCTCTCGTGGCGAAAGCCGCAGATGATACCGGTCACGCCATGAAGGCCCCGCCATGAAAGCCCCGTTGTCCACCCTCGCTCCGATCGTCGTCGTTGTCGGTCCCACCGCGGGTGGGAAGACCACGCTGGCTGTCGAGTTGGCTCTTGCGACTGGAGGCGAGTGCATCTCCGCCGACTCAATGCAGGTCTACCGCGGCATGGACATCGGTACTGCGAAGCCCTCCAGCGCGGAGCGACGCGGCGTGCCCCATCACCTCATCGATATCGTCGATCCAACAGAGGACGGATTCACCGTCGACGCGTGGCTTGAACGTGCGGAGTCAACCATCGCCGAGGTTCGCTTGCGCGGAAACCTGCCGATCGTGGTGGGCGGCACGAATCTCTACGTGCGCGCACTCCTCGAAGGACTGTTTGAAGGCCCTGAGCCTAGCGCTGCGCTACGACGTGAGCTCGAAGAGACGCCTCTCACTTCGCTGCGGGACGAACTCGGTCGCGTTGATCCCGTCGCCGCTCAGCGCATTCACGCGAACGATCGGCGCCGCTCAATGCGAGCGATCGAGGTCTACCGTCAAACCGGCACGCCGCTCTCCAAACTTCAAACACAATGGTCGAGCAACCTCGTCGAGCATGTCCGCGGCGATGCGATCGTGATTGGGCTCGATTGGCCCGTCGATGCCATCAACCGCCGGATCAATGCGCGCGTCAGAGCGATGATGACCGCGGGCTTTCTCGATGAGGTGCGAACGCTGCGCTCGAGCGGCCCGCTTGGGCGGCAGGCGCGGGAAGCCGTCGGCTACGGAGAACTCCTGGAGCATCTCGACGGATCGCTCACGCTTGAGGAAGCCACCGAGCGGATCAAGATTCGGTCGCGCCGCTACGGCAAGCAGCAACGAACCTGGCTGCGCCGCTTCCGGGCGGTCACCCGCTCACACTGGATTGACGCTGCGACGACACCCGTCGAAGAGTGGCTTGACCGGTCGCTGGCTGCGCTCAAAAGCGGCGCCCACGGTGGGGCTTCGGATGAAGGCTCGGCGGCCCGGCCGGAGGGTTAGCCCTCGCGTACGCGGGCGCGCACGCGTACGCGCGGGCATCTAACTACAGTTTTTACAGAACGTTGCGCTCTCGGCACCCGGTTCCGTAGACGCACGCGCCTTGACGCCCGGATTCCTTAATGGTTTCAATCCCCCCTCGCCTGACGGCTGGCCGCCCAGTCTGCGGGGGGATCTCGACTCTATGGCACAACCGAACACTACCTCAAAAGCCGATCGCCCCGCACCCGCGAAGCGGACCCGCAAGTCGCCATCGAAGTCGCGGGCGATGGTGCCAGCCCGAACCAGCGCGAACGGCGCTGAACACGGACCGCCCGCCGATGGCGACGCCCCAACCACGACCAGCGGCGGCCGACAACTGGTGATCGTCGAGAGCCCCGCAAAGGCAAAGACCATCAACAAGTACTTGGGGAGTGGCTTTCAGGTCCTCGCGTCGGTCGGTCACGTGGCCGATCTTCCCGCGAAGGCGCCAAAGGGCACGAAACAACCGGTGCCAGGGGTCGATCTCGACAACGACTTCGAGCCCACGTACGAGGTGTTAGCCGAGAAAAAGAAGACGGTCTCAGAGCTCAAGGCGGCGGCGAAAAAAGCGAGCACGATCTGGTTTGCAACCGATCTCGACCGCGAGGGAGAGGCGATCGCCTGGCACCTTACGCAAGTGTTAGGCATCGATCCAACGAAAGCGAAGCGTGTGATCTTCAACGCTATCACACGAGCAGAGATCACTCGCGCATTCGAACACCCACGCCCGATCGACTTGTTCAAGGTGAACGCGCAACAGGCGCGGCGAATCCTCGACCGGATCGTCGGCTATCAAGTCTCGCCGCTCCTCTGGAAGAAGGTAGCGCGCGGTTTGAGCGCTGGTCGGGTTCAGTCGGTCGCCGTCCGGCTCGTCGTCGATCGCGAGCGCGAAATTGCTGCGTTCATCCCGGACGAGAAGTGGGAAATCTCGGCCCGCATGGCCGATCCAGCGCAGGCTCCGCAGCTCATCGCCCCATGGGAAGCGTTCATTGGAACGAAGGATGAACGGGGGAATCCGCCGGTTCAACGCGCGCAATTCGCGTGGCTCGCCGAGCGCCGCGCGATTCGCGCCGAGCTTGTCGAACTCAACGGAAAGCCGTTTGATCTGTCGACGAGCGCAGCCGAGGCGAAAGACCTCTCCGCACTCGTAAAAGTCGCCGCCGACGCCGTGGGACTTCGCAACGTCGAGGTGACATCAACAAGCGATCCCGTCGGCAAAGGACCAGCGAAGACGAAGCGCACGGTGCGCGGCACCGTTGACCCAAACGCCCGCTACCGCGTCGCGAAAGTAGAGACCGAGCGCCGATCGTCGCGTCCCTACGCGCCGCTCATTACCAGCACGCTCCAGCAGGCTGCGTCGAGCTATCTCGGTTTCGGCGCCGACCGAACCATGCGACTCGCCCAAGGGCTCTACGAAGGTCAGAACGTTCCGGGTGAAGGGCAAGTCGGCCTCATTACGTACATGCGAACCGACTCGACGCAACTGTCGGGCGAGGCGCTCACGATGGCGCGCGACTACATCGAGAAGGAGTTCGGCACGCGCTACCTTCCAGCGAAGCCAAACTTCTTCGGATCGAGCAACAAGAGCGCGCAAGAGGCACACGAGGCGATTCGACCAACCGATGTGCGGCGCTCGCCCGAATCGCTCAAGGGTTCGCTCAATGAAGACCAGGGGAAGGTCTACCGCCTCATCTGGAACCGATTCGTCGCATGCCAGATGACTCCCGCGGAGTTCGACGGCACGACGGTAACGCTGATTCGGAGCGACAATCTAGGAGCGCCGCAGCAAGGAGCCACCTCGTTCCGCGCCAGCGGACGCGTGCTCGTCTTTGACGGCTTCTACAAGGTTGCCGGCGCGCCGAGTGCCGAGGATGAACAATCGCTCCCCCCCATGAAAGAAGGCGAGATCGTCGCGCCGTTCTTTCTCGGCGCACTCCAGAAGTTCTCGTCGCCGCCGCCTCGTTTCAACGAAGCGTCGCTCATCAAGAAGCTCGAAGAAGAAGGGATTGGTCGGCCCTCAACCTACGCCTCCATCCTCCGCGTGATCGAGGATCGCGGCTACGTGGAACAGCTTGAGCGCCGCTATCACGCGACCGATGTTGGTTCGGTCGTCACGGACAAGCTCGTCGAAGGTTTTCCCGAGCTCATGGACGTCGGCTACACGCGATTGTTAGAGACCGAACTCGACAAGATCGAGGAAGCTCATACCGATTGGAAGGTGATGCTTCGTGGCTTCTATCGGGGGTTTTCCGCAGCGCTGCAGAAGGCCGGTGAAGAACTCACCCACGCGAAGGCCGAAATCGAGCCAGCCCCGTACGCCTGCCCGACGTGCGGCCGCCCGACGTCGTATCGATTCGGCAAGAACGGGCGATTTCTCTCCTGCTCGGGCTACCCCGAGTGCACGTATGCCGCACCAATCGACAAGCAGGGACGACCCATGCTGCCGGAGCGGGTCGATGTGCAATGCCCCGAGGACGGCTCGCAGATGGTCATGCGGACTGGGCGATTCGGGAAGTTTCTCGCCAGCGTCAACTATCCGCAGATCAAGTTCGTCCTCAACCTCGACAAGAAGGGCAAGCTCAAGCTCCCAGCGCCACCCGCGCTTCTCACCGAACTCGTTTGTCCGAAGTGCACCAAGGGACGCATGAATCTCCGTACCGGCAAGCGCGGACCGTGGCTCGGCTGCTCCCTGTTTCCGAAGTGCCGCGGTCGTGAGTCATGGGCGAAAATCGACGAGAAGACGCGCGAGAAGCTTGAGAAGGAACTCGCCGCGCACGAGAAGTTGCATCCGCAGGTTGTGGTGCGTCGCCTCGACGGGAGACCGATCCCCGATGGAACGCCGATCGCCGACCTCGCGCTTCCAGGCGGCGTGCAAGAACTCAAGATTCACGCTGGCGCGCAGCCGGTCAAGGTTGGCTAGTAGGATCCTCACCGTGCCTGACGCCATCGAGCGCCTCGAGTCCGTGCTCCGCAATCTTCGCCTCGCCGTCGCCGCACGCGCGGTCGAAGAAAGGGCGCTGATCACTGCGGTCACAACTGAACGTGCGAAGAACGACCGCGGGCACGATCTCACACTCGCTGCCATTACCCAGCGAAAAAGCGATGAGTCGCGAGCCGAAGCCGAGCGCTACGCGACGCGACGAGAAGCGATCGCTTCAACCGCGTCGAACGACCACGAAAAGCTCGACCGCGAGGAACGGACCACGAAGGCTGAAGTCGAGGCTCGCACCGACGCGAACATCGTCGCCGCCAAGTCGAAGATGGACGAGGCGATCTGGGTCGCAGAGACCGTCTATGAAGGCGCGGAGAATCAGCCGCGCATCGACCTCGAGCGAGCGCGAGAGGACGTGGCCGTGCGTCGCGAAGAGCTTGACTCGATCGCTGAGCAAGCCCGGACGGTCATCCACCGCTATCGCCAAGCGGTGCCACATCGAGCGGAGCCGTCGAATGAGCGCCTTGCCGCAGCGGCACAGCGACCCGACTCCGGCCTGTCCATGCATTTGGGGGCTGCCCAAGAACAACTGCGCGTACTCAAGGCGCTGCGCATCGCAGGCCTCTTCCGCGGTCCAATTTTCATCGTACCGCTGGTGCTTCTCGCTGGCCTTGGCATGGCGGTCGCTTACGCCTTCAAGGGCAACGACGAGACAAGCCTCGGGGTTGGTGGCGGCATTGGCGCCGGCCTCTTGATCGTCGGCGCGTTTGTGCTCTACGGTTTCGCACGGGGAGAGATTCGCCGCGCCTACGGTCCGCTATCGGAATCAATCGCGATCGCGAGGCGATGCGGCGACAAGGCACTCGAAGACGCCGCGATCGAGCGGAAGCGCCGCGAGAGTGAGCTCGTCGAAACACGCGATCGTGAGGTCGCTGCGTCGACGGCGAAGTTCGCGCCGCTCGTCGAAGAATTCAAGCGCAAGCGCGCGGAGCGATTGTCCCGACTCGCAGAGAAGATTCCTGCCGCGAAGCGCGAGATCGAGACCTGTCGTGTGCGCGACACCGCTGAAAACGAGGCGCTCCACACGCGGCGCACGGAAGAGATCAATCGGGTCGCCGCAGACGCGACCGCAGCTGAGCACGCCCGCTACTCGGGCGAGCGTACGGCGATTGAGGAACGCGAAACTGCACGATTTGCAGCGATGCGAACCGAATGGACCCGCGCGACCGATGAAGGACTCTCAGCGCTTCGTGCGACCATTGAGCTGGACCAGGCGCTCTTCCCCGCCTGGCTCGATAAGGCTGGGATCGATAAGGCAGGGACCGACAAGACCGGGACCGACAAAGCATGGCAGTCGTGGTCGGGAAGCGCAGCCGCGCCCGCTGCGATCCGCATCGGACGTCTCGACTTCGACCTCGGCGCATGTGAAGGCGGACTCTCTCCTGATCCGCGTCTTGCCATCGCGGGACAAGCCCAGGGAGACACGCGACTCGACGTTCCCGCGTGCCTCGCATTTCCGCATCGTTCGAGCCTGCTCATCGAGACTGATGCTTCTGGCCGGCAGCAAGCGATCGACCTCGTTCAAACCGTACTGCTTCGCCTCCTCGCGCGCGTGCCGCCTTCCAAGGTGCGGCTCGTACTCGTTGATCCGGTTGGACTCGGTCAATCGTTCGCTGGCTTCATGCACCTCGCCGACGAGATGGAGGCTCTGGTCGGCGATCGCATCTGGACCGAGCCGCGTCACATCGAGCAGAAACTCACCGATCTCACTGAGCACATGGAGACGGTAATTCAGAAGTACCTTCGCAACGAGTTCGACTCGATCGAGGCGTACAACGAGAAAGCCGGCGAGATCGCCGAGCCACTGCGCTACCTCGTCATCACCGATTTTCCGACGAACATCACGGACATCGCGGCAAAGCGATTGCAATCAATCCTCTCGTCCGGCGCGAAGTGCGGCGTCCACACAATCATCGTGCGTACGCAGTCGGGTCCGAAGAAAACAGATCTGCCCCCCGGCATCGCGGAAGAGGATCTCAGGCGCCTCGCAGTCGTCGTGCGCCGCGACAAAGACCGTTTTGTCGTCGAGGGTGATGAGTTCAGTCGGCTCTCCTACGAACCTGATCCAGCACCTCCGGCAGATCTACTCATGCGACTGGTACGTCAGATCGGCAAGGCAGCGAAAGAGGCAGGCAGAGTCGAAGTGCCGTTTGCCATTGTCGCGCCACGGGCTCCGGCTGAGTGGTGGAGCGAGTCAAGCTCGAAGCGGGTACGCGTACCGCTCGGTCGCGCTGGCGCGAGCAAGCTTCAGTACATGACGCTAGGCGAAGGGACGAGCCAGCACGCGCTGATCGCGGGCAAAACCGGTTCGGGTAAGTCGACATTGCTGCATGCACTCGTGACGAGCTTGGCATGCTGGTACAGCCCGGCCGAGATCGAGTTCTACTTGATCGACTTCAAGAAGGGCGTCGAATTTAAGACCTATGCGACGCATAAGCTGCCGCATGCTCGCGCCGTCGCAATCGAAAGTGATCGCGAATTCGGCATGAGCGTGCTCCAAGGTCTCGACACTGAACTTAAGCGCCGCGGTGATCTCTTCCGCTCGTTGAGCGTGCAAGATCTGAATGGCTATCGCAAGCTCGGAAAGCCCGAGTCGATGCCGCGCACGCTCTTGATCATCGACGAGTTCCAAGAACTCTTCGTCGAAGATGACAAGGTCGGACAGGAGTCGGCGCTTCTTCTTGACCGCCTCGTCCGTCAAGGTCGCGCCTTCGGCATTCACGTGATTCTCGGTTCGCAAACGCTCGGCGGCGCGTACTCGATTGCACGAGCCACGATGGGACAGATGGGTGTGCGCGTCGCGCTTCAGTGCAGCGAGGCCGACTCGCAACTTATTCTTTCCGACGACAACTCAGCGGCGCGACTCCTCTCGCGCCCAGGCGAAGCGATCTACAACGACGCCAGCGGGTTGCTCGAAGGCAACAGCCCGTTCCAAGTTGTCTGGCTTCCAGAAGACGTGCGCGAGCATTACCTCGACGAAGCGGCGCGACTCGCCGCCGAGCGGTTTCCCACGCCGAAGTCGACGATCGTTTTTGAAGGCAACGTGCCCGCGGATCCGGAGACAAATCGCTTGGTCGGCGATCGCATGGCGCATCGCGAGTACGGATCGATGCATGCTGCGCCACAGCTCTGGCTCGGCGACGCGATCGCGATCAAGGACCCAACCGCAGCCACGCTCCGCCGCCAAGCGGGCGCGAATCTCATCGTGGTCGGGCAGCAGGACATTCCAGCGACTGCGCTCATCGCAATGACGATTCTCTCCGTCGCAGCCCAGCGCTCGCCAGCCGATGCGAAGTTCGTGATCCTTGACGGCACCCCTGCTGACGACGCGAAATTCGGTCTGCTCACCCAAGTCGCCGCGGCGCTTCCGCACGACGCGACGGTCGTTCCTTGGCGCGAGACGGAAGATGCGATTCGCGCCGTCGCTGAAGAAGTGGTTCGCCGCCAAACGGAAGGCACCGACGACCGGCAGACGATCTTTCTCGTCGTGCACGGATTGCAGCGATTTCGCCAACTCAGACGGAATGACGAAGACTTCGGCTTCGGCGGCGCGAGTGACGGACCAGTGCCAGCCGACAAACTCTTCGCGTCAATTCTCAAAGAAGGCGCGCCGTACGGCGTGCACGTCATTACGTGGGTCGACACCGTTGCCAACGTGCAGCGGGCGCTCGATCGCAATGCGATCCGCGAGTTCGACTGGCGCGCGATGTTCCAGCTCTCGCAGACCGACTCGTCGACGCTGATTGATAGTCCAGCCGCGTCGCGCCTCGGTGCGCAGCGAGCGCTGCTTTACAGCGAAGAGCTGGGAACGATCGAAAAGTTCCGTCCCTGGTCGTTGCCGACGCCGGAGTATCTCGCGGGCGTACGCACGAAGCTGTTAGCGAAGGCCGTGAAGACGACCTAACACTACCTCTATGCTACCGCTTCCTCGCGCAGCTTCTCCCACGCGGCAGCTAATCGCTCGGCTGACACCGGTACTGCAGTACGGAGTTCGCCAGCAAAACGTTGGACCTGGAACTCTTCGATGAGTAAGCGAAACCGCGCGACGGCTGCGGGTTCGGCACCTGCGGGCACTTCCGCGAGTTTCGCCGTCCACGCATCGATCGCTTCTTGTTCGCGTGCGTCGCGATCGACGTTGCCGGGGAGGCGGCGCAATCGCGATCGGATCGCGGCGAGATAGCGCGGTAGGTGGCGCAGACGTTCGAGGTCGGTCGCGGTCAACACGTCCGGGGGCGCGAGCCGAGCGAGATCGGCTCGCATCCGGTCGAGTGCTTCGCCCCATGGCGCTGGGTGCTGGCCGTCGAGCGCAGTCGCCGTGTCCTGCCGCGCTCTGAGGATCGGCTCGGCGATTTTCGCCGCTTCGCACGAGGCCTCAAACAATCGATCGTCACCTGAGGCAGCGAGCGCGTCGAACGCTGGCCCCGTCCGAGGGAGCGCCACAGCGCTGCCTAGGAACCCGAGGTCAATCGCGAGGTCAGCGAGCGACCGTTCAAAGCTGCGGCGCGAACCGAGAGGTGCGAACGCGAGCGCCATCGCGCTGCGGTTCGGAAGAAACTCGATGTGGTGGCTGAGGGCACTCGCGACGCGAATGGCGAGGAGTCGGCGAATACCACCACGGTGAAGTCGCATCGCCTCATCGCGCGATTCGACTACCCGAACGGCAACGCTTTCGCCTTCGTCCGCGAGACACGGATACCCCACAAACGGCAGACCGTCGAGATCGAAGCGCACGACCTCGGGAAGGTCCGCGATCGTCCAGTCCTTCAATCCGCGTTTCACGAGCGAGCGCACGACGTCAGTCGATTCAGCGGCCTTTCGCACGTCGGCCTGCGCGCGATCGCGAAAACGTCCGAGGACCTCCGACGCATCACGTCCCTGCGCCAGCAGCTTGCCATCGCGATCGGTCACTTCAATGCGCATCCGAAGGTGTGGCGACATCGTTGTGAGATCGAAGTCGCGCGCGTCGAGCGCAACGCCGGTGAGCTTCGTTAGGTGCCGCGCGAGTGCTACGACCAATTTTCCCTGTCCGAATGCAATCGACTCCGCCGCGCCCGACGCGAACTCGGCGGCTGGTTGAAATCGAACTCGAAGTCGCTTGGGGAGCGTGCGAAGAATTCCGGCGATCTTTTCTTCAAGCAGCCCAGGCACGAGCCATTCCAGCCGCTCTGGATCCACGCGCTGTGCTGCCGCTACCGGCACCTTCAGCGTCACGCCGTCGTCTGCGGCCCCCGGCGCGTGTCGGTAGGCGAGCGGCAACGTGAAATCGTCGACAACGAGCACATCAGGAAACCGCGACGCCTCGATGTTGGCGGCACCCGGACGGAGAAGATCCTCTGGACGCATCGCGAGAATCGCGGGGTCCCTGCGCTCAGATTCCTTCCGCCATTTCTCGAAGCTCGGTCCGCTGTGGATCTCATTCGGCACCCGCGCGTCGTAAAACGCGAACCGCGCATCCGAGTCAACGAGGAGAGACGCACTCCGGCCCTTTGCTTCGAGCATCTCGATCGCGGCGCGGAGATTTGCGTTGTGCGCGAGAAACGTCCCCTGCGTCCGCAACTCCCCTTCAACGAGCGCCGACTGGATGAAGATGTCGCGAGCACCCGCCGCGTCCACCGGACCGAAGGGCACCCTGCGGCGCGGAACAATCGTGAGGTCGCCCATGCTGACTCGTTCCCAGGCAGCGACCTGTCCGGCGTCCTTGAGCCAGTGAGGCTCGCTAAAGGCTCGCTGACAAAGATGAGGCGCGACCTTTTCCAGCCAGTCACTCTGCACCTTGGCGCAGATGCGGGCGAAGCGACGCGACGTCTCGACAATCTCCGCGCTCATGATCCACGGTGGCGTCTTCTTAGCGAGCACGCTTGAGGGATGGAGGAAAAACTCACTGCCCGCCGCGCTTCGGTAGTCGTTCTTCTCCCCCTTCTTTCCCACGTTCGCGACGAGACCGGCAAGCAGCGAGCGATGCACCGCGTTCGCATCGCATTCCACTGCAAGTCCGACGTCTCCGTACGTCGGGGCGATTCGCTCGCGCACGAGTTCGCGCAGTTGCCGGAAGACATCGGACCACTCGCGCATGCGCAGCCACGAGAGAAACCGCTCCCGGCACCAGCGGCGAAGCGCTGAACTTCCGAGCTCCTCCGATTTCGCGCGCCACGCCTTCCAGAGTTTGACGAAGCCGAGAAAGTCGCTGCGTTCGTCGCGAAATTCCGCTTGTGCGAAATCGGACGCCGCCGCCTTCTCGGCGGGTCGCTCACGCGGATCTTGGACCGAAAGCGCCGCGACAATGACGAGTACCTCGGCAAGACAACGTTCGTCGAGCGACGCGAGAATCATGCGCGACAGTCGCGGATCGACGGGCAAAATCGCCATGCGTCGGCCGAGTGAAGTGAGTTCATGTCGCTTCGTCACGGCGCCGAGTTCGACGAGCGTCTCGTAGCCAGCAAGGATGAGACGCTGCGATGGCGGATCGAGAAACGGAAACTCCTCGGGACGCCCGAGCGAGAGCGACGCCATTTGCAGGATCACACTCGCTAGGTTCGTACGGAGAATCTCAGGCTGCGTGAAGCGCGGGCGGCTCACGAACTCGTCTTCGGCGTAGAGCCGAATGCAGAGTCCGGGTGCCGTTCGCCCGCAGCGCCCGCGGCGCTGATCGGCACTCGACTGCGCGATGGCCTCGATCGGCAGGCGCTGCACGCGGCCGCGCGGGCTGTAACGACTGATGCGCGCGAGGCCGGGATCGATCACCGCGTCGATACCCGGCACCGTGATCGAAGTCTCGGCCACGTTCGTCGCGAGAACAATGCGACGTTTCGCCCCGGGCTTGAAGACGCGATCTTGCTCATCGCCTGACAGTCGGGCGTAGAGCGGCAGCACGTCGGTGTCGCGGGCACGCCCCTTGAGCGCCTCGGCGGTCTCGCGGATCTCGCGCTCGCCAGAAAGGAAAATCAAGACATCGCGCTTCCGCTGAGTTCGCGCGTCGCTCGACGCGCGCGGTGATTGATCGATTTCGTCGAGTGCGAGCAAGATCGCCGCGAGAATGTCTGGATCTTCTTCGTCGCGCTCGGTCGCGGCCTCGACAGGGTGCCAGCGCGTCTCGATCGGATAGGTGCGCCCCTCCACCATGATGATCGGCGCGCGACCGAAGTGCGCGCTGAAGCGCTCCGGATCGATCGTCGCGCTCGTGATGATGAGCTTGAGTTCGCTGCGCCTCTGCAGAAGGCGAGTGAGATATCCGAGAAGGAAGTCGATGTTCAGACTGCGTTCGTGCGCCTCATCGACAATGATCGTGTCATAGGCAAGGAGGTCGCGATCGTGGCGTGTCTCCGCCAGCAGAATCCCGTCGGTCATGAGCGCGAGAAGGGTGCTCGGGCTCGTCCGATCATCGAATCTCGTTTTGACACCGACGATGCCACCGACCGTCAGGCCCAACTCCTCAGCGACGCGGGCGCCGACGCTCCGAGCGGCGATCCGCCGCGGCTGAGTGTGAGCAATCGTGCCGGCAACTCCTCGACCGGCTTCAAGGCACATCTTCGGTAGCTGTGTGCTTTTGCCGCTTCCGGTGTCGCCACAGAGAACGACGACCTGATGCGTCCGAATCGTCGCGATGATCTCCTCGCGTCGAGCCGCCACCGGAAGATCGGGATAGGTCGGCGTCGGGACGCTCGCCAAGCGCATCGAGCGCCGCGCCCGTGCTCGCTCAAACTCGTCGCGCCAGCGGGAAAACGCTTCCGGCCGCCGATCGTCGGGCACCGCGCGCAGCCCGTGAAGCCGGCGCCGGAGGCGCCGAGCGTCAGCGAGGGTGCACTCGTCGGCCAACCGTTCGAGGGCACGGATCGCGACGGGCGGAAACGGTTCATTCGGTCGATCCGGCACGAGGTCAGCCAGTCTAGATCGAGCGGTGGGATCTCGGATCGCCTCCCGCCAGGTGACTCCACTAGGCGACCGCCTCCGGAACCGCCCGGCAGCAGCGTTTTCGTACACTCCCACCCCACTGCTCGTTCCGGAGGAGCGTAGGTCAGCGGACCACCGGACCGACCAGCACAGTTCGGGCGCTTAGCTCAGTGGCTAGAGCGCCGCCTTTACACGGCGGTGGTCACAGGTTCGAATCCTGTAGCGCTCACTCGGCCGCGATTCGCCGCTTGGTGCGCGGGCTCAATTAGGTCCAGTTCGTCGAAGCCGTGCGCGCTCCGCGCCCGTACAGATCGCTTGAGACAGCGTCCATCGTCCCGCTCATCCGCCTTGGTAACGCCTCGCATGTTGAACGCCCGCAACTCCGTCGTCGTCCGTGCGTGTGCCGCCATCGGCCTCGCGTTGTTCGCTTCCATCGCACTTGTCGGTTGCGGCGAATTGGTCGAGCGGGCGGCAGTGAAGCCGAAGCTTGATCGATTGAACCAACGCAACTTCGCGCTCGATGTCGATCCGATCATGCGCGGCACCGTTGCCAGCGAAACCGTCGTCACGGGATTTTCGCCCACGGTCGTACGGGCCTATGGATTGGTGGTGGGATTGAATGGCAACGGCAGCCGGCTGATGCCAGCGGACGTCCGGGCCCACATGCTTCAGGAGATGGCCCGAAAGGGCGTCGGAAACGCCGCGATTGGCTTCGGGGACGTCTCACCCGAGAAGATGCTCGACTCGGACGACTGTGCAGCGGTCATCGTCGAAGGCCTGATTCCTCCTGGCGCGCCCAAGGGAACCCGTTTCGACGTGCGCGTCTTCTCGGTTCCTGGCTCGGGGACAACGAGCTTGGAAGGCGGAAAACTGTGGACCGCCGACTTGCGACCTGGTCCGCTCGTCACGGGTAACCGGCAAGCGAAGGCGCTGGCCGAAGCGAGCGGTGATGTCTTCATCAACCCCTTCGTTGAGCCTAATGCAACCACGAAGGACTCAGTGAATCGGCTGAGCGGTCGCATCCTCGACGGCGGCAGGGTGCGTGACAACATGCTGCTCAGGCTTCGGCTCGCCACGACGAGTCACAGCCGCGCCGAGACGATCCAGTCAGCGATCAACTCGATGTTCCCGCGCGAGTCGGGCCAGAAGGACGACACTGCCCGCGGGCGATCCGGCGACGCGATCGACATCACGGTTCCACCGTCTTTCTACGATCGACCCGAGGAATTCGTCGAGCTGGTGCAGCACACGCCGATGGTGGTTGAAGCGCCGGAACAAACGGCGATGTACGTACGTCGGGCGCTCCTCGCCGCTCCAGGCATGGCGCAGGCGGCGAGTTGGCGGTGGCGTGCGATCGGCAAGAAGGCTGTGCCGATGATCCAGGACCTCTACAACTACTCCGAGGACGAGGTACGCATGGCGGCTCTCGTCGCCGGTGCGCGGCTCGACGACGCGCTCACGATCGAGCCGCTTCTGGAAATGGCGAAGACCGGCGACTCAAAGAATCGCCTCACGGCAATCGAATTGCTCTCCGACATGCGGACGAATCCCGTCGTCGATCTCGGACTCCGCCCGCTCCTCAACGACACCGACGTCGACATCCGACTCGCGGCCTTCGAGGCGCTCGACGGTCGGAACGACCTGAACATCACCCGCACTGTCATCGACGGGAAGTACGACATGGTCGTCGTTCCCAGCAAGCGACCGATGGTCTATGTCGCGCAGACTGGACGCCCGAGAATCGTCATTTTCAACGACCAGATTTCTGTGGATCGTCCGTTGACGTTCACCGCGTGGTCAAACCGCCTCATGATGAAGGCCGACGCCAACGATCGCCAGATCCAAGTCTTCTGGCGTCCAAGCCCGGGTCAACAGCCGGAAATCAAGCTGACGGACGCCGAGCTCACCGCCCTGATCCCATTCCTCGGACACTTGACCACGATCGAGGCACCGCAGGCAGGGCTTGGCCTCTCGTACTCCGAGACCATCGGCACGCTGCACCTCTTATGGCGACGCGGGGCGATCGCTGCGGACTTCAAAGCCGAGCAGGACCGCATTTTGGCCGCGATCATTCGCAGCCAAAAGCCCGACGAAGTGCTCGACCGACCGGAATTCGATTCGCTCGACGACACTGTCACCTCCGGCGAAAACGCCGGGCCGCGCGGCGAAGAGAGCGACCTTGCGTCGATTGCTCCGGGCCGCGACCAGACCGGTCTTGACGCCCCGGTCGCGGGCGCGTCGGGCGCCACGGCAATTGAACGCGCGGGCGTCCAACCCGATACTGTGCCTAGGTGAGCCGCGCGTCGCTGGCTCCGAGCTCCGCTCTGTGAGCGCCGCTCTGGTTCCAGTGTTCTCGAGCCCCGAATCCGCCCAGGACGGGCGCCCCCAGTTCTCTTCGTGCGCGGCGCATCCTGCGCCGCGCGGCGTCGAGAACCTGCGGGATCGACAGGAGGTCGTTGTCGAATGCGGCTTGCCAAGCTAACGCTGAGCGGGTTCAAGAGCTTCGCTGACACCACCGAGTTCCGTTTCGACTTGCCGATCATCGGCGTCGTCGGACCGAACGGATGCGGCAAGTCGAACGTCGTTGACGCGATCAAGTGGGTACTCGGCGAGCGCAGTGCAAAGTCGCTGCGCGGTGGCGCCATGCTCGACGTGATTTTCGCGGGGAGCGCCTCGCGCAAACCTTCTGGCATGGCGAGCGTCACGCTCTCATTCGAGAATCCGGTTGTCGACGAGGCGATCGTCAAAGCCGAGCGATCTCGCGCATCGGGCGGCATCGATCATGACGAAGGCGGCGACGAAACCCTCGCTGAAGCTGAAGCGACTGCAACAGCCGTTGCGCGAGTTACATCACAACTGGCTGCGTCTCAACTGGCGACGGCACAGTTGGGCGATCACGAGGCGTCCATCGTGCGACGCTCGCAGGTCACGCATCGGCGCTTGCCGATCGATGCGGACGAAGTCGATGTCACGCGCAGGTTGTACGCCGACGGGCGCAGCGAATATCTCATCAACGCGAAGAAGGTGCGACTGCGCGACATTCGCGAGTTGTTCCTCGACACCGGCATCGGCAACGACGCCTACTCGATCATCGAGCAAGGCAAGGTCGACGCGATGTTGTTCGCGAATCCGACTGAGCGCCGCGCGATTCTCGAAGAGGCTGCTGGCGTTGCGAAGTTCCGCGCGAGAAAGCTGGAAGCGTCCCGAAAGCTCGAGCACGCTGAGAAGAACCTCGTGGTCCTTCGCGAGCAACTCACGAATACCGAGCGTCGCCTTCGCATCGTGCGCGGACAGGCCGAGAAGGCCGAGCGTTGGCAAGTCCTCGATACACGTCGCCGCGAAGTGCGGACTGCGCTTGCATTTGATCTCTATCACGAACTCGTTGACCGACTCTACGCACTCACGAGTGAGCTCAGTTCGCTCACCGAACTCCGTGACCGATCGTTCTCTAACGTTTCGACCCTCGAAGAATCTAAGACTGCCGCCGAAATTCGTCGCGCCGAAGTTCAGCGCGAGCATCACGCACTCGAGCAGCGAAGATTGGAACTCACCGGCAAAATTGCGCAGGCGCGGCAGCGAGCGGAGTATTCAGAGCGAGCACTGACCGAAGCGCGGCGGAGCGCGGCCGACGAATCTCGGCGCATGGCTGAACTCGAGGCGGGCATCGCCCAGTGCTCGAGCCGTATCGCCGAGGCTGAACAGGCCGTCGCGACCTGTTCCGAAGCCGCAGCCGACGCCGAACGCGCCGTCGCGGCAGCCAGCGAAGAACGCGCTCGCGCCTCAAGTGCTGCGCTTGAAGCGAAGGCGGTCGCTGACCGTCTCCGCGACGCGCTTGGTGGCATGGAGCGCGACCGGTCGCAACTCACTGGACGCTCGGCGAGCTTGGAGGCGCGGGGGCACGCGCTCGCGGAACAACGAACGAAGCTCGCGAACCGGCGAGATCCATTCGCTCGCGAACTCGATGGACATCGCGTCGCTCGCTGCGCGGCGTTGATCAAGGGGCAAGTTGCTGACGATGCGATTCACCAAGTGCAGCGCGAGCTCGACGACGCTTCGCACGTCGCCGCCCAGCTCGGTGACCGCCACGCAACACTTGCGGCGTCGCTCGCGCGCATGCGCGACGAGCGCACGAGTTTGGAAAGCCGTCGGAGAGTGCTCGACGATCTTCAACGGAGTCGCGAGGGCCTCGGAGACGCGGTCAAGGCAATCATCGAAGCACGGGACCAGTATCCAGCCGTCCGAGGTTTGCTCGCCGACCTTATCGAGACCGATCGTGGCCACGCCGACCTCGTCGAAGCGGCACTAGGCGAGAAGTTAGAATTACTCCTCGTCGATTCGCTCGGTGCCATTGTCCCGGCTATCGCGACGTTCCTCGCGCTCGACGGGCGGGCCGCATTCGCACCGATCGACATCCCGGCGCGCGAGCGAATTGTGCCGCTGCTAGCGAACAGCGCTGACGGGACCATGGCGGGCGCGACCCACATTCTCGACTACGTTCGCGCGGAAGGCGTCGCCCGCGGGGTTCTTGAGTCGTTACTGGGAACGACGTTCGTCGTCGACGATCTCGACTCGGCGCTCTTGCTGACCGCTGGCCCCCTCTCGGGCTGCCGCATCGTCACTCGTACCGGCGAGTTGATAGAGGCCGACGGAACACTGGTCCTTCATCCCGCCGAGACTGGCGATGGTGGCGCGGGCTACGCCGGCGTCTTGCAGCGGCGGGCCGAACTGGTTGAACTGGTGGCGTCGTTGTCAACGCTCTCGTTGAAGATCGCGTCTCTTGAACTCGACGCCTCACAGGTTGCCAGCGAGTCCGGTCAGCAAAAAGTGAGACTGCGCGAACTTGGAGAGCGGCTCCAAGAGTCGCGTCGTGCGCAGATCGACGCCAATTATCAATCGGAGAGGCTCGACCAACTCATTCGTCGCATTGAGCACGAGGGCGCAGCGATCGAGGCTGAGGACAGCGAACTGGCGGCGCGGGCTGCGACGAACGGCCGCGAGCGCGAGCAGCTCGCTGAGCGCGTCGCGTCCATCGAACGACTCATCGGTGAAGAGCGCTCGAAGTCCGATGACGCCCGGACTGCAGCCGAGCACGCAATCGCGGCCGTCAACGCGGCGTCCGATGCGTCAGGCACCGCGCGAGCCCGGTTAGGAGAAGCGAACGGTCAGCTCGATAGCGCGCGGCGCGAACGGAGATCGCTGCAAGCGTCGCTCGATCAAAGTCAACGCGAAGCTCAGTCGGTGCGCGAGCAATGTGAACGGCGCGGAGGTCAGATTGAGCGCATCGAATCCGATGTCGTCGAAGCAGCCGCGGATGTCACCGCGTCTGAGCGCGACACACTGGCCCTCGCACCGCAATTCGATGAAGTGTCAGCATCGATGCGAGCGGCGTCAGCCGATGTCGAACGCGTCGCGGGCGAACTCGCCAGCGCGCGGAGCGTCGCGGCTGTCCTCGAACGCAATTGGCACTCGGTCGAGATGTCGAGGCGCGAGGTCGAGATCAAGCGCGAGAACCTTGAGGAGGGCACGCTGCGTGAGGTGGAACTCGACGTGGCTGCCGGCTATGCGGCGCACCGCGATTCGCGCGCGAGCCCTGAGTTTGTCGCGATCGATCGCGACGCCGCAGAGCGCGAGATCAGCGACCTACGGATGGAAATCAAGCGGCTCGGCAACGTCAATCTCGACGCGATCGAAGAACTCGGAACACTCGAACAGAAGAACGCAGTCCTCGAGACGCAACTCATCGACATCGATCAGGCGAAGGCGCAACTCGAGGCGCTGATCACAAAGCTCGATGATGTGAGTCGCTCGCGTTTCGAAGAGACCTTCAAGGCCGTTCGTGAGCACTTCGCAGGACAAGATGGAATGTTCCGTCGTCTCTTTGGTGGCGGAAGCGCTGACCTCTTCCTTTTGCCCTTTGAAGACGGCCCACGAGCAGGTCAGATCGATTGGCTCGAGTCGGGCGTAGAGATTCGCGCCAAGCCGCCTGGCAAGGAGCCTCGCGTCATCAGTCAGCTTTCGGGCGGCGAGAAGACGATGACAGCGGTCGCGCTACTCATGGCGATATTCCAGTCGAAACCAAGCCCGTTCTGCGTGCTCGACGAAGTCGACGCCGCGCTCGACGAATCGAACGTCGAGCGGTTCTGCGCTACGCTGAAGCAGTTCCTGCACCAGAGCCACTTCATCGTCATCACGCACCACAAGCGAACGATGCAGAGTTGCGACATGCTCTACGGCATCACCATGCCGCAGCGCGGCGTCAGTAAGCGAGTGGCAGTGAAGTTCGAAGAAGTCGCCGCCGACGGCAAGTTGAGCAAAGCTGCGACCGAACGAGCCGAGCGCGAGACTGCGGCAAGCCCAATCGTTGAAGTCGACTCTGATGCTATTGACAGAGCCCTCACACAACAGAGGTTGCCTTCGACGGCGCTCGCAGACGCGTGGAAGAATTGAATTGGCATGAACCTGCGATTCGGCTCGCTCATGGAGGCCTTCGATGACCGCTCAGAAACTTCTGCCGATCGTGGTGGCTCAGGCCGCTGTGTATGCCATGATCGCTTTCACGCTCGCAGCCGACCCTCAGTCGATTGTGCCGCCGAATACCCAAGTCGCGACGGCATCGCAGTTCGAGTTTGATCTGACAGCGGCGTCACTCTCGCTCGCCCTCCGTGGCGCGGACGAGGCAACCCCGCCTGCTCACGGCAGCGCCGCTGCACCGCCCGGCGCTGCTGGTTCCGCTACGAACGACACTGAGGATCTCGCCAAGAAGCTGCAGAATCCGGTCGCAGCTCTCATCAGCGTGCCATTTCAATTCAACTACGACGAAGGCTTCGGCCCGAAGAATGCGGGCCGCGTCACGCTGAACATTCAGCCGGTGACTCCAATCAGCGTCTCGGAAGATGGGAACCTGATCGTCCGCACAATTGTTCCGGTGATTTACCAAGGCTCGACGGCCAACGGCGTTCGTAGCGACTTCGGTCTTGGCGACACGACGCAAACCTTTTTCTTCTCGCCGAAGGAATCCCTCGGCGGATCGATTCTCGGCTTTGGTCCAGTGTTCCTTTGGCCAACCGAGACAGCCTACAGGTAGATCTCGGTTCGGGAAAGTGGGGCGCTGGTCCAAGCTTCGTCGCGCTGCGCCAGACTGGGCCGTGGACGTACGGCATTCTTGCGAATCAGATCTGGTCATATGCCGGCCAAAGCGATCGCGACGACGTGAATTCGACGTTCCTTCAGCCACTCCTGAGTTACACGTTTCCCTCGGCGACAACGCTCACTCTCAATACTGAGTCGACGTACAACTGGGACGCTGGTGAGTGGAGCGTGCCCATCAATCTCATTGCCTCGCAAGTGCTTCGATTGGGCGGACAGACCGTCAGTGTTCAACTTGGCGGTCGCTACTGGGCCACGACGCCCGACGGCGGACCGGAGTGGGGACTTCGGCTGAACTTCACGCTGCTCTTCCCAAAGTGATCTCGCGACGTAAGCAGGCAAGCTGCCGCGCGAAACGCGTCGGCGTGTAACTCTGCGGTTAGTTCCGCTGTGCGGGCATAGCCACCGCTTAAGACGACGCACACCGGTAGTTGCTTGTCGAAGAGCGACGCTAGCACAAACTCATCGCGCCGTCGTAGCCCGGCGCGAGTGAGAGCTAACCTTCCATAGCGATCCCCGACGACTACGTCGACACCCGCGAGATAGAAGACAAGATCAGCACGTGCCCGTTCGATCGCGACGGGTAACCAACGCTCAAGGAGCGTCTGGTAGTCGATGTCACCGGTGTGATCGTCGAGCGGCACGTCGAGATCAGACGGCGGCTTCCGCAGCGGAAAGTTCTTCGCGCCGTGCATTGAGAACGTGAAAACGTCTTCGTCGCCCGCGAAGTACGCCGCGTTCCCGTTCCCGTGATGAACATCGAGGTCGACCAGAAGACATCGCCGCGCGCGTCCCTCGCGCTGGAGTTGCCGTACCGCCACGGCGACGTCGTTGATCACGCAAAATCCCTCGCCGCCGTCGGGGTGGGCGTGATGCGTGCCTCCAGCGAGGTTCCCGGCGACTCCGTCGTCGAGCGCCCATCGCGCGGCGTTGATCGTGCCTTGCGTCGCCAGGCGCGACCGACGCGCCAGCGCCCGTGACCAGGGCAATCCGAGACGGCGTTCTTCCTCGCGCGCGAGTGTCCCGTCTCGGAGCGCGTTCAAGTAGCGAGACGTATGAACGAGCCCCAGCGTGTCCCACGAAGCTTCGTCGGGTGCGAGAACTTCGTGGGGCTTCGCGATACCCTCGGCGACGACGATCCGCGCAAGTTCGCTGAACTTGCGCATGGGGAACGGATGCCCCTCGGGAAGTTCAACCACGTAATCGGGGTGGTAGGACACGCGCACGGAGGCGATGCTACGCGAAGCTTGGCTCTCTCATGCCCACGCCAGTGAACGTCATTTTCATCTTCGCGGCCGCACTTGCAGCAGCGCTCCTCGGCGTTTGGCACGCTCGTCGCCGCGCAGCTCGTCGCCGTGGAACGGGACCGTTGCGGTCGCTCGTCATACTTCGGCCATGTCCCGAAGAGTGGTCGGCCGACGCGATTCGGGGTGCGCTGACGCGGCTCGGCACTGTGCCGAACACGATCGATGAACGCGAAGACCCTCGCACCGGCGCGAGCTTCGTCCGCGTCGAGCTTGTCGACGGTCGGCGCCTGCTCTTCATTGGTGTCGGGTCGGCGTATGTGGCTGACCCAGCTGCGATCGCAGCGTACGCCGGTAACGCCCGGGTGCGCGCCGCGCTTTCCACTCACACGGCGTGGTCGTCGATCGACCTCCTCGGAGGTTGTAGTGACGCCGACGCGGCAGCGACCGTGATGCCGTTCTTGGGCCAGCTCGTTGCGGCGCTCAACGATGGTACGGCGCTGGCGTTCCACCGCAGAGATACCGGTGCGTTCGCGGTCGCGGAGGCTCGAACACTGTCTGCGCTCGAGCGCGGGGACATCGACTCCGCGTTCGGCAGGCCCAACCGCGCGCGACAGGGTACCGTGGGCACTCTCGCGTGACGATCACCTCGCCTAACGACTTCGATGTCCTTGTCATTGGTGGCGGCATCACCGGCCTCTGGACACTCGACGCGCTTGACGAGGCTGGCTTCGCTGCTGCGCTCATCGAGCCAACCGGTCTCGGGCACGGACAGACGCTCGCTGCGCAAGGCATCATCCACGGCGGGCTCAAGTACACGCTGCGCGGCCTATTCAGCCGTTCTGCAGAAGCGATCAGCGCCATGCCCGAGCGCTGGAGGGCATCGCTCGCGGGTTTGGTGCGTCCTAATCTTCACGGCGTGCGCCTCGCGAGCGATGCCACGTGGCTCTGGCGAAGCGAGAGCCTCTCGTCGAAACTCGCGATGGTCGGTGCCCGCGTCGGGCTGCGTACGAAGCCGGTCGAAGTCGAAATCGCAAAGCGACCTCACCCACTCGCGAACGTTCCAGGCGAGGTCTTCCGCGTCGACGAGCCAGTGCTCGACACCCTGTCGCTCGTCGATGCCTTCCGCACCCGTCACGAGCCACGATTGCTGCATGCGGCGGTCGAGAGCATTGGCCGTACTGAGAACGGTTGGACTGCCTCCGTCCGAAGCGTCGCGCAGAAGAGCGGCATGGATTCGGGAAGCACGCCGGGGAGTACGCGAGTGCTCCGCTGCCGAGCGCTACTTCTTGCCGCTGGAAGCGGAAACGCGGCGCTTCGCACGTGCGCAGGGCTCGACTCCCCTGCGATGCAACTCCGTCCACTTCATATGACGCTGATGCGACGTGAACAGTCGCCGCAGGCGAAGTATGCAGAGCGCGGTGACCTCCCCGAACTCTTTGGACATTGCGTTGACGGCGCGGCGACGCGCGTCACGATCACGACACATCGCAACTCCAAACATCACAACGTGTGGCAGCTCGGAGGAATGTTAGCGGAGGACGGCGTCACACTCGATCCGAGCTCGCTGCTCGCTCGCGCTGCGAGCGAAGTGCGCGCTGTGCTGCCCGGCGTCGACATCCGCGGTGTCGAGTGGGCCACCTACCGCGTCGATCGCGCCGAGCACTCGACGAGCGGCGGCTTGCGTCCCGACGACGCGCAGTGCAGCGTCGACAAGGGCATTGTCACACTCTGGCCCACGAAACTTGCTCTCGCGCCGCGTGCCGCAGCGCTCGCGCTCGATGCCGTCCGTCGCGCCAACGTGCAGCCGACCGGCCCACGTCCGATCGACGGCCCGCGCCCGCCGCTCGGAGTATCGCCTTGGGAAACCGTAACCTGGACCCAACAGCCGTGATCCCACGTCGTCTCGGAAACACCGGACTCTTACTTTCGCCGATCGGCTTCGGTGCGTTCAAAATTGGGCGAAACCTCGGCACCAAGTACGAGCACGACTATGCGCTGCCGAGCGAAGCGGAAGCGACGACCCTGCTCAACGGTGTGCTCGATCTAGGGATCACGTGGATCGACACCGCACCGGCCTACGGACTGAGTGAAGAACGAATCGGTCGCGCCGTCGCCTCGCGGCGAGCATCCTTCGTTCTGTCGACGAAGGTCGGCGAGGTCTTCGAAGCCGAGGCTTCTTCGTTCGACTACTCGCGAGCTGCGACGAGTGCCAGCATCGAACGTAGCGTCAATCGCTTGCGCACGGAGCGGATCGACATCGTGTTCGTTCACTCAAATGGCGAGGATGAGCGGATCCTCAACGAGGGCGAGGTCACTGCGGGGTTGCGCGACGCACAGCAAGCGCGCCGCGTGGGTCGAATCGGATTTTCCGGAAAGTCAGTCGCAGGATTTCGCCGGGCGATGGATGTTGGCTACGAAGTGCTGATGGTCGAGCATCATCCGCTCGACGACTCCATGCGTCCGATTCTTGTAGAAGCGGCGCGGCGCGGCATCGGTGTGGTCATCAAGAAACCTCTCGCGAGCGGCCGCTCGCCACCGGCGACCGCCATCCCGTTTTCACTGAACTCGCCAAGCGTCGCGAGCCTCGCCATCGGCGGACTTTGTCTCAGTCGATTCGCCGAGCACATACGCGTCGCCACCGCTTGCGATGCAACGGCGTAGGTGGACGTGGCGAGTCATGCACGACACGCACGTTCGCGTGGGCTGCATGGATGATGCACTCGAATGTGTGTGGCCACTGGGGCTCACTGTGGCTCGATGAACGGCCGCGCGAGTCAAGTCTCGCGCGGCCGTGCTGCCTACCTACTTGTCAAGTTCAGCTCATGTCGCGCGTCGATCTCGTCGCCGTCGCGGCGGCCAAAGGCCGCTGACAAGGAGCGCAGCAAACGCTGGCGGCGTCGGGATGGACGAGAAGTAGATGTTGTCGAGAGCAACCACCGCGGTCGGGTCGTTCCAAGGAACGATTTCGATCCTGTCGAACGCTACCGTCGAGACGAACCCGTCAAAGAATGGAACCCCTGACCCGCCGAGTGCCGGGCTCGCGTAGATCAGTTCACCGTCAGAGTATAGAAGTGCCTGGTGCTTGCCAGGGTGGTAATAGGCCAGCGCAAAAGTCGGTGCGGCGAAATCCATTCCGATATGATGAACGCCGTTCAATCCCCAGCAGTCGAGGGTGAAGGTCGAGCAACCCGGCCCAAGAATGATGTCGGGATCACCCGAGTTGAAGATGACGCCGCTCGATGCGTATTGATCAGTAATCCACGTGTTAACGGGCAGGTCGTTGAAGGCGAGAGTTGTGAACTCGCCCGCCGCGCTCGCCCACGAGTCGAACGAGTTCAAACCGGAGAAGAGCGTGACATTCGCGTGGGCCGAATCAGACATGACTAGCGGGAGACTCGCGCCGACGATCCCCGCGAGTGCTCGATAGAGGTGTGGGAACTGCCGTGGCATGTCACTCGCCTCCCTTCGCGTCGAGGACTGCGGCAAGCCCTGAACCCACCGACGCCAGCTGCTCCAGCGATGCGGTGGCGCCCCACTCGACAAACCCCATCGGTGATCCGAATCCAAGCGCGGCGAGAGCTTCAGCCAATGCATCTAGCGTCTCGCTCTCTTCGCTCGACTGTTGCATGGACTGCATCGACGACGAGCACATGCTGCACGAGTTGCCCCATTCTCCGAGAGGAATGCTAAGGTCGGCCACGCCGACGACTCCATCCATGTTCATATCGCACAAAATGATTTCAACAGCGCACACCGGCTCATCTTGGCCCCATGCGCCCAAGAGAATTGAGAGGTCGGCGGCACCAACATCGTCGTCTTGATTGACGTCGCCGGGGCAAGCGAATCCTCCGCCCGGTGCCGGGCGCATGACGATGGCGCGGGTAACGCTTCCACAACCACCTTCCCCGACGATCCAGCCATCGTCCGTCACGTCGAAGGCAACTGAGACGGTCCACGCCGAAAGTGGCGGCATAAGGTCGTCGATGTAAACGTAGGTCCAGTCGAGCGTGGGGCCGGCGGGGCTGCCGATCCAGAGAAGTCCTCGGAGCAAGATGCTGTCCCGGCCCACTGCTAACACCACCCCGTTGCCGCTCGGTTCCGAGATCCCGAGAGCTTCGGTGGTCCTCTCCAGTGGATACCCACTCGCATCACTCAGATTGACCACCGTCCCCGTCGTCGACGGCCAGAACGCCGCGTGCGTCACGCAGTCGAAGTCCTCCGCGCGCATGTATCCGCACGCCATGCCGTCGTCGTTCGTGGCGTTGGCCTGGGAGCCGTCGTCGGGTCCCAGCTCATTGAGCGAGGTGATGCTGGGAGTTGAACCGCCGGTCCACTCGGTCGCCTCGAATGAAGGGTCGCACGCCGAGTTCAAGGGGCACTCGGTTCTGAGTCCGACTGTGCGACCTGAATCGCCCGTTGCGACATCGTTGCCACGAGCTGTCTCTGTGGTTGAGTCGACCGGGAGAGCGCTCGGAGTGGATGAACTGCCGACCCACGCCATCCGGAAGCCGATCTCGCGTAGTGGCTGCCCGAAGCAGTCGCCTTCCTCCGTTGCCCAGCCAACGACGTAGGGGACGGTGTCGTCACTGATGCTGTTCGCGTGACTCTCGCCGGTGGCGCCGCTAGCGAAGGGGGCGATGTCCTCGTAGACCGCCTCGCCCATGTCCCACACGAAGCCACGTCGGAATGGGCTTCCGCTCACGTCGATCTCGACGTACCCCACCGCAGTCTCGTCGTTGTTGATCTCGAAGCCCTCGCTGTCGAGACTCGAATTCGACGCGATTCCCGCAAGCGCCGCCAGATCGGTACCTTCGGAGTAACCGAGCACCCCGGACCCGCCGCAGAGCTGCCAGAGCGTCGCACGTCGCACGCCCGAGTTTGCGGGCCGCGACCATCCGACCACGGTGTACTTCGCATTGATTCCGACCCCGGACGACGCGTCAAGTCCGGCAAGCGGTCGCAATGGATAGAACTCGAAGGTCACCGCCTGCCCCGCTGCGCTCGCGACGACTGCCGACGCCACGCAGGCCGAGAACACGAACTCGGCTCCACGCCCGAGCGCCGCGCGCCAAGCGCCGAGCGCCGAGCGCCGAGCCCCGCCAAAATCCCATTGAACATGTCAGCCTCCTTTTCCCTGCGAATGGTCCAAGGCTGCAACACTGCAGCCGGCCCTGCCAGAGAGTACGGAAGGCGCGCGCGAATCGACGGAGCCCATCGATAAATTCGCACGAACTTGACTTTGACGCGGGCTACTTCAGCAGGGCATACAACGGACACACCGGTTGCGCCCGAGCCGCCAGCTCCAGATGTGACCTCAAGGCGCACGACGCGCCTCGGACTAACGGCTCGTTCGACCCTTCGGCCGCAGACGCTGACCGCCGATCCGCCCTCGAATGTGTGGCCACTGTGGCGCTCGGAGCGGTCGGGTCCGGCGCATGGGGCTGATCATTAGGTTCTGCATGGGGAACGAGCGATCAGCGTGCAGCTCTCGATAGCGACGGTGCCGTGGGAGCTACTTATTTGGGGATTCGGTCGGGGCGTGGACCGGCTGAGCTTCGCGCGGTTGGCGTGTTGCGCGATCGTCCGCACACCCCCTCCGTCAGCCCTGCGCTGCGCTTCGGGCTGCCACCTCCCCCACGCTCCGCGTGGGGGAGGATGCTCTTGCATCCGACCCCCGAAAAGCTGTCCCGACTGGGGAAGCAGACACACCCATTGGACCGCCCCGCGCTAGCTAGAAAGATAGACCGCCCGCGTAGCTAGAAAGAAGTCGACCATTCGGCGACCTTTCGGGGGGGGCGTGCACGTCGCGCACACTGCGCGGCCCGTTCCGCGCGCAACCCCGCGCCAGCAACGGGTGACCATCGCCGCCCCTAGCGCCGCTGGCGGCCTTACGCCGGCTTCTTCGGAATCACCAGCTTCATGCCAGCCTTCAAGGACTCCGGCTCGTCGCCGATCGTGGCCTTGTTCGCCTCGTAGATCACGTCCCAGAGGCCCGCACTACCGTAGTAGTTGCGAGCGATTGCCATGAGCGTCTCGCCTGCGGCGACGGTATGGAGCTTCTCACCGGACGCCGCGTTTGCGGTCACGCTCGCCGGGGCGACTGCGGGAACGGTCGGCTTCGCGGCTGGCGCGGTCAGAGCGGTCGCCGCTTTCGGCGCGTCAGCGGGGATCACGAGCTTCGTGCCAAGCTTCATGCCCCTCGGATCAATCAGCGGGTTTGCTTTCGCGATCAGCTGCCACTTATTCTTGTCGCCGTAATACTTCTCCGCAATCGAACTCATCGTCTCGCCCTCGAGGACCAGATGGGTCGTCTCGCCCGCTGCTAGTTTCGTCGGCGTCGTCGGCCCGAGCGGAGTTACGGGCTTCGGTCCTGGGCCACTTCCGCCAGCCGGAACGGGCGGCGGCGAAACGACGGGCGGATTCGTCGGCGCGCCGGTGTTGCCGACACCCGGAACCGAGTTGGCGGTTGCTCTAGGATTCACCGCAGGCGAAGTGATCGGCGTGGCCGCTGGCGTGTTCGCCGGGGTGAGGGGTGCCGTCGGAGACGTCCCCGCGGGGCTGCTTGGTGCGTCGCCCTTGCCACCGCTTGTCGCCGGAGCGGACGGATCAACCTCGGGTCGATTCGCGCTTCGGGCCAGCGGATCAACGACCGGTTCGGGGGAAGGTCGCGGCCCGACTGGAGGCGCTGTCGGGGCACCCGGTCCCGCGCCTGGCGCTCCAGATGCTAATCGAGTGGTCGCGGTGGCTGGAGGCGTCGCTGTTGGCTTCGGCGCCGCCTGAGTTGGCTTCGCGCCGGGTGACGCCGGTGTCACTCCGGCTGGCGGCTTGGGACCCGCCGTCGAGGTCTGCGGTGCAAATCCATAGTAAAGACCGACCGCCGCAAAGATCGCCAGCACACCTGCGACGATCAACTTGGTTCCCGAGTTCATGCTCTCTCCAATATCAATGAAGTGTTTTGTTAGGCCGTCAGTGCCGCGGGCACCACGTCGCCGAGTTCTTCTCGTCGTCGGGCCGTCTCTTCTTCACGTCGGCTGTACACCATGGGCGCGGCAATGACGACTGACGAGATCGTGCCTGCGATCAGTCCGATGCCGAAGGTATATGCGAATGAACGAATTCCCGTTCCGCCGAGAACAACCAAGATGACCGCCGTCGCGAACGTCAACCCACCAGTCAAGAGCGTGCGACTAAACGTCTGATTGACCGAATCGTTCACGCACGTTGCTGAGACATACGGCAACTTACCGCGGTTCTCACGGATGCGATCGAGGATGACGATCGTGTCGTTGATCGCGTATCCGACGATTGCCAAAAGTGCGGCGATCACGTTGATGTCGATCCGGAACTCATCGACATAGGTCGCACGACCGAACGCGGTCCCAGCGAGCCAAGGCGCGACCGCGACAAACCCGAGGCAGCACACGACGTTGAAGGTGAGACTCATCACAGCCGCCGCGGAGAATCGGAATGATCCGAAACGGACCCAGATATACGCAAGCATTCCGATCATCGAGAGGATGACTGCCACAATCGCAGACGCCGCAAGATTCTCCGCGACGATCGGCGAGAAGCTCGAAATTTCATCCAAGCTCGCTGGCTGAATGAGCGCGGAACGCACGAGAATCCACTCCACCGCGGCGAGTTGTTTATCCCATGCGTCGAAGTCCGCCGTGAGCGAACTCAACGATGGATCGGAGACGAGAACAGCAACGGTGCTGTAGCCCTTCGCGGGGTTGGCAGGATCGGCGGGCGTCACGCCAACCGCCTTCACACGACGTCCGGCGGTATCGCTGAAGTCCGGCTGTGACCGCAAACGGGCGATACGATTTTCGACGTCCGCGAGTTGGACCGGAGGGTCGATCGATTCGACGAGGACGGCAACACCGCCGCGGAAATCGCCGAGCGGCTCCTTGATATCGGGACGCCGGATGGACTCGCCGAGGACGTCTTTATCCAGTGGGAACGTGTGCGGAGCGTGATTCAGGTTGGCTGTATCCGTACTCGAGCCGAGAAAGGTGAGCGGCAACTGGACGGTGAGCTGATCTTTGAACTCAAGGACGACGGCTTCGACGACTCGACGCGTAATCTGCGCCTCGTCGTCCACGCCGCTGGGGGGATTGCCGACGCGGATCTGAAACCGCGACGACTCGCCCTCGGCGTTCGATTCACCAACGGTGAGAACGTTCGCGTTGCGAAGCTCATACACAATGGGTTCGCCCGCGCCAGCCTTTGTTCCCACAGCACGCACGCGATCTTCCACGTCGCTGCGCTTCAAGATCAGCTTGCCCTTGGACGGGTCGCCGCTTTGAGCGTCGCGCGTCGAGAGTGTCATCGCGACGCCGCCGCGGAACTCCGTCTCAAAGATGTCGCGCCCGCGCGCGAAGGTGAGAACGAGCGACACCACAGCGACGATCGCGCACAGGACCCACACCGGCTTTCGCATGGAAACCCAGTCGACGCTCGGGGTGACCGCGCGAGACACGGCAGGGAAGACCGTCGGCAACATCGGTAGCTTCTTGATGCCGAACCAATCGGTCATCACCATGAACAGGGTCTTCGTGACAAAGAGGCCCGTAAAGAGCGTGCCGATGACACCGATGCACATCGTCAACGCAAATCCCTTGACTTCGGTCGCACCCACCTTGTACAGCACCACGACGGCGATCAAGTTTGTGATGTTGCTATCAACAATCGCAGACAGCGCGCGACGGAATCCGAGTTCGATTGCATCACGGAGCGATTCTCCTCGCAGCGATATCTCTTCGCGAATTCGCTCGTAGATAAGAATGTTGGCATCGACGCCCATGGCGATCGCGAGGGCAATACCAGCGAGGCCGGGCAGCGTAAACGTGCCGTCAATCGCCCCCATGATTCCGAAAATCATCAGGGTGCTAATCGAGATAGCGATGCACGCGACGATACCCGCGAGGAAGTAATACAGCACCATTACAACGCAGGTCACGCCGACCGAGATCAAGATCGCTTCGCGCCCCTTCACGAGGTTGTCGGCACCAATCGACGGCCCAAGAATGTTGACCGAGATCGGATCCGGCGAAATGCTGGCCGACAGCGAACCGGCAGCGAGCACGCGAATCAAATAGCTCACTTCTGATTCTGAGAAGTTGCCAGTGATTACGCCGCTGCCAGAGATCTGGCTTTGCAAATTGGGCGCGCTATAAACCTGATTGTCGAGCACGATCGCCATCGGCTGACCGACGTTTACGCCCGTCATTCGGCCCATGCGACCAGCACCAGACTGATCCAGCTGAAATCCGACTGCGGCTCCGCCGAGCCGCTGATCTTGGGTGCGATAGACACGCTGAAGCGCCCACTCGTCGCCACTCGAGTGCACCATGGCCTTATCGTCCGAGGTGTACAAGAGCACGTAGTACGAGCCCGCGTAGGTCGCGACAACGAGGCGACGCTCAGCAAAGTAAGACCTCGGATCGCGCTGGAGTTGCTCAAGCTGCTCCGGCGATTCATACCACTGCTTCAGATCGTTAATCTCGAACCATCGCACGCGGCCTGACTCGACGTTGCGCGGACCACGCTTCGCGAGTTGCTCACGCATATCTTCGATGTTGACGCCGACCGGGTCGCTCGGCGACACCGCGATGTGAAACTGAAGCACGCCTGCGCCGCGCATCAGTCGCATGAGATCTTCAGGATCGTCGAGGCCAGTCCGCTGGAGCATGTACGCGTCGTGCAGCGTGACGAGCCCGGCGATTCTCGGTGCGAGATGCGGAAACTCGCTGCGAATGGCGTCGAGTTCGCGATCGCGCGGTGAGGCGCCGAGCTTCGGATCGCCGTTCTCATTCTTGATGATCTCGCCCGCGGGATCTCGGTCTGGCGTCGGAACATCAGAAAGCCCCAGCGCCTTGACGAGCCGAGCTTGATTCAGCACAACACCGAGCAGCTTGTTCTTCAATCGGCCGACGTCGAGGCTGGCCTTGACGAGCCGGTTCTCTATCTCAGAGATCGACGCCGCATCGGCAGCGGCGGCGCGAGCTCGCTCCAACTCCGCCTTCGCAGCGACTTCGTCGTTGAATGCTCTCTGAAGTTCCTTGATGTCGTCGCCGCGAGGTCCGCTCACGCCAAAACGCTCGGGCGCTTGGCCCGCCGCGAGCGCTTGATCGAGCTCGGTCGGACTCACGATCGCGTCCTTCATGAACGCCTTGAGCGCCTCGTTGTAGTCGCGCTGCAACGCGAGCACTTCAGGACTCGGCAGCGGCATGACGACTTCAATTCGGTCGAGCCCTTGCGGCTGCATGCCGATATCAAGCACGCCGTTGGGATTGATTCGATTCTTAAGGACGTCGATGGTCTGGCCGAGCACTTGCTCGCGCTGAGCCCCCTCTCCCATCTTGACCGAATAGATAAGGCTCACGCCACCGCGGAGATCTTTACCGAAGCGCACAGGCTTCGCGTAAAGCGACCACACGCAGAGGAGGCAAACGGCGACAATGATCGCGAGGCGGATGGGAATGTTCTTCATCGGATGATTCGAAGCGACGTTCAGGACGACTTGCCGTGCGACGACGTGTCTTTCGTCGTCTCCGCCGCCGATTCTTTCAGGATGCCGACGATCGCGCTGCGGGCGAACGTCACGCGTGTGTTTGACTGCTCATCGACTTTGAGGACAACGATGTCAGGCTTGATTTCGACGATCGAACCAATCACACCGCCGCTCGTCTGCACGCGATCGTGCTTCTTGAGTCCGCTCAACATCCGCTGCTTCTTCTTACCTTCGCGGCGCTGACCGAACATCAGCATCACCACCCAGAGCACGATGAAGCCGATCATCAGGTAGGTCAGTGAGCCCATGCCCGTAGGACCCGTCGGGCCGGGACCTCCGCCCCCGCCCGCACCAGACGACTGGCCCTCGCCCGTCCGCGCGGTCTGAGCGACCTCTTCACCCGCGAGCGGCGGCGCGGCCTGTGCGAGGGCCGGAACGAATCCGGCGCTGAGCGAAAGAGAGAACGATGAACTCGATGGAAATGCCTCAGTTGGCGCTTGGGTCAGCGGGGCGTCCGTCGATGACAGCGATGTCAAAATCATGGGGGCAACTCGCCATCGTCTCCTGCGGGTCCGGTGCGGACATCCGAGCCGTTGAGTGGATGACCTGAGTGGTCACCTGCCGACGGCGCTGGCTCTTCCCGGAGGGGAGCATCCCCCCAGGGCTCCCGTGCGGACACTTCCGCAACAGGCCAAGCCGCAAGGAACGAAGACCACGCATCTTCCTTGATCGCGCAACGAATGTCCAGCATTAGACGCTGGTAGAGCCGGAGGTTGTGCAAGGTGACGAGAATCGGACCGAGCATTTCTTCCGCGGAAAAGAGGTGCCGCAGATACGCCCGGGAAAACCCGCCCCCGCAGGCCACGCAATCGCAGTCTTCCTCGATAGGGCGACGATCTTCGGCGTGGCAGGCGTTTCGAAGTCGGAGCGACCCGTGCCGTGTGAATGCGTAGGCGTTCCGGCCATTTCGAGTGGGTAGGACGCAGTCAAACATGTCCACGCCAGCAGCCACCGCCATCACGATGTCACGCGGATATCCGACCCCCATAAGGTAACGGGGCTTGTCGCTCGGGAGCTGCGGTGCACTGAACTCCACCACCCGACGAATCTCGTCTCTCCCCTCACCAACCGCAACGCCGCCAATGGCGTAGCCCGGCAATTCCACCGCGCAAACACCGTCGATACTCCTTCGGCGAAGATCGAGATCGGTGCCCCCCTGCACGATTCCGAACAAGGATTGCTCGTCGGCGCGGGCGTGATGCGTGCGACAGGCTTCAAGCCAACGCAACGTTCGATCGTGTGCTTCAAGAACCCGCGCTCGGTAGCGCACCTGATCGAGTCCCGTGTCTAGGGGCTCGCTCGTGAGCTTCGGCGCTTGGCTGGGCGGACAGTCGTCAAACGCCATGATGATGTCGGCACCGATGGCGTTCTGAATCGCCATCGATTCCTTCGGACCAAGGCGCACGGTGGAACCGTCGATGAAACTTCGGAAGGTGACACCGCCGTCGTCGACTTTGTTGATGCCGGACATCGAGTAGGCCTGAAATCCACCCGAGTCTGTGAGCATCGGACCGTCCCAGCGCATCAGTTCGTGTGAACCCCCGAGCCGCCGCATGCGCTCAACGCCAACGCGCAAGAGCAAGTGATACGCGTTGTTCAGAATGATCTGCGCACCCGTCGCTCGCACCTCTGCCGGAAGCACGCCCTTCATCGCAGCAGCGGTCGCCACCGGCATGAAGGCTGGTGTGTCGAATGATCCGTGCAATGTCGTCACTCGCCCAAGCCGCGCACGGTTTGACGACGACCGGGCGAGGATGTCGAAGCGGAGCGCCACAGGCTGTTCGATGCTCAGGGGTTGCTCGTCGCGCGCGGAGCGGTGTGTTAGGCAAGGGTCATGAACGCGATGCGTCGCGGAGCGCAGTTCGCTCGCGCTCGCTCAGGCTTCCCATGCCTTGCGTACGAATCTTCGCGAGAATCCGATCGATTTCAGCTTCGTCAAGGATCGACCCCTTGCGCTGCGCGCGGCGGGCGCGACTCGAACGCGACGTCGGATCGACACGTCCTAAGAGATCGAAGAACCCATGCAAGTGATGAGGCCGACGAATGAACCACGCGCCTGCGATCGCGCCGCCGAGATGCGCAGCTTCGCCGCCGGGATTGTTCAGGCGCGTTACCACCATCACGACTGAGATCCCGATGACGAGGTAGGCGAAGTGCTTCAGGCGCATTGGCACAACGAACATCACATAGATCGTCTCGTTTGGTGCTAGGAATGCGGCGGCAAGAATCACGCCATATACCGACGCCGAAGCGCCAATCAGCGACGTGAACGGACTGTTGGGAAGGAACGGACGAATCGCGCCGCCGGGAAAGATGTAAGAACTCGCGATGCCGCCAGCGTTGAGCAGCATGAAAAGGAACGCGCCGAACAGACCGCAGAGCAAGAAGAACGCGAGGTAGCGTTTGCGTCCGAGGAAGCTCTCGACGATCGGACCGAAGAAGTACAGGCCCAGCATGTTCAGACCGAGGTGCATCACGTCGGCATGCAGGAACTGGTATCCGAAGAATCGCCAGAACTCGAAGCCCTCAAGCCCGCGCGTCGCCGAGGGATACATAAGCGCTTGCGCAGTTGTGAATTGCAACCACGCTTGCAGAAAAGGCGTCTCGCGATAGAGGTCGGTTCGATACGGGATCACTTCGCCGTTACGCCGAATTCCGGTCTGAATCTCAAAGAGGCCTGGAACCGGAACCGTCGTCGGCCCCGCGTCGGCTTCCGCACGCCCGCGCGCGGCCGTCGACCGCGGATCGACCGCTTTCGACGCAGTGCTCTTCGGGTCGATGCTCGTGAAGACCTGCTGGGGACGCGAACTGACCCGATCAGCGCGGGGAATGCGGCTGGCTTCCGCATCGAGATCGGGCTGCAAGATGCGCGACTCGCCGGTTGGTACGAGCGTCTTGAACCTGAGAAGCACGGTGCGATCGAGCAGAAAAACCGCAGCGCAGACGATGATCAGCCACGTCGTCACCGAGAGCGAACCAAAGACTCCGCGCACGGAGCGGCCGCCCGTGTGACTCACTCCGCGTCCGGCTCTCGCCGCGCTCGCCTTGTCGCTTCGGTAGTAGTCGCGTTCTGCCAATCCCATCGCGTTCGATTCCCATCCAAGGAAGTCCGGGCGGAGCACCACGTGCGGCACAGCGGCGGCGAAGTCTATGAGATCCTCGAGGGATGAGGTTGACTGCGACGACCCGAACCGGTTGCCGCAGGCTCAGCCTTTCGCACCACGCTTGCGTTCGGTCTCGCGTTCGAGCACGCGACGTTCCGCCGGCGTCAGGCTCCCGATCCCCGAGGTGCGGATCTTGTCCAAGATCCGGTCAAACTCAGCGACGTCGTTCGCACGTCGTACTTCTTCCGCCTTGCGCAGCGCGGCTTCCGCCGCCCGACGTTTCGCTTCGCCGTCGCGCTCTGCAGCGAGTTCCTTTCGTGACGCTTCAAGACTCTCCACGTACACGCGTCCCTCGGCGCCGCCGAGACCAGCGCCCTCACCCATCGTCTCTTCGGTGAAGTCGAGTTCCCGCACCGTCTGACGGCAGGTGAGACCGCCGAAGATGGCCAGCCCGACGAGGAGCCAGTTCGCCGACAGCACGCCGTAGAGACCGAGCACGATGGCACCGACATAGCCAATGCGTACCGCTACGCGCATGGATCGGTTGTAGCCCAGTCGGGGCCAGAGGAGCGATTGAAGTAATCTGCCGCCGTCCATCGGAAACATCGGCAGTAAGTTGAAGAGAAGTAGAACGAGCGCGAGCCAGTTCGTGAGATAGAGAGCGATGAGAAACCAACTGTGAGTCACGCTCGCTGAGATCGTCAGCCCGACTGGTGATGGCAGCGCGACACCTAACCAACGGCCAGTGAGAATTCCGAGCGTCGGCGCGGTGACACAGAGGATGAGCACGTTCACGAGTGGGCCGCCGGCCGCCGTCCAAAAATGCGCTTTCGCGTTGTCCGGGGGCGCGCAGTAGGCGAGACCGCCGAGCGGCCACATCAAGATCTCGTCCGCGGCTCCTCCCCAGCGCCGGCAGGTGATGCAGTGACCGAACTCATGCAACAGAATGATGCTAAAGAGCGCCGCGATCCAGATGCACGTGAGCGCGATCGATAAGCGGGCGTGGTCAGCGTCCGCGGCGGGAAAGACGGCGCGGAGCAACTCCACTGCGACGAGCAAGATGAAGAGGATGTGGACGCGTACGCCAATGCCTGCGACGCGCATGACTGGAATCGACCAGCTCATCGGATCGTCGAAACGAACTCGGGTTCGGTTCCACGCCCCAGCGAAGCCGGGACTGTGCTGACGCCCGGATTCGTCGAACTGCCCACTAGACGAGTCGGGCGACCAGCCGGGCTGATCGTCTGGCGAGTCGTTCGGCGGACGAGCACCACGCCGACTCATGGGGCGGAGTCCTTTGCAATCGCACGCTGGATCTCAGCGCGAGTCGTCCCGCTCTGACGCGTCAACCACAGCGCCCACGCGGCGATCGATTTGCCGTCGATGAGTTCGCCCTCCCGAATGCGGCGTTCAAGCTCGTCCGCCGCCACCAGCTCTATGTCGATCTCCTCGCCCGGCTCAAGTCTGCGTGGCGTGGGCACAAGGTTGGTTGCGAAGAACACGTGCATGAGCTCGTCAGCGAACCCGGGAGATGTATAGAAGGTGCCGAGTTTCTCGACCCGTAGAGCCGAATAGCCGCACTCTTCCTCCAGCTCTCGTACAGCCGCTCGAGCGGGGTCTTCACCACGTTCCAACTTCCCGGCGCAGAATTCTAAGAGGGTCTGTGCGACCGCGATGCGCGCGTTGCGAATCATCACGAAGCGCTCATCGAAGCACTGCGCGACGACGGTGACGGCCCCGGGATGGCGCACGATATCGCGTCGGCTCTCGCGACCGTCGCGATCGCGGACAAGGACGCTCTCAACGCGGAAGACCGGGCCAGAGTGCGTGACGATCAATTCGCTGGACATTGATAAGAGGGGGAGATGCGATCAGGTTGCGGATTCGGAGAAGACGGCGATGATACGTCGCGCATGACCGCTGGCGCGAATGAGGGAAACGCAGAGTCCGCGCCGTCGCTGACGCCGGAAACCGGCGCGGCGCTGAGAGCGGGGACGCCGGTGGAGATGTCTTCGGGCCGAATCCCCGAACCGGGGGCTCGCCCGATCGTCCGGGTAGAGGAGTTGCATAAGAGCTTTGGCCGCCAGCGGGTGCTGCGCGGCATCACGCTCAGCTTTCCTCGGCGACGAACGACGGTCGTCCTGGGCCCTTCTGGTTGCGGGAAGAGCGTGCTGCTGAAGCACATCGTCGGCCTGTTGAAGCCGGACAAAGGGCGAGTCTGGTTCGATGACGTGCGAGTTGACACACTGCCCGAGCACCAGCTCGGACCGCTCAGGCGGCGCTTCGGATTCCTCTTTCAGCTCGGCGCGCTGTTTGATTCCATGTCGGTCTGTGAGAACGTGCGCTTCCCATTGCGCGAGTCGCCAGATCACGATCCGGTCCAAAGCCTTCAGCGAGCGCGACAGGTGCTCAGAATGGTGGGCCTCGAGGAATCGATCGACAAGATGCCCTCGGAACTCTCAGGCGGGCAACAGAAGCGCGTCGCTCTCGCTCGTGCCATCGTCCTTGAGCCGCAGGTGATTCTTTACGACGAGCCGACGACGGGTCTCGATCCCATCCGCGCTGATGTCATCAATGAGCTGATTCTCAAGCTCGCGCGACAACTCGACGTCACCAGCATCATCGTCACGCATGATCTTGCCAGCGCGTTCAAAGTGGCAGACCGGATGGTCATGCTTCACGAGGGGCACGTGCTCCTCGAAGGGACGCCCGACGAGTTCCGGCGGAGCGAAGATCCGGTCGTGCAACGGTTTCTCCGGGGCGAGGCCAGCGACGACGAACTCGCTGCCATCCGAGCCGTTCCGAATGCGATCACTGGAGATGCGCCGGAGTAGCGGCGTCGCTGGACTTCAGCGCGGCTCTGAGTCCACGCGATGCTGTGCTACGCAGCAACGCCAAATCGGCGATGATGCCAACGGTTTCCCCCCTCCCTGCCCATGCGTGAAGGCATTCGAAATCTCTCGATCGGCGTCGTCGGCATCGCGGCCCTGGGCGGTCTTGCCGCGCTCCTTCTCGCGTTTGGCGAGATGACGTCGCTCTTTGAACGACGCTATGCGGTCGACATCGCGCTGAACGCTGCGGGGGGATTGCGTCAGGGCAGTCTTGTGACGCTCCATGGCGTTCCCGTGGGTCTCATCGATTCGGTCAAGGTCGCATCCGAAGATCCGACGCATCCGGTGCGCGTTCGCGCCCTTGTCGATACCCAAGTCCTCGTCCCCGAATCAGCCGTGCCCACCGTTGAATCGTCGCTGCTTGGAAGCGGCGCCAAACTTGAACTCGCGGGTGATGGCGCGCCCAGTTCGCGCAGCTTCGATCGTGGCAACGTGCCACTACTCGTTGGTTCGTACAAGCCGTTCGATCAGAGGATCATCGACGCGCTCGACGAGCGGTTAGAGGGCCTCCGCGGTTCGCTCAAGAGCTTTGACAACCTTACTGCAACCTACACCGAGCTCGGGCTCAACCTCAACGACCTCGTGAAGCCACTGGGGAGCGACGGCGCGGACTCGAGCGCCAGCCTTCGCACGACCGTGGAGCGCATGAACACAGCGCTCAAATCAGCAGATGACGCCTTCGTACTTGCTCGAGAGTGGCTGGCGGACGAGTCGCTGCGCGCCGATGTGAAGGGCGCCGTCGGTAAGGCGAACGAGCTTATCGCCCGAGCGACTGACACGGTGAACGTGATTGGTGGCCTCGCGTCCAACCTCGATGCCGATCGCGCGGCCATCGCCCGAAAGTTGCTCGGCGTCATGGACGAGGCCGACAGCGCGCTCGGCGACGTCCGCAAGCTCCTCGCGATCGCGACGAACGGCAACGGAACAATCGGCCGACTGCTCAACGATGCACAGCTCTACGAGAATCTCGCGGACAGCGCGAAGCGCCTCCAGCGCACCCTCGACGCGATCACCGCTGTGGTCGAGAAGCTGCGCGCTGAGGGCATCATCTTGAAGTTCTGAGCAATTGCATAGCGCTCCTCGCTTCAAACGACAACGCCCCGCGCTCACGCGCGGGGCGTTGTCCGTGAATCCATCTAACAACTCACCAGAATCGGTTGTTAGCTCGCATCGACTATCGAGATTTCCACTCGACGGCTCGACTTCTTCGAGGTCTTCGGCTCGGTCGCGCCGTACGTGACATAGCGGAATTGCGACTCAGTGAATCCCTTGCCGACGAGGTACTTTCCAACCGCGCGAGCTCGCTCGTATCCGAGCTCCCAGTTGTCCGCAAAGTTCTTCTTCGACTTGCTGATCGGATCTGCGTCGGTGAAGCCTTCCACGGAGAGCTTCTTGCCCGGGTAGCTGGCTTTGACGCTCTTCGCGACTTGGTCAAGCGTCTTCTTCGCGTCGCTTTTCAAGGTCGCCTTGCCAGCGTCAAACAGCACGTCGCCGGGAATGTCGAGGACGATCGAGTTGCCCTCGACCCGTGCAGTCACGCCCGGAGGAAGATCCTTCGGTAGCGCCGGGCTCGCTCCGCCGCCGGGCCCGGACATCGCGCCGGTGGCAGCGTTCGCTTGCGCGGCCTCTGCGGCCGCCCTCGCACGCGAGGTCTCTTCTTCAAGCGAGCGACGCGAAGATTCGCTTCCCTCAAGTGCCGACTTCGAGCGATCGAGTTCGCTCTGGAGTTCGGCGTTCCTGTCCTTCAACATCGCCACCTCGTCCTTTTCCTTGTTGTTGCAGCCGACGAGCGTGGCGGCGCTGAGCACCGCAGTGAGCATCCAAAGACGAGAGCGCATGAGTAGTGGCGTCCTTTCCTGAGGTTTGAACCGTGAGCGTGAGTGCAAGGTGTATCGAAAATCGGAATCGACGAATTGAGCTTGAAGCGACCAACTGCCGAGGTTCGCTCGGGCAGCAGTATCGTCAAGATCGGCATTTCAAGAAAAGCGAGAACAAAACGCAAGTACCGGGCCGCCAAGCGGGCTGGCACTGGACCAGACGACCCTCGTCGCGGCTCGGCCTCTCAGCGGGCGTGCAGTATCGCATCGACGATGGACGACTCCCACGCGACAAACGCTTGGTAGCTCGAATCGAGAAATGGACGGCCGAGGATTCGAACGATTGCCGCGGCGGCCAGTGCAGGCCCCAGTGCGACCTCCATCCACTTTCGCCGCAAGATCTTGCCGACGAGCAAGCCAACGGCAACGGAGGTTAAGGCGAACACGGGTGCGAGCCCAAGCGTCCACAGTGCGTCCTTCCAGCCGAGCACCGCGCCGACCGCTGCGAGAAGGTGGACATCCCCGAGTCCCATGGCTTCGCGGTCGAAATACAGTGTCCCGACGATCCGAATCGTCCACAGGAGTCCGCCACCCACCAGGAAGCCAATCGCGGCGAAGCCCAGCGACCCTATCCACAGTGGCGGAGTGGCTTCGGATCCCCCCGTCGCTTTCGCGACGAGCCAACCAGCGAGCAGTCCGATCACGATGGGAACGAGATACGCGAGTTCCTTCCGCATTTCGCGTCGCGCGAACGGATAAGAACTGACCGCATCGTCGGGCTTCACATGTTCGTTGTAGTCGGCGAAGCTCGGAGCAAGCCGTCCTAGTCCTAAGAGCGCCCACGCCAGCAGCGTTCCCGCGAGACCACCGAAGGCGATCGCGCATCCTCCCCAGTGTGGAAGCGTGACCGGCCACAAGCCGTGGGCTCTCCACGCGACGGGCATAAAGGGCTGTACCAAGGCTGCGCCGAAGCCCACGAACGTGACTACCCGCGTCAACTCGATAGGAATCGTGTACGTCCGGAAGTCGATCAGCGTCATCGCGATCAAGCCGGTCACGAGAAACGCGATCGAAAAAAAGGACGGCCACGCAAACGCGAGGCCCTGCGCCCGCCACCACGGCCCGCCGATCGGCGCGAGCCACGACTCCGCCGGCGCCGCGAAGTACACGAGGTATAGCCCCGCGAAAACGAATCCGATGGCAGCTTCGATGAGTGGATACTGCACCGAGATAGGTCGCCGACACGCGCTGCATTTCCCGCGCAGCAGCAACCAGCCAATCACCGGCAAATTTTCGTGCCAGTGAAGTCGGTGGCCGCACAGTGGACAGCGACTCGGCGGAGTGACCACCGAAAGCCCTGCGGGCAGTCGATAGACGAGCACGTTGAGGAAGCTGCCGACCGAGGCCCCGAACGCGAACAGAAATATCGCTGCGGTCACTCGGCCCCAGAACTCAAGGCGGGCGATTTGATCACCCCAGACGTCACCCGACGAGCCTGCCACCATGAGCGTGGACAGCAGGGCCAACGTGAGCGCGGAGCGGCGTGCCGACCGACCAGTCGTCATGCGCGCGTCACCTGTCGCCCCGCGGGCGGGGATTCTCATCGGGGTCGGACCCCGTGGGCAGGCTCGTCGACAAATTCTCCGCGTCAGCGAGTGTCATTCGGCGGACTGCTTGTTCCGCGACGTCGAGGATCGATTGGCAGCGCTGGAGGAGCGCCCGACCGCGGCGATACTCCGCAAGCGACTCCTCAAGGCCGATCTCACCGCGTTCGACGCGTTCGATGATCGCCTCAAGCCGTTCGAGTGCCACCTCGTAGCTGAGCTTCGCCGCCTCGTCGACGTAGGCGAGCTCGGCCGGGTCGGAGGTTGGCTCCGAGCCCTTGCCCGACACCCCTCCACCACCTCTTGAGTTTGCCTTCGACGCAGCCATGGCTGGACTTTACCACCGGTCACGCTCATGCGCCGTCGAAGAGATTCGTTCGCTCTTCAGTCGACCCACTGGTCAGGCCCCCACTGGTCAGGCCCCCACTGGTCAAGCCCCCACTGGTCAGGCATCTGCTGTCACCGTCGCGCCGCCGGCGCGGGCCGCCACGCGTTGCGTCATCGACCGTCGAACGGATCGACCCATCGCTCACGACCGTCTCAAGTAACGAGCCCGGTGGCGCGTCGCCGGTCCGGCGCACAAGACGCCCGTCGCGCGTGCCGTCGCGCACCACGGTGTATGAGAATCCACGAGCCAGCACCCGCGACGGTGCCACCGCCTCAAGTTGCCGCTCGGTCGTCCGTATCCGCTCAAACGACCGCTCGACCACGCGCGACAACGCCGCATCAAGACGCCGCCGTCGCTGCGCCAGTCCCTCGCGAGCAGCTCCCGCCTTCGCTGCTGGCCGCGCCTGTTCCAGCAGTCGAGCAATCTCAGCAACACGCGATCGCTCATGCCGAAGTCGCGAGATCAACGCCCGCCGTAGCGCGCCGTCGAGTGGCGCGACCGCACGTCGCCGTTCCTCGACAATCGCGAGCGGCGAGCGCAAGAAACTCGCTCGCGCAATTCGAACGAGCAACTCGCGACGAGAAGAAACGCCGCGCCGAACCACCGCGGCCAGTCGATCGCCAAGCTGAGCGGCATGTTCAGCGAGTTCGTCGCGGTGAGGCACGAGAATGGTCATCGCCTGCGTTGGCGTCGACGCTCGCCGATCCGCGACTAACTCCGCAATTGTGGTATCGGATTCGTGTCCAATTGCAGCAACGATCGGGCAATTTCTCCGTGCCAGCATCGCATCGGCGACGACGCGCTCGTTGAACGCCCAGAGGTCTTCGATCGACCCACCCCCGCGCGTGACGACTATCGCGTCAATACCAAGCCGCGGCGCGATGGCGTCGAGCGCGCGAATTGCTCGCGCCACTTCGTCTGCCGCTCCCTCGCCTTGGACCCGCACATCGACGTGGACGATGCCGACGGCTGGCAAGCGCAGCGCCGCTGTTCGCAGGCAATCGTGGATCGCCGCGCCGGTGGCGCTGGTGATGATCGCGACGCGCCGCGGAAACGCAGGTAACGGGAGTTTGCGCGCGTCATCGAAGTACCCGAGGCCGCGCAGCTCGCGGCAAAGCGCCTCGTACCGCTCCTGAAGCGAACCTTGCCCAACGCGCTCGAGTTTTCGCACGTAGAACTGGGCACGCCCCTGCTTCGGATAGAAGGAAAGACTGCCGGTCGCAATCACCTCGTCGCCTTCGGTGGGGCGGAACTGCGACCGCGCTACGTCGGACTGCCACATCGCGCAGCCGATCACGGCTTCAGCGTCTTTGAGCGAGAAGTACCAGTGATTCTTGTCGGTGAAGTTCGAGACCTCGCCGCGCACCCGGATCTTTTCGCCGAGCGACTCGAGCGCGGCTTTCATCCGAAGCGCGAGCTGACCGACGGTCTCCGGTGGCGGTTCGTCGCCGCGCCGCCCCTTCGCGGCGCCGTCACCAATGCGATCGCCGCCGTCGCCGGCGTCGTCGTCACGACCGAAGAGTCGCATCGCATCGCTGTAACTCACGCGCTTCGCAGCCACGATGACACTATAAAGCACGTTGCATGACCGAGTCGTTGCGGCTGTCGTCAGACATCGCGAGCGTGGCGGGCGTCGGACCTCGCACGCGAACGGAGTATCTGCGCCTCGGCATTGCCACGGTTGGCGACTTGCTGAAGCACTTGCCCCTGCGCTTCGAGACCCATCGCGACGAAGGCACGATCCGCGACGCACAGCGCACCGTCCCGGAGTCAGCGAAGGCCGCGTCGCAAGAAGTGCTCTCCGTGCGCGGCGAAATTGCGGCGCTGCGGGTTCACCCGGGAAAGCGCCCGCGCATCGAGGCATCGTTCGAAGACGGCACCGGCACGATCAAACTCGTCTGGTTCAACGCGCCATGGCTCACGCGCAAACTGCACGCGGGTGCACGTGGCCTCGTGCAGGGTAAAGCGCGGCGCTTCAATGGCTACCTCGAGATGACGAATCCGACCTGGACGCCACTCGACGATGCCGCGGCAGAACCGGCGTCGCTCGCCGCGCGATTGCGTCCGATCTACCCAGCGAGCGAAGAACTCTCCACAGGGCGCATCGAGAAAGCCGTCGACTCGATACTCGAAACCGCCCTGCCGCTCATCGTCGATGCACTCCCCATGTCGTTGCAGAAACTGCGCGGGCTGGCGCCGCTCGCCGATGCCTACCGACGCATGCATCACCCCGAATCGCTGGCCGACCTCGTGCCAGCGCGGCGCCGACTCGCGTACGACGAGCTGTTCCTCCTGCAACTCGGCGTGATGCTGAAGCGGGCGCACCTGCGTTCCACGAACGCGGCACCCGCACTACCGCTTGACGCGACGATCGATGCCCGCATTCGTGCTCGCCTGCCCTTCACGTTGACGCCCGATCAAGACCACGTCTGCGCCGAGATTGCCCGCGACCTTGGTTCGACAGTCCCAATGAACCGCCTGCTACAAGGTGACGTCGGCAGCGGCAAGACTGCGGTCGCCGCCTACGCATCGCTCCTCGCCGTCGCGCACGGACATCAGGCCGCCGTCATGGCGCCGACCGAGTTGCTCGCCGAACAGCATCTTGCGTCGTTCACCGCGCTGTTGAACTCAAGCGCCGTCAAGATTGTCCTCTTGACTGGTGCCCTGAAGGCAAAGGCACGACGCGCGGCGCTTGAAGCCGTCGAGTCTGGCAAAGCAAACATTGTCATCGGAACACACTCGCTTCTGTCGGAGGATGTTCGCTTCAGATCACTCGCGCTTGCAGTCATCGACGAACAGCATCGATTTGGCGTCGCGCAGCGCGCCGTACTCCGCGCCAAGGCTGCCGACGGCGAGACGCCGCTCAATCCGCACATGCTCGTCATGACGGCGACGCCAATTCCGCGCACGCTCGCGCTCACCGTGTTCGGCGATCTCGATGTCTCGACAATTCGCCACCTTCCACCGGGCCGTTCGCCCATCGCAACCCGCTGGGTCGCGCCCACGTCGGCGCCGGAAATCTATCGCTGGCTCGACGGCGAACTCGCTCGCGGGCACCGCGCGTTCATCGTGGTGCCTGCCATCGAGGAGAGCGCCGCTGGCCTCGCCGACGTCACGACCCACCTCGCGATGCTTAGCGCGGGCCCGCTCGCGCAGCGCCGACTTGCCGCGATGCATGGCCAACTCTCGGCCGTCGAGCGTGACGCGATCATGGACCGCTTCCGCCGCGGTGAGCTCGACGCGCTCGTCGCAACGACCGTCATTGAAGTCGGCGTCGACGTACCCGAGGCGACCGTCATCGTCGTCGAACACGCCGACCGCTTCGGACTCGCGCAGCTGCACCAGTTGCGTGGTCGCGTCGGGCGCGGCGCCGAGGTTGGCACCTGCGTCCTCATCGGTGAGCCACTGACCGAAGAGGCGAAGCGCCGCCTCGACGCGCTCATTGAAACCACCGACGGATTCCGCCTCGCGGAGCTTGATCTTGAGATTCGCGGTCCCGGCGAATTCGTCGGCGCTCGGCAATCGGGATTGCCCCCCTTCCGTGTCGCCGATCTGGTGAAAGACCTGCCGCTCCTTCGCGACGCGCGATACGACGCCGCCGATCTCGTCCGCGACGATCCACGGCTCTCAAAGCCCGAGCACGCATTGCTCAAGAAGAAGCTCCTCAACACCTACGGCGAGGCGCTCGGACTCGTCGATGTTGGATAGCACTTGAACGACGGACGCAACGATGGCAACGATGGCAACGAACAGCGACCTCGCTCATCTCTTCGAAGAATTCACCGCGATCCTCGAGATTCTCGGCGCGAACAAGTTCAAGGTGCTCGCGTTTCAAAAGGTCGCGCGCACGCTCGATAGTCTGGCCGACGACGCAGCCGAACTCGCGAGAACGCCGGGCGCACTCGAAGCCATCGACGGCATCGGAGCCTCAAGCGCCGCGAAAATTCGCGAGTTCGTTGAGAGGGGCAATATCGCGGAACTCGATGAGCTGCGCGCCAAGGTGCCGCCTGGACTCCTCGGTCTTCTTGGCATCTCCGGACTTGGCCCCAAGACGATCAAGCTGTTTTGGGAACAGGGCGGCGTGACTGACAAAGCGTCGCTCAAGACGAAGCTCGCGACGGGCGAATTGCTACAGCTCGCCGGCATGGGCGAGAAGAAACTGAAGGGCATCGAAGAATCGATCGCACTGAGCGAGCAGTCGGCGGGGCGCATTCGCCTCGGCGCAGCGCTGCCGCTCGCCGAGCGCGTCGTCGCGATGATGCTGGCTGTGAAGGGCGTGCGCCGCGTCGCGTACGCGGGCAGTTTGCGCCGTGGCAAAGAGACAATCGGCGACGTCGACATCTTGTGCGCGTCGGACGACCCCGCTGCCGCGCACGCTGCGTTTCGCGATCAACCGGGCGTCGCAAAGGTGCTCGTTTCCGGCGACACGAAGACGAGCATCGTGACGAACGATGGGGTTCAGATCGATCTGCGCACTTTGCCCGACGCGAGCTTCGGCGCGGCGCTCATGTATTTCACTGGCAGCAAAGAACACAACGTCAAATTGCGCGAGCGAGCCATCGCGCAAGGCTACCGCCTGAACGAGTATGGACTATTTCCCGATGACGGCGACGCAGCGCCCCAGCACCGCGGCGTGCAGCCGATCGTCGCGGGCACCGAAGAGGACGTCTTTGCGAAGCTCGGGCTTGCTTGGGTTCCGCCTGAACTGCGCGAAGATCGCGGCGAGATCTTGGTGGCTGAGAAGAAGGCGATTCCCACGCTCATTGAGCTCAGTGATCTCAAGGCTGAACTGCACGCCCACACTCGCGCCAGCGATGGTTCGATGACGATCGAAGGCCTGGTCGACGCGGCGAAAGGAAAGGGCTTCCACACGATCGCGGTGACCGACCACTCGAAGTCGAGCGTGCAGGCGAACGGACTCTCGCCCGAGCGACTGAGGGCGCACGTTGGAGCGATCCACGCCATTGCGGCGAAGCGCAGCGACATCATCGTGCTCGCTGGCAGCGAGGTTGACATCCTCGCCGACGGCCGCCTCGACTACGACGATGAGCTCCTTGCGCTCCTTGACCTCGTCGTCGCGAGTCCGCACAACTCGCTCAAACAAGAGGGCGACGTCGCAACAAAGCGACTCATCAAAGCGATCGAGCATCCGGCGGTGCGCATTCTGGGTCATCCAACCGGGCGCATCATCAACGGCCGCACCGGCCTCGAGCCCGATTTGAGAAGGGTGTTCGCGGCTGCCAAGGCGAACAATGTCGCGCTTGAACTCAACGCGAATCCCCTGCGACTTGACTTACGCGACACACACATCAAGGCTGCACTTGATGCGGGTTGTCTCATATCAATCAATTGCGATACGCACGAGCGCTCGAATCTCGACCTCGCGCGGTACGGCATTCTCACAGCGCGGCGCGGCTGGCTCACGGCGGAGCAGTGCATCAACTGCTGGGATGCGAAGCGACTGTTGGCGTGGTTGAAGCGGAAGTGACTGCGCCGGCACAGTCAGTCACGGCGCCGTCGCGCTGCGCGAACGCTGTGGAGTCCACGCATAGAACGCCGCAGAGTCAGGGAAGTAGGCCGGCGCTTTCACCCGGTGCGCCACGGGGTCGCGCGGAGCGCCCCAAGCAGCATCGAACGCGCGCAGGTATCCCGTCAGTCGACCTTGCGGCGAGATCGATGGCAAGGTGAGCGCGATATCGGGCGAGGGATCGAAGCGCACATGCAGCGTATGAGGCCACCCGTCCTTCGGAGGCGTCACGAGCTTCCGTGCCCCAAACAGTCCGGCCAAACCTGAGTTGTCTCGCAGCACGCGCCACGTCCCATCGATCTCAACGCTCCATTGTCCTACTAGCGCGATCGATGATCGAAACTGCGAGGCGAACTGAATCAAGTCGCGCTCACCGAGCTTTGTGACCATGAGCGTGAAGCTCGAATCGCTTCGCGCGAATGGATCTGCCGACGGCGTCGTCGTCGCCGGAAGTAGCTCCGGACCGCGATCGACACGCAGCCGCAATCGCGACGATCCGCGCTCGGACAAATCACTTCCAGCCCAGCGCTGCACGGCACTCGACACGACGACCCAATCGACATCAACGTCGTACTCGCCTTCCTTGTCCGGAGCCAAGAACTCTGTTCGCGCCTCACTCGCAAGGATATTTCGTGCATCGAATGGCCGCGAGAACAGCTCTTCGCCGTTCAATCGAATCGAGAGAAATCTACCCATGAGAACTGGGCCGCAGCGTTCGTCGAAAATCCTGATTCCGACTTGCCCGCCTGGCTTCACGCACGGCGACATGACGCAGCGCGGAAACGGCGCCATTCGCTCGACGACGCGCCCCGCCCACTCCGGCGACACATAGCCGCGCTGCAAGAGTGTCTGCGCGAGCACAAACACGCCGTTCGGAATCATCGAGTAGCTGCCGCAGGGTGATCCACCAGACTCGCCTGCCAACTCCTCGACGAGATCCTTCATAAGTTCGACGTCGGTCGGAGCGAGTCGCCACGAAGGCGCGAAGTCGAATCGCGCGTCCGATGGCGAGCGTCGGAAGAGATGCGCATACCCCCAGTCGTATCCGCCGGCGACTTTGCCTGCTGTTGGCGCGGTCTCAACGCGCGTCGGAAGAAGCTTGAGTGCCGACCACGCACGCTGCTCATCGTGCCGTGCGGTCGCAACCGATTCGGCAATCGTCGGAACGCGCATCGGAACGATCGTCTCGCCTTCCGTGACGGTTGGATCTGCTGGCGCGATGGCGCGCGGCCATCCTCGCTGCTCGTTGACACTCCACGCGAACACTTCGCGCACGATAATCGCCGACGCCGCGTATGCCAGCATGATCCCGCCCACAAGAACCACCGGCGCTGTGATAGCAAGCGTGGCTGGCTGACGTCGAAAACGGTGCCAGCGGACTGCGCTGCGCTCGCCTAACGACGCACCGCATTCCGGGCATGCCTCAGGAATGTCATGGCCAGCGCCGCGCAGCGGCGAACTGCACTTGCGACACGTCGGTACGCTCAGCGCGGCCCGACCGCGAATAGCCCACACGCCGCCAAGCGTGAACGCGACCGCCAGCGCGCCGGTCAGCGCGCCCACGATCGCGCTTCCACCGATTCCGAGCGGGCTGCCCGAGAGGTAGAGCGCTGCGTCGATGACATCTCTGGAAAACATCATGGCGTTGGCACCACGATATTGAGCGGCAGTGTGCGATGAATATGAGCGACTCTCGCGGGAACACCCCACGTTTCCGGAGGTGCACCGCTGTCGATGCGCTCATCTGCCAGCGCCGCCCATGCCGCGCGGGTACGAACCAAGAGCACGTCGACTGTGAGCTCGGCCACCCCTACCGCGAGATCCTCTGGCACTTCAAACGTGCACTCGCCCCTGCCGAGGGCAACGCGGGTTGGCGATACCCCGAGGCACTCCATCTTCCACGGGACTTCGCGGCCGTTGATCGCGACGCGCTCGATGCGAGCGAAGTAGCCGAGCTCGGTACCCCGGCCTACTCCGCCACTGTTCACCTGAATGACCAAGCCGAACGCCTTGCCGCGCGGCACGACCTCGGGCTCGCTCGCATTCGCATTCGCGCTGAAGTCAAGAGCCAGGCTGAACTCCGCAGCACTCGATTGGACTTCAGCCGCGATGGCCGGTTCCTCGGCCCAACTCGCGAGCAGCGCGCTTCGTACCTTTCCGAGTTCGGCCGACGGTGTCTTCACCAAGGCCAGTCGTCCTTCGTCGATTGCCGCGATCAGCGTGACGGCCTCAGCGGCGTCAATGGCGCGCGCCGCCTGACGACGCTCGGTGCTGCTGATCGCCCAATCGGCACCGCGGCGCAAGCCTTCGACACGGAGGCGCAGTGGCAGGATGTCGATCCACATGAGTTTCTGCGCCCGCAACGTAAACGTCCATGTCGCGAGGAGCGCGGTGGCGCTGGCGATGATCAGGCCGCTCACCACGAGGCGCGGTCGCCTGATGCGCCCATGCGTTCGCACCGCGCCCGGACGATCGAGTCGCTTGCCGCACGGGCAGACGGGCGGGCTGTTCCACGCGAAGCGCCGCGCGTCAGTGCGGCACGCGGCGCAAGCCGGTCGACTTTGATCCGGTCCGCGAAAGATGCCGAAACCAACCAGCGTAAGCGCGAGGAAAGCGAGGATGCCGACGACTAACTCTTCCACAACCGACGAGCGTACCGCAAGAGTTCGGAAATGGACGGCGAATCTGTTGGCAGTTGTTCAGCGCTTCTCCGCAGACGTTGCTGCGCGCCCAACGCGGTAGCCGATCGCACGCGGCGATCCGTCGATCGCCACATCGGCGGTACGAGTCAAGACAAACCCTTGTGGCAAGGCCCAAGCACCAGTCACGCAACGGCGAAGTTCTGCCGCGTTCGTAAGGCTGCCCAACTTCAACTCCGCAGACGTTGGACCCGGTCCAAGTACGGGTCGCTCTGGCGAGAGGTCGGGGACGTAGCGAACGCTCACGCGCGGGGGCTAGCCGTCGATCGGATGAGGAACAAGCCGGTGACTGAACAAGAAGAGCGATGTCACCTGATCGGCCAGCGGTGTCCACGCGCCGTCGATCGAGATTTCCCAACGACCATTGAACGCAACGGAGTCAGGCGCCCACACAACAACGGTCACTCTGTCGCGCTCACCGATCGGCTCGATGATGAGTCGAAGATTGAACCGCGCGTCGTCAGCGAGATTCCGTCCCGGATCACTGGTCAAGTTGACGCGCTCGGGTTCGTCGACGACGCGAAGCGCTGCACGCGTCACGTGTTGTTGCCTTGCCAACGCGCCGGTATTGCCGCCGTCGCCGATGCCTGGAAAGCTCGTCTCCCAGTCAACTTCAATCGCGTAGTCACCAGCGGTCGTCGGCGCTGTGAACGTCTCCCGCATGCTCCACAATTTGGCTCGGGACGCTGGCGCGAGCACCGACGCGCCGGCGAGCCGCACGTCGACGACTCGCGCCGCGTTCCAACCAACGACAGTGCTCGAAAAGCAGCCGACGGAGACCAAGCTGCCCGGTCGCACTTGGCGAGGCGCGACACACTCACTGTGTGGAGTCCACGGAGCGATCACGCGGTCGCCCCAGGCAACGTCAGCCTGGCCACGGACAACGATCGCGCGTGCTACCAAGATGCCGAGGCTGGCGACCTCATCGCCACTGAGTCGGAGTCCGCGCGCGGTCACGGCGGTAGGGCCAAACGGAGTCGTGGGCGCGGTGCCACTGGAAAGATCTTCACGAGCGAGCGGAGGGCGGCCAGTGCTGCATCGGAAAAAAAGAGCAGATCGTTCCAGCGCAACCCTTGTGTCTCGACCCGCCGCGACATGGCGTCCGTTCCTTCGTCGCCACCGCGCCGAGCAATCGCGACGAGTGCTTCAATCGATGCCTCAGGTTCCTTCGAGCTGGTCGCGCCCGGGTCGGTTGTCTCAACGTTCGACTGCGCCGCAATGAAACGCAAAGTGGCCGCGCGCCACGCAACCTCGTTGAGCACAGCTCTGCCGATCTCAATCGACGCGAAGACTGCGAGGATAAGCCCACCGAGCAACACCACCGGTAGGGTGACAGCGAGCGTCAGTGGTTGCCGACGAAACGCGAGCCAGCGAACGCTTTCGGGGCGTGCGAGGGACACGCCGCATTCGGGGCAGGTCATTGGTACATCGCGACCTGCCCCGCGCAGGTGCGAGCGACAACGTCGGCAATGCGGCGCTGAGAGCGCTGGTCGTCCGCGCAGGGCCCACAGGCCTCCGAGCGTGAAGCCGACCCCGAGGAGGCCAGCGAGCGCTCCGCCAGCGATCGTGACGACCAGATCTCGTACCTCGTCGTCGAGCCCGCCGAGTCCGTCGAGTATCGCATGCACGAGCGTCGTCATGGCGAACGCGCCTCGGGTGGTGAATCGGGTGGTGAAATAGTCACGTCGAACGAGCGACGAACTCGCGCGAAGACCGATGGAACACCCCAACGTTCGGGCGGCTCTGTCGAATCGATGCGCTCGTCCCCCGCCGCAGCTGGCGCGGCGAGCGTGCGTGCAAGGATGAGGTCTATGACGACCGTCGCCGCGCCGATCGGAGTCTCGACTGGCACCACCACGTTGCACGTCCCGTTGCCGAAGGTGACGCGACGCCCGCGCTCGGTCGCGGCCACGCGGCCAAGCTCCGTTGCGGCCGGCGCGACGGTGAACTCGACCGGAATTCCGTTGAGTTCGACGGCTTCGATCCGGACGATCCATTCACCATCGCCTATGCACGGCGCGGTGGTAATCATAAGTGGTAGCGTTCGAACGTCAGTGGGTGCTTCTGTGTCGTCGGCAGGTGTCGTCTCAGCGCCGACGAACAGCCGGGCGATGTGCGGAAGCTCTTCTGCGAGATCGGCTGGACTCAGGTTCGCCACGTCAGATGCCCAGAGATCGGCGAGCCTCTCGGTGAGTCCATGGGAATTGACTGCGCCTGAGAGGACGAGGACGGCGAAGGGCCGCGCGCGATCGATCGACGCGAGCAGGCGTGCCGCATCGCGCGCAGTCAGACGCTTTGCCGCGAGACGGCGCTCGACGGAGTTGATAGTCCACCCGTCACCGCGGTCGATGCCGAACTCGACGATCGTGACCGGTAGGCTATCGATCCAGTGAAGTTTGTTGGCTGTGAGCGAGATCGTCCACGCCGAGAGTCCGACGACGAGCGTGAGGATCATCAAACCCAACACGACGAAGCGTGGGTGCCGAACTCGCCCGCGCGTGCGCACGCTGCCGGGGTGCGTCAGGAGTGCGCCACATGAACACGTCGTGGAGCGTCCCACGCGAAGGGCCGGACATCGACGCCGCAGCGCGTGCAGCGCGGCCGATTCTGGTCGGGGCGACCAAACGCGCCGTAGACGACGAGCGTGACGCCGAGAAAGGCAAGGACTGCGAGGACTATCGCTTCCACCTCGTAGAGGGTACTCGGCTGCGTCCCGGGCAACTGGCGAGCGCCGCTCCGGGCGAGCTGCGAGCTTCGCTCCGGTCGACTTGCCGCAGCACAGCAGCCAGCGTCCTCCGCCGGACGCGCTGCGTGAACGAATGCGCCAAGCAACGGCGCAGGCGAGCCGAAGTGAGCGGGTGGCCGCGACGGCGATGTCGGCGACGAGTGCGGCGACGAGTGCGGCGACTACCGTGGCGACGGCGACGGCGGTGACGACGGCGACGAGTACGGCGACGAGTGCGGCGACGAGTACGGCGACGAGTGCGGCGACGAGTACGGCGACTACCGTGACGACGGCGACGGCGGTGACGACGGCGACGGCGGCCGGACGCCGCCACGCCTAACAACGCGCGAAAGGTGTCTGACACCCAGTGGTGACGCAGGAAAGGTGTCTGACACCCAGTGGTGACGCAGGAAAGGTGTCTGACACCCGCAGTGACGCAGGAAGGGTGTCTGACACCCCGTGGCGACGCAGGAAAGGT
>Ga0163146_10000226_pt1 | contig 78440 bp, 71 predicted proteins | sample OliLakLV19MP7G1_FD_148648 | JGI IMG/M metagenome (GOLD analysis project Ga0163146, IMG submission 148648) | Freshwater microbial mat bacterial communities from Lake Vanda, McMurdo Dry Valleys, Antarctica - Oligotrophic Lake LV.19.MP7.G1 | ecosystem: Environmental > Aquatic > Freshwater > Lake >... | reverse complement strand
GCCGACCACGAAACGGCCAGATCGGGATCGAACGCTCGCGGTATCGGACCTCGTCAATGCCGCGGCTGCGATGAGCGGCATACTCGCCGGGGAAGCTTCGATGAGCCGCCCGAGGCCACCAATCGAGTGATTGGCATCACCCGAGCGAGCGCGCCGCAAACTGCTGAACGCGGTGCGGCCGACGACCACGACTGTGAGCGCGACGACGACGTATGTTGCGGCGAGCCAATCCATCCGTCGACCGGGGTCGGGTTCAAAGGCGCCGAACGCCCCAAGCGGGAAGTACTCGGAAATCAGATATCCAGTGACGACAGCGATGGGTGCGGCGATGAATGCGACGAGTGCGCCAAGTACAGCTTGTCCCGCGACGATATCTCCTGGGCGCCAACCGAAGGCCGTGAGGGTCAGTCGCTCTTCTGCGCTCAATCTCAGCAGTCGACCAACAATCAACGCGACGACCGCCGCGGCAGCAAGGGAAGAAATCGCAGTGACCAACCACAGCGCGGCAACCTGAAAACCAATTGCGCGGCGCGAGCTGGCGCTAATGATTTCGGTCGGCACGCTGAAGGCGTCGGCGCCATTGGGCAACGTATGTACTTCGTCGACGATTGCGACCGGGTCGATTCCATTGGCCAGTTGGGCCGCGATGAAGGTCTGCACCACGCCAACCTCGGGGTGGGCTGCGGGAAACCCTTCCGAAAACACCAGATTCAGCGCCGGATCCTCAAACTCCGACGGTGACTGGGTGATGCCGACAAGCGTGGCGGTGAACAGCGGTGCAGCCGGAGATTCGCCGGTGTCGAAGGCATTCTCGACCTGCTGCTGGGTAAACGACGTGACTTGGAATGAGTCGCCTACGCGGGTATCAAACCGGGTTGCGAGCATCTCGGCGAAGGCGCCGTTCACAGTGAACTCGTCGGGATTGCCCGGGTCCGTGAAGCGACCCTCCACCACGCGCGTCCCAAGGAGCGCATCGGTGCCAGCGAAGGAGTTTGGGTCGAAAATTACCGACCCGTCATCGGGCGCGATAAGAAACGATGCGACAAAGGTCCAAGCCTTGGCACCCGCAACTCCCTCAATCGCCGCTACCTCTTCGGTGAGTGGAGCCCCGCCAAGTTGAAGGATGCCGAGCTCAGGGTCGCCGCCCGCCGACGCGGTGTAACGATCGGCAGCGGTGTTCGTGCGCCGGGTACCCGCGACGAGCCCAAAGATCAGGCCGCTGAGCAAACCGATCAGGGTCGCGGCAAAAATCAGGCGCATCCTGTAACGCCGCAACCAGGAACTCGCTCGAAGAAAAACTGCGGTCATGACGCCAGGGTAGAAGGCGATCGCCGGTCCGAACATGGTGCTAGTACGACGGTTGGTAGTTCGGTCTCCACGGACTGGAACGTGGTGCTGAACGGTTGTGCTTCCGAGCCGACACGGCGTTATCCTTGCCGGGATAACCAAACCGGTTCTCGCCGTAGACCGCTGGCCACTCCGCTTCGAGCCTTGCTTCGAGGTGGCGTGACAATGGGAAGTTCCCACCAGCCGAGGTGAATCTCGCCGGAGTCGTTTGCCAGGTTTCGCTACGGCGTCTGCCTGCCGATCGCTCCTCGCGGTGTTCGCTGCCAAGCGAGCACCCCGAGTCGTAGCGAGAGGAGGTGTACATGACTTCAGATAATCCCCGTCCAGCAAAGGTTGCCGTAGTTGACGAGGTCACCGCCAAGCTGAAAGCTGCCGACGCCGTGATCATCACCGAATTCCGCGGCATGACCGTCGGTCAGTTGGCCGCAATGCGGCGCACGTTAAAGGGCGTCGGTGGTGAGTACAAGGTGTTCAAGAACACGCTGGCTCGCTTCGGTGCCAAGAACGCGGGTGTTGCCGGTCTCGACGAATTGCTGTTGGGCCCATCGGGCATCACATTCGTCAAGGGTGATATCGCGGGTGCCGCAAAGGCGCTGCGCGATGTTGCCAAGGCCAATCCGTTGCTGGTCATCAAGGGTGGCGTCCTGGCTGGCAAAGCGTTGTCGGCGCGCGATGTCGAAGCTCTTGCCGATCTGCCGAGCAGGGAAGTGTTGCTCGCTCAGTTCGCTGGTGCGCTACAAGCCCCGCTCGTGAAGACCGCCGGTCTGTTGCAGGCTTTGCCGCGCAACTTCGCCTACGGCCTCAAGGCACTCATTGATCAAAAAGAAGCTGCCTGATCACTGAGGCAGCGATCAAGTACTCACAACCAAGACTCATTCAAGACTTAAAGAAAACGGAGAATCCCAAATGTCAATCGCAAGCATCCTCGACGACATCAGCAAGTTGACCGTCATCGAGCTCAAAGAGCTCCTCGACTCGTTCGAAGAGAAGTTCGGCGTCACCGCAGCAGCTCCAGTGGCAGTTGCCGCTGCCGGTGGCGGCGGAGGCGGCGGTGCCGCAGCGGTCGAAGAAGAGAAGGACGAGTTCGATGTCATTCTCACCGAGGCTGGCGCACAGAAGATCCAGGTCATCAAGGTCGTGCGCGAGCTGACCAGCCTGGGTCTGAAGGAAGCCAAGGACCTGGTCGACGGGGCGCCGAAGCCGGTGCTCGAGAAGGTCGCCAAGGACGCAGCAGAAGCCGCCAAGGCCAAACTGGTCGAGGCTGGAGCCTCTGTAGAAGTCAAGTAAGGCAGTCGCAGTTCAATAGTCCTGCAATTCTGGGGCTGGATCGTTTCGGATTCCGAGACGATCCAGCCCCAGTTGCCGTTTTGGGGTGACCTATACCCTTGACATCGGCGGGCGGTTGGGCTTACCGTTCGCGAACGGATTCGACCGCCGGGCAAACTGCCCGCAGGCGGTTGACTCCCGTATGCACGGCAGGTAGCATCAAACGTTGCCGTGCGTCTTGTTTTCCGCTACTCCTTTGTACCGGTGACTTTTCGCGCCCCCTTGCCGATTGATATTGAGGAGTAAACGTGGCCTCCCGTTCCGTTTCCCGCGAGCGCTATTCATTTGCCAACCTGTCCGAGCCGCTCGAGCTTCCGGACCTCATCGCCATTCAGCGCGTCAGCTTCGAATGGTTCTTGCAGCACGGACTCGCCGAGACGTTTCACGACATCTCGCCGATCAAGGACTTCAGCGAGGCATTGCAACTCGAGCTCGAGTTCGACCCCAACGACGAAGACCTCAGCCCACCGCCGAAGTTCACTGTCGATGAGTGCAAAGAAAAGGACATGACGTACAGCGCGCCGATCTTCGTGCGCGCTCGCTTCATGAATCGCAACACGGGCGAGATCAAAGAGCAGACCGTCTTCATGGGCGACTTCCCGATGATGACCGAGAAGGGCACATTCATCATCAACGGCACCGAGCGCGTCGTCGTGTCGCAGCTCGTGCGTAGCCCCGGCGTCATCTTCGAACCAGGCGAGCGCTTCCGCCTTCGTAACCTCAGCAAGCATCAGCTCGTCAAGGGCACCATCCACCCCTACCGCGGCGAGTGGTTGGAATTCGATGTCGAGCAGAAGCCCGGTAAAGACGTCACCGCCGGAACGCGCGTTGCCCGCAAGCGCCGCATGGGCGTGTTCACCATCTTGCGCGCGCTCGGCTACGACGAAGAGCACGCTCCTGGCTTCCTCGAGCGCTTCGTTGCCCAGTTCGGTTTTCTCGAAGGTCAGTGGGAAAAGGAACGTCACGTCGCTCCGACCCAGAGCGAAGCACTGGTCGAGATCTACAAGCGTGCCCGCCCGGGCGAGCCGCCGACGGTGGAATCGGCGAAGGCTTACTTCCGCAACGCGTTCTTCGAGAACCGTCGTTACGACCTGTCGCGCGTCGGTCGCTACAAGCTCGATCGCAAGTTGGGCACCGAAGTCGCCAAGCTCGACCAGTTGTTCGGCAAGGGCACAATCCAGCTCGGTTCGTTCTTCCAGACCGAACAGGACGACCCGAACCGCAAGCCGATCTTCAGTGATCCCGACGATGCGCGTGTGCTGCGCCCCAACGAAGTGCTGGCGACGATCAGCTACATGTTGCACCTCGTCAAGCAAGAGCCGGGCTATCGCCTCGACGACCAAGACCACTTCGCCAACCGCCGCATCCGCAGCGTCGGCGAGCTGATTCAGAACCAGGTGCGCATCGGCCTCAGCCGGATGGAGCGCGTTGTGCGCGAGCGCATGACGACCCAAGACGTCGAAGCGATCACCCCGACCACGTTGGTGAACATTCGCCCGGTGGTCGCTGCAATCAAGGAATTCTTCGGCACCAGCCAGCTGAGCCAGTTCATGGACCAGGTCAACCCGCTGTCGGGTCTGACGCACCGTCGTCGCCTGTCCGCACTCGGCCCGGGCGGCCTCAGCCGCGAGCGCGCCGGCTTCGAAGTCCGCGACGTTCACTTCAGTCACTACGGCCGTATGTGCCCGATCGAGACTCCGGAAGGCCCCAACATTGGTCTGATCGGTGCGCTCAGCACGTTCGCCCGCGTCAACTCGTATGGCTTCATCGAGACGCCGTATCGCGTGGTCAAGAACGGCAAGGTCAGCAACGAGATTCGTTATATGGCCGCCGACGAAGAAGAGAACTACGTCGTCGCCCAGGCCAACACGCCGATTAAGCCCGACGGCTCGTTCGTCGATCAGCGCATTCTCGTTCGTCGTAGCCCGCAGTCCGCCAGCCTCGAAGACCTGCGCAAGATGCTGGAAGCCGAGAGCTTCTTTGGCGCCACCACCGACATTGCTGCCGTGCCGCCGAGCGAAGTGCAGCTGATGGACGTCAGCCCGAAGCAGATCGTCTCGGTCGCAACCGCGCTGATCCCATTCCTCGAGCACGACGACGCCAACCGCGCGCTGATGGGTGCCAACATGCAGCGCCAAGCCGTGCCGTTGGTGCGCGCCGAAGCGCCGTACATCGGTACCGGTATCGAAGATCGTGCTGCGCGCGACGCAGCCGACCTCATTCAGGCGACCGGCGAAGGCGATGTCGTTGAAGTGAGTGGCACCAGCATCACCGTCAACTACAAGCCAAAGGACGAAGAGCCGGGCGGCAAGGTGGTCTATCCGCTCAGCAAGTTCCGTCGTTCAAACCAAGACACCTGCATCAACCATCGCGTGCGCGTGAAGGATGGCGACAAGGTCGTCAAGGGCACGATCCTTGCCGACGGCCCGAGCACCGATCACGGCGAACTCGCGTTGGGCAAGAACCTGCTCGTCGCGCTGCTGCCGTGGGAGGGCTACAACTTCGAAGACGCAATCATCCTCAGCGAGCGCTTGGTGAAAGACGACGTGCTCACGTCGATCCACATCAAGGAGCACGAAGTCGATGCGCGTGACACGAAGCTCGGCGCGGAAGAAATTAGCCGCGACATTCCGAACCTCAGCGACGACATCCTTCGCGACCTCGATGAGCGCGGCATCATCCGCGTCGGTGCCGAAGTTGGCCCCGGCGATGTGCTGGTCGGCAAGGTCACGCCCAAGGGCGAGACCGAGCTCACACCGGAAGAGCGCCTGTTGCGCGCCATCTTCGGCGAGAAGGCTCGCGAAGTTCGCGACACCAGCTTGAAGGTTCCTCACGGCGAGAGTGGCAAGGTCATCGACGTCAAGGTGTTCAGCCGCGACGACGGCGACGAGTTGCCGCCCGGCGTCAACCAATTGGTCCGCGTCTACGTCGCGCAGAAGCGCAAGATCAGCGTCGGCGACAAGTTGGCCGGCCGTCACGGCAACAAGGGCGTCATCTCCAAGATCCTTCCGATCGAAGACATGCCGTACATGGCCGATGGCACCGCCGTCGACATCATCCTCAACCCGCTGGGTGTGCCAAGTCGTATGAACGTCGGCCAGGTACTCGAGGCGCACCTCGGTTACGCGGCGCGCTGGGGCTGGACCGACGTCAAGAACAACAAGACGGTTGGCGACGCACCGATTCGCGGCACCGAGACCAAGACGCGTCCGATCACCAAGCCGAGCACGTTCATCGCCACTCCGGTGTTCGACGGCGCTCACTGGGACGAGGAAGAGGCTTCCGGTAAGCACCCGACGATTCAGTCGATCTTCGCCAACCTCAACCCCGAATCGGTCGATGGCAAGCGCCTGATCCAGCTCGACGGCAAGACGCCGTTGTACAACGGCCGCACCGGCCTTGTGTACGACAACCCCGTCACCGTTGGCTACATGTACATCTTGAAGCTGGCTCACCTTGTCGACGACAAGATCCACGCCCGCTCCACCGGCCCGTACAGCATGATCACCCAGCAGCCGCTCGGTGGTAAGGCGCAGTTCGGTGGCCAACGCTTCGGCGAAATGGAAGTGTGGGCACTCGAGGCCTATGGCGCGGCGTACTGCTTGCAGGAACTGCTCACCATCAAGTCCGACGACGTGCTTGGCCGCGTGAAGGTGTACGAGGCCATCGTCAAGGGCGAGAACATCCCCGAACCCGGCATCCCCGAGAGCTTCAAGGTGCTCATGAAAGAGATGCAGGCACTGTGCCTCAACGTCGAGGTCTTGGCCAGCGATGGCAGCGAGATCGAGATGCGTGAGATGGACGAAGACGTGTTCCGCACCGCAGAGGAGCTGGGCATCGATATCAGCCGCAACGAACGCGGCACCGACGAAGACGACCGCGAGCGTGAGGCCCGTCGGGCCGCGCGCACGAGCGGGTACTAGGAGAGGCTGAACAAATGCTCGACGTAAACATGTTCTCCCAGCTCAAGATCGGGTTGGCCACGGCCGATCAGATCCGGTTGTGGTCACACGGCGAAGTGAAGAAGCCCGAGACCATCAACTACCGCACCCTGCGTCCCGAAAAGGACGGCCTCTTTTGCGAGAAGATCTTCGGACCAACCCGCGACTGGGAGTGCTACTGCGGCAAGTACAAGCGCGTGCGCTTCAAGGGCATCATCTGCGAGCGCTGCGGTGTGGAAGTCACGCGCTCGAAGGTTCGCCGCGAGCGCATGGGCCATGTCGAGCTCAGCGCACCTGTTGTCCACATTTGGTACCTACGCGGTACCCGCAGCTGGCTTGCCTATCTGCTTGCTGGTCTCGAGCCCAAGGAAGAGTTGAAGGCCAAGCAGCTCGAGAAGGTCATCTACTTCGCCGCCAACCTGGTCACCTGGGTCGACGAAGACAAGCGCCACGCCGAGTTGCCCAACGCCGAGGCCGAGTACATCGAAGAGCGCGACGCCATCCGCAAGGAACTCGAACTCGCGGTCGACAAGCGCTTCAAAGAGGCTGAGGACGAAGCAGCCAAGAGCGAAGCCGAAGGTGCCGACGCACGCAAGATGAAGACGGCGACCGAGAAGGAAATCACCGCCATTCGCGACCGTTACGAGGTCGAGCTCGATCTGCTGGCTCGTGCGTGGGACGAATTCCGCAATCTGCACTCGCGCCTCATCATCGACGACGAACTTCTGTGGCGCGAACTCCGCGAGCGCTACGGCGACTACTTCGAGGGTGGCACCGGCGCCGACGCGATCAAGTCGCTCATCGACCGCATCGATTTCGATGTCGAAGAAGAGAAGCTCCGTGGTGCAATCGACCACAACGCCAGCGGCCGCAAGCCACTGAGCGCGCAGCGTCGCCAGAAGGCGATCAAGCGCTTGAAGATTGTTGCTTCGTTCAACCAGCGCGACGATCACGGTCGCCGCCTGAACGACCCGAAGGCAATGATCCTCGATGTCGTGCCGGTGATCCCGCCGGAACTGCGCCCGATGGTGCAGCTCGACGGTGGTCGTTTCGCGACCTCGGATCTCAACGACCTCTACCGTCGCGTGATCAACCGCAACAACCGCCTCAAGCGCTTGCTCGATTTGGGCGCGCCGGAGATCATCGTCAACAACGAGAAGCGCATGCTGCAGGAAGCCGTCGACGCATTGTTCGACAACGGCCGCCGCGGTCGTCCGGTCACCGGCCCGGGTAACCGTCCGCTGAAGTCGCTGTCCGACATGTTGAAGGGCAAGCAGGGTCGCTTCCGTCAGAACTTGCTCGGCAAGCGCGTCGACTACTCGGGTCGTTCGGTCATCGTCGCTGGCCCAACGCTGCGTTTGCATCAGTGCGGTCTGCCGAAGTTGATGGCACTCGAACTGTTCAAGCCGTTCGTGATGAAGCGCCTCGTCGATCTCGAACTGGCGCAGAACATCAAGAGCGCGAAGCGCATGGTCGAGCGTCGCAAGCCGCAGGTGTGGGACGTGCTGGAAGACGTCATCAAGGAGCACCCGGTGCTGCTGAACCGCGCCCCAACGCTTCACCGTCTCGGCATCCAGGCTTTCGAGCCGGTGCTGGTCGAGGGCAAGGCGCTGCAGATCCATCCGTTGGTCTGCACCGCGTTCAACGCCGACTTCGACGGCGACCAGATGGCTATTCACGTGCCGTTGTCGTCGGAAGCGCAGGCCGAGGCCCGCGTGCTGATGCTCAGCGCCAACAACATCTTGTCGCCGGCATCGGGCCGCCCGATCGTGACCCCAAGCCAGGACCTCATCATCGGTGGCTATTACCTCACCGAGATCACCGAAGAGGGCAAGGGCAAGGGCCGCGTCTTCCGCCATCTGTGGGAAGTGCTGCGCGCGCTCGATGAGGGCAGCGTGCACTTGCATTCGCCGATCGTGCTGCGTCGTCCGGCCGACGGTGGCCGTCCGGCCGATACCTTCGACACGACTCCGGGTCGCCTGCTGTTCGAAGAGGCACTACCCGCCGACTATCCGTCCCGCTTCGGCCACATCAACATGTTGGTGAAGAAGAAGGAAATGGGCGTCATCGTCGAGCGTCTGTCGGATCACTATCCCAAGGGAGAAGTGGCGGTCGCGCTCGACGCTTTGAAGAATGTCTGCTATCGCTATGCATCGCAGAGCGGTCTCACCGTTTCCATCGACGACGTCAAGACCCCGAAGGCGAAGCGCCAACTGCTCGACGAGCACGAGGCGATGGCCGACAAGGTCGAGAACCAGTTCCGCCGTGGCATCATCACCGACGGCGAGCGTCGCCAGCAGGAAGTGCGCATCTGGACCGATGCCACCGCCAAGGTGCAGGCCGCGATGGAAGCCGAGTTCAAGGCGCAGCGTTTCAACCCGATCGACATGATGGTCGGCTCGGGTGCCCGCGGCAACATGACGCAGATGCGTCAGATTGCTGGCATGCGCGGCCTCGTGGCTAACCCTCGCGGCGACATGATTCCGCGCCCGATCAAGAAGAACTTCCGTGAAGGCCTCGAAACCCTCGAGTACTTCATTGCTACGCCGGGCGCTCGTAAGGGTCTCGTCGACACCGCGCTGCGTACCGCCGACTCGGGTTACCTGACCCGTCGTTTGGTCGACGTTGCGCAGGAACTGATCATTCGCGAGCCCGATTGCGGTAGCAACCTTGGCCTCTGGGTCGAGAACGTCGAGCCCGACACAGCCAACCGTCGTAGCCACCTGGAGACGAAGTTGTTCGGTCGTGCGTTGTCGCAAGACATCGTGCTGTCCGACAAGACGGTGTACCCGCGCAACATGATCGTCGGCGACATCGAGATGGCAACGCTGCGCGACGACCCCAAGGTCGACCGTGTACGCGTGCGCTCGGTCGTCACCTGCGACGCCGAACTTGGCGTGTGCGCGTTGTGCTACGGCCGTTCGCTGGCAACCGGGAAGAGCATTGAGCTCGGCGAGGCTGTCGGCGTTATCGCCGCGCAGTCGATCGGCGAGCCTGGTACTCAGCTGACCATGCGTACGTTCCACACCGGTGGTGTTGCTGGCAAGGACATCGCCGGCGGTCTGCCGCGCGTCGTCGAGCTGTTCGAGGCTCGTACGCCCCGTGGTTCGGCTCGCCTCGCTCGCGCAACTGGTGTTGTGCGCATCGGCGACGACGAAGGTAAGGGCATCCCGGTCACGGTGATCGACGATGCCGGTGACGAGCACCAGATCATCTTGCCGACGGGCAGCCGCGCCATCGTCACCGACGGCCAGGAAGTCAAGGCTGGCGATCCGATCACCGACGGTCCCTTCGACCCGAAGGAGATCATGGAGATCAAGGGAATTCGCGAGACGCAGTTGTACCTCGTCGAAGAGGTACAGAAGGTGTACCGCGACCAGGGTGTGAGCATCTCCGACAAGCACATCGAATTGATCGTGCGTCAGATGACTCGCCGTATCGGTGTGCAAGAGCCGGGCGAGACAGGGTTCCTGCCGGGCGAGCGTGCCGATGCGAAGGTGTTCCGCGACACCAACCGCCGCATGGTGGAAGAGGGCAAGAAGCCCGCCGAGGGTCGCCCCGAACTCATGGGTATCACCAAGGCATCGTTGGCCACCGAAAGCTGGTTGTCGGCAGCGTCGTTCCAGGAGACCACTCGTGTGCTCACGGAAGCTGCCATCGACGGCAAGGGCGACAGCCTGCTCGGCCTGAAAGAGAACATCATCATCGGCAAGCTCATCCCGGCCGGTACCGGCATGATGCGCTACCGCGAGTTCGACATTCAGGCGCCCGACTACGAGCCGATGGCTTACTTCACCACCGATGCCGACGAAGATCCGGCAGCTTGGTTGAGCAACATCCACGGCACATACAGCAGCGACGGCGAGCCGGAGCCTGCTCAGGCATAACGCCGCGAATCACCACTCGATTATCGCGTCTCCGTGCGAGCGTGCGTAGTCGGCGAGAATCGGGTCCTTCGTCACCAGCACGAGCTGGTGATGTACCGCGGTTGCGTAGATGATGCTGTCGGCGTGATCGCCCTGAAAGTCGTCGAGTTGGGCGGCGGCGACGGCGATCGTCGGTGTCAACTCGGCGACCGTGATGATGCCGTCGGCGAGCAGGTCGTGGACCCACATCTGCGTTGGACGGTCGAGTGCGATCGTGCCCTGCCCGACCATCGTTGCGATCTCCCACAGCGAGATCGCGCTGAGAAACAATCGTGGGGCCGCGTCGATCAGGCGCCTCGCGCGCGCGGACAGTAGATCCGAATCGGCCTGCCACCACAGCAGGGCATGCGTGTCCAGTAGCAGCGACTCTGGTTCAGTCGTCGCCACGGAGTGCCGCTTCGGTAGAGAAGTACTCGTCGGTGCCGTCCGCCAGCAGCGTGACTGAGCCGATGACGACAGCCGCTGAGTCGATCGGTACCACCCGTGCCACGGGCTGACCGTGCTTAGTCACCGTCACCGCCCGGTGCGTGGTGGCGATTTCGTCGAACAGTGCAAGGCAGCGTGCCTTGAAAACACTGGCGGGTACCCTGGGTTCTGCCATCGGGCAAGCCTACGGTATCTGACCATAGACCGATGACTATGGGCAGTGTTTCTGCTCGTCGTAGTGGTCAACTGCGCTATCCGCTCCTAGCCTTGCCTCCCATGCCAACAATTCAGCAGCTCGTCCGCCAGGGACGTAGCACCAAGTTCTCCAAGACCAAGACGCCGGCCCTCAAGGGTTCGCCGCAGCGTCGCGGCGTGTGCACCCGCGTGTATACGAACACCCCGAAGAAGCCGAACTCGGCGCTGCGCAAGGTGGCCCGTGTGCGCCTCACGAGTGGCGTCGAAATCACCGCCTACATTCCGGGCGAGGGTCATAACCTGCAAGAGCACAGCATCGTGTTGGTGCGCGGCGGTCGTGTTCGCGACTTGCCGGGTGTTCGTTACAAGATCATTCGCGGTGCGCTCGATGCCGCCGGTGTGAAGAATCGCAAGCAAGCCCGCAGCCGCTACGGCGCCAAACTGGTCAAGTAAAAGAGGAAGACGAACCATGCCCCGTAAAGGTCCTGCCCAGCGTCGTGAGCTCATGCCCGACCCCATCTACCGTTCGCTGCTCGTTAGCCAATTGGTCAACAAGGTGATGTTGCACGGCAAGCGTTCCGTCGCCGAGAAGATTGTGTACGACGCATTGAAGGTCGTGGAAGAGAAGTCCGGCGCCGAGCCGGTCGCAACGCTGAAGCGTGCGATCGACAACATCAAGCCGCCGCTGGAAGTGCGCAGTCGCCGCGTCGGTGGCGCCACCTACCAGGTGCCAGTTGAGGTGCGCCCACGTCGGGCAAGCACGCTCGCCGTGCGTTGGCTCGTCGACTTCAGCCGCGCCCGTCGCGAGAAGACGATGGCCGAGTGCCTCGCTGGCGAACTGCTCGACGCCGGTAACGGCCTTGGTGCCAGCATCAAGAAGCGTGACGACATGCAAAAGATGGCCGAGAGCAACAAGGCCTTCGCTCACTACCGCTGGTAGTTAGCCGCACAGCAATACCGTCCATGACCCCGACCGCAGCTGTTACCGCCGACGAACTCGACGGTGTCGACCCGAAGACCTATCACCGCCGCTGGGCAATCTTGGCGACAATGTGCCTCAGCCTGGTGCTGATCGTCGCCACGGTCAGTTCCGTAAACGTCGCCATTCCGAGCCTGTCGGGCTCCGAGCTACGCCCCAGCGACACGCAGGTGCTGTGGATCGTCGACTCGTATGCGCTCGTCTTTGCAGCACTGTTGTTACCCGCAGGTGCCCTCGGCGATCGCTTCGGCCGCAAGGGTGCGCTGCTGATTGGGCTCACCATCTTCGCCGCCGCCTCGGCCGTATGCGCATTCATGACATCGGCGAACGCGCTCATCGCCTGTCGCGCGGTGATGGGTATTGGTGCTGCCCTGATCATGCCGTCGACGCTGAGCTTGCTGCAGTCGTGCTTCCCGCGACGCGAGCGGGCCAAGGCGATCGCAATGTGGGCCGGGTTCGCTGGCGCCGGCGGAGCGATCGGTCCTGTCCTCGGTGGTGTGTTGCTCGAGCACTATTGGTACGGCTCGGTGTTCTTCATCGCGGCACCGATCGCGCTGGTGGCATTCATTGCTTCGGCAATCCTCGCCCCCGCCTCGCGGGAACCAAATGCGAAGCGACTCGACAAGGGTGGCTCGCTGTTGTCGATCGTCGGCTTCGGTGGTCTCTTGGCTGCGATCATCGAAGGACCAGAGCGTGGTTGGTCCGATCCGTTAGTGGTCGCCGGTTTTACTGCCGCGATTTTCTGCCTCGTCGGTTTCGTTGTGTTCGAACGGCGGGTGACCGACCCTCTGCTCGACATGAAGTTCTTCCGCAACCGGCGCTTTGCGATGGGCAGCATGGGCATCTCGGCCTCGTTCTTCGCGATGTTCTCGATGTTCTTCATCCTCACCCAATACCTGCAATACGTTGCTGGCTACTCTGCGCTTGGCGCCGGGCTGCGCGGTTTGCCGTTCGCAGCGACGATGATCCTCGTCTCGCCGCGTGCCCCACTGCTCTCCAAGCGCCTGGGAGCCAAGCGAGCCGTCGCCGGCGGTATGGCGGTCATGGCGGTCGGCGTGTTTCTGATGTCACTGGTCGGCCGCGACACGTCGTATCTCTACGTCGCTGGCTGCCTCGTGCTCTCCTCTGCGGGCGTTGCCGCCGCGATGCCGTCGCTGAGCAGCGGAATCGTGCAAAGCGTCCCAATGCACAAGGCTGGCGTTGGCGCGGCGGTCAACGACACGACGCGCGAGGTGGGCGGCGCCATTGGCATCGCCATCGTTGGAAGCATCGTCAACAGCATCTTTCGCAGCAACGTTGGCTCCGCGCTCACCGCGCTACCTGCCGAGCAACAAGAGTTCGCCAAGGACAACATCGCTAAGGCGCTGGCAATCAGCAGCAGACTGGCCGCAGGTGGCGATGCAGACGCCGCCACCGAATTGCGGGTCGCCGTGCAGCAGGCATTCCTCGATGGCGCACATGTCGGTTTGAAGGTGTCGGCCGCGCTGGTGTTCGCTGCCGCGATCATCATGTACATACGGCTCCCCGACAGCGGCGAGCACAGTGCCCCGTCCCACTGATGCGATGACAGAGGAACCGGGCGTTGATCCGCGACCAGCCAAGTCGCGCGCCCGCGTTCTAGAAGCAACGGACGAGCAGGCTGCGGGTCGCGCAAAAGTGCGGTGAACTTGCCGCCGATGCCGATCTCGATGTGTTGATCAGTCAGCTCATCGGGCCGTTGTTCTTTCGCCGCTTCATCAGTCGACAACCGGCGAGCGCCAACTTTGTCGGTCGTCATGTGGCGGCACTGCTCGTTCCACTGGTGCGATCGACTTCCGCTTCGCGCGCCTGTGACGCACGATCTCGATCAGCACGTTGATACCGAGGGCGGTACCGAACGCGATCCAGAATGCTTTCGTGTGATCGTCCTTGAACGGCTCGCCTACTAGGCGTGCCAGTCCGGCGGCGTATGTCGCCCAAATGATGGCCGCGATGAGCGCCCAACGCACAAACCATGAGCGTGATTGGCGAGTGATGCCACTGGCGACGGTGACGGCGGTACGACCCCCCGGAATGAATCTCGCCGTTATCAGTAGCGAGCCGCCGCGGTCTGCGATCTGCTGGTGAGCCCACCCAAGTTTGGTGGCGAACTTCGGTTTGCGAGCCGCGCGTCGCTCGAACGCTGCCGCCCAATGGTGGCCAATGGTGAATGCAATGTTGTCGCCGATGAATGCCCCGGCCGCGCCGGCACCGATGACGGCGAGCAAGGAATAGGGCGCGATCCCGGTTGCCACCGCGACACCCCCGATGATGACCGTGGTCTCGCTCGGCACGATGGGAACGACCGAGTCGAGCAGGGCGATGATGAAGATCACGCTAAGGAACCACCAATTGCCTGCCCAATCACCGATTTCGTTGGTGAAGTCGACGAACCAATCGACAATGCCGCCAAGCCAGCCGACGATGCCATCGAGAAAGCCGAGTTGAGCCGCCGCCCGCATGAGCGGGCAGGCTAACCGCTGGTTAGCGCCTTGCGTAACCGACGTACAACGCTCGTCGAGCCGGCGGCGGTGCCGCTACAGGCAGCGAGGTGGCCCCTTATCTCGTTGCCGGTCGTCTCGTACCGGTGAAGGTGCACGGTCCCGTCGGCCAGTATTCGTTCCCACTTCGGTTCGCCGTTGGCCCACAGGTCGTCCGTAAGGCTGACGACAGCGATACCGGGGACTGTCATCGTCGTCTCGCCCAACGCCAAGCCGCAGACAGCGCGCAGTTGCTGCTCGTACTGGTCGGTGCGACAACTGTCGAGCGTGAAGAGCCCGAGCGCGCTCGGCTGCGGGATCAGCTCGTGGACGTACACGTCGCGACCGACGACGAACATGTGCACGGCGAGCACACCGACAAACCCCAGCTCGCTGGCGATGTAGGCGGCGAGGTCGGCGGCGTCGGATTGGCCGGAACCGAGCAGGCTGGCGGGTGCGTAACCGATCTCGAGGCGGCCGTGCACGTACTGCTGTTGCGAGGTCGCGAACGTTGCGACCCGTCCGTCGTCGGTGCGTGCGACGATGGTCGCTAACTCGCGGCCGAGCGTCAACCGTTGTTCGAGTACGCACTCGCGGCGGCCGAGGGTTTCCCACGCGCCTAGGAGTTCAGTGTGATTCGCAATGCGAACTTGGCTGCTGCGCCCTTCGCCGTGATGGCGTGACTTGAGGATTGCGGAAAATTTCGCGTCGGCAGCATCGGCGATGTCCTCTTCGGATTCGATGAACATGTGCGGCCCGACAGCGACACCGATATCCGCCAGAGTCTGTTTCAATCGGATGCGATCCATGCACAGCTCCACCACGTCGGGGCTGGGGTGCACCGGGACCGCAGTGGCGAGGGTTCGCATCGCGCTGGTCGGCAATTGGTCGACGACAGTCACGACACCACAGTCTGCCGCTGCACGCAACAGCGCTGCCGATGAGAGTTGCGGGTCGAGGACCACGGTGCCGTAACCCATCTGTTGCGCAATGCGTTCCAGATAGGAGGTCGTTTGTCCGCTGCCAAGAATGCCGATCGTTGCTGGCGGAACGACCGGCGGCCGCACGATGGGAGGCGCCTCCTCGCTCATAACGACGCACCGACCCGTTCGCCGTCGATCACAGCGGCATGTGCCCGTCGTGGCGCTATGCAGTCGCCCACTCGCTGCACGCTGATGCCGGCGGACTTCAGTTCGTGGTACAGCCACTCGACCGGGCTAGGTGGTATCGCGAGCACGACCCAGTCGGGTCGCCGAGTGTGGTTGACGCCTGTCGGGTGATGCAGCAACGTCAGTTCACCGTTGGTAAAGGCCATCGGCACAAGGTCGGTGGATTGGACGATGCCTTTCGAGTTGGCACGCATCCACCAAGTCTCCATGTCGAGTGTGATGCCCAGGTCTTGGCCGACGACCATGCCGGGCGTGATGATCTCGACCGTGCAGCCGCGATCGGCGAGCAGTTCGGCGACAGAGGTGGCGTGGTGAAAACCGATCTCGTCGACGACTACAACGTTGCCAGCCGGCTCGGCGCTGCCTTCCAGGACGTCGCGCACGTCGACCGTGCGGGCCGCGGCGTCGTCGGCGACCCACCACGGCCGCGTCGGTTCCGCTCCGGTGGCGACGACGACGTGATCGGGACTGCGTTGTGTCACGTGATCCAGCGACACACTGACGCCGTACTCGATCGTCACGCCAACTCGATCGGCCTCGGTCAGCTGGTTACGTACGAGGTCTCCGAGTTCAGCACGATTTGGAACGGTCGCGGCGAGGCGCACCTGGCCACCGGCTGCCGATTCGCGTTCGCACACCGTGACGCGGTGGCCGTTGCGCGCTGCTGCGATTGCGGCCTGTAATCCCGCCGGGCCGGCACCAACGACAAGGACACTCTTGCTGTCCGCTGTCGTTGCGCCGACGGCCGCAGCTTGCACGGTCGCGTGCCGTGTCGCGACTTCGTGTTCCTTGCCGGTCAGCGGATTCTCGATACAGCCGAGCCAGCGATTCAGACCCATTCGACCAACGCACTCCTGATTGCAGCTGAGGCACAACCGGATGTCGTTGGCGTCGTTGGCGCGCGCCTTGGCCGCAAAGTCCGCGTCGGCAATTTGTCCGCGCACGATGCCGACTAAATCGCAGTGCCCATCGGCGAGCGCACGCTCGGCTTGCAACGGATCCTTGAAGCGGCCGACGCCGATCACCGGCAGGTCGACGGCCTTGCGAAATGCCGAGGGGATGAAGAGTGCGTAGCCGGGCGGTACGTGCATGCTTGCTTCGATCATGAACAGGCTGGCGGTCGCGACGCCGATCGACGTGTTGATGTAGTCGACCTGCCCGGTTGCTTCCGCGATGACGGCAACTCGTACGGCATCATCGATGGTCGTGCCGCCCTCGATCAACTCGTCGCCGCACAGCCGTACACCCAGTGCCAAGCGATCGCCGATGACGGCGCGGACGGCGGCCACGATCTCGACGAGTAACCGCGCCCGGTTCTCGACCGAGCCGCCGTACTCGTCGGTGCGGAAATTGGTGGCAGGCGAGAGGAAGCCACGCACGATCGACGAGTGTGAGCACTGCAATTCGATGCCGTCGAACCCGCCTTCGGCGCAGTGTTCGGCGACGGTTGCGTAGCCGGCGACGATCTCGGCGATGTCGGCGTGCGTGACGGCTTTGGGTACTTCGCGAAACAGCGGATCTGCGATCGCCGACGGTGCCCAGACCGGGAGGCGCGAGTACATCGACGAGGCCTGCCCACCGTTGTGGTTGATCTGCGCAAAGATCGGAACGCGGTGCCGATGCACTGCTTCGGTGATGGCTAGATAGCCGGGGATGACGTCGCGATTGAAGCCGTGGATCAGCTTCTCGTACGGCCAATCGGTTGGGTGCGTGCTGTGCTCTTCGGTGATGATCAGGCCCGTGCCGCCAGCGGCGCGCGCTGCGTAGTAGGCCGCGTGCTGGGCAGTCGCCTTGCCGTCGCGTGCATAGTTGGTGAGGTGCGCGCTGAACACGATGCGGTTGCGGGTGCTGACTGGTCCCAACTGCAGTGGGGTCCATAGGTAGCGATACGCCATCGCCGGTCACCCTACCCAGCGGTTCACCGCCGCTACTAAGAGTCGTACCTTCGCACCATCCAGTACGTGAAGACGGCAGCGCTGACACCGACCAGAGTGGCAATCACCTTTAACCAGCGCTTGGGTGGAGCCCACACCTTGAACCGATATTCGGCGAGTTGATACGCGAACGTGACCGCGCCGACAGCAACGGTGACATGGATGAGCGCGGCGAGGGCAATGCCGGTGATCATCCCTGCCTTGCGCGTTCCCTTTGGCCAGACGACCGACAGCACGACCGGCACGGCGACAGCCATCGCGGCACCGGTGAGAAGTTCCAGACCCCACGGCATGTCGTCGCCCATCCACGGCAGCCACGCACCCTTGTCGAAGAGGTCGAGGGTGGCGAACCAGCCGAGCACGATGATCATCGCCAGCCCGAGGTAACCGAGGGATGCTCGGACCTTCGACACAGTCCACGCAGTTGGCATGCTGACCGCGCTCCACACGAGCCAGCGGCGAACGACCGGCGTGCCAAGGTCGGCCATTGCATCGCGGAAGATTCGATCGGCCTGCAGTTGCGAGATCGCGGAAGGGCCGGTCCAATCCTTCAGAACCTTGCCCTCACCGTCGCGCCCGAAGAATGGCTCAGTCAACGCATCGTGCACAAGAGCTGCTGGCAGATGTACTCCAGATCGCCCGACGAGCCACGTCATCAACTGCGGAACGCTGGTGAGGTCGGTGCGGAAGTCGTGTTGCTCGCGCGGGATCACGATGTCGGGTTCGCCAGCCGTTTCAAATTCGCGGTCGCGATACGCGATCTTGTGCGTGAGGAACCATTCCTCGGCTCCGCTACCGGGCACTCGCTCGAGCGCGACGATGATCTCGCTACCTGGCCCCTGGTCGGGGTCGTAGAACCGACCGGTCTCGGTCTTGATCGGCAGCTTCGGAAGCGAAGGCAACTTCATCGCCTCATCCTCGCGCGGCCAAAGGCCGTGCTGGTCAGAGGGCCGTGCGGGTCAGAAGAACGCTTGGCTGACGGTGTGGATTACCAATCCGGCGAGGCCGCCGACGATGGTGCCGTTGATGCGAATGAATTGCAGGTCGCGGCCGACCTGTAACTCCAGACGGTCGGCCGTTGCCTTGCCATCCCACTTGGCGAACGTCGAGCTGATGATCTCGGCCACTTCGCCGCGGTAGTGGTCGATGACATACCCGAGCGCACGTTCCACCCAGTCGTTGACCTTCTGCTGTAGTTCGGGCTCGTCGCGCAAACGCGCTCCGAGATGCACGAGCGAGCGATCGATGCGTTGGCGCAGCTCGCTTTCGGGGTCGTTGGTCGCGGTGAGCGTGCTGCGCTTCACTTCGCCCCACAGCGATTGCAGCCAGGCGCGGACGTCGCGGTGGGCGAGCAGCTCGGTCTTTAGTTCCTCACCCTTGGCCGCGAGACCTTTGTCAGCTCGTAGGCGGGCAGCGAACTCCAACACGCGCGCATCGATCGCGACCCGCACGTCGTGGGTCTCGTTGCCGCCGACATCGCCGATGAAGCGGTGCACAGCCGTGTAGATCTTCTCGAAGATGCGATCATCGATCGGCTCAGGTATCCACCACGGCGACTCCTCTTCCAGCCGCTGACGGAACGTGGCGCGGTTCTCGTCGAGAAAGCTGGCCAATCCGGCGAGCACTGCGTCGAGCAATCGCTGATGATGGCCACCCTCCATTGCCACGTCGATCGCCCGACCAACTAACGGCGCCACAGGTGTTGTGCGGACCTTGCGCTCGATCAGATTTTCCAGCGCGTTCGAGACGTCGCGGTCGTCGAGAATTTCCATGCTGCCGCGCAGTGCGTCGGCTACCCCTTCGCCTGCCTTGGCGGCATTCGCTGGCTCACTGAGCCACAGCCCGATTCTGCGGCCAACCTGCGCGGTTGCGAGTCGCTCTTGCAGGACCTCATGTGTAAGGAAGTTCTCCTGCACGAACTCACCGAGCGAAGCGCCGATCTGTTCCTTGCGTTCGGGGATGATCGCGGTGTGCGGAATCGGGATGCCCATCGGATGGCGAAACAAAGCAGTGACTGCGAACCAGTCGGCGAGCGCGCCGACCATCGCCGCTTCGGCGAATGCGCGCACGTAACCAAGCCAGTCGTGACGCGGCTCCTGCCAGCGGGCGATCGCGAAGATGATCGTGACAAAGACGAGCAGCCCAAGGGCCAAGGCCTTCATTCTGCGCAACGAATCGCGACGCTCGGTATCGGTCGCGGACATCACCCAAACGAGGCTAGGCCAGTCACGCCACACCACGTCCGTAGAATGGGTGCATCATGAGTGCCGCCGACGAGTCCTCTGCACCGGCTCGTTTGCCGCTCGACCCGCTCGATCTGCAATCACTGAACCCCGATCAACTCGATGCAGTCGTGCACCGCGGCGGGCCATTACTAGTGGTCGCTGGGGCTGGTTCCGGCAAAACACGGGTTCTCACGCACCGGATCGCGCACCTCATTCACGATGGGGTGCCACCGTCGGCGATTCTGGCGATCACCTTCACCAACAAGGCCGCCGACGAAATGAAGCACCGCGTGGCTGCCCTAGTCGGGCCGATGGTGAAGGCAATGTGGGTGTGCACCTTTCACGCGGCCTGCGTGCGAATACTGCGAGCGAACGCGGAAGCGATTGGCTACCCGCGAACGTTCAGCATCTACGACCAATCCGACTCGCAGCGACTGACCGGTTACGTCATTCGCGATCTCGGGCTGGATGCGAAACGGTTTCCTATTCGTGCCGCTCACGGGCAGGTCAGTCTGTGGAAAAACGAATTGGTCACACCGGCGATGGCCCTTGCCAGGGCCGACAACCCGTTCACCCGCAAGCACGCCGATATCTATGCCGAATATCAGGCACGTTTGCGACGCGCTGGTGCGATGGACTTCGACGACCTGTTGATGAAGACCGTGCAGTTGTTCCGCGAACATCCCGATGTGTTGGCTCACTACCAGCAACGTTTCCAGCACGTACTCGTCGACGAGTACCAAGACACCAACATGGCGCAGAACGAACTGGCACTGGCATTAGCGGCACAACACCAGCAAGTGACCATCGTCGGCGACGGCGACCAGTCGGTCTACGGGTGGCGCGGGGCGGATGTGCGCAACATTTCGCAGTTTGAGGAAGCGTTCGACGACGTCACGACGATCGTGCTCGATCAGAACTATCGCAGTACGCAATCAATTCTCGACGCCGCGAACTCGGTGATCTCGAACAACCCGGGTCGCAAGGAAAAGCATCTGTGGAGCGAGAAGGGAAGCGGCGACAAGATCGTGCGCTACCACGCCGAGGATGAGAGCGATGAAGCCACTTGGGTGGCGCGCACGATGCAGTCGGTGCAGTCCGCCACTCACCTGCTGTGGAAAGAGATGGCCGCGTTGTACAGAACCAACGCGCAGAGTCGTGTGCTGGAAGAAGCGCTGATGCGCTTCGGTGTCCCCTACAAGGTTGTGGGTGGTACCCGCTTCTACGACCGGCGAGAAGTGAAAGACGCGATGGCGTACTTGCGAGCCGTGGTTAACCCGGCCGACGAAGTCAGCGTCAAGCGCGTGCTCAACGTGCCCAAGCGCGGCGTCGGCGACGGCAGCGTGGCCAAGCTCGACGCGTTGGCCGCCGCGAACGGCACCACGTTCATGGAAGCGATGCGCCACGCACAGGAAGCCGGACTGTCCGGGCCAGCGGCGCGTGGGGTCGAGAGTTTCGTGCAGTTGCTCGATGTCGCCGCCGAGTTGGCAGCACTGCCCGGCACCGGCCCCGCCGACCTGCTGCAGTCGGTGCTTGATGGCAGCGGCTATCTCTCCGAGCTAGAGGCCGAAGAAACGGTCGAGGCCGCTGGTCGATTGGAGAACGTCGGCGAGCTCATTGGATCGGCGCGCGAATTCACGCGTATCGACGAGTTCCTCGAGCAGGTCGCACTCGTCGCCGACACCGACGAAATCGATGACGACGATCGAGTCGTCCTCATGACGCTGCATAGTGCGAAGGGGTTGGAGTATCCGATCGTGTTTGTAGTCGGAATGGAGGAGGGCGTCTTCCCGCACAATCGCGCACTCACGGAACCGACCGAGATGGAGGAGGAACGCCGCCTCGCCTACGTCGGTATCACGCGCGCGCAGCAGAAGTTGTTCGTCAGTCACGCCTGGAGCCGGCAGTTGTACGGCACGACCAGCTACAACCCGCCGAGTCGATTCCTCGACGAGATCCCGACCGATCTCTTCGAGCAACTGGGTGCCGCTGGTGGCCAACGCTCGTACGGCCGTTCCAGCATGCGCGCCCGCAGCGAGTCGCGAACCGAGTACAGCAAACCGTCCCCCTACAAGCGAAGCGCGAGCACCGTTAGTAGCTTCGATCCCGACGAACACGACGAACACGACAGCAATTCCGATTGGCACCGCGAGCGTGTCGTGGACGCTGCAATCAATGCCGGACAACGTGCAGTCGAAGCAAGCAATGCACACCTGATCGCGCTGCGAGTCGGCGACGACGTCGAGCACCCGGCGTTCGGAGAAGGCGTGATCATTGAGATTCGTGGACAAGGCGACAAGGCGGAGGCAACGATTCGCTTCCGGGAATCCGGCACCAAGCACCTGTCACTGGCATGGGCGCCCCTGAAGAAGCTGTGAGCTGGTTGAATGAAACGAATGCGTATCCTGCCGCAGCACAGCATCGAGACGCTGCGGCGACGCCGACGCCTGAGCAACACGTGGGCGGGCGTGGTGGTCGGGTGGTCGTTCATCCGTACCCTGCTCGTGTGGGCGGCGGTCGGCGATTACGGCCTGAACCCGTGGATCTATCTCGCGATCGATCTCAGCAGCGCAGTTGTCGACGCGATCACTACACCGCGCATGGTGTTGAACTTCATCGACGAGCGCTATCGCATGGCTGCCTCGTGGGGATTGATCGCGCTGGTGGCGTTCATCACTCCCGACCTCTATATCTTCCTCGGCACGCGCGAGCTGCCGACAAAGTTGATCATCTTCATTTGTTCGATCATCGGAACAACGTTGCTGGTCGGCGTCATTGGCGTCACGCGCAAGGTTCGCAGGGGTCGTACGGACCGCAAGATCGCGGCCGCGTTGGATGAGCTGGGACTCATCGCAGGGTCTGATTGAATAGCACCATGAAGGCAGCCATCCTTTTCGAAAGCCTCACCGGGCACACGCGTACGGCCAGCGAGCTCATCGCCACCAACCTGCAGCAGGCGGGTTGGGGCATTACGGGCGTCTCGCCGGTGCGCAAGCCCGAGATGGCCAGCATCCAAGACGCCGACATGATCATCATTGGCACCTGGGTGCACGGTCTGTTCGTGGTCGGTCAAGCGCCGTGGGGGCTCGGTGCGATTGCAGGTCTGCCCGCGATGAGCGGCAAGTTGGCTGCGACGTTCTGCACGTTTGCCCTCAATCCAGCTACGACGCTCGACAAGCTCGATAGCGCGGTCGGTCAGCTTGGGGCAGAAGTGATCGGTGGCCTCGCGCTGCATCGCAGCAAACTTGCCGAGCACTCTGAGGAATTTGCGGCACGGCTGACTGCCAACGTGCCAGTTCGCGCCTAACCGCGCGTGGCGCTTGGGTCGTTGATGCGACCCATGAACACGATCACGCCGGTGCTGCGCGCACGCAGCCAGAACGTGAATGGGCGATCGATGGTGAGCGTCACCGGATCCTGCTCTACGGGCGCCGAGGTCGTGTCCATAGAGACTGCCGTTGCGGCGGCCGCTTCCGTGCCTTCCTCATCGACGGTGATGTTCGCCTGGTGAATTACATCGCCGATCACCAGCTGCACTTCTGTCGTCATGCCGCTGAAGTCGCCGCTGTCGAATGCTGTCGGCATGCCCAATTCCTTCAGCGTGTCGGCGAGGCTCACTGAGGTCTCGATGTCGAACTTGGGGAACCCCAACTCGACGGGGCGCTCGGCCAGCACCGACGTGATGTCGGTGATCGCCGGCAACACAGCCGCAGCCGTATCGCCGACGGCGACCACCATCGCGAGCTCGCCGAACACGTACGACAACTCCACCGCTTGCCAACCGTCGCCCGCCGCGTATCCGAACGACCGTGATGCATGCATCATCTCGACATCGACGTCGCCATTCGGTGAGGCAAAGACCTCGGTGGCGGTCTGCTGCGTGTCGAAGGTTTCAGACCAGTTGGCCTTGAGGTAGATCGCGTTCACCAACGTGAGGCGGGAGTCGACGGTGATGACTCCCTCGGCGAGCAACGCGGGGATGCGATCGCGCGTTTCGGTTGCGACCCATTCGTTGATCGCTCGCCGCGCCGCCTCTGGATCGGTCGTGTAGTCAACGAGTTCCATCCCCGCGCCGTACTCCGACGACAGCAGATCGAGGAACGCCTGCTCGAAGTTCAATCCCGCTTGGCCCCACAACGAGTTGGCGATGGAAAGTTGCACCTCACTGGTGCCGTCGCCACCGTTAGCGGTGTTGTCCTGCGTTGCGTTCGTTGCTTCCAACGCGCTGGCCAGCCCATTCATCGAGCGATGAATCGCCGCCGGGTCGGAGATGTGCAACACGGTTTCCATCTCCTGCAACGTCGTTCCCTTGGCGCCTGCTGAAGTCATCGCCAGTGCGAGCGCGATGCTGGCGGGGGAGAACACGAGGTTGGCGCTTGGGTCTACCGTCGTCAACTGCGCGAACAGGTCGTCGGCGAACGCGTTGATTGCTGCCGCAGCGTCGGTCGGATCGGTGCCGGCCGTGACCCGTGGTGCGTCACCGCGAAGGCTGCTCGCACCGTTGTCACCACTGTTGTTGTTGCCACTGTCCTTGGTGTCGTCGCCGCACGCGGCGAAAACCTGTGCGACAGCTGGGACGGCGAGCAGTTGGAGGAAGGTACGTCGTTGCATGCTTGTTCTGACGCCCTGTGAGCGACCGTGGTTCCCGCTAATCCGCCGTGAGGTCAGGGGTCCGCCGTGAGGTCAGGGGTCCGCCGTGAGGTCAAGGGTCAGTTCACCGTTGGCGCTGACGATCGGTCCGACACCGACCGGTGGTGTGGCGAGGTCGGCTACTTGCAACGTTCGTCCGGCGCAGTCCGTGAATGTGCGTGTGCGCTTGACGAGTTCGATGGTGCACGTCGCATCGCGGTCGGCAGGGTGGGCGAGGTAGATCGCCCAGCCGAAGTCGGTGTCGGCGCCGGTGTGATCGACGACGATGTTGCGATCGTCGCCGAGCAGGTCTTGCAGAATGATTGGACCGTCGCGATCGATCACATCGGCAACGAACGAGGTCGAGCCCATCTCTTGCACGCTCGGTGCCAAGTGCGACGTTGTATCGTCGTCGTTGTTGGCGATGATGGCGGCTACGCCCCACAGCGCCAGCCCGAGTACGGCGAAGAAGCCCAAACCGGCCAGCACCGGCACGACTGCCCGGGCAAAAGTGGACTGCAACTGCGGTCGACGCATCGCCACAGTGTGCCCGACGAATTGAGGATCGGGCCAGATCGGTCGTAGGGTTCCGAACCTGTGAAGAGGCCATACCGAGTCGTCGTGGCGAAACCCGGTCTTGATGGCCACGACCGTGGGGCCAAGACCATTACCCGTGCGCTGCGCGACCACGGTTTTGAGGTCATTTACACCGGTTTGCATCAGACTCCCGAGCAGATCGCCGAGACGGCGCTGCAGGAAGACGTCGACGCGGTTGGCTTGTCGCTGCTCAGCGGAGCGCACCTCACGCTGTTCCCGCGGGTGATGAGCGAGTTGCGCGATCGTGGTTTGAGCGACACGCTCGTCTTCGGCGGTGGCGTCATCCCCGCCAGCGACATACGCACGTTGAAGGAACAAGGTGTCGCTGAAGTGTTTGGGCCCGGAAGTTCGCTGAAGGGCATTGCTACGTGGCTTGAGGCCACACTTGACGAGAAAGAGGATGCGGCCTAATGGACCTGTTCGAGTATCAGGGCAAGCAATACTTCGCCCGTTTCGATATCCCAGTAAGCCCCGGCGACGTGGCGCTGACGGTCGACCAAGCGGTGGTCGCGGCCGAGGCTGCCGGTTACCCGGTGGTGGTCAAGGCGCAGGTGCAGGTCGGTGGCCGCGGTAAGGCCGGCGGCATCAAGTTGGCAGACAACGCGGACGAAGTGCGCGTACACGCCGGAAACATTCTCGGCATGGACATCAAGGGTCATGTCGTCAAGCGCGTCTGGGTCGAGCACGCCAGCGACATCAAGAAGGAGTACTACGCGTCGTACTCGCTCGATCGTGCCGCCAAGAAGCACCTACTTATGCTCAGCGTCGAGGGCGGCGTCGAGATCGAAGCCGTTGCAGTCAGCAACCCCGATGCCATCGTGATGCTGCACATCGATCCGGTCGACGGCATTTCGCTCGCGGAGGCGAGGGCTGCCGCTGTCAAGGCAAAGATCGACGACGAAGCAATCGACGGCGTGGCCGCGATGCTGGTCAAGCTGTACGACTGCTTCACCCGCGGCGATTGCGACCTGGCCGAGATCAACCCGCTCATCTTGCGCCCGGACGGTGGCGTGCACGCGCTCGATGCGAAAGTCAGCCTCGACGACAACGCCGCGTTTCGTCACCCGGAGTGGGACGAGTTTCGAGCCACCGAGGAACTCGACGCGCGTGAACAGTTGGCTCGTAGTCACGGCCTGCAATACATCGGGCTCGACGGCACGGTCGGCATCATCGCCAACGGCGCTGGCCTGGCGATGAGCACGCTCGACGTCGTCAACCAAGTCGGTGGCACGGCCGCCAACTTCCTCGATATCGGTGGCGGCGCCAACGCCGACATGATGGCCGCGGCGCTGGAAGTCATCAACTCCGATCAGAACGTGAAGAGCATCTTCATCAACATCTTCGGCGGCATCACGCGCGGCGAAGACGTTGCCAACGGCATCGTCGCGGCGATGGGCCGTGTCGATCTGCGCGCACCGATCGTCATCCGCCTCGACGGAACGAATGCAGAACAGGGTCGCGAGATTTTGGCGAACGCTGGAATTCCCGAGAGCAAGCTGACGTCCAAGCCCACGATGCTGGAAGCGGCCCGCGCCGCGGTCGCCCTCACCAAGAACGACCAGCGCAACGAGAACGGAAACAACTGACATGGCAATCTTCGTCAACGCCGACACCAAGGTGATCGTGCAAGGTCTCACCGGCGGCCAAGGCAAATACCACGGGATGCGCAACAAGGCGTATGGCACGCAAGTGGTCGGCGGTGTGACGCCCGGCAAGGGCGGCACCATGGTCGAAGCTGATGGCGTCGAAGGCGTACCCGTGTTCAACACGGTCGCAGAAGCTGTCGCCGCAACTGGCGCAACCGCGTCGTTCATCGCCGTGCCGCCGAAGGCCGCTGCTGGCGCAATTCTGGAAGCTGCCGCTGCCGGCATCGAGTTCATCGTGTGCATCACCGAAGGCGTTCCCGCCCAGGACGAAGCCAAGGTGTTCAACACGTTGCTGCGCGACTATCCCAAAACGCGACTGCTTGGCCCGAACTGCCCCGGCATCATCAGCCCCGGCAAATGCAACATCGGCATCACCGCTGGCGAGATTGCGCAGCTACCGACTGCGATAGGTCCCAACGTCGGCATCGTGTCGCGATCGGGAACGCTCACCTACCAGGCGCTCTACGAATTGAAGCAGCGCGGTATTGGTGTCAGCACGTGCGTTGGTATCGGTGGCGACCCTGTACCCGGCACGAACTTCATCGACTGCTTGACCGAATTCCAGGCCGACCCCGAGACGCACGCAATCATCATGATCGGCGAGATCGGCGGCAGTGCAGAGGAAGAGGCTGCCGAGTTCATCAAGGCGAACGTCACCAAACCGATGAGCGCGTACATCGCCGGCGTCACTGCGCCCGAGGGCAAGAAGATGGGCCACGCCGGCGCAATCACCAGCGGCGGCAAAGGCACCGCCAAGGGCAAGATGGATGCGCTGCGCGCGGCGGGCGTCAAGGTTGGCCTCAACCCAACCGAAGCAGGCGACCTCATGGCCGAAATCGTGAAGACCCTCTCATAAAACGAAATTCCAGGTTTACGTAAAGGCCGTCGGGCTGTGAGCTGGTACTTGCAACGGTTCGTCGCGCGGATTCTTGACGCAAACCTCAATGAGTGTGTACGGCCATCTAGTTACGGCAGTTGGCCGACATGCGCGAGCGCTAAACGGATGAGGCGGTCGTGCCCGCCGGTCATCTCGTTGCGTACTTTCTCGCTGATGGCCTCGGCCGGAGTGAACCACCCAAGATCGAGCGCTTCCTGTGTCGGCTGACAGTCGCCTGCCACCGGTACGACGAACGCCAGACTGACGGCGTGGTGCCGCGGATCCTGGTAGCCGCTGACGTCGCCCTCGGGGAAGTATTCGACGACAGTGAACGGCGCAATCTCCGGCGGAATGTGCGGCAGCGCGACCGGGCCGAGATCCTTTTCGAGGTGTCGCAGCAGCGCGCTGCGGATGCGCTCGCCGTACAGGACGCGGCCACTGACGACCATGCGGCTGATGGAACCGTCGGCGGCTTGGCGTAACAGCATGCCGATGTGGGTGACCCGCCCTAGTTCATCCACGCGCACTGGCACCGCGTCGACGTACACCAACGGAACGTTGGCCCGAATGTTTTGCAGCACATCGTGCGATAACCAGGCGGTGCGGGTGTCGAGTCCGTCGGTCATCGGCGGGCGTGCTTCGGTTTCTTCAGCGGCCCCGAGCGTGGTTGCGGTGGCGCATACACAGAAGTTTGTTCGTCGATCGGCACATCGATGCCATCGTCGTCGATGTCGAGCGGATCGGTCGCGGCCGAGACAACGATGGGCGCCTCTTCCTTCTTCTTGCGCAGGCCCAGTGCTTCGTCCATCCCGAGCATGCCCGCCATCAACGCTGCTCCGGCCACGCCGTGGCGACGACGCGCAGTTGCGATCAGCGTCGGCTCGATGCTGATGTCGGGAACACCGTCGACGGGCACGCCGCCGGACTCTGTTTCGTCACCGTTCTGTAATGGCTCCAAGGCTGATAACGCTACCGTTAGTCTCTGCAGGTGTCAGACGGCGATTCGACTCACCGCTCGGGAGCGGCGTTACGGACGGCTCTTGTCGGCCGCCCGCTCCGACGGTTCGATGCGCCGGGCCTCTTCGGCCTGCTGCCCACGATCGGGCGCCTGATCGAACGGGTCGAGACCGACGGCAAGCACCTTGAGATCGTGTGGGACGACGGAATTGTGCTCACCACACACCTCCGTCTGAACGGCGCATGGCACCTCTACCGAACGGGCGAGCGGTGGCGCAAGCCCAACGACCAGATGCGCGTCGCAATCGATGTGCCTGGCTGGGTGGCGGTGTGTTTCAACGCGGCGACGCTGGAGACCTACCGCGAGTTCAACCCCGTTCGCCACCCTGGCTTGGGCCGTCTTGCGCCCGACCTGTCGCTGGCGACCGAGGCCGAGGTTTCCGATTGCATTCGGCGGATGTTCGGTTACGCCGACGAGGCCTGCCCGATCGCAGAAGTGCTGCTGGATCAGCACGTCGTACGCGGTATCGGCAACGTGTACCGCAGCGAAATCCTGTGGGCATGCGAGCTGAGTCCGTTCGCAGAAGTGGCGTCGCTCTCGCTCGACGACTGCACACAGGTGATCAATGCTGCGACGCGCATGTTGCGCTCCGATCTCGATCGCGTCTATCGCGCGGCAGCGCCCGAAATATTGGGTGGCCTCGCTGTGTATGGCCGCAACGGAACGCGCTGCGCGCGCTGTGGCGACACGGTGCAGGTTCGCCGCGTCGGACAATTCGAACGGCTGTTGTATTTCTGCCCGGGCTGCCAGATTCGCCATCAGCCACTCGCCGCCCGTCCACTCGAAGCAGCACCACGCGAAATGGATTCGCATCCGGCGGCGACGATGTTCAATGCCGAAATGCGACGGCGTCGCGAGACTGCTCCCGACGATTCAGTTGCTGGCGACACAGCTACACGCTGACAACCTACGCAACGACCGCCTTCTGGTCGCCAGCTAACAGCGCGAGCAGCGTCGTCCAACCCTCACCGAGCGGCGTTCGCTGATCGTGGGCGGGGTGGGTATCGCCGGAAATCAGTTGATACGCGCTAGTTGCAAGTGAGGTTGCGACAACATCGCCAACCGCCATTGCGCGCGCGACTGCCGCCTCGGCGGAAAGGATCGCGTGCTCGGTGTCGCCCAGCTGTGCATACGCGCCAGCTGCTGCGACGTACGCGAACACGTTGTCGAGGTACGTCGCGCCTGGCGCGTCTGCCACTGCTTCCGCGTAATCGATGGCCTCCGTGGGCAGGCCGGCGACCGTGTACACCAATGCTGCAACCGCGCGAGTGAACGGATGCTCGAGCCCATAGGGCGGAACGGATTCGATCGTGGCCATCGCTTCCTCGACGCGGCCCAGTTGTGCGTACGCAATTGCCAGCACAACGGTTGGTTCGTACGCCTCGCCACCAATCGCGGCGATCTCGGCGAGGGCGCGTTCGGCGGTGGCTGCCGCGACGGCTCCGTTACCACGGTGCATCGCAGCGCCCGCAACGGCCATCAGCGCGAACGATCCAGTTTGCGAATGCTCGGCGATCGCAAGCAGTTCCTCCGACGTACGTTGCGCGGATGAATGGCGACCGAGTGCTACTTGCGCACGAATTAGAGGTGCCATCGCCTGAATCATTCCGAACTTGTCGTCGATGCGCTTGAACCGCTGCCGGGCCTTGTCGGCAAAGTTCGCCGCATCCTCCAGCTTGCCCTGCCACAGCCGCAGGTCGGCGAGCAGCGTGTCCATCATGCTTGCGGCCCACACGTCGCCCCGTTGCTCTGCTTCCTTGCCGACGAGAGCGGCCAACGATTCGGCCTCGGTGAAGCGACCCTGAAAGAACTCAACAAACGCGAGCAAGCCGAACGCCCAACCAACGCCGTTGCGATCGCCGAGGCGCTCGTGGGTCTCGGCCGAGCGCGTCAGCCGCTCGCGCGCGGCGGGCAGGTCTCCGGACAGGAACGCGATCCATGCGCGATGTTGCTCGATGTAGGCCATCCCGCGTTCGTCGCCGAGCTCGCTGAACAAACCGTTGGCCTCGCCGAAGTACCACTCGGCGTCGGTGAGTGACCCGCCGAACATTTCGATGTAGCCACGAATGCGCAGTGCCTGCGCCAGCAACTCGGGCCGGCCAGTGCCGCGCAGTAGGTCGACTGCTTCGCCCAGTTCGCGGCGGGCATCATCGATGCGACCGGCAACGCGGCTGAGCGACCCGCGAAGGCGAAGCGCTTCCGCCTCCAGCGTTACGTCCTGCAGCGCGTCGGCGATTCCCTGCAACGCATCGATGTCGGCAGTTGCCTCTGCGAAGGCCCGCTGTTCGATGTACGCCGTCGCGCGCACGAGATGAAGATGGGCGAGTTCTGCGGCCGGCGTGTCGCGCGTGTACGAAAGGGCGAGCGCGCGCGTCGCGTGGCGTACGGCCATGCGCAGGCTTCCACTGTCGAGCGCACGGTCGGCGGCGCTGGTGAGCAGTTGCAATGCCTGATCCGTCACATCGTTCGGTACGCGCTCGACGGCACCGATGTCTTGTACCAACTCGGCGGCGGCGGCGGTGTGATGAACGCGGTCGTCCAGTCGGCCAGTTGCGTTGTCGAGTGCCTTGGCGACGCCGGCGTGGCGTTGGGCGCGGGCGGCCTTGGTGAGCGTTTGATAGGCGGCATCGCGAACGGACTCGCTGCAGAACTCCCAGCGTCGGCCGATGATTTGGAGGAGGCCAAGGTCTTCGAGTTCGGTGACGACTTCGCGGTGAAACACTTGGCCCAATTCGGTGGCGAACCGTTCCAAGTCGGTGATGGCGCCCGAGGTTCCGAGCACCGCCGCGTTCTCGAGCATTTGCCGCTGTGCAGAAGTGAGCTGGTCGAGGCGCGCAGCAATGAGCGTGCGCAGAGAGTCGGGGAGATCCAGCGAACTGCCACCAGCTTCGGTGAGTGCGACGAGTTCCAGAAGGAACAACGGGTTGCCACCGCTGCGGTCGAACAATGCCGTGATCAACTGCTCGTCGCGCGCGGCGTCGCCCAGCAGCGCGCTGGCGAGCTGATCCGTATCGGTTCGCGTGAGTGGTTGCAGGCTCATCGAGATGACAGTGCTGCGCTCTGACCGCGGCGGCCAGACGACGTCGCTACCGGGGCGCATGGCGGTGATCAGAAGGAGTGGTCGCCGGCTGAGCGAACTGAGCAGGTGTTCCAGAAGATCGAGCAAACCTTGATCTGCCCAATGGACGTCGTCGATGCTGAGCACCATGGCGCCCTTCATCGACCGAGCCTCAAGAACGAACGCGACGGCTTGGTGAATGGTGCTGCGAGCGTTGACGGCTTCTAGCTTGTCGATCGGCGACGGGTAGCCCATCAGATGGATGAAGACGTCGACCATGCGCTCGGCATCTTCGACGCTGACCGAGGGGAACATATGAGACGCGCGTTCGAGCGCCGTGCTGCGCATCGTTTCGACTGGCACGCTCGAGTCGAGATCGAGGTAGTCCGACAGCGCGCTGGCGATCGGCCACCACACGTTGGCCTCGCCGTACGGCACACACGCGCCTTCAAGAATCGATACGTCGTCCTTGTCGCGAAGGCGCTGGATCACTTCGTCGACGAGGCGGCTCTTGCCGACGCCGTTGTCGCCGTTGATGTGCAGCAGCGCGCTGCGACCGCCGCGCCTGACCAAGTCGAGCGCGGCGTCGGCCATTTCGAGCTCCGAGTGCCGACCAACGATGCCAACGTCGCGACGACGACGACGCCCGGGTGGTGCTGTGGCTTCGAGAGCCAGCCATGCGGTCAGCGATTGTTCGCGCCCGCGCGGCTGCATTTCGCCGAACGGTTCGTAGCGGAAGGTGTGGGCGGTTAACGCGTGCGTCGACTGACCAACCAGTACGCCCCCTGGAGGCGACGAACTCTGCAAGCGCGACGCGGTGTTGACCACGTCGCCCATCGCTGTGTAATCGCTGCCAGCCAATGTGCCCACCAGCACTTCACCGGAATTGATGCCGACGCGCATCCGAATGTTGTCGCTGCCTTCGAGCTGACTGGTGACGACGAATTGGGCGAGTACCTCCTGCATGCGTAGCGCGGCACGGACGGCGCGTTCCGGGTCGTCTTCGTGGGCCACTGGGGCACCGAACAGTGCCAAAATGCCGTCGCCGAGAATCTTGTCGACGCGTCCGCCAAAGCCGACGACTACCTCGACGAGACGCTCGAAGCACTGGTCGATGAGCCGCTTGACCTGCTCGGGGTCCATGTGTTCGGTCAGGCCCGTAAAGCCGACCAGGTCGGCGAACAAGACGGTGACAATGCGGCGTTCTTCGGGCTGGCCGAGCGCGACGGAATGGCCGCACGACGGACAAAATCGTGCGCCAGCAGGCACGGAAGCGCCACACGACGTGCACTGAATCACCCTGCGAGCGTAACGGGGCAACGGCCCGGGGTGAGTGCGGGTTTCGGGGGCTGACCGACCTGCCGAATGTCACCCGTATTGGTGTGCCGACGTGATGCTTTTCACCCCAGTTCCAGTTACAACAGACCCATGACTGACACGAAGAGTGGAACGGCTGGAACTGTTTCGGCGACCTCACCGGCGGCCGGAGCCGTCGATGCGATCAAGATCTACGGCGGGGGCGACAGCGAGGTACGGGCGCTCGACGGTGTCTCCGTCGAATTCGAGAGCGGCCACTTCACCGCCATCATGGGTCCATCGGGGTCGGGCAAGAGCACGCTGATGCATTGCCTCGCCGGGCTCGACTCGCTCACCAGTGGCGCCGTGTACATCGGTACTACTTACCTAGCGTCGTTGAAGGACAAACAGCTCACCGAGCTGCGTCGTACCGACGTCGGGTTCGTGTTCCAGGCGTACAACCTTGTGCCGACGCTGACTGCGGAAGAAAACATCATGCTGCCGTTGTTGCTTGGTGGCAACAAGGGCGACACCGAATGGATCAACCGTGTGATCGACACCGTCGGACTGCGCGACCGTTTGAAGCATCGGCCGAGCGAACTCTCGGGCGGTCAGCAACAGCGCGTTGCTGTTGCGCGCGCGTTGGCCAGTCGACCGACCATCATCTTCGCCGACGAGCCAACCGGCAACCTCGACAGTCGCAGCGGCCACGAGATTCTCGACTTCATGCGTCTGGCAGTTCGCGAGTTGGGTCAGACCATCGTGATGGTGACGCACGACCCGGTGGCGGCCAGTTACTCCGATCGAGTGATCTTCCTCGCCGACGGCAAGGTGGTCGACGAAATGCGCGATCCGACCGCCGCGAAAGTTCTCGACCGCTTGAAGCGCTTCGGAGACTGACACCCGATGTTCAAGCTCAGTCTCAAGAACATCTGGAGCCGTAAGGGCCGGATGGTCCTCACGGCCCTCGCGGTCATCGCTGGCACGGCATTTCTCTCTGGTGTGTTCGTGTTCACCGACACGATCAACGGCACCTTCACCCGCATGTTCGCCGACGCATTCAAGGGTACCGATGGCTATGTTCGCTCGTCGAACGTCATCGAAGGTGATTTCGGCGAAGAAACTCGCGATCGGATCGCGATCGATCTCGTCGATGTTGTCGCAGTCCTTCCCGGCGTCAACGAGGCGAGTGGCGACGTGTTCGGATTCGCGACGGTTGCCTTCGAGGGCAAGGTGCTCGGCCAGGATGGTCCGCCCAAGTACGGCGGCGCATGGATCGATAGCGAAGGTTCGCCGTGGAGTCTTTACGCCGGTCGTGCACCCGTCGGCCCAATTGAAGTGGTGCTTGATCGCGCTTCTTCCAAGACAGCCGGCGTCGAGGTCGGCGACGTCGTCAGCATCACTGCGCTTGGCGCACCAAGCGACTTCACTGTGGTCGGCATTGCGCTATTCGCTGGCAACGAATCATCGGGCGGCGCTAGTTGGGCGCTGTTCGAGTTGCCGACGGCACAGCAGGTAGTTATTGGCGACCTCACCAAGATTGACAGCATCTTTGTTCGCAGCGATGGCTCGATGAGTGATCAGGAACTGGCCACCCGTGTTGAAACTGCGATTGGCGACCCCGAGATCGAAGTACTGACCGGCGCCGAGATTACGAAAGAGAATCAAACGTCTGTCCAGAAAGCTCTCGGCTTCATCACCATTTTCCTGTCCGTCTTCGCACTGCTCTCGCTCTTTGTGGGCAGCTTCATCATCTACAACGTCTTCAGCATCTCAGCCGCGCAACGCCAGAGCGAGAACGCGCTATTGCGAGCGATCGGAGCCAGCCGCAATCAGATCACTCGCTCCGTCTTCACCGAGGCGTTGGTGGTTGGTGTCGGTGGTTCACTACTCGGGTGTGTCGGTGGTGTCGGCCTGGCGACTGTGATTCTCGGGGTCCTCAGCGCGGTCGGGTTCGGCCCTGGTGACACGGAGTTGGTGCTCGGAGTCAACGGTTTCGTCATCTCGTTGATTGTGGGCACGATTGTGACGCTGATCTGCGCGGTTGCGCCGGCGCTGCGGTCCGGTCGCGTTCCACCGTTGGCAGCGATGCGCGACGTCGCCATCGACCGCGCCGCGGTCTCGACAACTCGCAAGTGGCTGGGCGCTGCTTCCGTCGTTGCCGCAATTGCACTGGTTGCGCTCGGCCTGTCGGGCGGCAACGCAAACTTCCTTGGTGGCGGCGTCATCGCCATGTTCATTTCGCTGATCACGCTGGGGCCGTTTGTCGCCGCGCCAATCGCGCGCGCGGCAGAGCCCGTGCTGGGCAAACTGCGCGGCCCTGCTGGCACGATGTCGGGTCGCAACGCGGCGCGCAATCCGAAGCGCACTGCACTGACGGCTGGCGCTCTCGCGGTTGGTCTGTCGCTGCTCATCGGGGTCGCGACCCTTGGTGCCTCCGCCAAGGCGAGTACGCGCGAGATTATTGGTGAGGCATTCCAGTCGGATTACGTCGTTTCGCCCGAGCAATCCAACGGAGGCATTGGAATTCCTCCCACCATCGCCGCCGAGATTAAGGCGGCGGGTATCGGAGCTGCGCTCGGATTGTCGGCCTCGAAGGTCTTCGTAGAAGAGAACGGCGAGTTCAGGGACAAAGGTGTGCTGGCAGTGTCGGCCGCCGACGCACAGGCGGTGCTGCAACTCAACTTCCTCGCCGGAGGCTTCGAGGGTCTGGATGCAAAGGGCATTCTGTACTCGGCCGACAAGGCAACGCGCGACGGCCTTCAGGTTGGCGATGCAGTCAATGTTCGGCTACTCGATGGAACGACCGTTGCGCTCACCGTTGAAGGAATCTTCGATGACGATGTGTTCGGCAATCTGATCGTCGATCGAACCTTGTTCGACGGTCAATCGTTGCCGTTGTTCGACCTCAGCGTGTTCGTTCGCTCTAGTGATGGCGTGACCGCCTCTGGAACAGCGGCGCTACAGGCGATCGTCGATGGCTACCCGACCGCAAAGCTGCAGACGCGCGAGGAATACATCAACGAGCAGAGCAAACAGATTGACGGGTTCCTGAACTTCATCTACGCCTTGCTCGGTATGTCGATCTTCATTGCCGTGATCGGTGTCGTGATCACCCTGTGGTTGGCGGTGTACGAGCGTCGTCGCGAACTCGGGCTGTTGCGCGCGGTCGGTATGACCAAGCGCCAGGTGCGCCGCAGCGTGCTCTGGGAGTCGATGATCACAGGCGTGGTCGGTGTTGTCCTCGGAACGGTGCTCGGCGTCGCGCTCGGGTGGATCATCGTCAAGGCCTTCGAGGATCAAGGACTCAGCGTGTTCAAGCTTCCGACACCAACGATCATTATCGCCATGGGTCTGTCGTTGATCTTCGCCGCGATGGCGGCGCTCATTCCGGCGCGCAAGGCAGCGAACGCCGACATGCTGCAGGCCATAGCGACCACATGAGGTTGTAGACCGGTGATACGCCTTGCGTTGAGAAGTGTGTTGGCGCGGTGGCCACGGCTATTGCTCACCGCGCTGGCGATTGTGGCCAGCACAGCGTTTCTCAGCGGGACGTTTATTTTCCGCGACACGATCGAGCGCACCTTCGACGCGTTGTTCGCCGACGTCTACGAGCGCGTCGATGGCTACGTGCAGAGCAGTAACTCTGTGGAGAGCTTCTTCGGGCTCGAGCGTCGCGATCGCCTTCCCGCCGATGTCGTCGATCAGGTGCGCGCGGTGCCGGGTGTCGCCGATGCGCAGGCATCGATCCAGGGCGATGCGGTCGTTATCGCCAAGGACGGCAAGCCGATCGAACGCGCGACAGCACCGACGTTTGGCGCCACAGTCAACGATGGTGAACTATCGATTTGGAGGGTGAAAGACGGCCGCCGGCCGAATGGGTTGGATGAGGTGGCGCTCGATGTGCTGACGGCCGCCGACGGCGGTTTCGTCGTCGGCGACACGGTCAAGGTCAACTCCGACAACGGCTCGCGGTCGTTCGAGCTGGTCGGCATCATGGAATACGACGACATCATCTCGCCAGGCAACGCAACGTGGGCGTTGTTCGATGCCGCGACAGCGGAGGACTTCATCGCCAGTCCGGGCTTCATTGATGCCGTGCTAGTGCAGGGCGACGGCACCGTGTCGGCCGACGAGCTGGTGCAGCGGATTCAGGCGGCGCTCGACCCGAAGGTTGCCGAGACGCTGACCTCGGCGCAGATCACCGCGCAGAGCCAGACCGAAATCGAGAAGAGCCTCAGTTTCCTCACCATCTTCCTCGTCATCTTCTCGTTCATCGCGCTGGCCGTTGGCATGTTCGTGATCTACAACGTGTTCTCGATCATCGCTGCGCAACGCCAGCGGGAGAATGCACTGCTGCGCGCGCTTGGTGCCAGCCGACGGCAGATCACCTGGTCGTTGATGATCGAGTCGCTGGTCGTCGGAGTTGTCGGTTCAGCCGTCGGCATGGTCGCCGGTATCGGCCTCGCGTCTGGTGTCAAGTCGTTGCTCAACTCGCTCGACTTCGTGATCCCGGCGCGCGGGCTCGCCGTTGAGCCGCGCACCGTCGTCATCACGTTGCTGGCCGGGACAGTTGCCAGTCTGCTCGCCGCCGTCGGACCAGCGATTGGCGCCGGGCGGGTTCCGCCGGTGGCGGCGATGGGCGATGCAGTGCTCGAGAGAGTGGGCAATGTTCGCCGCCGCGTGGGCACCGCCATTGCGTCGGCCATCGTGGGTGCCGCGGCGATCGTTGCCGTCATGCGTGGCGCCGATGCCTTGCTGTTGGCGGTGGGCGTGGTGAGCCTTTTCGCGGCGACGTTGTTGATGGGTCCGGTGATGGCCCGGCCGATATCGCGTGTCATCGGTGCGCCCGTGCAACGGCTACGTGGGGTCACCGGCACGATGGCGCGCGGGAATGTGCAGCGCAATCCTCGACGGACGGCCCGCACTGCGGCGCCTGTGTTGATCGGAGTTGCGCTGGTGACCGGCGCGTCGGTGTTTGCCGCCTCGATCAAGGAACAGATCCGCGATGTCGTCGGCGCGACGTTCGCCGGCGACTATGTGGTCAACTCGACTAACGGCGGTGCGATCAGTTTCGGGCAGGAATTCGTCGACGCGCTCAACGAGCTGCCCGAGGTCGATCAGGCGACTGGCCTCGGCTTTGCGTTCGGTATTGCCGACACCGACGGAGAGACCGCCAACGGGCTCGCCCTCGACCCGTTGACAGCCAGTGGATTGTTGAACATCGTGTTCGTGTCGGGGGAGATGACCGCGCTCACGCCGGAGGGTGTGCTGATCAGCGAGGGCGAGGCGAAGCGGGAGGAGGTTGCCGTCGGTGGCCAGATCGAGCTGCGGCTCGATGGCGAGCCGCTACCGCTGACCGTGCAGGGAATCTTCGAGACCACCGACCTCATCCGTGCTTCGCGTATCTATCACCGCGAGACGTTTGCGGAAAGCAGCATTCCGACGCCGGCTGGCATTGTGTCGCTGACTGCGATGGATGGCATCTCCGACGGCGAGCTGCGCGACGCGGTCGGTGCGGTGATCAACGACTACGGCATCGGCGAGTTACAGAACAAGGCCGAGTTCATCGACAGCCGCGCCGACATCGTCGATCGCAGCCTCTCGTTCATCTACGGCTTGCTGTTCCTGTCGATCGTCATCGCTACCTTCGGCATCGTGATCACGTTGCTGCTGGCTGTCTACGAGCGCCGACGCGAGACCGGTCTGCTGCGTGCCGTCGGCATGAACAAGGCGCAGGTGCGTACGACGGTGCGGTGGGAGAGCGTCATCACCTCTATATATGGTGCCGCGGTCGGTGTGCTGATGGGGCTTGTGCTCGGCTACGTCGTGATCATTGCGCTCAAGGACCAAGGGCTCACCACGTACTCGGTGCCGGTGACCAGCGTCGTCTGGATCATGGTGCTGGCGTTTATCGCCGGAGTGATCGCCGCCGTCGTGCCGGCGTGGCGAGCGACGCGGTTGGGCATTCTCAGCGCGATTGCTGCCGACGGCTGATCGGGTCCACGGCTAGCTAGCTGCGAGTTCCTGCAGCTTGGCAACGGCGTCGAGGTCGAACGGACTGCCGGTCATGACGATGAGGTGATTTGCGCCAGCCTCGACGTACTTCGCGCAATTGCCGACATCCTTGGTCTCGATCGCGACGGTGCGCTCGATCTCCGCGGGGTCGCGGCCGATCTTGGCGCACCACTCGTTGAGGATTGCGTTCTTGGCGGCGAACTTCTCTGGCGGGCCGAAGCTGTTCCAGGCGTTTGCGTGCTCGGCGGTCAGCCGTAGCGTCACCTTCTCACCGGAGCCGCCGATCATCAGCGGCATCGGTCCCACTGCTGGCGGGTTGAGTTTCGCGAGACGAGCCTTGATGACCGGCAGCGCATCGCGCAACGCGCGCAATCGCTCTGGCGCCGTGCCGAACTCGAAGCCGTATTCGGTGTAGTCGCGCTCGAACCATCCCGAGCCGATACCGAGTACGAAGCGGCCGTCGCTGAGGATGTCGATGGTGCGGGCCATGTCGGCCAGCAGGTTCGGATTGCGGTACGAGTTGCACGTAACGAGCGCGCCGATCTGAGCGTGAGATGTTTCGACGGCCATCGCGGCGAGCAGCGTGTACGCCTCGTAGTGCTCGGCGTCGGCGTCGCCGTATAGCGGATAAAAGTGATCCCACAGCCAGATTGAGTCGACCCCCATCGCGTCGGCCGCCCGCCACGCCTCGCGCAGGGCGGAAACGGTCGTTGCTTGCGGGTGAAGCTGTACACCGACCTTGACTTTGGACTTTGAGCTCATGCCAACACGCTATGGCTGCACGATGTGAAACAGTGGTCCCGTGAGCGCTGGCTATTCCGGAACACCGTTGCCCAAGAAGCTAGGAATCGTCGGCGACGCCGTATTCACCGTCCGCCACGCCCCCGCCGGCTTCGCGGAAACGCTTGGCGATTACGGCGATGCCGTGTGGCAGCAAAACTTGTTGGCGCCAATCGATGTGATCGTCGCGTTCTTCACCGAACGTACAGCGCTCGCCGACGAGTGGCCGAAGCTGACGGACGGCAGCGCAACCCCCGGCGGTGTGTGGGTGGCGTGGCCGAAGAAGACCAGCGGTGTTCCAACCGATATCACCGAAGACGTGTTGCGCGCACAATTGCTGCCGACCGGTTGGGTCGACAACAAAGTGTGCGCGATCGACAACACGTGGAGCGCGCTGCGCTTCGTACTGCGGAAAGACAATCGCCCGCCGCGTTTGCGGTAACTTGCTGGCGAGTTACTTCGGCTGGGGCAGCGTGCGCAGGTACGGCTTCACCGTCGTCCAGCCCTGCGGGAACAGCTTCTCGGCTTCTTCGTTGGTGACGGCGGAGCCGATGATCACGTTGTCGCCGTTCTTCCAGTTGACCGGCGTCGCGACTTTGTGCTTGGCCGTGAGCTGCAAGCTGTCGATCACGCGCAGAATCTCGTCGAAGTTACGGCCGGTGCTGGCCGGGTAGGTGAGCGTCAGCTTGACCTTCTTGTCGGGGCCGATCACGAAGACGGAACGCACGGTGAGCGTGTCGTTGGCGTTCGGGTGGATCATGTCGTAGAGGTCGGCGACCTTGCGATCCGGGTCGCCGATCATCGGGAAGTTCACCGGCGTGCCCTGCGTCTCGCCGATGTCGGCTTCCCACTTCTCGTGCGACTCGACGCTGTCGACCGACAGGCCGACCACCTTCACGTTGCGCTTGTCGAACTCGGGCTTGATCTTTGCGACGTAACCCAACTCGGTGGTGCACACAGGCGTGAAGTCCTTGGGGTGGCTGAACAGCACGCCCCACGAGTCGCCCAACCAATCGTGGAACTTGATCTCGCCCGAAGTGCTGGGCGCGGTGAAGTCGGGGGCGATGTCGCCGAGACGAACCGTCATGGTGGGCTCCTAGATCTAGAGGTAATGGTGTCGAGTGAGAAGTGCAGATTACCCCGAAACCCGACAAAGTCGGTCAGGTTTCTTGGGTTGATAGGTGACCAAACAGTCACGTATCCTCCTGACCGTGGATCTGGTGTTCAAAGCCCTTGCCGACAACACGCGCCGCGCGTTGCTGGATGCCTTGTTCACGCGCGACGGGCAATCGGTGTCGGCGCTGTGCGAGCAGTTCCCGGCGATGACTCGCTTCGGCGTGATGAAGCATCTCGCCGTCCTCGAAGCCGCGAACCTCGTCACCACGCGCAAGCATGGCCGCCAAAGGTTGCATTACCTCAACCCTGTTCCAATCCAGCAGGTCGCCGATCGCTGGATCAGTAAGTACGCACAACCCTTCACGCGGTCGCTCGTCGATCTCAAAACAACCGTCGAAGAATCTGCATAGCCAGAAAGTGAAAGTGAGACAACCATGGCAATCACTCGACACCAATACCGCATCTATATCAAGGCGCCGATCGAGCAAGTGTGGAACGCGGTCGTCGACCCCGCGTTCACGCGCCGCTACTTTTTCGGCATCGGCTTCGACGCTCCTCCCCAAAGTGGCCAGGCCTATCGAATGACCGAGGTTGATGGTGTCGCCGGCGTCGACGGCACGATCGAAGTGGTGGAGCCGCCGACACGCTTGGTGATGACGTGGCGCGCGCTCCACGATGCTGCACTCGCTGTTGAGCCGCCGTCGCGTGTCGAGTGGACGCTGTCGACCGCCGGCGATGGGTTGACGCAAGTCGACCTCGTGCACGGCGACCTGGCGATGAGCCCGCTGACGTGGGCCAACGTGCGCTATGGCTGGGTGTGGATTCTCGACGGCCTCAAGACGCTCGTGGAAACCGGCGGCGAGTTGCCGCGGGCGACAGTCGACGAGCCGCCCAGCGGTGACAGCGACGACAGCGACGGCAGCGCCGCCGACTGGCACCGCGCGCAAGGCATCGAGTGCAACAACAGCACCTGGGAGATGATCGAAGCCGAGCGCACGCCCGACAACCGAGAAGAGATCGACGAAGAGATGCTGCGCCGCGCCTACGCCTCGACGTATCACTGGGCCAGGGCGAAGGGCCGCATGCCCGCAAACGACGCCCGCGGCCAGTGGATGTTGTCGAAGGTTCACCTGCTGGCCGGGCTGCCGGAGCGGTCGCTGCACTACGCCGATGTCTGCATGCGCCTTTGCCTCGAGCACAACCTGGTCGACTTCGACCTCGCCTACGCCCACGAAGCTCGTGCCCGAGCCCTGCGTGCGCTGGGGCATGAGGACGAAGCGATGAAGGAATGGGCTGCGGCCAAGGCAGTGCCGATCGCCGACGCCGAAGACCGCGAGATTCTGGACAAGGACCTCGCCGAAGGACCCTGACCATCCACAACCTGCTCGCGAGGTCACCGCGCCGCTCATGCCGCCGGTCATCGCGCCGCTCATGCCGCGCGCCGTTTCGGGGGACCGGTGGTCATGATCGTGTTGTCGCGCTGCGTGATCGTTAGCGTTCGATCCGGCGCAAGGTGAACTTCCCAGCCACCGTCGTGGATGCAGTGGTGGTGTTTGCTGCACACCGGCAGCAGATTCGCAAGATCGCTTGGCCCGCCGTTCTCCCACCAATCCACATGATGGATCTTGCAATTGTCGAACCTGACGGAGCACCCCGGAATCGCACACGTTGCGTACATGGCCCGGAGCGCACGCCGTTGCGCGCGATTGGCGAGGCGAGTCGTGCGCCCAAGATCGAGTTCGCCCGGCGCGTGCAGCACAACTCCGTTACGCACGATCACCGAGTGCACATCGGCGCGACCGAACAGTTCGAGCAGCACGCGGTGCGGAATCTCGACAGGCAAACCCCAATCAACCGTCGGCGCACCGGTCGCCGGGTCGGGTGTGGTGGTGTCGATCACGACGACAATCTCGGGCCGGCCGAGGCTGATGCCTTTGCCCTCGATGATGTTCAACAACGCGTGCGCACGCAGGAACGCCTGCTTCTCGAACGGGTCGGATGGGCAACCCTCGGGTGTCGCCGTGTGGAACAGAGCTTCGGTGGCGGCGGTGACCTTGTTGTGCAGCATCAGCCCAGTGACCGGGTCGACCGTCAGCGTAAAGATGTGCATCCCGGTGTCCAGCTCCGACCGCGATCGCAACCGAACACCCGAACGCTGCCGCTCGAGCCGCGGCATCCCATCGTCGGTCGCGAGTCGACGTTCTTCGGCACGCAACGTGCGACCGAACTCGTCGGGAGAACTCGCCGCAGCGAGCGCAACCAATCGTGCCGCGTCGGCCAGCAGCACCTTCCGCTGGGCCGGTTCCAACCGCCGCAGCGTGACGGCGAGTTGATCGAGGTGACCGCCAGCGATCCGTCCGGCCGCAAGCGCCACACCAAACACTGGTGCCGCCTTCACAGTGTCGGACCGCGTAATCACCCGCTCGGCATCGCGGGCGTTACAGCGTGTGGCCTGTGCCAACACAACTTCTGCGGGCAGGCCGAGCTTGTGGAGGGCGCGGGCGCCTGCGAGCTGCTGCGACTCGCACCACGCCATCAGGCGCGCGCTGGCTTGCAAGGCGGCCACGATCTCGGCTCGATCGGTGGAGGAGTCGCCGAGAGTGCGCGCCGTATTCAGCAGATCGAGCAACGCGTCGGACATGCGGAAACACCTCCCTCAAGAAACTCGTCAAGCTGGCTTGCGGTCGCTGCTCGTGAGAAACGGCAGCAACGATGTGTCGGGGAAGTGACAATGAGAACGCTAGTTCGTGCCATGGAGAAAAGCAACTCCACGGAAAAGAACTTTCTCAGAAGGGTCTTACAGGGTTACTTGGCTGTCGACCTGGCCGTCAACAAGCGTGATGGTGCGGTCGGCGATGTCGTCTGACCAGCGGCGGTCGTGGGTGGCGACGACAATCGTGCTGCTGGCGGCTCGGTCGCGCAGCGTTCCGGTCAGGCGGGTGAGATGCGCTTCGTCGAGGTGAGCGTCGGGCTCGTCGAGCACCAACAGTTCGGCGTCACCGGCAAGCGCAGCGGCGAGCGCGACTCGGCGGCGCTGGCCACCGGACAGTCGTCCACAGCGTTCGTGCGCGAGATCAACCAGGTCGACGTCGGACAGCGCTCGGTGCACGAGGCCGCGCCGCACTCGTGGGCTCGGTGCGAGCTCGCGCATCACTGCGATCAGGTCGACGTGATCGAACACCGATAGTCGGCGCGGCACGCTGTCGTCCTGCGGCAGGTATCCCAGCCGTCGCCGAACGGCCGAGAGGTTCTGATCACCGACGGGCGTGCCGCCGACGACGACGCTGCCAGTCGACGGGGCAGTGACCGTCGCCAGCAGCCGCAGCAGTGTCGTCTTGCCACAACCATTGGCGCCGAGCACCACGGTGATGCCGGCGCCAATCGTCAGTGACGGCAAGCGCAGTTCGAACCGCTGCGAGTTGCGGTAGGTCACGTTGTCCAAGTGCAAGACCGGTGCCGTCATACGTCGCTCCAGCGGTCGAGTCGGCGGCGGCTCATCGCCAACATCGCCGCCGCAACGATCGTCACGCCGAGTGCGCAGAGTTGGCCGACGGCTCCGAATGGTGCGGTCGCGTCGCTAGCAACCTGTGCACCGACGACGACCAACGTCAACCATCCAAGACCGACGCCAACTGCAGCGCGGCGCATGCCGAGATGCGCGCCGAGAGCGAGTGCGGTCGTCGTTGTGGCGAGCGCCGGCAGCAACCACGCCAGTCGCAACCATCCGTGCGTCGGCGAGGTCAGCACCGTCAACAACGACAGCGCCGCGGCCGCGACGACAACGGTGATCGTCCGCAGCAAGATCAGCCGCAAGCCCGACAGCGGAGTCGCGACCGTCACCTCGTAGGCGCGATCGCTGTGCGGCCCGTATGCCAGGGCGACGCCGAGCACGGGGATGATCGGCGCGAGTACGAGGAAGACGGCGAGTTGGTCGCCGGGTTCCCATTGCTTCGAGCCGGCGCTGGCGGCGAGCACCAGCACAAGCCCGACGGCGGCGAACCATGCCCAGCGCAGCACTGGCGTCGCCGCCATCAACCGAGCGGTCGGTTCCGGCACTCGCAGCGCGAGTAGGGCGCGTTCGAACCGGCTGCGCGGTGGGGCGGTGACTTCGCCCATGATCGCGTCGAGGTTGCTGGCCAGTCGTTCGTCGATGGTCTTCATGGCTTCACCTCTCGAAGCAGTTCGCGGGCGCGTGAGAGTCGGCTCTTGACCGTGCCCTGTGGAATGCGAAGCAGCACTGCCGCTTCGGCGGTCGTCAGTTCATCGATGTACACGGCGTTCACGACCGCGTGCAGTTCCGCAGGCAGTCGCGAAAGCAGGTCATAAGTGCGCGTTCCGGGTGCGGGCAACGCCTCGGGCTCGGGCCCTTGTCCAGGAAGGGTCGCCACCGGAGTCGGATGCGGATGTTTGCGCAGCAGATCGATCAACCGGCGCAGCGCGATCGACCACAGCCAGCCGCCCGCTTCGCCACTGCCAACCTCGCCGTTCGTGCCAACCGCGGGACGAAAGTTGCGCGCACCGCGCCACGCACTGATGAACGTGTCCTGCAGCGCCGAATCGACAAGCTCGTCGTCGTTGCAGCGCGACTGCAGTCGCAGCAGTAGCCAGCGTGAGTGTCGGTGATACAACGCCTCGAGCGCGTGCCGATCGCCCGCGGCGACATCGGCCAGCAGGTCTGCATCGGTTTGTTCCGGCGCGGTCACGGCCAACAGCGTGCCAGTTCCAGTGCTCAAGCAGCGGCCGAGGCGGAATCGATGCGCCGGTTCTTGCGACGCTGACGCCACGCACGCCAGTCGGTCCGAGCGCCGCGCATGGGGAAGACCAGCTGCTGCACGATGCCGTCGGGCATCGGCCCGGGGATGCCGTAGTTCTGCGGGCGCTGATCGCGTGGCATGCGATAGCTGCCGAACATGATGTCCCAGATCGGCAGAAAGATCGAGAAGTTGCTGCTGTGTGCTTCCTTGCGCAGCTCGTGATGCCAGTGGTGGAACTCGGGTGTCATCACGACCGGCCACAGCGGGCGCAGGCGGAAGCGCACATTGAGATGCGCGCCGAGGCCGACGAGGAACTGGATGATCGCGAGTGCACCGGTGATGCGATTGTCGATTCCGGCGGCGATGAACAGCACAAGGATCGGCGCGATGAAGATGCCATCGAGAGGGTGCGCGCGAAAGCCCGACACCCAATCGAGGTGGCGTGTGCTGTGATGCACCTGGTGGAAGCGCCAGAACAACGGAACGGTGTGCGCCCAACGATGCGTCCAGTAGGCGAGGAAGTCGAACAGCAAGAAGCCGCCGATCACCTGCGCTTGCAGCGGCAGTGACGTAACGAACGGTCGCAGCAACAGCCCCGGTATCCAAGCGAGCGACAGCACCGCGATGACGACGCCGACGACTAGCGATACGAACTGCAGCGCTGGTTGTGCGGCTGCGTAGGCAAGGTCGGTGCGCAGCGCGATTCGGCGGATGGGCACCGGGTGACGGCGGAAGAATCGCTCGAGCGGCCACGAGATCATGAACAGAAAGGCGATGCCAAGTACGGCGTCGTTCCCGAAGTACATGCTGGCAATGGCGGCGACGGCCGCAAGCCCGACGAGCACCGTGACCCGCCGAGTGCGAGGAGCACGCTGCCGACTGTTGGCGCGTGGCGGCGGAAGAGTCGCTGGCGTTCGGACGTGAGGGAGAGGATCCGCGAGAAGGGTCGTGCTGGTCATACCCCCTCTATCGGGGTCAGCAGCGCGTTCGGTTCACGGACTCGCGAATGAACGAAGCCGCTCGATGCGCGCGTCGTCGCCACCCAAGTAGTGCGCCACGGTTCCGATCACCTTCTCAACGTCGAGTGTGCCGGCCGCGTGCATCTCTTCAAGGTCGGCCCAATCCTTGGTGCGATCGAACATCGCCTTGAACACAGCCAGGTCCGCGCACGCGAGGAAGGGAACCTCGGCGCCGCCGAACTGCTCGAACCGGGCGCGCGTCGCAACTGCCTCGTGGAACTCGGTCGTGTTCAAAAACAGATCGACGGGCGTGTTGTCCCACCACAGTCGAGTTTGACCGTCGGTGTTGAGCTGGCTGACGTCGACCGGCGAGTACGTGATCGTTGTCGGCAAGGCCTGCAGCACGTCGGCGACTCGCGCCGGCGACACGAACACATTGACATCGATGTCGATGGTGCCCCGGGCGCGTTGGGTGCACCAAGCCAGCGCGAGCGCGCCTCCGAATGCGTGCGGAAGTTCTGCCTGATGCAGCGCCGCGTGGATGGCGACGATCTTGTCGGCCAGCGATGTCATCGCGCCTCGTCGATGGCGGGAGCGGATCGAGGTAGGCGCGGAAACGGCGGAAACTCGATGCGCTTGGTGTGGCGGGCGGGGAACTGCGCAGCGAGCTCGAGGACTTCGATCAGTTCCCGGCCACGGTTGGCGCGGTCGATGCGGGGTTCGAGCGTCACGTCGCTCGCGAACCCCGCCGCGCTGAGGATGCGATCGAGCGTGTTGACGTTGGGAACGGTCCGGCCCGTCTCGTAGGCAGCAAGGGTCGAGTGCGACGTCCCGGCCAACTCGCCCAACGCCCGCAAGGTCAGCCCGGCGCGCGCCCGAGCCGTGCGAATCAGCAGGCCGGCGTCCATAGGGATTATGGTAACGGATGGTATCGAATTTGATACCACAGATCCAACAAGAAGCCGAGCGTCGACTGAATACCGTGAGTTACGGGAGGTCGTTGATGTCTAGGCCGAACTTGTCGGCGAACTCGGCGTAGTAGTCGTCGTCGTCGGCGATCGCGCCGAGCGCTACCCACTGTTCGTCGGTCATCGCGGCTCGGCCGTCGATCAACTCCTTGGCTCCCCAACTCACCGCGTAGCGCAGCTTCGGCTGGTCGGTGGTGATCGCGTGGTGGACGACCTTGCCGACTTCGAACGGGTCGGTGGCGTGCGCCAGGCCGGCGGCATACATCTGGAACATGCGTCGGTACGCAACGTCGTACGCACCCGACTGATTCGGCGCGTCAACGTTCTTGGCGAAGATTGCGCTCTTGGTGATACCCGGCTCGATAATCGCGACGCGAATGCCGAACGGCGCAACTTCCTGCGCGAGTTCTTCGCTTAAACCTTCGAGCGCCCACTTCGACGTGACGTACGGGCTCTGCGCGAGCGCAGCGAGGCGGCCGACCAGCGACGTGATGTTGACGATGGTGCCGCGCCCCCGCTTGCGCATGCCGGGCAGCACCTGTTGTTGGCAACGCACCGCGCCGCACAGGTTGATGTTCATGATGTCGAGGTACATCTGCGGCGGACACTCCTCGACGACCGAATTGCCACCAACACCCGCGTTGTTCACCAACACGTCGACCACGCCATGGGTCTCGGCGAGGATGCGTGCGAACCCAGCAGCCACCGACGAGTCGGACGCGACATCCAACTCGACCAGCCGAACCTCGACGCCCGCATGCTCGGCCATCACGCCCAACTTCGCCGCCTTGTCGAGACTGCGCACCGTCCCGTACACAACGAAGCCCTGCGCAGCCAGATGAATTGCGGTGGCGCGGCCGATGCCGCTATTGGCGCCGGTCACTACGGCGATGCCGGTCGTTACTAGAGGGGAAGAAGCATCAGTCATGGTCCCCGATGGTAGGCGCCCCGGCAACCTCGTCGCCTAGGAACTCGTCGTGCCACACAGGGTCGGGGTCGCACCCCAGCGCCAACGAACGCACGCGCTCGCCGTCGGTCAGCAACACGTCCATCAGCAGCAAACCCTGCGCCATGTGTGCCCGGCGCAACGCGTGATAACCCCGCCGATCAACGTCGGTCGGTGGCCCATCGGGCACGTCCGCATCGATCACGATGCTGATCGTCTGGCAGAACGGCGCCTCGACGCCGGGTATGTCGACCATCCCCACCAACAAGCCGACTTCGGCCGGCGGATCGAGCAGCATCGCGGTGATGCGCCGGCGCTCGTCGAGCAGCACCAGCACTTCGTGGCATACCGGCAGGTCGAAGATCTCGGTGGCCAACATGACCGCGTCGGAGAACTCGGCGACGACAATTGAATCGTCGGGGCCGGGGTGGAAGATGCTCCACGGGTGATCGCCCGATTCCAGCTGCAACGGCTGCTGGCGGCGACGAGGCAAGCGCAAACGAGGCTTGAACGACATGAGACTTCCTCCAAGAACAACGGGAGCCGAAGCTCCGGGCTGGTTCCGGGGGAAGCCGTTGCGGCGAGACTATCGGCGCGTTACAGCAGTTCCGCTACGTGCGTTGCGATCTGTTCCGGCGTGACGCCAGTGCCGAAGCGCTGCACCTTGCCGTCGCGGCCGACCAGGAACTTCTCGAAGTTCCACCCGATGTCGCCGCTGTCGGTTTGCGCCTTCAGCCAGGTGTACAGCTCGCACGCGCCATCGCCGTTGACGTCGATCTTGGAGAACATCGGAAAGGTGACGTCGTACTTGGTGGTGACGAACTCAAGAATCTCGGCGTCGGTGCACGGCTCTTGGGCGCCGAACTGATTGCACGGGAAACCCATCACGGCGAACCCGGCCGCTTTGTTGTCTTCGTGGAGAGTACGCAGACCTGCGTACTGCGGCGTGGCGCCTCAATAACTGGCGACGTTGACGAGCAGCAACACCTTGCCGCGGTAGTCGGCCAGGTTCATCGCCTCGCCGGTGATCGAAGTCATCGTCAGGTCGTACATGTCGCTCATTCCCTCACTCTATGCCAGTCGGCGATTCGTCCACCGAGCTCGAGCAATGGCCACGCAACGACGATCAGCGCGGCGGCCAGGCCATACGCCCACCCCGCGGTCGTCGGTAGCTCGAACCAATCGCGCCCCATGGGAATGATGAACGCAAGCGCGAACAGCGCAACCATCGTGACGACCAGCACGGTCCGACGGCGATTGAGCGGCCGCGCCACGCGGTACAGGTTCATCAGCGCAACCGAGCCGGCGACGAGCACGGCGACGGTGCGTGCGTGATCGGAGTCAATCGAGCTATCGAGTTGCGCGATCGCGAACACCGTCATCGTCGCGGCAGCGATGACGATGCCAGTCGGCACCGCCCGGCCGAGCACCCGCCGCAGGAACCCGAGCGACACGCGCTCATCGTTCGGTTCCAACGCGAGGAAGAACGCGGGCACGCCGATCGTGAACCAACTGAGAATCGACAGGTGGATCGGGCGCAGCGGGTAGGCGAGCGCGAACACGCCGGTCAGCACCGACAGCACCACCGAGTAGCACGTCTTGGCCAGGAACAGACTGGCGACGCGTTCGATGTTGTTGATCACGCGCCGACCTTCACTGACGACCGACGGCATCGCCGCAAAGTTGGAATCCATCAGCACCAACTGCGCAACGCCGCGTGTCGCCTCACTGCCGGAAGCCATCGCGATGCCACAGTCGGCGTCCTTCAGCGCGAGCACGTCGTTGACGCCATCGCCGGTCATGGCGACCGTGTGGCCGCGCGCCTTGAGCGCGCGCACCATCGCCCGCTTCTGGTGCGGAGTCACGCGCCCGAAGATGACGCCGTTCTCGATCGCGTCGGAGAACTCCTGGCTGTCCTCATCAGTAGGAAGCTCCGTCGCGTTGACGTTGTTGTCCCACCCGGCCAGTCCTGCACGTTGCGCGACAGCACCGACCGTCACGTTGTTGTCGCCGCTGATGACCTTCACGGTCACGCCTTGGTCGGCGAAGTACTTCAGCGTCGCCGCCGCATCGGGACGGATGATGTCTTCCAACAACACGAGTGCCACCGGCCGCACTTTGGGCAGCTCCATCTCGTCACCGGCGAACGAAGCGTCGGTCGCAGCAAGCACCAGCACACGCTCGCCGCACGCGGCGCGCGCCTCGACCTGTTCCTTCAGCGCACCGGAGTAGGCGGTGGTCAGCACGTTTTCGGGAGCGCCGAGCACCCAACTGCCGCACGACTTGCCGTTCGTCGTGATGAACGTCATGCCACCCCACTTGCGACCCGACGAGAACGGAACGCGCCCGGTGATGACCCAAGTGGTGGGCTTTGTGAAGTGCTTGCCGAGTGCACGCGTTGTCGCGTTCGGATCGGGGTCCAATTGCGCGAGCGCGCACAGCACAGGGTCGATGACGGCGCGATCCTCGCCGTCAAGTGTTTGCACGTCGGACAGCGCAAGCGAGCCCTCGGTGATTGTCCCCGTTTTGTCCGCGCACAACACGTCGACGCGCGCAAGCACTTCGATCGCCGGCAGCTCTTGCACCAGGCAGCGTTGGCGCGCGAGGCGAACGACGCCAACGGCGAAGGCAACACTGGTGAGCAGCACGAGGCCCTCGGGCACCATGCCGACCAGACCGGCGACGGTGCTGATGATCGATTCCCGCCAGCCTTCGTTGCGACGCAGGAATTGACTGCTGGCGAGCAGCAGGCCGACGGGAATGATGAGGTAGCCGACCCAGGTGACGATGCGGTTGATGTCGTTGCGTAGCGGTGAGTTGATCAGCGTGAAGCGGCGTGCTTCTTCGGCGAGTTTGATCGCGTAGTTTTCGGCGCCGACCTTTGTCACCAACATGCGGCCGGTGCCAGCGACGACGGCGCTGCCGCTGAGCACGCCATCGCCGGCGTTCTTGGTGACCGCATCGGCCTCGCCGGTGAGGTGCGATTCGTCGAGCTCGAGGTTCTCGCCCACCAGCACCTCGCCGTCGGCGACGACCTGCGCGCCAGAACGCAGTTCGACCACATCGTCGAGCACTAACTCGTGCACCCGCAACTCGACGACTGTTCCGTCGCGTACGGCGTGTGCCTTTGGCGCGCTGATCACGCTGAGCGAATCGAGCACCTTCTTGGCGCGCAGCTCTTGCACGACACCGATGACGCTGTTGGCGATGATCACTCCGCCGAACAGCGCATCCTTCGGCGAGCCGGCGACGATGACGAGCGCGGCAAGAACACCGATGACAAGGTTGATCGGAGCGAACACGTTGGCGCGAATGATCTGCCCAACGGTGCGAGTTGGCGCTTCTGGAATGGAGTTGGTTTGCCCACGCGCCACGCGCTCGGCGACCTCGGCAGTGGTGAGGCCCGTCGTGGCATCGGTCGTCGCGGCAGTTGTCATTCCGGTGAACCTATAGCGCGCTGGTCACTCATTGTTGGAGCCAGGTGCCTCGGCTTCAGCGGCAGTTCCGGCCCAAGACCGGCAACATGACATCGGCCGGTGCAGTTTGCTAAGCATGAACCGATGAACCCGGTAATCACAGCGTTCGTGGATGAATTGGCGGCTGATCCCACGACGCGAGGAGTTCTGCTCTTCGGTTCCCAAGCTCGGGGAACGGCGCGGCCGGACAGTGACGCGGATCTCGCCATCATTGTCGACCGGCCCGGATTCGTGATGGGTGTCGCGGAGCGTGACGGCAAGAGTTCGAGCTGGTGCACTTCAGCGAAGCAACCGCGACGGCCTACTTTTCGGAGAACCGCGACGCTGCCGCCGACGCGTGGTCGTCGGCCAAGATCTTGTACGACCCCGACGGCTCGCTGGCCCGAGTTCGTGAGCACGTCGCTGCCATTGTGGCTCAAGGCAAGCCACCGCTCGACGCCGCCCGCACGCACTATTTGAGGGTCGCCGCGGAGGACCGATTTCGGGCTGCGGCTGGCTTGGCAACCAACAACGACGCCGCTGCGCGCATGCTGCTCTTCGAACGACTGTTGGACCTGGTTGGCACGTTCTTTGACGTTCGACGAATTTGGACACCGCCCACAAAGCGACGCCTCGACGCAATCGCCCCCATCAGCCCCGATTTGCACGGCTTGCTCACTCGCATCTTTTGTGCCGACGACTCCACCACCGAAAAGCTCCGCCTGGCGCACCTCGCCCTCTCCCTCGTGTTCGACCCGTCCTCCTAGACGCTCAGCAGTCGTCGCAACGATGTGGTCGCTACCAAGCTTTCAAGCAGATCGTCGAGGCGGTCGAAAAAAGACTGAGTGAAGCGAACGAGGCGTTCAGGCATCGTTGCGACGCTGAGCGTCAAGCATTCGAGCGGTCTCGAGCACCCGGTCGCGAAATTCGGGGTCGACGTCGTCCCATGAGCGGACCACGCTCGCATCGATCACGTCGGCGCGCTGTTGCGGCGTCATGCGATCCATCTCTGCTGCGGTCACGATCTTCTGCGGCCTGCTCACAACTGCAGCCACGTACGCCAGCGCCGACGGTCGACATGAGGCCCGGCTTCTACATTTGTCAGTCGGCCGAACGCTTGACCTGTATGGTCGCCTTGTGAAGCCGGATGACATCGAGCGATATCGCGGCCGATGGGTGGCCGTCGACAGAACTGGTGAGATCGTCGCGGACGCTGCCGAACTGGGCTTGTTACTCGACAAGGTTGCCAAGGCGAACCTGTCGACTTCGACTGTTCACCGTGTTCCAGAACTCGACGAGCCTCTGTTCGTCGGGTTCGGCTGACACCAACCAGGCTCGTCGGTGCAATCGGTCTGGACGTACGACCATCGTGTCATCGCGGGTCGACTCACGCTGGAACGATTGAGTCGTACTTGGCCGCGTGACGGATTTGAGTGAGCGTGGTCAGGCGACCTGGACGGCGTCGATGAGCTTGGTGGGAACGGTCTCCGGAAATGACAAGACGAGGTGCCGGTCGAGAGCTGTGGCGACGCGGGCGAGGGTGTCGATCCGATTCCGTGCACCGCCACCTTCCTCAAGCCGGGAGATCACCGACTGGGTGGTGCTCATCCTCTCCGCCAACTCGCGTTGACTGAGGCCGGCTGCGGTGCGCAGGTCATAAATCAGCTGTCCCAGCGCGAGGTCCTTTTCGACACCGGCGCGTGTCTCGGCGTCGGGTGGCTGGCGCTTGTTCTTGATGTCGTCCCAGCGGGAGTAGTTGGCCATTTTCGTCTCCTTCACGGATATCGGCGAGCGCACTCTTCGGCTGCCTTGCGAGCCTTGGTGATCTCATTGCGTTCGTTGGACTTCGATCTCATCCACGATTTAAGATTATCGCATAAACACGATCATCGCACAAGAGCGATGATGCGCCACAGGCACGTCGATGCATCGGGGCCGACGTCACTGGGCGCGAGAACTCGGCTCGAAGTTCCATGCGGTGGTGCCGGACGTGAGTTCGTGCAGCGACCACCATTGGAACTCTTCGTTGCTGCCACCTTCGCCGCACCCAGAACGATCACTGCGGCGCATTCGGCTTGTCGCCAGCAAATGACGAGCGCTGGCGCGCTCGCCTTCTGAATACGTCGCACCCACCTCGTAAGGTTTGCGAGGTGATCGCCGATGCTGAGACTCTTGGTGTGCTGCGTGAGCGCCATGCAACGTGGGGGCTGTTGCGCTACGAGCACGGGCCGATGGCACTCGCCTGTCTGCATCGGGTGTTCGTGGCACCAAACGTGCGATCTGTTGCGCAGCCAGACCTGGTCGAGGCGCTGGAAGACGATCTGCACGCTTTGCGCGCCGTCCGCGGCGATCAGGCGGCCCCGCGCGCGGCCTTGGAGTACCTGGTCGAGTGGTCATCGAACGAGCGCGGTTGGCTGCGGCGGTTCTACCCGCCGGGCTCCGACGACCCTGCCTTCGATCTCACTCCCGCTGCGGAACAGGCGATCAGTTGGGTCATGCGCCTGGCAGATCGACCGTTCGTGGGCACCGAGTCACGGCTGCGTAGCTTGTTCGATCTGCTCGAACAGATGGCGGTCAGCACCGAGGCTGATCCCGATGTTCGGCTCGCCGATCTAGAACGACGGCGTGCGGCGATCGATGCCGAGATCGAACAGGTGCGACAAGGCAACGTCGAAGTGATCAACGACCGCGAGCTGAAGGAGCGGTTCCAACAGTTCGTGTTCTTGGCTCGCGAGCTGCTCGCTGACTTCCGTCAGGTGGAACACAATTTCCGCTCGCTCGATCGGCGGGTTCGCGAGCAGATCGCCAGTTGGGAAGGGCCCAAGGGAGCGCTGGTGGGCGAGATTCTCGGCGAGCGCGATGCGATCGCCGAGTCCGACGAGGGCCAGAGCTTTCGGGCCTTCTGGGAGTTCCTCATGTCGCAAGCTCGACAGCAGCAGATGACCGACAACCTGGAGCGTGTGCTCGCGCAGCCAGCCGTCGCCGAGCTCAGCCCCGACCGTCGCCTGCGACGAGTCCACTACGACTGGCTGGAGGCAGGAGAGCACACCCAGCGCACCGTCGCATTGCTGTCGACTCAACTGCGCCGGTTTCTCGACGACATCGCCTGGCTCGAGGACCGCCGCATCATCGAGTTGCTGCGATCGATCGAGAGCAGCTCGCTGGCTCTGCGCGATAAGCCGCCGAGCGGCAACGTTCATGCGATCGATCTGCCAATGACCGAGATCTCGCTCCCGTTCGAGCGACCGCTCTTCACGCCCAAGCAACGAACTTCCATCGCGGACATGATCGAGGCGTCCCCCAGCCACGAGCTGGACGTCGATGAGTTGTTCGCACAGCAGGTCGTCGACAGCGAGCGACTGGCAGATCACATCACGCGCAACCTCCACGAGCGAGGCCAAATCACGCTCGCTGATCTCTGCCGCTCGCAACCTCTCGAGCACGGACTGGCCGAGGTAGTCACGTACCTTCAGCTGGGCAGCGATCGCTTCGTCACCACGATCGACGAGTCCGTCACCGAGGTGGTCACCTGGTCGTCCGACGGGGTGGAACGGTCGGCGACGATGCCGCGGGTGGTGTTCGTCGCGTGACCGAAGTCTTCGACGGCCACGCAGATGATCAGCGCTCACCAGTTCGCACCGGGGACGAACTCTCGCGCGCGTTGGTGCTCCTGCTCAAAGGCGTCGTGTATCGAGACACCGACGCCGAACGGTGGGCGCAACTCGTGAACGTGCAGAGCCGTGCGCGGGATTACCTCGCTGTGCTCGGACTGGATCTGCTCATTGACGAGGCAGAGGGTTACGCCTTCGTGAAGAGCCGCAGCGACGATGCCGACGAAGGCTCAGCCGATGATGACGAGCCGACCGGGCCGCGACTCGTCGCGCGACGACCGCTCTCGTTCACTGTCAGCCTGCTGCTCGCTCTGCTTCGCCGCAAGCTTGCTGAGCTTGATGCCAGCGGGGGCGACACCCGCCTAATGCTCAACCGTGCAGAGATCATCGACCTGATTCGCATGTTCCTACCGGATCGAGCCGACGAAGCGAGGTTGTTCGACCAGATCGACGTCCACATCAACAAAGTCGCGGAGCTCGGTTTCCTCAAGCGCCTTGGCGGGACTAACGCCGCCGGACCGCCTACTTATGAGGTACGGCGCATCATCAAGGCGTTCGTCGATGCTCAATGGTTGTCCGGCTTCGACGTGCGCCTTCAGCAGTATCGCGACTCCCTCGCAGCTGATATGAGTGATGGCGTTCGAGGCGTGGCGGACGATTCATGACGGGTGCAGCCGCAACGCTCGAGTTCGCCACCGACGACATGGCTTCGGGATTTCGTCTGCTCCGCTTAGAGCTACTCAACTGGGGCACCTTTGATCAGCGTGTCTGGGAACTGGACATGCACGGACAGAACACTCTGCTGACCGGCGACATCGGTTCAGGGAAATCAACCATCGTCGACGCCGTCACGACCCTGCTCGTGCCCGCGCATCGGGTTGCGTACAACAAGGCCGCCGGTGCGGAGAACAAGGAGCGTTCGCTGCGGTCATACGTGCTGGGGCACTACAAGTCCGAACGCAACGAGGTCGGCGGATCGTCGAAGCCCGTGGCGCTACGCGATGACTCCACGCTCAGCGTGATCCTCGGGGTGTTCCGCAACGAGGCATTCCAGCAGACGGTCACCATCGCCCAGGTGTTCTGGATGAAGGAAGCCGTCGGACAGCCTGCGCGCATGTTCGTTGGTATCGAACGCGATCTGTCGATCGCCGAGCATTTCACTTCGTTCGGTGCCGAGATCTCCGGATTGCGCAAACGTTTGCGTTCGATCGGGGCCGAGCTACATGACACGTTTCCGCCGTACGGGGCATGGTTCAGGCGTCGTCTCGGCATTAAGTCCGATCAGGCGCTGGAACTGTTTCATCAGACCGTTTCGATGAAGTCGGTCGGCAACTTGACGGAGTTCGTGCGCCACCACATGCTCGACGCGGGCAGCGCCAATGAACGCATCGAGAAGCTGCTCGAACACTTCGACGACCTCAACCGAGCTCACGAATCCGTATTGCGGGCAAAGCGGCAGATGCAGCTGCTGAGCCCGCTCGTGGAGGACTGTGATCGCCACGCCGATCTCGTGGCCGAGCGCGGTCGACATGAAGCCAGCCGCAACGCGCTGCAGACTGTGTTCGCCGATCTCCGAGGTGAACTGCTACGCGCTCGGCTGCACGCACTCGCGCACGACCGAGCAAAGGCGGAGTCGAAGCGCGACACTCAGAACGAGAGCCTTCGCCACCTTTTTGCGCACCGCGAAGGTCTCCGCAACAACCTTGCCGCTAACGGCGGCGACCGGCTCACCGCGATTGAAACCGAAATCGATCAGCTCACGGCTGATCGAGATCGCCGGAAGCGAAAGGCCGACGAGTACACCGCGCTCTGCGCTGGGCTTGAGATCGCCGTACCCGAGGATGCCGACGCGTTCGTCGCCGCGAGCGCGGAGATCGACGCCCGTCAGGCCACGATGCGGGACCGCCTCGCCGAAGTACAAAACGACCTCAATCAAGGTGGAGCTGAGGTGCATGTCGCTCAGCGGGACCATCAAGAGCTGGAAGATGAGCTCAGCAGCTTGCGTTTACGCACCAGCAACATTCCTCACGATCAGGTCACGTTGCGCGAGCGCCTGTGTACCGAACTGGGCTTACTGCCCGACGACTTACCGTTCGCTGGTGAGCTGTTGCAGGTTCGCGAACCCGACCGCGCCTGGCAGGGCAGTGCAGAGCGCGTGATGCGTTCGTTCGGCTTGTCGTTGCTGGTTGGCGACGCTCACTACACCGACGTTCAGCGGTGGGTCGACGCCACCAATCTGCGCAACCGTTTCGTCTACTTCAGGGTCCGCGACGACAAGAGTCGCAGCGCGTCCACCGACCTCCAGCCGCAGACGCTCGCAGCCAGGATCGAAGTGCAGCCCGGGTCCCCGTGGCTTCGCTGGCTGCACAACGAACTCGCCCGGCGCTTCGATCATGTGTGCTGCGACACAAACGAGCAGTTCCGTCGGGAGCGTCGCGCGATCACCATGGCTGGGCAGACAAAAGGGGGCGACGACCGTCACGAGAAGGACGATCGGCGACCCATCGACGACCGCAGCCGCGACGTGCTCGGTTGGTCGAACGCCGACAAGATTGCGGCGCTCGAGGCGCAGCAGCGTGCGATCGCGACACGAGCGCAACCGCTCGCCGACCGCCTTGTCGAGCTCAGACGTGTGCAGGAAGAGCTACATGCGAGTGTCCAGGCACTGGCCAAACTGTCCGTCTACAGCGACTTCCTCGACCTCGATTGGAGGACGCCCGCCCTACAGATCGAGGATCGCAACGACGAGCGACGGCGCCTCAGCGAGGCATCCGACACACTGCGCCAACTTCGCGACGAGCTGGCCGACAACGGTCAGCGGATGGAGCACCTGGAATCTGAGATCGAACGGACGCGCACGAACCTGGCAGAAATCGCAGCCCGCGAAGGCCAAGACACCGAGGCGCTCGACGAGCAGCTCCACGTGCTTGCCGAGCCGGATGCCGCACGTCATCTCGTGATGCGCGATGACGTCAACGCGATCCGAGCGACGCTGGGCATGACGCCCTCAACATTGCGAACGTGTGAGGGCGATGAGCGTCGGCTGCGCGAGCACCTGCAGGGCCTGATCGACGCCGACGACAAGGCGATCAAACGTCTCGCCGAAAGAATCGTGACCGCGATGCAGGCGTACCGACACGAGTACCCGGCAGAAACAACCGATGTCGATGCGTCAGTTGAAGCAGCCGGTGGCTACCGAGAGATGCTGCATCAGCTAGCCACCGACGACCTTCCGAGTCACGAGGCCCGCTTCAAGCAGCTGCTCAACGAGAACACGATCAATGAGATCGCCAACTTCCAAGCTCAGCTGCGCCGACAGCAGGAGGAAATCCGCGAACGGATCGACATCATCAATGCGTCACTGACCCACATTGACTACAACGTAGGACGCTACATATCGCTTGAGCTGTCACCAGGCGATGATCCCGAGGTCCGCGACTTCCGTCACGACCTGCGCAACTGCACAGAGGGCTCGGTGATGGGATCGGACGATCCCCACTACGCAGAAAGAAAATTCCTTGAGGTGCGCGCCCTGATCGATCGCTTCCGCGGACGCGACTCGCTCACCGAGCTCGATCGTCGATGGACAACCAAAGTCACAGACGTTCGCAACTGGTTTGTGTTCGCCGCGTCGGAGCGATACCGCGAGGACGACTCTGAACACGAGCACTACTCCGATTCATCTGGCAAGTCTGGTGGTCAGAAGGAGAAGCTGGCGTACACGGTGCTGGCCGCCAGTCTCGCCTATCAGTTCGGGCTTGAGTGGGGAGAAGTCCGGTCGAAGTCGTTCCGCTTCGTGGTCATTGACGAAGCCTTCGGTCGCGGGTCTGACGAGTCGGCGCGCTATGGGTTGCAACTGTTCGCCAAACTCAACCTGCAGTTGCTAGTAGTGACGCCGCTGCAGAAAATCCACGTGATTGAGCCGTTCGTCAGCAGCGTCGGGTTCGTTCACAACGAGGGCGGTCGCGAGTCGCGACTGCGCAACTTGACGATCGAGCAGTACCACGCGGAGAAACGACTCCGGCGGCCTGGCCCTGACGCCGTTGCCACAACGTGACCGACTCGGGATGGAGCACGCCGGCAGACCTGCGCTCCACGCTCAGGCGCTTGTGGACACGCGGCCGTGTGCTCGGCGATGTCGCTCTTCCCAGCCAGCTGTTCCCGTTGCGCATCAGTCTGAAGCGACCGAGCTCTACAGAGCTTGGCACTCGCTTCGAGGACGTCCGCGCGTGGGTTGCCGAGCTGCGCTTGATGCGTCACGCACGCGTGGAGTCGCACGAGGTCAACCACCGCCAGCTTGGTCCGAACACGATCCCGAGGGCGGTCTGGTTCGACACGGTCGATGCGGCGTGCGCAGCGATCGGAAAATCCGGCGAGCTGCAGACGTTCAGATCGTTGGTAGTTCTCACCGAATCGAGGTATCCAGCGCTGATGCCTCTCCTCGGCAAGCGGCCGCTCGACGCGCTCGAAGTGGCCGATGCCTGGCCGCTGCTGCTCGATGTCGTCGACTGGCTACATGCACGTCCCCGTCCGGGTATATATGTTCGTCAGGTTGACGTGGCAGGCGTCCACACCAAGTTCATTGAACAGCACCAGCGGATGCTTGGAGCGATGCTCGATCTCGTCCTGCCGGAGGTGGCAATCGATCGGGCAGCGAGCTACAACGATTTCGCGCGTCGCTACGGCTTTCTGGCCAGACCCCGAATGATTCGGTTCCGCTCACTCGATCCGACGCAGCGGCTGACGGACACCGCGGTCGATCATCACTACTCGTTGACCGCCTCTGACCTCGGCCGCATCGAGCCACCACGGCGCCTGTTCATTACCGAGAACGAGATCAATTTCCTCGCCTTCCCTGACTCACCCGGGGGGATCGTCGTGTTCGGCGCAGGATCAGGATTCGAGCACCTCGCCGAGATCCCTTGGTTGGCTGCGGTGCCCGTGCACTACTGGGGCGACATCGACACCCACGGGTTGGCGATCCTGGATCAGCTGCGCGCCTTCGCGCCACACGCCGCCTCACTGATGATGGACCATGCGACGTTGGTAGAGCATCGCGGCTTCTGGGGCACCGAGGAGAAGCCGACGCGGCGGGAGCTGTCGCGCCTCAACGAAACTGAGCTGACTCTGTACAACGACCTGCGCGACAACCGGTTGCACATCAACCTCCGTCTGGAACAGGAGCGGATTCGGTTCGGCTGGGTGAGAGCGCAAGTCGATAGCTGTTCGCCTCGCTCTCGTTAACCGCTGACCGGGTGCGCAAGCCGGGTGTTCGGTGTTCGGTTGCTGCCGAACAGCGAACATTGTAAGCTCAACTTGTGCCCACGAAGTCTGCCGATCTACACGACGAGGCTGTTCAGAGCCTGATCGATGTGCTGTCGGCAATAGGACTGCGCGCCCATGAACCGATCGGCTTTCGTGGTCACGGGGCGCCGGATCTCGTGATCCATCGACCCGATGGCTCGGTCACCGCGATCGAGGTCAAAGCAGCCAGCACCGCCGACTTGCCACGAGTCGCGAAGCTACTGCACGGCGTCGAGCGCCCCACGCGAGGTGAAAGTGCGCTGCGGTTCCTAGTCGCCGACGAGATAACGGAGAGCGCCCGTCACCTCCTTCGTGACTCGGGTTGGGCGTACTTGGATCGTCGAGGTCGTCTGTTTCTCCGTGACGGCAGCCTTCTGATCAATGACACTGAAATCGAGCCCGTACCGCGTGGCGACGCAGACCATTTTCCAACCCAACCGATCACAGGCTCTGTCGGCGTCGGTGTCGCCCTCGTTTTGCTGATGAATCCGGGAGAACCCATTGGCGTCCGCGAACTCGCGCGAGCGTTGAAATGCGCACCCTCAAGTGCACACGCTGCGATGCAGCGACTTCGTACAGCGGCTTTGGTCGACACACAGGGCAGGTTCGAACGCGACCTGTTCTGGGCGCTGGCCGACGTCTGGCGTCCAATACGCGAGGCAGTCGCATCCGAACCAATGCCCGGCCAGCTCCGCATCGACTTCGGCCAGTCGGGCGAACCCGGCTGGGCCGTGGGCGGAGATGTCGCTGCGGCCGCGTGGGGAGCACCCGTCTCGGTCGGGTCCGACAGCCCGCCGGACCTTTATGCGCCTGACCGTCGCGAGATGCGCCTTGCCGTTCGAGCAGTGGGGACGTCGACCTGGGCCGAACGCAGAGCCACGATCGCGGTTGCACCGACCCCGGTCGCGATCGCGCACCGCGAGATGCGTGGCACTGGCCGACTGCCGTGGTTGCACTGGCCCTTCGTCCATCCGGTAGTCGCCGCCCTCGACCTTGCCCAGGACAGATCGCGGGGTCAAGAAATTCTCCAGGATTGGCGACCGACGAATGGCGTAACTCGTGTCTGGTGAGTCCGTCACGCTCGCGGGTGACTCGGATGGTCGCCTCGCGCGCCTCGTCGCGGCCGCTGGCATCGTCGCTCGCGATGCTGGAGTGCCGGTCGCACTGATCGGCGGACTTGCGGTGGTCTGCCGGGTACCACGCAGTCTTCAGCGAGCTACGCAGGACCTCGACTTCGTTTCAGACGAACCCGACCCTCCTCCGCCGATGGCGGAGTTCGTGGGCCCAGCAGGCCTCGCGGGGTCGAACCTCGCACGAGCTCACCCAGGATCGCTCGATGACTCGGCGACGCACACGAAGTTGCTGATCGAAGGCACCATCATCGAGATCATCGAGACGTATGCGCTGAAGGACGAAGCCGTCGCCGATGTTGACGAACCTATCGACCAGCTTGCCCTCCTGGCGCATCGATGGGCACTCGACACCGCTACCAAAATTGATCTCACCGTCGACGATGGCTCCGCTGCTGCCACCCTGCGCGTCGCTACCCCAGCCGCAATTGTCGCGATGAAACTCCACTCCATCGAGGACCGAAAGGAGGTTCGCAAGCGTGCATCGGATGCGTGGGATCTCTTCCACCTCCTCGATGCTCACAACCGAGACGGCGCGGTCAGCCGCGAGATCGCGTCGGCAGGTCCACGACTCGCTGCCCTCACGCGCGACGCGCTCGCGCGTGTCTTTCTCGAACGGAGCACAGTGACTCGGCGATGGGTCGCCGTCTATGGCGCCCCAGAGTGGACTGCAATCATGTCCGAAGAAAAACTGGCTGACCTCGCCTTGGCCTTCGATCGGTTCCTTGTGTGACAGTTCGTCGGTTCAACATCGACGTGTTGCGTTAGGTAGCGACCCGACGGGGAGAATGTCCAGGCGTATGTGAGCCGCGGCGACAAGGTGGCCGCCAAAGTTCCAGGCGGTGGTGCCGGAGGTGAGTTCGTGCAGCGACCACCATTGGAACTCTTCGTTGATGATCACCACGTCGAGCAGCGTGATGCCAAACTGCGCCAGCGAGCTGCGTAACGCGATGAATGCCTGCGCGTCGCCTTCGGTGACGTCGTACCGGTCGCCATGCCACCGCTGGCGAGGTTCGATGACGACCCAATAGTCGGGACACAGCTCATCTGTCTGCTTGCGATGGCAGTGCAGCATGTGCGCGGGCTTCTCGGCGAAACGACGAACCGAGTCGAGGCTCGAGCCTTCGAATAACAAATCCATCCGCCCTGCTTGTCGAGGTGCCACACATGCGGATACGTGTACCAAGTCGTCAACACGTCGAACGAAGCGAACTCGGCGACGTCGAGGGCATCGCGACAGGTGAAGTCGGCTGTGCTCGGTGGTTCCCAGTCGGAACGATCTGCCGGCCATCTAGGTATATAGGTGTGCACGCAGCGCGACGAGAAGTACGTATTACTCACGACTTTTCGCAAGTCGGGCGATGCGGTGTCGTCGCCGGTGTGGATTGCGCCGCTGCCCGATGGTGGCGCCGGTTTCACGACCGACGCCGACGTGGGCAAGGTGAAGCGCATTCGGCACACGACGCGAGTGACGCTGCAGGCGTGTTCGGCGACCGGCAAGGTGAAGCCCGGCGCAGAGGTAGTCGAGGCGAAGGCGACGGTGTTGCTAGGCGCCGATGCAGGGCCGATCCGCAACGCGATTCGTAGCAAGTATTGGGTGATGGTTCCGCTGTTGAGGGTCCCGTCGTTCTTCGCCCGGGTCGTTCGCCGCAAGCCAGCAGCCGAAGAGTGTGCGATTCAACTCACGTTCGGGTGAATTCCGTTCGCTAGTTTGAGGCAATGTCGACATCCTCAACAGAACTCGTAATCGCCGATCGAGTGTGGGCGCCAGCATCGGAACGAACTCAACGCCTGGTGCGCACCGCGACGCTGGTAATCGGCTTCGCGTTGCTGACCGCAGCGCTCGCGCAATTCGAAGTCCACCTCAGCTTCACGCCGGTGCCGATCACCGGCCAGACACTCGGCGTGTTGCTGGCCGGCGCTGCACTGGGTTGGCGATCGGGTGCAGCGTCGATGGGTTTGTACTGGGTGCTGGGGCTTGTCGGATTGCCGTTCTATTCAGGTGGCGACGGCGGTTGGAAGAACGGCACCGGCACAACGTTCGGATACTTCGTCGGTTTCGTAGTTGCCGCAGCCGCGGTCGGCTACATGGCCGAGCGTCAGCAGGATCGCAATTTGGTGACGTCAGTAGCGGCGATGGCATTCGGATCAGTAGTGATCTACGCCTTCGGCGCCGCATGGTTAGCGCACAAACTGAACGTGCCCGTAGCAACCGGCGATACGAACGCAATCTCGTTAGGCGTCACCCCATTCCTAATCGGCGACGCGATCAAGATGCTGCTGGCCGGGGCAACGTTGCCAACGGCGTGGGCACTCACCAGGCGCTGACCAATAGGACCTTGGCCGCTGTGCCCGTTGACGAGGAGTCGTCAGCGCCGGTACAAATCACCGGCCAAGTACTTGAGCCCGGTGTCACAGGCGACGGTGACGACGGTCTTGCCGGCTCCCAATTCTCTCGCCAGCTCGACCGCACCCGCAACGTTGAGCCCTGTGGATCCGCCTGCCAGCAGTCCTTCTTCGGCGGCGAGGCGCCGGGCCATCTCGAACGCCCCTTCCTCCGAGATGGCGCGAATCTCGTCGAAGCGATCGAGGTCGAGCAGCGGAGGAACCATTCCAATCCCGATGCCTTCGACCGAGTTGACTCCCGACTGCCCGGTCGAGATGATCGGGCTCGAGTCGGGTTCGAAGATCACCACACGCGCCGAGCTGCCAGCCTCCTCGAGTGCGTTCTTCACGCCGGTGGCCATACCACTCGTTCCGACAGCGCAACAGAACACGTCGATCGGCCGCGCCATTTGTTCGAGCAGTTCAACGCCGACTTGGTGGTAGCCCACCAGCGAATCGCGGTTGTGGAGCTGGTCCGTCCAGTACACCTCAGGGTCGACAGCGAGCTCGCGGGCGGTTTCGATCATCCGCGGAGTGAGGTCCGGCGTGATTTTACCGCCGACGCTCGGCACGATCGTGAGTTCAGCGCCGAGTGCGGCCATGGTGGCGAGCTTCTCGGGAGCGAAAGCATCCGACGTCACGACTTTGAGGTGGTAGCCCTTGGCCGCGCACACGTACGCCAGCGACGAACCGGTGCTCCCAGCCGTGTACTCGAGCACCGTCATACCCGGACGAAGGTCGTTGCGTCGTTCCGCTTCCTCAATCATCGCCAGCGCCATCCGGTCCTTGTACGACCCGGTTGGGTTGAACCATTCGAGCTTGACGAACACGTCGGCGGCACCTTCGGGCACCACCCTGCGCAACTGCACGACGGGGGTCTGACCGACCACCTCTGTCATCGACCGGCCTACTTTCATGGTCACCCCCTCTCCGTCCCGAGCGACCGCTGACATCGAATCACCACCGTCGTGAGGTCGCGCTTGTCGCACCGGTCGCAGCCGAACTGTAGGCCACCCCCGCAGGCCCGGTGAACGGCGACTCTTCTGGGTCGACGTCGACTGTTCACCGTGTTCCAGAACGACGACCCCTCGGCGCGAAGTTCCAGGCGGTGGTGCCGGACGTGAGTTCGTGCAGCGACCACCATTGGAACTCTTCGTTGATGATCACCACGTCGAGCAGCGTGATGCCAAACCGCGCCAGTGAGCTGCGCAACGCGATGAATGCCTGCGCGTCGCCTTCGGTGACGTCGTACCGGTCTCCATGCCACCGCTGGCGAGGTTCGATGACGACCCAATAGTCGGGACACGGCTCATCTGTCGGCACGAGTCGACACTGCAGCATGTGCTCGGGCGACTGGGCGAAACGACGAACCGAGTCGAGGCTCGAGCCCTTCGAACAACAAAGCCAGCGTCCCCGCTCGTCGAGGTGCCACACATGCGGATACGTGTACCAAGTCGTCAACGCGTCGATCGAAGCGAACTCGGCCACGTCGCGGGCATCGCGATAGGTGAAGTCCGCTGGGTTCGGTGGTTCCCAGTCGGAACGATCTGGCGGCCATCTCGGTCGGTAGCTGTGCATGCAGCGCCCCTCCTGTCGATCGTTGGATCTGACGGGGACCGTGGTCCCGAGGCGCAACTGGGCGCTGTCGCGCACCATATCGCTGGCCACAACCGATCGCGCCCGGGAGCTATAGCGTGCGGAGCTATGGCCATTAGCGACGAGAAGTACGTATTGCTCACGACCTTTCGCAAGACCGGCGATGCGGTCTCGTCGCCGGTGTGGATTGCGCCGCTGCCCGATGGTGGCGCCGGTTTCACGACCGACGCCGACGTGGGCAAGGTGAAGCGCGTTCGGCACACGCCGCGAGTGACGCTGCAGGCGTGTTCGGCGACCGGCAAGGTGAAGCCCGGCGCAGAGGTAGTGGAGGCGAGGGCGACGGTGTTGCTAGGCGCCGATGCCAGCCCGATCCACAAGGCGATCCGCCGCAAGTATTGGGTGATCGCGCCACTGTTGGGCGTGCCGACGTTCTTCGCCCGACTCGCCCGCCGCAAGCCAGCGGCCGAAGAGTGTGCGATTCAACTCTCGTTCGGGTGAGTCGTTAGTGGGTGGGCCGACTTCGGCCTTTTGGAGGTTGACGACGTGATCATCGTGCGTTGAGGCGCGCCAGCGGACCTTCGAACGTGAGCTTGTGCAAGAGTGAGCAATATGACTGACTCTGAGAAGTCTCGACTGCTTGAGTTTCTCGCGAAAAAGCAATGTGCTCCATGTCGAGCGGGGGGACCCGACCCATCACATTCTGGGTGCGTCGAGGCCGAAGATCTGAAGGACATCGTGGCTCGCGAATGATTGGCGGGGCTAGTCCACACTGACGAGTTGCCGCTCTGCGATCGCCCGTGACGCTTTCCACTGTCGGCGAGGGCTTTCATTCCCAGCTCAATGTGGGCGGAGGACCGATCGAGTCGGACGGCGTGCGTTCGCAGTCGGGTGTGCACGTGTCGCACTTCGATTGATTGTGCGAGTGTACTGCTGTCGTGCTGATAGTAGATAAGTAGTCCTTCGTCAAGGCCTAGTGAGGTGCAGTAGGCGAGGGGTTGGTAGTAGTCCGCTTCGCGTCCGAATCCATTTGCCGTGACCTTGTATTTTGTGTCGGCGACATAGACGGTCGTGCGCGTCGGTCGCAGTCAGCGAAAAGCGTGGTGCGAACGGCGGATCTGTCGCAAGCTCATCGCGCGGCTTTCGGGGGCTAGTCGGCGGTATCGGCCGTGAAGAGGATGTCTCCAAGATCCTCGGCGGCGGAGTCCTGAATCACGCCCAGCAACTCCCATAGGTACTCAGGTATGTCGCTGGTGCCATCCCAGTTCGACCGTACATCGTAGGCCTGGATGACCTCAACGAACCGACCGAACACGTAGTCCCGCCATCGCGCACTTTTCGCGCCGTCGTCTTGCAGGATCCGTTCGGCGAGTGGTCGTTGAGCGTTGATCCACCACAGATTTGCGTCGACGTCATGTGTACGCTGGTACACAACCGGTTGGCGCGGATGAAGTGTGAAGACCTCACCAGTATCGGGATCCGGGTCGTACCCAGAAATCCGGATTTCCGGGAAGCGAGGGACGCTTTTTTTCTTGTCCCCTGACCCTCCGCCTCCGTCGTGTGTGCCGCTGCCACCCGTACCAGCGCCGCCGCCGCCGGCACCTCCGCCGCCCCCATCGTTCCGGTTGTGGAAGTCACCCTTGCCGCCTGCTCCGCCGCCACCGGTACCGCCTTCGCCAGCGCCCTGACCGGTTCCGACGCTGACAAGAATCTCACGTGCGCGGAGGAACCTGTTCTTCCAGCGATTCAACCGGTTTGAGAGCGCCTGGTTCTCATTCTCGTCCCGAGACCGTCGCTTGGCGTTCTGTTCTTTGGCGAGCTCGTCCGAAAGATCGTCGATCCGCGAGGCGACCCACTCAAGTACGGCGTCGGTCATCGGGTTTGCGACGAGGTGCACACGATCGTTGGTCTTGAGCCCTTGATCCTCCAGCGCGGGGGCGTCCAACACCCCGTAGATGAAGTCGGCTCCAGCGCGGTTCCGAATGGGGAGTTCGCCCACGCGGTAACTTGCGATGATCAAGCCGTTGCGACCCTTGACGTCGACGGCGTGGAGTGCGTCGCGTCGGGCGAATGGATCAAATGCGACGCTGAGGAACAATCTACCGGCCATGCTTTTGTCAGTCAGGGTAAAGGAATCGTCGCCGCTCGTCACTTCTGCGGGCAAGTCGTACTCCCGTCCGTCCTCATAACCAGGTCGATTTGGAATGGCCGGTCGGCGCAATGGATCGATAATCCTGTCACCGTCCGCAAACGTTACGTTCGCCCGCTCCAGGACCTGCTTCGCTTGTGGGTCTGCCAACAGCTTCAGTTCAAAGGCATCGCCTCGGCTCCACTGGGCGGGATGACGCAATGCTCGTCCGCGGACAATGGTGAAGTGACAAGCATCCGGATCGTCGGAGGCAATGCGCGTTCGGACGGCCTCAGGTAGGTAAGTCGCGGTGGGATTCAATCCAGCGATTGCGCGGGCCTCAGCGGGTGACATCGGGGCGCCTCGGTACCTGTCGTCGAAGCCGTACTTCTTACTCTCGTCGAAACCAAAGACCGTGATCCGCCCGTCACGATAAGTGACGAACTCCGAGCGTTTGAAGTTCTCTCGCATGTGAAACTTTCCGCCGTTTCCGTGGCCGCCAAACCCAGCGAACTCGGCTCGGCCGCGGCTAGCGGCGACGTCTGAGCCCCAGCGCTTGAGATGTTCTTCAATCTCTTCGAATGTGGCTCCGATGAAATCGATGCACTCAATCATTGCGTCTGCACCGCTGCGCACCGTCGGTGGGTCGACGTGCAAAACGATGTAGGGCACGCCTGGCTCATCCATCCGGACGGCCTGGTCATAGGCGTTCTTGAGCCACTCCGCAGCGCCGGCGGCGTACTTTCCTTGGAACTGGGCTCCGAGCAGGTCAAGGACGCGCTCCTTGTCCATCTCCGCTTCCTGATGTGCGATTGAGAAGTCAGTCATGTGTTGGATCCTTTGGTGGTCTTCTGGCGGATGATGTCCGCGAATCGTTCGCGCAGGAAGTGGTCGACGGTGACGAGTTCAACAGCCCCAACCGATTCGGTCGCGATGGCCTCATCTAGCGCGCGGCGCGTCTGCGCCAGCCGGCTCTCGAACTCCCGTACCGGGGCTCGCACGCTTGTGCGGTAAAAGGCGAAGAAGTCCGTGTCCAGAATGTCCTCAGACTGTCCTGCGAGCCAGAGCTGAGTGGCCGTTGAGCGCGTGAGGTGCTGAAGCTCTTGGCTCCCACTTCTGCTCATACGCCCAGTCGATACAGCGTCGCCGGCACCTTGGTGCCGGAATGAAGACGCGGCCAGATCCCAACCGGAGTCGGTCAGTTTGAACTTCTTCTGGCGACTCGGACCAGTCGCCACCAGACCGGCGGATTTCAGTTCCTTGTAGAGAGGTACATGGATGTCGCTCGCATCGGGGAAACGGTCGGAATATCCGCGAAGGCCGAAATCATCCGGGTACAGCTCCCAGGCCTTCACGACTATGTCCTCGTACGTGACGAGGCGTGGACCCGTCGGTGATAACGCAAACAGCGCTTCGAGAATTTTTTGTGGGCGGCCACGGAGCGTTGTCACGATTCGCCAATCGCAGTGTCACGCCTCACCATTTGGAAAAGTCTCAGTACCTCGCGGTCTCCGCGGACGTTTAGAAGATCCTCTACCTCGTCCGCGAGGGCATGTCGGGGCAATCCAATCGCGACGGCGCACTCCCTGAGCCAGTCGTCGCCTTCCTCGGTTTGGCCGAGTCGCAAGAGTAGTTCGCGCTCCGGGGCGGCGGCGACAAGCTCGGCAAGGTGAACCAAGTCGAACTCAATCCTGCCGTTGTCTGGAATCACGAAGATGAGATCCCCCTCCAACGCACAGAATCCATCCGTAACGCGACGCAGTGACCCGATACCTGGGGATTGGGAAGGCCAATACAAGGGGATGTCGCCCACCGGTGACGTCAGCTCAAAGCGAGTTCTCGGCATTAGCCGCAGGGATGCCGCAAATGCCTCCGGGACGATGTGGCCGCTTCCGCGAAGCGTGTCGTGGGTGACCGTGTGTCTCCACGCCCAGCTACCTCTGATTACAACACAATCGCGGGTCTCCTCCAATGCAGTGTTCGGAATGTACGGCTCATCAGTGTTCCGCAGCCGTACCCATACGCCTTCGCGGACGAACATAGGGTGCGTCACACTCATGATCTCTATGGACGCAGCGACGATGCCGAACTTCTCGTCGAGAATCCGCTTCAACCGTTCTATAGGCATGCCGTCGCGGAGCTCTTCAAGCTCATCAGCCATTTCGGCGGCGATGCTCTTGTAGCTTTCTCCGCCCCATTCGGCTAGCCCCCAACGCCGCGGCCCGCGGCGTTGAAACCGACGCTCGCTGCCTAGGTAATTCTTCAATGTTCTGAGAGTGCCCTCCCCAATCTGATCATGGATTTCCTCGGCGGTCATTGGCTGATGGCGAACGCTGAGCACCGTCACGGCCTTGTCGCCGATTGAGCCCTCCCACGGCAACACCAAACCTTCCACGACCCGGACATCGCGCCGTCGATCCAAGATTCGCAACTGCTGGTCTGTTCGAACACCGAGCTCGGTCATCTTCCGTCTGACCTCAAGCACAGGAACTGGGTGGCGTCTGGCCGATTCAAGGACCTCCGCTAGAACATGTTCAAGTGTCGGTCCGGTAATGATCCCATCGGCGACTTGGTAATGGCCTATGACGAAGAGGAGCAACCGAACTTCGATCGGGAGCGTCTGCTGTGCCACCGAGGGCAACGCGGCCTCAAGGTCATGGATTGAAAAAACAGGCCCGAGCGCACGAACACGACTAATCGCACGGCGGACTGCGTCGTTGTTTTCAAGGTCGCGGCGCAAAGCCTTGATTGTGGAGGCCTCAATCTGTCGGACCCGCTCCCTACTCATGTTGAACATATCGCCGAGCTCCTGCAGCGTGAGCGTTGAGCCTGGGGTGCCCAACACGCGGTTTTCAAGAATGGCGATCGCGCGAGTGTCAAGTCGCGCAAGAACCTCTCGTACGGCCCCGAGCCAGCCAGGCTCTGAAGTGGCCAGCAGTACCCGCTCGTCCACCATGGTGCTAACCACCGCTATGGAGATTCAGGAGGTATTCGCGCCCGCTCTGCGTGATCTCCCAGACCCCCCTAGGTGAGTCCTTCTTGACCAGGCCCGCTTGCACTAGCTTGAGGCGAACGAACTGTACGCGGTTCTTCCAGCGGGTGAGGCCGGAACCTAAAAGTTCGCAGTCGTTCTCCGTCAGCTTGCCCTCCAGAGCTCTGCCTACGTCTTCAATCAACTTGCTCGCCTGTGCCGATCCACCACGTGTAACTAGTGCAACGAGCAGTGGCTGCTCGTAGTCCCGCTCGGGCAGGAGGGAGCCTCGTGGCGCCCGAGCGTTCGGCGCTCGTTTTCTGTGTGAGGACCGTTTGGAGCGTGGCTTGGTGGCGGCCCGGGTCGATCGAACAGTAAAATCGGTCTGTCCTTCTGCCGATTTCGGGGCAGCCCGACGAAGCGCTTGATTCATGATTGGCGGGTGTCCCAGGAGACGGCGAAGCACCGAGTTGACGTCATCAACGAGCGGCTCAGCGAGAGCCTTTAGGGCCTCAAAAATGTCGTCATCAACGGGGGGAAGTTGGTGGGGCATTACGCAAGTTCTCTCATTGCAATGTTCATTGCAATGAGTATTACAGGCCGCTCGGGTTCTTGCAAGCTGTCGCCGCAGTGCCGAAATCGGGTACCACGGAACCAATCTCTGCACAGATGTCAGTAGACAGGCTGGCGGGATGACGGACGTTGTCACACCCCTCCCCTACACTCGCCGCGATGGCGCTGAACACTCCCGAAAGAGTTACGCGCGGCTCGGTGGAGTCGTACTCATTCGCATCGGACCAAGTTGTCCGTCGTTCGTTGCTCCGCCGAGACGGCAACTACTCGGAAACGGACCTCGCCCCAGCAACTGGGTTGCACGCGTCGTCAGCCGACGCCGCGTTCGACCTTGCATGGCTGCAGCTGGCGAGCAAACCAGAGGTAGATTCAATGAACGGGGTCGTCCGCGTCGTCCGCGTCGTTGACCTCTTTGCAGGTTGTGGCGGCCTGTCAGTGGGAATCGCCGAGGCGGCTCGTGGTCTCGGGATGCGGATGGACGCCGTTCTGGCGAATGACATCGAAGCAAAGACGCTAGAGATCTATTCAGCCAACTTTCCTGAAGCCCGAATCGCTTGTGATCCGATTGAAAGCCTGCTTGACGGGGAATGCGGTGCACCGCCAACCAAGGGCGAGCGACGTTTCGCGGAAGGGGTTGGGCAGATCGATCTCGTAGTAGGGGGTCCTCCATGTCAAGGGCACTCGGACTTCAACAACCACACCAGAAATGACGATCCCAAGAACGAGCTGTACCTCAGAATGGCACGATTTTGTGAAATAGTCAGGCCTCGGCACGTCATCATTGAGAACGTCCCCGGAGTGGAGCGCGACGTCGGGCGCGTTGCTCAAAGGACCTGGCTCCGGTTACAGGAACTTGGCTACGCGGTTGATTCGGGTGTGGTGGACGCAAGTCGTTTGGGTGTCGCTCAACGGCGAAAACGGAGTATCACCATGGCCTCCCTAGACGTTGAGCCGAGCGTTGCTGAGGCTGTCGAAGGTCTGGAGGTCAAGCCGCGGTCCGTTGAGTGGGCGATTGGAGACCTCCTTGAGGTGCGACGTGACCGGTTGTTCGACCAGTCACCACGTCCAAATTCTGTGACCCAAGCGAGGATCGACTTCCTCTTCGACAACGGATTGTTTGACCTGCCCAACAGCGAGCGTCCGGATTGCCACCGGCTTAAAGAACACTCATATGTCTCGGTCTACGGTCGAATGCATTGGGACAAGCCAGCTCAGACCGTGACAACTGGATTTGGTGTGATGGGCCGCGGCCGATTCGTTCACCCATCCGAACGACGTACGGTCACTCCACACGAGGCAGCCCGGATCCAGTTCTTCCCCGACTTCTTTAGGTTCGACGATCGAGCGCGAACTCTTCTTCACGCAGTGATCGGGAACGCGGTTCCTCCGAAACTTGGGTACGCGTTGGGCGTGCATCTGCTGCGATGACGTCCACAGTTGAAGCCGAACCAAATAGGGGCAAGCGGTCCTTGTCAGTGGTTGGATTGTTCGCTGGAATCGGCGGGATCGAACTCGGACTTCACGAAGCCGGGCACCGGGGTTCCCTTCTCTGCGAGATCGATGCGTCCGCCCAGACCGTGTTGCGCAACAACTTCCCCGGCATACCTATCCACGACGACGTTTCGACTTTGCGATCGATTCCCGGCGGCACGGATCTCATAGCGGCTGGATTCCCCTGCCAAGACATCAGCCTCGCGGGCACGCGAGCCGGGCTAAGTGGGGGGCGCTCTGGACTTATCGGTCAAGTGTTCCGCATCGCAAGTCAGCACCGGACGGAACTAATACTTCTTGAGAACGTCCAGCACCTACTGCGGCTGAAAAGCGGTGAAAACCTTCGAATCATTCTGCAAGCGCTGGAGGAAATGGGCTATCGCTGGGCATATCGAGTTGTCGATACGCGTGGCTTCGGACTGCCACAACGGCGCCTTCGGGTCATCATCCTGGCGTCGCGAGGAGAGGTCGAACCTGGCGACATTCTTTTCTCAGCGGGGGTCAGACCCGACTTCGACGACAGAATCAATCTTGAACTCGGACATCGATACGGTTTCTACTGGACGGAAGGAAAGCGCGGAGTCGGATGGGCCAGAGATGCCGTACCTCCCATCAAGGGAGGATCCGGACTCGGCATCCCGTCACCTCCCGCAGTCTTTGACACAGTTTCCGGGGTGACAGGGACACCCTCGCTCGAAGACGCTGAGCGGCTCCAAGGTTTTGCTGCAGGATGGACCGATGTTTCCGAGCAGGGCATAGATCTTCGTCCTGGAGAGCGATGGAAGCTCGTTGGAAATGCCGTCAGCGTACCGGTCGGTGAATGGCTGGGTGCGGCGTTGGCGGACCAGCACACAACGATGGACAGAGATTTGCTTCTGCCTTTTGACGAGAACCGAGCTTGGCCGAACGCGGCAATGGTTAGAGACGGTCGTCGGTACAAGGTTGAAGCCACGACCCACGTCAACGTTTCCGTCCACACACCGATCGGTGAGTTTCTGCTTGATCCGCTAAAGCCACTGTCAACAAAAGCATTGCTCGGCTACCTCAGCCGCGCACGATCGGGCGAGAAGACTTTCCCCGCTGACTTCCTGGAGATGCTTCAGGCGCAGGCTAGTTCCCAGATCGTGGCTGCCTGACGTGGAGCTTGACACCGTCTGGAGGCGAGGCGCGTGAGCGAAGTCATGCAGGCTTTTTCAAGCGCGATCGCCCAAGCGATTGCAGATCAGCGAGGCAACTCCATCCGATGGGAAGATGTCGGACAGTTGATGGAGACCACGTTCGATATACCTGCAACGGATGTCAATTTCTCAAAGGTCAGTAGCCGTGATGTGAACTACTACACAAGGCTCAATCAAGCGGGATTTAGGAAACCGGGCCTTCGCTTGGGAGTTCTCGTGGCGACCTCTGATGCGCCGTTTAGCTTGAGCATCCTCGGACGCCTGCAGGTAAAGGTGAGTCCGCATCCCAAGTGGCCGCTCTTGGTTTTTCAAGAAGCGGCACCGGGCGAGTTTAAGGCAACAGACTTGATCAAAGGTCCAGCGAACGACTCAGCGGTGACGCGCAGTGCTCAGCAGGTCTGGCCAACCATCAATGTTCACGAGTATGCGATGGTGTGGGGCGCAGGTCCTTCCGAGAGCGCATACCAGGAGCTAACGGCTGCAAACTCTGCACCGTTGATCCACCTTCTGTCGCGCCGCAAGAACATAGTGCTGGAGGGAGTGCCAGGCACAGGTAAGTCCTTCGCGGTAAATGCGATTGAGCGGGACTGGGAGACCTGTACTGGCAGGCCCCTCGCCCCGCCGCACGTAATCGTCTTGCACCCGAGTAGCGCGTATGAGGATCTCGTGGAGGGGTTGCGTCCGGGTCATGCGCCCTCATCGGATGCGGACTACATCGCGTACCCGGAGTCCGAGACAGACACGGCGTTCCACCCTCGGTTGGGACGATTTGCGGAATTGTGCCGACTTGCTGCACAACGACCGGACACCGACTTCTTGCTCGTCCTGGATGAACTCAATAGGGCGAACGTGCCGAAGGCATTAGGCGAACTGATGCTCGTGATTGATCGTTCCAAGCGCGCAATTTGGCAGGCGGGGAAATGGCTTGCTCCTATGGACGGAGTATGCCTGCTGTCGTACACCGGCGTTCGGTTTTGGGTGCCGGACAACGTTCATGTATTAGGAACAATGAACACGACGGATCGCTCGATTGCGCCCCTCGACGTTGCCCTTAGGCGGCGGTTCGACTTCGTTCGACTCGAACCTATGAGCGCACAATCGCTTCAGGAGTTGTTTGAGGCGGACGGCGGGCATGACGGCTTCGTGTTGGAGGTGCTAGACGTCTGGCATGAATTGAATGAGGGCGTTCTGCGTCCGCTAATCGGTCCGGACGCAGTTCTCGGGCACAGTTATCTGTTTGAGCTGCGCACGGTTCTCCATGACCAGCCAGAGGCTGTCCAAGCGGAGCTGAAGCGCGCGTTTCTTCTGCACAGTCTGATCCCGCAGCTCGTTGAGAGCGTTGCTATGAGCGGTCGCGAGGAGGAGATATTTGGAGGGGAGCTGGATAGCCGCCCGACCGCAGTTCAGGATCTCGACCTCCTCCTCAACGGCTTTGGTCTCGCGATAAGACTGCAAGGTGACGGGCTCGGGCGCCGCGTGGTGGTGACCGACGTTCAGGCGGCCGCTGAGGCAGATCTGCTCGAGGATGTGCATCAGGCGCAGTGAGGCGATTCTTTCAGGCAAGCCCAAACGGGGTCGGCTCTGGCGTGGTCATCGCAGAACGCGAAGGGCACACACTGACAGTAGTGGTTGTCCCAAAGATGTGGTCCTTTCGTCCGATGCATCATTCTGCAGAGTGGCCACAAGCCGATGCACATTTCGAATTGACGATTGCGGAGATGGACACAGTAGAGCTGACTGGTAAGCGAGAGGGTTTGCTCACGCTAGACGCACTGTTCGGGAGTCGCGACGAGATTGCCGGCCGGCGTCTTCTCGTACCTATAGCTCGTCAATCCATTGCAAAGGATTCGGCAATGGCAGAAGATGTCCCTGACAGTCCCGATGCCGCACTGCGCGCGCTTGATGCCCTCAGTCGAGTTTGCGGACTCGGCTCAATTCTTGGACACCTCCCCCCAGTCTGGGGGACGGCGATCAGTACCACGCTTTTTCGGCCTCTCCTGTTGCGTGACTTCGTGCACTCGGTCGCAGGAAACCTTCAGCGCGCACGCCGCGGCTACGTCTGGCGCGAGGATCGCACCACCGCCGTGCGTGGAAGGGTCGACCCCACCAGTATCGCGGTTCATGATGCGACGGGCTGGCCGCTGCTTAAATGCCGATTCGAGGAGTTCAATAGGGACACCGAGCTTCTCCAGGTGGTTGTGACAGCGCTCGGGATTGCGGCTTCAGAGCGCGCGGAGAATCCAGTCTGGGCAGCCGTGCAGAAGTCGACCGCTGACCTGGCGATCTCGCTCCGCCGTCAACTAGCGGACACTCGCGACCTCCCTCGGGCTCACGCCTCGCGGTTGGCTCCGAGAGTGAGGCTTGGCGTATTCGACAAGCACTGGGAAGACACTCTGAGTCTGGCCCGCAGACTCCTTGATCCCAGGGATGGCCTCACGACAACAGCACCCAACACGTCTGCTGTCGAGTTGTGGATTGACACCGCCCGCGCCTGGGAGCGCGTGCTCTTCGAGGTCTTGTCGCGAACGGCAGTGCACGACCTCACCGACCTGAATGCGGGCGGTCAGAGTCCTCTGCCAATTGAACGGCCGTGGACGAACTTAGGGTCCGTGGGTGATTCGCCGCGTCCCGATCTCGTACTACGAGTGCGCGATCAGTGGTGGATTCTGGACGCGAAGTATCGTCGACTTACCAGTGGCCGACCAGACATGAGTGACCAATACCAAATGTTTGCATACAGCCACCTTGCTCAGGTTTCACCATTGCGATGCCTCGCGCTCGTGTACCCGACTAGGAAAGCCAAGTCAAGGCCGCTTGGTCCTTACGTGCGAGCGATCCAAGGTGACGCTTGGCTCTGGGTTCAATCCGTTCGGTTTCCGACCGCATTCGACGTCCAATGCGGATGGAGTTCGTATCTTCGCGAGGCGGCAGCAGACTTTCAATTGGTAGCACACGGTGACTGATGCTCGTTCCTGTGTTCCCGTCGGCACGACGAAGTCGATGCGCGCGAATCGAGCCGGCCATACGAAGCCTGAGTTGCAGCTACGTTCGGCGCTGCACCGGCGAGGAATGCGATTCCGAGTCGCTTACAGGGTGTCTAAGGAGACACGCAGAACCGTGGACATTGCATTTCCTGGCGCGAAATTGGCGGTGTTTCTCGACGGGTGTTTCTGGCACAGTTGCCCAATTCATAAGTCGAGTCCGAAGGCCAACGCGGAGCATTGGGCGGCGAAGCTCGCCAACAACGTCAAGCGTGATCGTGATACGGATCGGCTTCTTGCGGAGGCAGGCTGGCGCATCGTACGAATTTGGGAGCACGAGAAGCTCGACGACGCAGTCGGTAGCGTCCAGGCAGCTCTAGACGGTGTCGCTAGTGCGGTCGCTCAACTTTCCGCTGACTGATACTGACATCGATGACCTCCGACGAATCATGCAACAGGCCGGTGGCACTCCGGAGGACGAGGCTAGGGCCGCGAGGGATGCCGACGGATTCGGCGTGTTCATCCGTTCACTAGTAGGTCTCGACCGCAATGCGGCGAAGGAAGCGTTCGCTGGCTTCCTCGGCGGCAAGCAGTTCAACGCAACCCAGATCGAATTTATCAACCTCGTGATCGACCATCTCGCAGCCAACGGCATAGTGCCAGCGGAGAGGTTTTACGAGAGCCCGTTCAGGACCTCAGCCCCACCGGTCCCGACGGATTGTTCAGTAGTGCCGAAGTCGATCAGTTGATCGACGTGCTGGACCAAGTTCGTCGCAACGCCGGAGCGGCATAGCCCAACTTGCGTGGCCACAGACGTACCTCTCATAGGCGGCCGGCTCGAGATAGACACACGTAGATCACTCGCACCAGCGCCTTCAGCGCCCCTGCTCGCGCTCACCGAAATTCCCCAGGTGTGCTTATCGAATTTCCTCACCTGTGAGGCGCGGTCAATGTAGCGGGTTGCGGGTTCCGGTGGTGGTTCGGCGGAGTGTGTCGGCGCGTGCGTGGTGAT